>WLWD01002407.1_pt1 | contig 86406 bp, 66 predicted proteins | sample 6712731 | NCBI WGS metagenome assembly WLWD01 (sample SAMN12718690, study PRJNA576275) | sponge metagenome | isolation source: marine sponge | host: Mycale hentscheli | place: New Zealand: South Island, Marlborough, Capsize Point | collected 2014-11-01
GAGTATAAAGGTTTTGCCAGCTCTTGATAATCCACAGATGCAGAAAGCTTCACAGATTTGCTGATAAAGAATTGAATAATTGAATGACTGGGTTGTTTTAAAAATATGGTTATCTACTTTTCATATTCCCCCTTTCATAGCTGCATCTGCCTCTTCTCCATCCTGTGATTCTACAAAGGCCATTTCTCTCATAAAGTGTTCATTTACTTGACCTTTCTGAGTAGATGTTGACAATAAGTTATGGAAATGGAACTTTTCTAACTTGGTTAAGACACTTCTTACTGTTTCAGCTCCTTCTGCATTCATTTTTAGGGTCAAATCTATTTTCCCAGCTAGAGAAATATTTATTAAGCACACAAAAAGTGAAGTCCATATTGCAAGTGCCGCAGTCATCGTGGATTCGCCAAAAAATAACTGTAGAAAGTTACCAGTAGCCTTAACAGTAAGTACGCGGTTCTCACCTTCTGTGTGTATGTGTGTGTGTGTGTATGTAATAAAATTCTTTACTGCACACCACTAGTCTAAATAAAACCCTTGACCAGCATTACCACAATGTGCTACTGCCATTGGAGTTTACTTCGAATGCCAACAAGAAAAAATAATCATGACTTACAAAAAAATGAAAAGATCAAATGCTACGAATCAAAGTTCAGAGTTCAACATATGGGACAAAGTTTATTTTCACCATTGGGGTTTGGTACGACACAGTCTTCATGAATCCACCTTGAACAGATGCACTGAAGCCATTCTCTGCCCGTTCCTTAGTCCTCTTCAAAAGAACTGAAGCAGACAACATAAATCTATGAATATGCTACTGTCCATTGTAACTTTTGATCTCTTGTGCAGAGTACGTCTACTTGTAATCTTGCTCCCACCTTCAACTAAATTCAAATGTCCTTCATTTGTTGAAGTTTCAGTAGTGACCTCTCGAGAGCGTTTCTTGCCTGTCACAGCTTTGTGTTGTAAACTTTTCTTAGCTTTCTCCTCCTCTGCCTGCTTACGTTTTCGCTTTTCCTTCTCCTCAGCTTCACACTTCTTTTTCTCTTCCTTCACTTTATAAAGTGACCAACACTCATCGCTAGTGAGAACACGTGCTGAACCCGTCTTTGATGATATCGTAGTAACATCCTTTACCACAGGTAAATTCAATAGAGATTAGTGTATGGTGAGCGTAAATTTGAGGAAGCAACAGGAGGTGTAACTTTGGTGAGTGATACAGTACTCGAATTTGCAACTGAAGGAGACCATGGAACCGGCATGGTAACCGCAACTCCAGTACATGTGGTGACTGCACCAGGAATCAATAATCCACGTTGTGCAGTGACTCTGACTGGAGGTGATCCAGTGGGTGTGGTACCTAGAAAGTTAAACAATACAGGTATGTAACATCACAAATACCCCCCCCCCCCCCCTACCAAAAAAAAATAAGTAAATAAAAAATAAAATAAATAAATAAATATATTATTACTACCACAAATATTGAAGGATATTTTAGTAGAATGGCAGGAGTCAAACTGAAATGGAGGCGTAACTTGAAAAGTTTGAACCCTGAAGTATCAGTTACAAAGACAAATGGGTGAATTTTGTTTCCTGTTGTTGTTTTTTGTTTATAGTCAGTCCATAGATTTGAAGTTCTATTGTTCATTAGACAGCACTTAGTTTGGGGACAGTTGGGACAAATTTTTTTCTATATGAAATCATTTACAGGAAAATAGGGCACAACGCGGCCTCCATAAAAAATAAACTGTTTTTGAACTAACACATTTTATCAGCATCGAGTTTGATTGCCTTAGCCGTTCACAATAGGTTCTTGTATGATTTGTTTTGTATTGCATACTGTCCAAGAAAACCTGTTTTCAGAATCTGTGTGTGAGGGTTGGTTGAAGTTACATGTTCTATGACCTAATCAAATCCCCCTTGGTAGGCTTATTGGATTCAATTGATTATTATTCCCCAACATTCACGTGTGCTGCATTGAGCTCAATTTTATTGTAGACAGTCTCACATGATAACATAGGTAACATTGTATGCAAATGAAAAATCATAGCTCTGCCTAAGTTACTATAGCTACTTATATCTTTCTCTCGAATTATCTGGGATTAACAAAAAATGCAATCTGCCAAAAAATCATTTAAAAATTACATGTACAGACTTCATGCTACCAAAAAAAAGTTTTCTGAACAAAATTTTGGTCTTCAGAAAAAAATTTATGGAGAGTTCTTATCACTTAATGAAAAAATATGTTACTGCAAAACACCATTAATTCTTACCTGAAACCTGAGTAGTGGATCCAGAGGCCATAGGGACTGTGATATGAGAAAGGGATCCAAGGGGCTTGGTACCTGCTACAACATCTGTTGATGTTCGAACTAGATCCCAAGGGTGTGGTACATGCTACGACATCTGTTGTGATGTGCGAACTTGATCCCAGGGGTGTGGTACCTGCTACGACATCTGTTGTGACGTGCGAACTTGATCCCAGGGGTGTGGTACCTGCTACGACATCTGTTGTGACGTGTGAACTTGATCCCACGGGTGTGGTACCTGCTAAGACATCTGTTATGATGTGCGAACTTGATCCCAGGGGTGTGGTACCTGCTACGACATCTGTTGTGACGTGTGAACTTGATTCCAGGGGTGTGGTACCTGCTAGGACATCTGTTGTGATGTGTGAACTTGATCCCAGGGGTGTGGTACCTGCTACATCTGCTGTGACGTGCGAACTTGATCCCAGGGGTGTGGTACCTGCTACGACATCTGCTGTGACATGAGAAGTGGATCCTGAATGTGTGGTGACTGTGATTTGAGTAGGCAATTCAGTGAGTGTTGTAACAGCCAGGGAATTGTGGTGTTCTAGAACATTGTATTTGAGCCATTCTGTGTACTTGGGATCAACCAAGTCATATCCTTCTTCCAAACGTTGAGAAAAAAGAAGTTCCTCTTCAAGGGTGAAGGTTGTTGAGGTACCAGCTGACTGATCAGCAACTAAATCTTCTTCACAATGTCCTGCAATGCTCCTTTGATCATTACTATGGTCATTTGCCTCACATTCGATAGACACACTGGTAGTAAGTGGTCCGTCACCTAAGGAAAAAATATAATCAATTTAACAGCATACTGATCAAATCCACTTCTCCAGTAGACTAGGTCAAAACATTTAGTTATGAGTACCATAATATTCAACAAGTACACTGTGTACAAACTTTAGTTGTCCTTAAATAGTACCAAATAATACAACCCTTACCACAGACAGGCTTTCATTTAGAGAGTTAAAATGTAAGGTTTTTCCTTTTTTTTTTTAATATAAATTTAGCGTACAATACATAAGGTAAAGCCAACTACCCATGAACTAATGCTATAGCAGCCTGAAATTAAAAGAATCAGATCATTTAAACGAGTCAGACAGTAAACCTGGCAAAAAAAAAAAAAAAACAACAACTGCTAAATGTAAATAGGGCAGTTGCCAAAGCAGACCCAAGACACAGAACTCTTGTGTGTTCGTAATATTTTTTCTGAATTGAACTATTTAAAAAAAAATTGGATATAAAACAGATAGTCTTTTAAAAAGTTTGTTAATCTAAACTTCACTAATCCAAGCAATTTGGGCATGCCAATCCTATTACAACACACTTGATCGTTTGTGCATGCATCTGTTACTTGTCCATCTTCTTAAAAGAACGTAGCTAAAAAGACCTCGCAATAAACTTCTTTTAAATGAAAATTTAAAGAAGCTCTCACACTCACAAATAACTAGTGCAGGAATACAGAGTATAGTCATACCATTATAATTATAGGAAGGGCTACAGTTTATCAATCTATTAGAGCATTAACGAAGGCTGAGTAAGGTGGGTCGCAGTCATCTAGGGTGAAAACCTATAAGATAGGCAAGGTCATTTAGTAGACATGGCTATGTTCTCATGGTCAGACAAAAAAGGGAAAAAAGACAGGTAAGTACACAAATTACAATGTGAGAAATGCATAAATATGTAATGAGTTTTTTCAAACTAAACATTTCACAAATTTGAACTCCCTCTTGGTCCCACTAAAGTATTCACCCACACAGATACAAAGATCAACAAGCAACAAGTTAGATGTTAATGAATTATGTTGCTCAGAGTAATCTCTTTTTTCAGCTAGCTCTGTGCACAACAGATTCATTACTGAAAGGTCACTAAGAATAAGGGGAAATATATTAAGTCTATGGAATTTTGAAAGGAGGGTTTATTTCTCTTTACCAACAATGGCTATTATGCCCATAACCACATACTTTTATTAACAATTCAAACTATATTATAAATTACACAGGACACATTAAATTAAAGGAAAAATACATTTTCTCTTATTACCCTGTGTCATATTAGTATAATCATCTGAAGTCCTGCTTTTCTGGCTCACTTCAATCAGAAAAACAAAACAAATACAAACTAAGAACAGAAACCTGCCTTGGTGTCTATGTCCTTGGGCTATAAAATAGTTATAAACCAATAAGAATTGGTTTGTACTGCAATTCACAAACCCTCGCAACTTGGGCTTCACCCTCGTGTCTTGGGATTTGTAATCACATACAAACTCAGTATTGGTTATAACTTACACATAGTACTGGTAGCACAGCAGGGTATTCAATAAATTTAGATCACGTTGAACCACTGTATCTGTTAAGACATGAGTCAGTTAAAACAGTATGAGTGTGTCTAATTTTTTTGACAGTCATTTAAAACTTCACAAAAAAAATTAGAAACTGCAATGTATTTTCTGTAATTTTTTTAAATGTAAAGTAAATGTGTTTGTGTTGTGTAGCTTGATAAGGATTGTACAATAAACTTGACCATAAATTAGTCATACCCCCCATGATAGCAGTAGTATAGTCTTAGTGTTTGCTGTTAGCTCTTGCAACATTTCATACTGCTATATGATGCAGCAAGATGTAAGGACGCAAATGCATGTAAATTAAAGCTCCATGTACTTGCATTGTGCACTTATTTCAGTTCAAATTCTAGGAACAGTGACATTATTTCTCAAAGGTGACAAGGCAACACATTTGTCAGAGTGATTTAACGGCTGATTGGTGTGAACGTTAACAACAATTAACCCAGGGTTTGCTAATTCACACCTCCAAACTGCCCAAACACTTCCCTTGCTCCCCCTAGAGAATTCTTCTCCCTTTCCAGTTTCTATCATTTCATTAATCGGGTCAATAAAACATGCAAATAACTTATGTATTACGTCTAGTCTCTTTTCCTTTAGGTTGGCTATCCTCCTCCACAGGCCCGGTTGCTATAACTACTCTGGTAATGAGCTTGCCCAGTACAGCCACGGGTCACGTACCTAAAAATATCATTGTGAAGATACGTATCTAGCATGGAATATATATATATATATATATAATTTTTTTCCCCCTTCTTCTTCTTATTTGAAATGTAACTATTTATTGGCAAGCTTGCTTGCCATTTGTGTTAAGCACACCACTAGTTTGTAGTACGAAAGCACCATGTATTTAATTGTTGCTATTGGTGATTATTATTGTTTTTGGTTGTTGTTGTTTGCATCAGATACTCTATATGCATTCAAAGTTTGAGTATGGACTACTTTCAGTTAGTGGAGAGGCACTGGAAGATATGTCAGAGTTCAGGAGAGTTGTAAACAGTGAAAGGTCGCGGAGTAGTGGGACAGGTAAGCTTGGGCTTCATCATCCGGGCATGTCCGGTGTCATTCAAAATAATCTATCAATACCATCGCAAAAAATTCAACATTAATTGAAAAATAGCGGGAATGAGGTTTTTAGTAAGTTGGCGGAACACTATTTAGACTAATAGCAGCCATGTGTTTAAGTTTATGATATATTGTTGTTGTTGTTGTTTTGTTCTCTAACCTTGACCACCTGAGTAATTAATAATGTTTTAGAGAGTGTATCAACATTAGGCTGTGCGTGTGCTATCAATTTTACAACAATTTAACACCCTCTTCAAAATCACTTTGCAGTCACATAACAATATGTGTATGTATATCTAATTTATGACTCATGACTTTCTCTTGGTTCATTCGTTTCCTTTGGTTTTGTGGTCAGGTCATTTATCTATTTAGTATTGTATCATTTGGTTGTTTGAGAGTTTAGTCAGAGTTTAGCCCAATTGTTGAGGCACTTACTGTTTGTAGTTAATGTGTTACTTGTCATTTAGTTGTTGCTATTGTGATTGATAGGAAATTTGATAAATCTTCAAGGAATTATAATAAATGTGATGACTCCTCGTTGTTCACTTTATCATAGTGTTGAATTTTTAATCTAGTCTGAATGCAATGCATACTGAAATTCACACCCACTGGTGGTGTTGTTTTTCCTGATGGTTCTGATCAGCATTTATTTAGTGCTGGGTTTTATACTCTCCTCATGTATGCATCATTGTGTTTTGCTAGAGACAGACTCTATCGAGAAAATGGAGACCGTATGAAAACTTGAGCCAGGATTTGGGTTGTTTAACATAGCTTGTCATCCATCATTGCCAATTATAATACAGCTCCATTTATATTCACTTTTAAATGCACCCTTCAGTATTAATTCCTGTTCTAAGATGATAATTATATCTTTTCCTTCCATCATTCTGTTTTGGAATTTTAGTTTATGCATTAATTAAATATTGTTTAAGCTATCTGAGCCAGTTTACCTCTGTCCTTGTTGATACTTAATTTACAGGAACCCAAATTCAGTCCAGCCCAACCTGCCTTCAGATATAGCAGCTGCGTGGAGTTACCCTCATCGACTGGACACATGTGGTATGTCTTTGTGTGTGTGATAAAGATAAGGCAATTAAAAACAATCGGAGAGCTCTTATGAACATTGGACCATGAAGAGAAGCCTTTATAGATAATTCTCTACAGCTGAGGTTGGACACACTTTGTACAATTCATTGATGGTTCATTTTTATGCCTGCTGAATAGTTATTTCTATACCCTTGGTATGGGAATATCTTTGCAAGCACGAAAAATTGATAATTAGTTTTCGAAGCTGTACATATACTGATGTCCAAAATCGAAGACTTATCTCAGGCAAAATTAACAATAAGTATATGCACCACACTATACAATAGTTTTTATAGACTACTAAGGTGTATCCTGTCCAACAAAGGCACTCGACTATTATATGCATGCTATTATTCCTTTGGAATGTTTTTTGTTTGTTTGTTTGTTTGTTTTTTGTCTTTTTTGTAGGAGTAGCTTCGTGATGAAGAGGCCAGACAACTCCATTTTTGAAGTCAGTGTTCCACCATTTTGTTTGGAAAGTCCTTGAAGTTATCTTGTGTAGCCATCCTTATAAATTCCTCAATAGGAAAAAGTTTTTTTTTTAAGTTTCGTTTTTCAAGTAGCAATTATAAAAATGCTTTGAACACACACACACACACACACACACACACCTCATGGCAGCTACAAAATTTAGAATACCAGAGAAATGTCAAAAAATATACACAAATGTAGGCATGTCAAGTCATCTCAAACACACTTTGGTCTTTCTAGCCTTGAGTAAGCAGTTTGACTTCGTTTCTTTCGGTGACACTTTACCAAACATCCAATGCAGATAGTCACTGCCAGTAGGCAACATCCACAGCACACAGCAGCTGCTACAGAGGCCAGTAGAACCAGCCATTCTATGCAAAGAACAAAAAATTGATAATCTAATCAGAAAATAACTTGTTTGCTATGAAAAATAACAGCTATGTTTACTAAATTATGACCGGTCTTGGCTAGCTAGCCATGTGGCAGCTTGGAAAACAAATCTGTTATGGAGATTTGGGGAATAGCTAGCTGGCTATATAATATATGACATAACTTAACCAACCTCATTGCAGAGAATAGTTTATGCTTGTTTTGTATACGATGCAGGGTAGTATGGAATTAAAAAAGAAAACTAAGTCATAGGAATACTTATCAAATGTATATTAAATACAGGCAATGTGTTCAAACAAAATTAAAACTTAAGTCATAGGAATACTTATCAAATGTATATTAAATACAGGCAATGTGTTCAAACAAAATTATAATATTTTTGATTGCTTGTTGTTGTTGCTGCTGTTTCTTCAAATACCTATGCATCAGTTGTAATAAATAATACACATACTTTCAAAGGGGTTACTATTGCTCTCAGTAGGTGATGGATTACTGCGTGTAGAGGTAACTTCTTCACAAGGTGGAAGGTCCTCCATGTCATCCACATACACACACTCACAGTCATAGACAACAGAGTTGTCCTTACTGCAGACAACTGCTGCATCACTGTCACACAAGCTTGGGTCTCCTCTGCATCCACCCATTGTTAATTCATCTAGCACAAATAACAACAAAATAACTAGATTGTAGGTTCTAGTTACAATAAAATTATTGGCTGTCAGTTGTTGCAGCTTAGTTTTAGAGCTTTTGTGCATTCATAATCCCTGATAATTGCCGAAATTTCCTGTATAATACTGTCCTATATTACTTACAGTGAAGCGCAGAAATAGACTGTATTTAACTAATTATAAGTGACTGGGTTGTTTTATAATATATATATATATATATATATAATTATTTTTTAAAAAATAGAGCAATAGCTAATTATAAAACAAAAAAAGTAAGGCCTTTAATAACTGCACTAGTAAACATCTTACTTACTAAGCAAATATTTGCCGGGGTCACTGTTGACAGTAAACTGGGATCCATTAGTAGAGCCTTCTATGGTTATGTAAACAGTAACTTCACTGACTTCAACCGAGCGCTTAATTACGTGACTCAACTGACGACAAGCCGTGCATATCGTGCCCTTGGAGGTAGTGTTATAATCAACATGAGTTGTGAGGCATTGGGTAACCAAGCTATCATCCAGCACTTCCATGAAGTCGTGGAGGGCTGGTCCAGGGTTAGGAGTACTATATGAGCCGTAAACAATCACTCCTCCAACTGACACACAAATCTTGATAGAAACTCCTTCTGCATAGGAACCTGAGAACTTTAGCCTCGACACGGAACCTTCATCAGCAGTCCCATTTGTTTCTTGGCTAATGGGTACATCCTGTGTTACTATTTTATATAGAAAAATAACACTATAAAATGAAATTAGGATTGCCCTAGTTTTAAAATTGCCTACCTTTAAAACAGGTTGAATATGATCGGTAGTATTGATTCTGTTCCAACATGTTAGGGTCAAAGGATTTTAAAACATCAATGGTATCATTACTCGTAGCAATCAACTGCAGTTCGCTTAGAACATAGTTGGAAACACCGAATGCTGAAACTATGATTTGAGGCTTCCTGGAATGAATTTCATTGGAAACTGTAGCAACGGTACCACTTCTGCAGCTGCTAGAGATCTTGTTAGATCTTCCATCAGTTAATACTATAGCTAATCTTAAAGTAGATATAGTGTCTCTCCAATTCATTGTTTTAAGTAGGCAGAGACCCTCTGGAGTGTTAGTGGACTGGCTTAAATATGGTACGTTTCTAATTTTGTTCAGCAATGCTTGTCTGCCATTTTGAGACAAATAATCAAGGCTAACTTGAACCTTTGCACTATTTCCGAACAAAATAATGCCCACCCTATTGTCATTATCTCCACTGAATAAATACTGGGTGAAGTTGTAGGTATAATCTCTCACAAGCTGGAAATTGGTAGGTCCGATACTGCCAGAAGAATCCAACACAAACACTACATCCGTGTTTATCCTACAGACTATACGATACCAAGTTATGAAACAAAATGTAATTAGAAAGAGGAAAAAAATAACTTAGCAGTTATTTTTAAAGAGGAAACAACCTAAAATTTCATCACACTCAAAAGTAAGGTTGAATAGACTTCAGAACAATAGCAGCATATTTAAAATTGAATTGCTGTTGTACCATTTATAATCAAATAGATCTTACTCACCTTCTGTTCTCCTTAGTTGGGATATATACAATGTCCACCGCACGTAAAATTGATTATGGCTCCTCTTGAATACTCTCAACCAAAATTCTGCCTTTATTCTATCTAAAGCTCCATCAGGAAGTCCTTCTCCATTAACATCCAAGTGGTACATATAAATATAAACAGCTAAGCCTGAGTATAAAGGTTTTGCCAGCTCTTGATAATCCACAGCTTGCCAATCTATGCAGAAAGCTTCACAGATTTGCTGATAAAGAATTGAATAATTGAATGACTGGGTTGTTTTAAAAATATGGCTATCTACTTTCCATATTCCCCCATTCATAGCTGCATCTGCCTCTTCTCCATCCTGTGATTCTACAAAGGCCATTTCTCTCATAAACTGTTCATTTACTTGACCTTTTTGAGTAGATGTTGAGAAGAAGTTATGGAAATGGAACTTTTCTAACTTGGTTAAGACACTTCTTACTGTTTCAGCTCCTTCTGCATTCATTTTTAGGGTCAAATCTATTTTCCCAGCAAGAGAAATATTTATTAAGCACACAAAAAGTGAAGTCCATATTGCAAGTGCCGCAGTCATCGTGGATTCGCCAAAAAATAACTGTAGAAAGTTACCAGTAGCCTTAATAATCTCTAATCTTAGGTGTGGTCTAATTGATTAGCGACTTTTTTGGAACTGCTCCACGACCGCAACGAGAACTAGTCCACCCTATTTGGTAAAGGGTCTGGTTACTCGAGTACGAGCACTGTCATGCGAAATTTGTTCCCCCGCCAAATACGATCCGGCCGGATTAAATAAAAATTTGAGGCTTGGTGGATTCCAATCCTGTGGTTGATATTGACACCGATAAGGACGTACTTTTGTTTTTGTTTTTACTGGGTCTTATTGTTAAAAATTTGAGATAACACAAATTAACCAAAACTACAGTCAATTGATAGTATAACTAAAACTACTCATAATATTGAAGAAAAATTAGCTAAATCTTCAAGGGAAAAAACTAAAACTAAGGATTTAAGATACTTTTTAGTACTGGAATCTCTCAACCAAACCACACTAATAACATTATTGGATGATGACTAGATTATACCGGAATTAACAGGGAGATGCTTCAGTTTGGATATACATGAAGGCATTTACAAGTTTCAAAGAATATTTACAATTGTATAAATTTGCAATAGATAGTGATGTACTAGCTTTTTAGATAACTGGGTTCCAGAGTTTCTAACAGGAATGTTTGTTGGAGATATAGCTATATGTTTTTCCTCACCAAAATACATCATCTAAAGTTCATACTTATTGAGACCTGATTAACCAAGAACTGTTCAGAACATTAAAAAAAAAAAGAAGCTTTAGTTAAAAATGTTACTGTTCCAGTTAAATGTTACTATTAAAAATTGTGATTTAAAAAAAGGAGAAAATTTCATAATGACTTTCATGAGAGATCTGAATTCTACAGTGATCCCACCTCTGGACATTTAGGCACGAAAAAGACTTCATCAAGAGTTAGTGAGCGGTTTATGTGGCAGGGAATGGTCAATGATGTTAATAAATTGGTAAGCAAATAAATAAACTCATACAGAAGTGAGTGTGGTCAACTGATGACAAAGATGTGGTAGGATGTGGGAGACAACTAGGGAGTAGCTGCCACCAGAGTGTCAAGAGCTCACACACACAACCCTATTACAGGCCCTTAGCTAGCCAGCTGCTGCTGTTTAAGGCAGAACAGAAGGTTCACCAGAGAGTTAAGTGTAATTGTTAGACTCATGAACTGACACTGGCAGGTGCAGTGTCCAGCAGGCTAATATATAGTAAACCCACTGAGCAGGCGCAGGAAGTAATGAGGTAATGGTGATGCGGGTTAATTGGAGTGCATGAAATTCGCTAGATAGAAATAATAGATTAATAATGCATGCCGATAAAGTGATATATGTTCAGGGTTCAAATAGGAGTGGCTAAGGGTGTGGTCCGTCATGTGGGAGGTTCTACCACAAAAGAGTGTTGTTATTTTTTAATTGTGATATATCCAGGTTAGTAATTGTGATCTGTGCCATGGCAAATTAAGCCAATCTACTCCAGAGCTCCATCCAGTACCAGTTGTGTCACCATGGCACCACATTGGTATTGACTTCATTGGCCCAATCTCTCCTGCATCACATCAAGGAAACAGATACATCTTGACTATAACTGATTATTTCACAAATTTTGTTGAGGAAATTCCTATGAAACGTAAATATTTTGAAAATGTAGCTGCTGCATTGTTCAAGATAGTCAAACATATGCACTATGATGAAGTCTTGAAGCTTATAATTTATTGAACACTATTATATAGGTATTTATGAGAATGGGAATTTGAAAGGTAAACTCATCAACAAGAAGTACTAAAGAGCAGTCTTAACATAACTATACTGATATAACTCACCAACTATACTGATATAACTCACAACCTCCAGTTAATCACACAATTGATTTTTTCCCTCTGGGACTAGGTGGGACTAAATTTGGCAAAGCGGACCACATCTGGCAGCCATATTTAGTCTGCCGGACTGAATTCGGCAGCCAATTGTGGTCCCGGACAGTTTTTAGCAGCCAATTTCAGTCCAGCGGACAGATTTTGGGTAGGACCCGATTTGGCGTTACAGCACACACTGACGTGCACCAAGTTTACCACCACAACCACAACACAGGTGGGGTAGGGAAGTAGTGCGAGACACTATGGGGCAAGGATGGCTCAGCCCCGCCTCCCCGGTATAGCCACTAGCTTAGAAAAATTATTTGCTTCAATTTGAATAGGGTTGCTGAAGAAATTCATCTTAGAATAAGTAGGTATGGCTAATATCCACAAGAAAGGGGGCAAAATGAGCAACTTACTTTGTATTTTTGAAATGGTGCTGGCCTCAGCCCCTTCACTTTTCACCTTTTTACCATAGTTACATGCAAATAGAATTTTCCAAGAGAAGAAAATATTTTTTAAAATTATGTCTGGGATACTGTTGACAAGTAATTGAACCAAATTTTCACTATGCAGCATGTTTCTGCTAATCAATTCCCCTCCCCCCCCCCCCCCCCCCCCCCCCCCCCCCCCCCCAACACACACACACACACACACACACACACACACACGTATCGACTTGCTCCTACCCATCTGCAACAGGCTCATAGTCAGGGGGTAACCTCCTTTTTTAAATTTAGGAGATTCATAATATTTTTTTAAATTATGTGCTGTTGATGACCTTTATTACATTGCTTTTTATTCCTGTTTACAGGCAAGATGTTTTATTATAAATAAATGATGTAGTTGCCCCATCATTAAAATAATTAACTGACATTGCCAGTTTATGTATAAAATGCTTTATTCTAGTTCAAAATGAAAAATAATAGGTTAATAACCATTCACATAAAATACTCACATAAAACATTAATGGAAATACATGTATGTAATAATTTATATAAAAATTTATTGCAGCTTTGATATTTTTTCTTGAATATTTCCGCATCACGCGAGCGTTCTGTATTCTCCCATATTGTACGGTTTATATTGTACGGTACACTACGCATGCGCGTAGCGAGTAAAATCAATGAAAATTGTATTGTAACCGGTTGAGAAAAAATATCAAGGCAGCAATAAATCACTTATCACACTCGTCGTACAATATGGGAATGATATTTTACTCTCACGCCACATTTTCACTCGCCTTTGGCTCGTGAAAATATTTTGCGTGCTCGTAAAATATTTTCCCATATTGTACTCTGACTCGTGCTATAAGTATTATATATATATCCACGTATAAATAAAGCCGAGTAAGCTTAGTATTTAATATCCAGTTTAAGGTCATACAATTGAAGTGTTAATATAAAAGGTGTGACCAATAAAGTTGACATGTATTTTATAATTGTCCCTAGTAAATCATCAAGAAGTTAGAATATATATTTTGCTTTGATATTAAGGACAAAATTTATATATTAACTCAATGTAGCAAAGATAGTAGCTTAGCACATAAAATCCAAAAAGAAATATAACATATCTTTTTTAAATGCTTTAGTTCTATTGGACATGCTCTGTTGTTTCTATAGTTGCTCTGATTCTGGTGGTTCTACAGCTCCTGCTTTGCTGTTTTCCATCATTGAATTTGCTTTGGTATCTTCCATTATTACATATGTTGCTTGACTTCACTTCTTTTTGTCGTGTAATACAACAACCAATGCTAGGGCCTGCCAGATTATGCTAAAAAATTTTGGAATTATTCTTTTTTTTTATTCCAAACAATTCTGTTATTATTCCAAAAGAATCATATATTATTCCAAAACAATCACGTATTATTCCAGAAGACTCTTAATTACAAATAAGTGGAAAAGTGAATGTGTAACTATAGCTAAGTTGAGATACTATGAAATCAATATGAGTGAATGTTTTAGTTGTCACTATCATTGTATTGAATCATTACAGAATATTCAATATAATTGTGGTGGAGTACCCCCACATAACGGCACCACAGCACTGAACACTTATTTCCTAATAATCGTTACTTATCAGAACATCTGAACTCATTAATACTATTCCATTAATAAATGGTCTACTCATTAGCACTCTTCCATTAATGTATGTTCTGAACCCATTAGCACAGCACACACTTATTTGTCATCCCATTAAGCTTGTGCAGGACCCTGTTCTATAAAAGGAACACTCTTGCATCTGTTCTTTTGTCTTGTTTTCTCTCATGCTGAAGTATTGTCCGAATTACATTTAACTTCTTAATCAATTTAGCCATTGTACGGGAGGTTCTGTGTAAAGCTTTAATCAGCTTAGGATACTAAAGCATTTGAACAGCAAGAACTGGTGGCAGCCTTCTCAACCTAGAGTTGCATTTTACCACAATAATCTTCCAGCGAAGATCTTTGTGTCACAGAAAAACTGTTTGACAAAATGGAGAAAACACGCTCTGCTGCAGCTGAGGATGGTTGGATTAACAGGAATTCTTTGCACACCTTTGACCCAACTGGGTCTTGAGTTGAAGAAATCTCTTCAGCTGATGCTAAATACTTCGGTAATTCAAGTTTCAATTGGTCGATAATGTGGGAATTTAGGAAAGGAAAAACAAGGAGGTTGTCGAGATCACTAACTGTTGGCTGCAGTTCCACTACTTTTGTTGGATTGAAGTACCTTGCAAACTTAAAAGCTGACACTGCTTCCTTTAGATCATTGCTAACTTTTTTCTCAAAATAGTCATGTGCTGGCTGCCACACCTCCAGCTAGATGATCAGCCACTGCTCTCACATTTGGGTAAAATGGATGGACTATAGTAGAGAAAAGAGTCGTAATCTCTTCATACGCTGAAAACACAAGAGGCCCATCTCCTTCCAGTCGGTAAGTTGCCTTTACAAATGGTTCACCTGCATCCACTGTAATTGCAATTTCCATTTTGAGTTTACGGAAGCTGGGAGGATCACCAGAAGATGTGTCCGTGATGATGAAAGGTTTTCATCTTCAATGACTTCACATCACCAAAAGCATTAAGAATCTGCTTTATAACTTCCCACTTAGACCACCACCTAGTAGATGAATATGAAAACCAGTTTGAGTTTTCCAAGCAAGTTTGGTCTTAGGACTTCTGGAAAAAATGTTTATCCAACCACTCACAAATTTATCAAGTATAGGAGTGCTAAAATTTTCACCAACATGGTCCAGTGTGTGTGAAAAGCAGCCAATATCAAGCAACTGAGGAAACACAATCTTCAAGGTTCGAACAGCAACATTATTGACTGAAGCTCTATCGTGCATTGAAGCTATCAAATTATTGCTACAAATTCCAAGCTCGGTAGAGAGGCAAACTATTAGCTGTCTAGCAACTTCTTCTCCTGTCTTGCTTTTAGCTAAGAGCATTAGCCGTACAACACGCTGTTGTATTTCCCAATTATACACATATCGGAGCAAAATCACCATTGCCTCACATACATGTGTGGTTCCATCAAACTGATACACACTTCTCTCTGATATCATCTTTTACTTTTGTTACTTCTTGGTGACGAATAAATGGAATTAGCTCACGCAAATGCTGGCTTCCAGTAAGTCTATAAGTATTTTCCTCCACACGAAAGCAATCAATTTTTTCTAGAGCAACACCAGCCTTCATAAAAGAGTGAACTACCATCACACGATTAATTCACACAGCTTCTGGAATCTTTCCCCACTAGGATGCACATCTTTGTCATAGGTTTTCAACATATCCAATATATTTTTCTGCTTAGCACTTCTAGATGCTAGATTTTTTAATCCATGTACATGCTTGGCTGGCTTTATGTGCTGGATAATCATACTTTTCTTAAGAGACAAGATTTCTCTACATGCATCGCAAAAGAGCTTACCCAACTTTTCTGAAAAATGTTGACTGGGGAATTCAGTAATCCTTGTTCTTGGAAGAATTTTTTTAGGCTCAGCAGCTACAGCACGTTAGCTTCGCTTCAACTTCTGAGGTGGGTTGGTAACAATTTTGTGCTTTCTTGCTAAGTCTGATGCAGTAGGATATTTCAGTTGATCAAGAAGAGGAACTATTGAGCTTGATCCTCCAGATGCCTGCTCAATTTCTGACTCTGCTGACTCTGAGCCTGAGCACAAGCTCTCATCTTCTTCAGTGCATAGTAGTACTACAACCTTCTTCCATATTTTTTTAGAAGCACAGGAGTGGCTAACACACAAAACTGACTGTTTTTCCCAAACATACTAGCAGCTGCATTTTTACTGCTGAGTCATGATTAAAAAAAGTTGAAATAACCATGCTTACTACTTACTAGCTACACCTATAAGAATACTATTAGGTAATGTTTTCCTATATTATGGACCATTTGCACTTATTATTCTAATTCATACCCTTATTATTCTCTTAAATGTATATATTATTCTAGAATTATTCTGCAATGCTAATTGATGCCTATTATTCCAGAAAAAATGCTACCATAATCTGGCAGGGCCTAACCAATGCACACAGTCACTGCAAACAGGCAACACCCACACATTACAGCTACCGCGCAGACAAAAAAAATCACCAGTTCTGTGCACATACAAAAAATGTTATCATTCAGACAATATAATTGATACGATTGTTTGTGTATGTGCAAAAGTTTATTCTGGATATCATAATTATCATCATTAGCTGAACTACATGCATAAAATTGGTGACCACAGTTGATCAATAATATTGTTATAAACTAAGGCGAGTAAGCAAGATTGCAAATTTAATGCTTGTGTGAGTTCTAATCCCTTGTACCTTGTTCACAATTACCTTTATGTCTACATATACCCACGCTGTGTAGGTTGTCAATGACAATAGGTCCTTTATCGTGGGTTGAAATAACGTCTTCACAAGGTGGTAAATATTCTAAACCATTTGTGTGCACACATTCACAGGTATCAATCATAGACTCATTTTTGCTGCGGACCACTGGAGCATCTCTCTCACATAAGTTTGGGTTCACCAGTCAATTCATCTGGGAGAGAAAATGTAAAGAGAGTGAATTATATCTAGAAAATAAATTTCATCATTCAACCAGTTTTGTATAGCTATATATATTATAGTGTATATTTTTAATAATATGCATACTATACCATACGTTTATGATATTAAGGTCAAAAGGATTAAGAAAAACATAGGAGCTTACCCATTGGAATTGGTTAGCTACATTAGTTGCTCGTTTTATAGCAATGTAATAAAATGCTCCAGTACCTAAAAAAATGCCAGAATATTTTTGAATGTAAAGTATAAATTTTTAAACATCAACGTGCAATTTTTTTAATATTGATTAGCAATGTCACCATTTAATTTTTGTCACTCATATTATTACATTTCTATAATGAATATTGCATTACACTACTTCTTAACTTAACCACTTACGCATTACATGCTACAAGCCTTGTGATTCCATTTGCTGTTCCTTCAACAGTTGCATAAAGCAAAACTTTGCTCTTTTCAGTAGTAGTAGAAGTAGAATTCATCATGTGACTCAACTAACGACAAGCTGTACAAGTCGTACCCTTGGAGGCGGTGTTGTGATCAACATGAGTTGTGAGGCATTGGGTAACCAAGCTATCATCCAGCACTACTTCCACGAAGTCATGGAGGGCTGGTCCAAGGTTAGGAGTATTGTATGAGCCATAAACAATCACTCCTCCAACTGACATGCAAATCTTGATAGAAACTCCTTCTGCATGGGAACCTGAGAACTTTAGCCTCGACATGGAACCTTCATCTGCAGTCCCATTAGTTTCTTGACTAATGGGTACATCCTGTGACTCCAAATTGTTTATATATGTGTATGTATAATACATATCAAGTTTGCTTCAGACATTAAACATTGCCTACCTTTAAAACAAGTTGAATATGATCCATAGTTCTGATTCTGTTCTAGTAGGTTAGGGTCAAAGGATTTTAAAACATCAATGGTATCATTACTTGTAGCAATCAGCTGTAGTTCACTTAAAACATGATCTGCTATACCAATGGCTGAAACTATGATCTGAGGTCTTCTTTCATGGATAAACTGTACCACTTCTGCAGCTTGTGGACATTCTGTTTGACCTTCCATCAGTTAATACTATAGCTAATCTTAAAGTAGATATAGTGTCCCTCCAATTCATTGTTTTAAGCAGGCACAAACATGACAAACCACACTAATATACTTCTCCCTTGCCTCTGTCTCCTTGTTCTCCACCCACCGTTTCACTTTCTCATCCTCCAAGACTCCCTTCCCTCCCCATTCTCATCCATACCCAATCTAGTTCTAAAATATTAGCTAATATCATGGGAACAAAAAAAAATTCATGTTTATAGTCATCCATTAAAAGAGGGATTTAGTATCATCTTACTATAGCAGTAGTCAATTTTTCAGTCATATTTTATTGTATCCAATAATGACAAAAAAATATTGATCACAAAGAGATGGTTAAATATAATTAATAGCTATATGGGTAAAAATCAGTTTTAAGAATCAGTAATGTATATATCTCATAAAGCAGCTGAACTAGAAAGAGATGGTTAACTATAACTAGGTAAAAATCAGTTTTAAGAATCAGTAATATATATATCTCATAAAGCAGCTGAACTATATACTAAATCACTAACGGCAAAAATAATCATTTGAAAGCTAACTATAATATCACTACTAAATTTTAATCATCAATATTAGTAAATAAGATTGGTGCTTCTTCGTTAAGTTTATCACCATTGGGGTCCTCTTTTTCTATTTTGTGTTCTTCTATTTGGTCCTCTCCAGCTCGCTCTTGATAAAGCTTATTCTCCACTATCATTTGTCCTTTTTTTTGGCGCGGTTTTCTGGTATTCAACTTCAGTAATGCTCCAATCATCACAATCATGGTACAAGCCAAACCAACTACACAGAGAGCAGCCACAGCTATTATCAATCCAAGAAATGCACCTATGAATAATACATAGCATATCCTTACATACATGTACATTATACATTATATCGCTACTTTTATTTATTTACCATGGTCTGTAGTTTGAACTTCTTCACTTTCACATAGTGGGAGGTTCTCTAATCCAGTTACATATGCACACTCACATACAAGAGCACTTGTATTGATTTTCATTGTGCAGGCAGCAGTAGCGTCACTAGCACATAAACTGGAATCTCCTCTACATCCAGTCTGAAGGTTTTCTTTATATAATATATGATATTAATATGTATATGAGCTTGGCTCTAACACACAAATGGCTATTTGAGTAACCTAATTCTAAAAAGATTCATGGTTAAAAAATTATTGTATACATGTATAGGTAGCTAGTTGCGGAGTTAAAAAAAAAACAATAACTTTGTAGCTAATATTATTGTAAGGCTTTATTTTACTACTAGCTATTTACTCCATACTTTAATGTAGCTACCCACTAAAAATATTACATACCTACAAGACCTCTTCCATCTTCACTCGCTACTAAAAAACTGCTGCCATTCTCTGATCCAGCAATAGTGATGTATACACTAGCCTCTGTGTCATCAGGCTGCTTCTGTCTGTTTGTATTTTCACACGATAGGCAGGTCTCGGATTCAACTATCGTAGATTTATCTATATGGGAGGTATAGCACTGACTTCTTCTCTCACTCAACTCCTCACTGAAGTCATGAAATGCTGGACCAGGGTTTGGGTTGGAATAGGAGCCGTAAACTACTATTCCTCCTTCTTCTATGCAAATTTTAATGGAGACTCCTTCAGCACTTGAAGCAGTAAACTGAAGTCTTGATACAGAGCCTTTGTCTGCAGTTCCTTCTGTAGCTTCAACATTGTTGGAGACTGTTTGTACAACTAAAATTTAGATATAAGGTAGTCAAATTAAAGAGGCATAAAATTTTAGCCACATTCCACCAAATACAAAATAATGAAAACTTATAAAGTAAGATAGCTTACAATGTTGGTTGAAATACCTTTAAAACATGCTGAATATGAGCGATAATACTGATTCTGCTCAAGCAAGTTTGGATCAAATTCCCTGATAAAGTCAACTGTGCTATTATCGGTAGCAATAATCTGTAGTTCAGCTGCTACAGCATTAGCAACACCAACAGCAGAAACTACAATTTGTGGGTTCCTGTTGTGAATTTCTTGTGCTGTAGTTTGTAAAGTGTTTGTTCCATTGCCACAATTCCTGGACTCTCTATTGGATCGCCCATCAGTCAAAACCACTGCCAATCTTAGAGTAGAGATGCTGTCACGCCACTTCACTGTCTTAAGCAGGCAGATTCCTTCTGGAGTATTTGTAGCTCCTCCTGTATAAATCACAGCTTGTATTCTGTTAAGTAAGTCGTCTTTAGTGTTATTATTCAAGTAATCCAGACTTACTTCCACCCGAGCACCAGAAGAGTATAAAATAATGCCCACTCTGTTGTTCTCTGTTCTATCTAGCAAGTTGTCTGTATAATTGTACACATAATCTCTCACAAGTTGGAAATTGGTACTTCCAATACTTCCAGATGAATCCACAACAAATACAACATCTGTGTTTACCCTGCACACTAAATAACAAACACAAATAGCTAGCAAGTAAAAACCCAGCATTTAGCTGCTAAATTTTTAATCCATACCTTCAATTTCTCTTAGTTGGGAAACACGTCTGAGCCACTTTTCAAAAAACTGCTGCTGATTGCTTAGAAAATGGAGAAGCCAAAATGCAGCTTTTTGTCTGTCAGTAGCACTTTCAGGTAAGCCATTGCCTGTTATTTCCAAGTGGTAAAGGTAAATTTGCACTGTTAGGCCAGAGTAGAGAGGTTTTGTCAGATCTCTGTAGCTCACAGATCTCCAGTCAATGCAAAATACATCACAGATGAGTTGGTAAAGGTTGTTGTATGTATACGACTGTGTTTGCTCAAAAATATTTTCACTCGGTTTCCATATTCCTCCATCAGTGCTAGGATCAGTCATTTGTCCATCTTCTGATTCGGTATAAGCCATTTCTCTCATGAACTGCTCGTACACTTGCCTCTTCTGTGTAGAAACTGAGATAGAGTTGTAGAGGTTGGCTTGCTCCATTCGTGACAGGACACTTCTCACAACTTCAGCTCCTCTGCCATAGTCCTCCAATGTTTGATCCACTCTGGCTGTGGAGGAGATGCAAATACATATCCCAAGAAGCATGGTCAACTTAAGCCATTCCATGTTGTCTTCTTATCCCGCAGTTAACAACAGGTTGAGTGTAGCTTCTTTTTTTTTAGCTTTCCTGCCTTCTGTCTGGCTGTAGCAGTCCAGGTGTGCTTAATTATAAACACAGGTAATTGGATGGACACCAGCAGACTGGTTGGCCATATTCATTACATATTCAAGTATTCATAATTAGGTTTAGAATAGCTTTGAATAAACAATAAAATGTGATTTTAAAAACCACAAATTACTAAGGGTCCTTTAGCTCACAATGGAATCCTCTCAATAACTTACTATTTTAGCAGTTTAATACAACTAAGTGGAATAGAGTTATTGGTTTCCTGCGTTCTGTCTGGCTGTAGCAGTCCAGGTGTGCTTAATTATAAACACAGGCAATTGGACACCAGCAGACTGGTTTGCCATATTCATTTTATATTCAAGTATTCATAATTAGGTTTAGAATAATATTTTGTTAGCTTTGAACAACAATAAAGTGTGAAAAAACAACAAATTACTAAGGGTCCTTTAGCTCACAATGGGATCCTCTCAATAACTTACTAATTTTGCAGTTTAATACAATTACTAGTGGAATAGAGTTATTGGTTAAACTGTCACATTAGTTAATTGTGGCATTTTGAAAGTATATATTTTACAGTGTGACATAATGTAAGTGTGGTGTCAACATAACTGACAATAGGTAGAAGTAGTTAGTATGACATGGTAAATCTATTGTGACATTTGATGGGATGAAAATGCAGAAACAAATTAAAAAAAAGCAAGAACTCAAACATTTGAGCATTGTCTAAAGGAGTCTAACTATATTGTGGACGAAATCTACCCAATAAATTTTAGTTCCAACTGAAAGTTTTTCTCTATTTTCTCTTTGGTCGGCCCACACTTTCAGAGGCCCAATCAGGATGAACTGTGTAATGTGATGGCATTTCTTTTGTGACAGCAAAAGTGGAACCTTTTGCCTGTTTTCCAGAATTCGTACGTCGCAATCTGTAGTGGGGTTCGGACTCTGTCTTTTTGCCTTTAGACACATCACTGGAAAAAAGAGAAATATAATAATGAGACTCACGTCATGTCACTAAAAAGGTACTTTATTAAATGTGTCCTCTCTCTTTCACAGGCTTTTTTTTTTAACACTACAGAATTAAAGATATTTGGTCACTTTATTTACTGATTGCTGTCTATTGTTGTACGAGGATGAAAGCATGAAGTGCCACTGGTCTCAGTTAGTTGGTTGTAGCTCACCGTGACATTTGCTCAAAGGCTGCCATTGCTTCATCTCTCTGCTTTCTCACTGGTGTCATCACAGCTGACTTGACACGACTGCGATGTACAGCAGCTTTTGTAGCAGGATCTGGACGCTTGCCCTGGGAACTTATGGTGCGCAGGAAGTCACCAGCAACTTCTTGATCTGTGTCAAGGATAATAATACTGAAATTCAAATGCAGTCTTTTTGTTAGTGGCGGTATAGCTACACAACTAATTTAAATGAACCCTGCATCCCAGTAAAATTAGATAGTTTTATAGACTATTCCAAAGTTATGCATAGTGGATAAAAATTTTAGCTTAATTATAAGAAGTATACTATTTGAGTTTTCCTGGTATGGAGGAGTGAAGTAGTGAAAAAATTATATTGTATAGCCAAGTAATATTCTCTCCAAATGACCAGCATTGTTCAGCTAAACATCATTCTTACCCTTTTTACTAGCTGTCTGAAGCCAATCTTCAATTCCTGGCTGGAGATCTGGGGCTATTGTATCACCTAAGGACTAAAAATACACATAAATATAGTCAACAATCTTTCCTTCAAGTAACCTTTAATTATACCCTTTGTAAAGCAGATGTAGGTCTTTGTTGTTGAATTGGAGGTAGAGTAATGCCTCCTAAAATAAAATAGCCATTTAACAAGAGTACTTTTTAGATTACATTAACTTACCCCTTGGTTTATCATAGGCTGCCATCTGTGCATTAAATCCACCATAGTAGTTTGTTCCCATCTAGAGAAGATAAACATAATTATGTCATATAATAATATAAACTGATAAGCCATAGCTACGTGTGAATATGTGCTCGCTTAGTTCTTTTTTTTTTTCAGAAAATTCAACCGAACAGCACACAGACTTATTAAATGTATGGATATGCACATGGTACTAAACTACTTATTAAAAAAATTATTATTATTATCTTTGATGGTGGCTTCCATCTTCAACATTTTCAACCAAGACTAATAATATAAGTGAGTGAGTAACTTTTGCATTTTTCAATCACGTATTAGTACAATTGGCAAGATGTGAACTAGTTTACTTAAACTTACTGCTGGCTCAGATAGTCTTCTCTGTCTAGTCTGACGTTGCCGCTCCCACCGTTTCTCTTGTTCTAACTTAGATTTTAAATCCACACTAGTTGGTACAGGCCCTAAAATAGAATAACAAATAGTTCAGAGAGCTTGTGGTGATAATATCCCTTTCTTCTGAAGTTGTTAGTTTCCAAGAGAATAACTTACTCATGGGGTCATAGTTTAGTCCAGTATAGGCATTCACTCTGTAGAGATTCGGATCATGCCTGTGCTTTGCCAGCTGGCTGGTTGTAAATACTTCATTGCGGGCATCTCCATCTAATGGATGGATAAACAATAATTCATGGCCGTAACTGTATTTCTACTGCCACTGCATGTACCTGATCGAGCTCCCATGTAGTCATCATAGAACCTTTCTCTTACATCTGACTCATACTCCACTCTTTTATTGCGGGAAAGTTGACGAGATGGGGGCGTAGTCCATTTCAGGCGGTCATCCTATGGAAGTAAAATTGTTATTTAAGGCGTGCTGGCTAGTGGTGGTGGGAAGTACACTCTCCAAACCTTCCCTTTACTGTAAAAATGGGTCTATAGCAACTATAATATGTTAGGGGTATTGCACAGGTAATAAATAGGTAGCTCTAGACTCTCACTAGCTACTTAATACAGAGCTACCCATCTCCATGCAGGTGCATGCTTGACAGAAAGTGGGCGGGGCTGGTCGGCACTTACACTTTTTGGGTGATATCCCTGCCTTGATTCTAGCGGCGTCCTTGGTACCTTTAGAGGCTCAGCATTATAACTTGAAGGAGGTCTAGAGTCTGTGTCTCGCTTTAGATTTACAGCCATTTTGGAGTGCGCAAAGTCGTCACTCTTGCGCACGGTGTCAGTAGCAACCGCGTTCGACGATAATCATTGACACCACGAGACCTTTGTTTTTCTCTCCTTAAGCTTACCTCCGTGTATCAAAGCAACGTACAGCAAATAAAATTTAACCATGGCGGACCGAAAAAAGGACAGGCCTACTACGAGAGAACGTAGAGTGAAATCAGCGATAGCGAGACTATCGCCACCACCAGCCCCAGCTGATGCCAGGGACATGGACAAATTGCTGAAGAAAATGACTAAGGAGAGGGTCAATTCAGCTAAAGCAAATAAAACTAAACACACCTCCTCAACTGGAGTATTTTCTGCCAAACCACCTAAAGGTGAAACTCGAGAAGACCGGAAGAAAAGATTTGCTACAAGGTATTCGTTGGACTTCGATGGGACATACATGCCTCCACCTGATTTGAGACCTACCTCACCCACAAGAAGAAACAATCCTCATCCTAGCCAGGTAAATTTTTTTTGGTTATTCTTATTCGAATTTTATTAACAAGCTTATTTATAATATCTGTAGCAATTTATAAAATGGAAAATACCATCTCGAGAAATTGGAGTGGTGCCATATGAAGAAGGCTTGGACCTACCACCTGAATATTTAGCTCGTGATGAAAGTAATTATGTAAATTTAATATCTTGAGTTTGTCTTACTTTCCTGTTTTAAATTAAACCAGATTTTGATGCCATTGATGATCTAAGGCGAAATTTTGGAGATCTAAAGCTCCCTCCAGCTCAAGCTTCCAGCACAGACTATGGTGCCTACATGAGAAGAAACCCATCTAGACAAGGTGGACTTAGGCCAATGGCAAGACCTGCTGGCAATGAGGTTACTGATAATTCACAGTAGCTCTAATGTCTTCGTTTTTTTTTCTCTGTATGACTGCTTGCAAAGCGGAATGAATGTACATGGCATGCAAGTCAGAAGTGCATACTATTCACTTGTAGATGATCCAGAGAGTTGTTACTGGAGGAAATGAAGAAGCTCTTCAAGATTGGATGGCTAAAGCAACACCAGAAGGTAAGTGGCAGAAAGCATAAACTGTTTTTGTTTGTTGGTGGTAGTTCCAAATTATATGCTTGTTGTCCTTGCCAGAGCGAACCGTTGTGTTTAAAATGCTAAAGCGTGCTGAGGAGGAAAAAGTTAAAAAGGTTTGTTTTCAAGTACATTTGAAATATTATTTATGTTGATTCTATGTACTATTCTGCAGACCATTTCAACTGTTATGCAGCCGGAAGCAGCCCATGCTATAAGAGGGTGGCTCAAAGATGCTGATGAAGAAGGTGTGATGAATATTCTGTGACATACAAAGTGCATTTAATTGATTAATTTTGTTATACAGAAAAAGAAGTAGCTGTGAGACTCTTCAGTTCATTGGGAGCTCGCCCTGGACGACCAAGATCCAGATCAGTGGGCCAACTTCCTATGGATCGACCTCCATCAAGAAGACCTGTCCCTCCAGCAATGCCTCCTCCAAGACCCTCGGGATCAGCTATGGGGTGAGTGCATAATTATCTTCAATACATAAAAAACAAAAATTTATTTTTCTTTAAAATAACAGATCCCGACAGCGCAAGATCAGTGTGGAAGAGCAGCCAGCTGCACAGAAATACCAGCCTTGGCCTGCAGGGGTGTGGCATCAGAAGCCAGTACGTGACCCACCTCCCCAAGTTTATCACAGAGGAAGCCTGTTTGGAACAGTTCGGGAAGATGCCTCTCACTTTAACATTCATCCAGAGTGGCAAGATTACTTTGGCAAAGGAGACCCTGTACACTAAGATTGTCCAAGCATTCGCTATGCATTCTGAGCACACATACTTCATTAGCACTGTTGTTGTGGATATGACTGAACTCACAAATATTTTGTTTTACTCCATCCCAAACTGTACATTATGTACAATTTATATTGGCAGCTAATACACAATGTCATTAACATTTCTATACTTTATTGTATGTGTTACTACATTTATATGAATTTTGTTTTTGCCATCTTGTGTATATTCTTGTTCTTCAAGAAGAACGGCTACATGTCTAACAGGCTTGTAAGAAGAATGCTATGAACACAATAATAGCATTCATGATGGCTCACTCCTCCACAAGCAGCCAATAGGTTCAGTCATGTTTATCATTACCTCAACCTCAAGCATGCACACAATAAAGATTATAATTATCATGACCAAGTGATCACAAATATGCAAATCTCTGTGGTGTATAACTATCTAGCTATTCAATATTATCAGGTTCTGACAGTGCTAGTCACCATCAGCTAATCCTGTAGTTGTTTTTGTTTGTAGAGTCTTTAGGATACTTAGGCGATCGGCCACTCTGGGCAGATGGCAAAGTGCTGTCCCATGTTCCTGTGAGGGCGGTTGAACATACCTCCAGCACGAGCAACCACAGGTGGCCCTTCAAGCAGAATGCGGTTGTACCATGGTTCAGGGTTTCTATCATAAAAGTACCTACAATTTAAAAAAATTGGGCTTTCTTAAATCAAACTATGATAATGATGAAAAGTTTGAATAATTAATATCGATTTTACTATGTAACTCCAGAATTAGTGGATCTATGACAAAAACAAAAATATCATTAAATAGAGCATTGAAAGCCCATTTGAATGATATGTAACAATTGGTATAGAAGATCCTTGGAGAGGAGGAGGGGGGGGGGGGGGGGGGGGGGGGGGGAGTCGATTTTTAGGGTATATCTAAGTCAAAATCAATTATTGCCAACTTTGCAATCATGAAGTAGTACTGAATTAGTATATAGGCAAAGAACCTTGAGAATGGTAAACTATAAACATGCCAAACACATTCCCTCCTACAAACTCAACCCAAAACATCACAGAGCGATTGATAACACCCGATGTTTCACTGTATGCGAAGAGCTGATTTTACGTACTAATACAAATTAGTAAGCAGCAGTTAATCCAGCCCAACTATCACTTCATAACTATAGTCTTCCCTTGCTAAACAACTACATAGACTTATTAGCATTGAGGTACCTCCTTGGCTTCTCTATCTTGTTCACAGTGAGGGACAACTCTGGTTGGAGATCACTGGAACTAGCTTTCTTGCGAGGTTTCTGCTTCTTAACTTTAGTGATATAACCCTGTGACCACTCGAACATTCCTCTAGTTCCTTCTCCACGGGTAGAAGGCTGAAAATAAGCCATGCGACGACGGTCATTAGGTAAACGAAGGGTATGGAATTTTTCAACACGACTTTTCTTCCCAGGATCTTTATCAGACAGTATCTTAATCTTCTCCAAAGCATCAAGAAGAACTTTTTTTTCTAAATTTTAAATAAAAAAAAAATCATCAAATATTATTCTATCAATAATTTCACTCACTACTTTCAGTAATTACTGTCACAAATGACACTTATAGCCAAACTAATTCACCAATCTTTTCCCTCCATATAGATGAGATATACATGTACTGAAGCTATTTACAATTATCTGCAGACAAACTGCTGTTTAAATGATGATTCCTTTCATACCATTTGGCTGCATTTTGCTGAACCATCCTTCTAATTTTTCAGTGGATTCTGGCTTGAAAATATCACTAACAGCCTGTATAGCAATACTATATATAACTCATGCTAGGATTATAGAAACAATATACAAACCTGTGCTAGCTTCTTCTGGCTACTTTTGTCAACTCCTTCATTCAAAAATTCCATAAGCAGTTCTTTCTCTGCAATAAAAATATAATTCAGTTATTCTCAGCTGAAATCTATATAATAAAACGCTTGTGTGTCAGTAACGATGACGACGACGGTGTGTATTCATGAATAATTCATGAGCTTTGCATAGTTCGGTAAAGCATCGTTCATTTATGGTAGGTAATGTATCGTCAAAATCATAGAACATGCTGGTTACTTCTAAAAAGAGGGTGCAATTGACGATGGAAGGCGGCGTAGGTTTAAAAAAGGAAGGCGAAAGTACGGAAGAGAAGGTAAAAGGTGATTAATCGTAACTGAAAAGCAAATGGAATCGGCAAGGAGGTTTAAAATGGAAGGGAAGAGAAGGCAAAAAGGCGAGCGATTAATTATAACTAAAAAGCGGGTGGAATCGATGAGTAAAGGTGGGGGTTAGTTTTCAAAAGAAAGGCTAAAGTACGAAATAAAAGACAAATTATAACTAAAAAGCGGGTGGAATCGATGAGTAAAGGTGGGGGTTAGTTTTCAAAAGAAAGGCTAAAGTACGAAATAAAAGACAAAAGTTTCTCAGGACAGAAATTCAGAAGCAGGAGAGACAGACAAAGTAAAAGGGGGCTCCATGACTCAAGAAAAAGAGCTGAAGTTAAGAGAGGTGGGTAGAAGAATAGTACTTGCTAGTAAGTATAATTATAATAATAATAGAAAAATTTCTCGTTTTTTACAGCCAATAATATTGCTAATCAAAACTTAACCCAACGTTTCGACTTCTTGCCGAAGTCCTCTTAAGGGGGTCAATTGAGGTCGAACTCTCCGTGGTGATATAACAAACAATGTAAACAGCAAGATTTCTGGAGGGTACGCTTACTGTCTACTATATCCTGGAGGGTGATTTGCATGCAGCATGGACAGCCAGCATCCTGGAAGCTCTAAACCTATGTCGCTGTTAAACTTGTTGTTGTCAGGTGTTATCTGTATGTGTAGAGCTTCCTTGATCTTCCAACTCATGGTTCTTACTGGCTCTGTCTACAACTCTTACCACTTCTCATATAATGGGGTGATGCTGCTGCCGAGCACGTTCAGCAATGGCTGAAACCTTCTCATTATCTCTCTTACAAGCATCCTGATGTTTTCACTCTCTGCTCAAGCCTTCTAGTTGTTTCACCTTACCACAATTGCAGGGTATACTGTACACTATGGATAACTCGGTGGTAATGGGGTATAGTATCTTTGACTTTAGTAAGATGTGATCTTAGTGTCTTACCTGACTTAAATGCTGTTTTGATGTCAAAGTCTCTACATACTCTCTGAATACTCTCACTCAATCCTGCTATGTATGGAATAGTAAGAATCAGACCTTTCTCTTTCTCAGTATCTTTATGATCTTTAGAAGGTAACTCTTTAGAGCCTGCCCTAATGGTTGCGTTGTCATAACCATTACTTTGAAGTACTTTGTGTAGGTGTTTCTCTTCTTCCTTCAAGTTTCCACTCATATTAGTTACCCTCCTAGCTCTCTGATACAAGCATCTCACTACTCATCCCTTTACATGATTAGGATGATGAGACTTAAAGTGAAGGTATCTATCTGTGTGTGTAGGTTTTTTGTACACAGTTGAAGTAAGCTTATTAGGAAGAGAGAGGGTGATGGGTATAATACTGGGTCTAATGAATGAGATGGCATAACATGGCATCATGCATGTGTGATACTTTGAGAACACACTTAGCTATGGATCCTCTCCTTTCTTTCACTTGCCTGCATGATCAGCTCCCTTCAGCCACTCCTTAATTACTGGCACGTACTGCTTCTTCACAACTTCTTGCATCAAGGATCCCTGTTAACAACAATAATAACAACAATTATATTAGCTGTTCAAGTGACACAAATATTGGCCTTGGCTAATAGCCCGACTGGTCTGACCACTTGCAATACTCCTCTGTCATCATGAAATAGCACAAGCAAACAGATTTCCTATCTCCATAACTACAAGCCAATAGGTAACTCACTGACAGTAAGTCAAAGCCACAAAAAACTCCATCCTATGTTTTGTTATTGTTGCCAGTATATTTCTGTCTCAATTAGAAGTTTCTGTATGCAAGCGCTATACGATTGTCTTTTTGCATCTAGCTGATTGTGTACTAAAGAAGTAAGAATGTAATAGTTTCCAATAAACCAACTGGCTCACCTCCTTGTTTGAAGAACCAGAGATCTTTAAACCAGCACCCTTATCCTGGTGACGCTCACTAGAGGCACTCTTAATAGTAACGTTCTTCCCTGCACCCTCAGCCGGCTTGTCCTCACCACTAGCTTGAGCTAACACATGGAACATACATCATGACTGATATATAATACTTATTGCACGAGTCAAGTGTAATATGACAAGCTTTTTATTTTCATGAGCAGGCTAATTTTTATACTAATGAATCCTCAGGCTAGTTAAAATAAAGCCTATGAGTGCATTATCTCCCAGGCCACAAACCTAATAACACTATTGTCAGGGGTGGATCCAGTACTAACAACAAGGAGGGGCCCAAATATATTTAGTCAAAACTTATGAATATTATAATGATTGATCATACATGGATTGGATGTTAGAGTGAAGGATATAAGTTAGCATGCAGTTGTCCAGTAAATTGTATTGCCCATTATTGGTAAATTTGCCCTTATAATAAAAATAAAAAAACTTAGTTGGATCCTCCCATGATTGTGATGATATCTAATATTAGTGATATTATATAGAATTTGTCATAATAACACTTTACATTACCTTGCTGGACAAGACCAGGAAAAGGAATCTTAGCAACATTGGTAACAGGAACACAAGTCCCCACATCACCAGCTACAAAATAAATAGTATAAATACTGTCAGAATAACAACATTACTTTAAAAGAAAATAGACATCAAATATAAATAAGTAAATACATAAATTAAGTAAGTAAGTAAATAATAAACTAGTGATGTGCTTGAGCACAAATGGTGAGCGAGCATAAAACTACACTGATTGATTTTAACTTAACACTCAAAGCTACTAAAAATAATGTCGAGTTTTTAAATTATGTCTATACGGTAAAGGGATTTAAATGCCATAGTAACCACTCGCCGCAACTGTTTGAATTGAAAAAACAACAGTTAAACAATTCATGTTATTTAAACCATAGATATTCTTTAGCTAAGTAGAAGCTGTAACTCACAATACTTTCACATAACTGGACTTACCTACACAATACTAACCTACGTGGTTAGTCTAGTGGACAATAAATTTTCAAGTAAATACTGTTGCGTACGGCTTATAAACATGACAGAGAACACACCGAATTACCAACGCCACTAACCCGAATAGAAATGGAACTCTGGTAGGTTTTCAAGTTTTAATTAACTGCACCCGCAAAATAATTCCAAACAATAAACAATTCAATTTCTACGGTGATGTGGGTAATGATCGATAAACCGGAAGATTCTGTTTATGAAGTTTAGGATGGGGTGGACCACCAAGCAAACACAAAAATACGTGAAGGTCAAAGTACAAATGACATCCGTACATCCCCACATATAATATATAAACAAATATCCCCGATTTTCAATTGAATTTCTTCTGATAGTGTCTCGCTCGCTTCGCTTGCTCGCCATAAATAAAATACCAAAGATGCGAACCCTCAGCACTACTAAACACTACCAAGCTAGTGCAATACAATCTCAGACCAAAAGAACAAAGCAATCTATTAGCTATTTTAATCAGGCATCAATATAGCTCGAGCAATGAAAATGGTACATGGATTGCTCACGTGATTATGACATGACTAGGGGGTGTTACCCACAAAAGCTGGTACCTACACGGAGCTGAAAGCTTCGTGTTTTCTCAACATTAGCCTGAAATTAAAAAAAGTAGTACAATGAAAGGTCCTAAATCTTCGTTCTGATTAAGTTATACCTAAATCAATGGTTATTTATCAGTAGTCTCCAAAAATCAGAGCGTGACAGACAGACAAACAGACAGACCGACAGACAGGACGACTACTATAACCCTCTCGCGCATGCTCGCGCATGTGCGCTGAGGGTTAATAAAGGAAGGAAGGAAGAAGGAAAGAGTAATACTAGTAGTAATAACAATAATAATAGTAGTAGTATATAATATTGGTTCATTACTACGTTGAGGAATGATGTATAGAGTTATTTTATTTATGCAGGCCAGCAAGTACTACTAGGAGAAAACACCTACTGGGAATGAAGACTGGAAGTCGATCGCATCTCAAGAAATACCCCCGTCACCATTTTTTCACAGCAGTACTGCAGGGTTACCGCCATAGTTTAGAAGCCGATATTTTGTATATCATTTTCTTACCCTTGCGTGTATGCCATAACATTGAGTTTTAGTTTAATTGTATTTTACTTTTCTATTTACTCACCTTACCATGTGAACTACTATAAAATTCCGTATATTAAAAATATCTCAATGTTATAAGGTCGACCCCTTGTGGCCCTAAACCCTGGCAAAATTTGAACCACCATAGCCATTCGTCCATTGCTTGCATTTCACGGCACTAATTTGTTACAAAGTGGGCGTGACTTTGTGGTTAAACTTATAACCAAACCTTATACACACCTGGGACTGATCAATTACTTTCTAATGCTGTTTTACCAGCTTGGTACTTTTGGAGGACTTCATAGCATTCTCTGCCTTTAGGTGTTTGTAGAAAAAAACAGCCACAAGAACATTTCTACTTTCTGACAAGCACACTACACAAACACTTCTGTTGATTAAAGGAGCTATTGAATGGGCGGCCTTACACAAGCATACCTACAGTTAATTAAAGGAGCTATTGAACAGCGGGTGGACAAGCACTCCAGTAGGAAGCACTCCAGTGGTCTGCCTTTATATAGGGATTAGCACAAGGCCAGGGTGGGTCTGTGGGTTAAGGTTGCTTTGTACTGCCAGCTGCCTTCACACCCCTACTACACTGATAACGGGCCTGTAATTACTACCTGTAATGTTAACGACCCTGCACCTGGTACAACAATGCCTGTGAAATGGCGCCTAGTCTGTTAACGACCCTGCACCTATTCTTCACAAATCCGCCTAATCTGTTAACGACCCTGCACCTATTGTTCTCAGAGCAGTTCATCTCAGTTGCTAAGGACCCCTTAACTACAACCAAAAACACTTGCAACACTTGAAGTATTCTAGACTAACAAAGTAACACAAACAAATATCAATATAGCAGTAATAATTTTTTTTACAAGTACTTACTATTTGTAGTATCTCTGCAGTCCTCATAAAAGGACTCATTGATAAATTTCCAAGTCAGTGGATTGGGAGGAATGGCACTGCGATGCCTGTGGACACGTCCAGGATACCTCCACATGATAAATTCCTGCAAAATATATTCATATCACTGCTGATATCAATGCTTACTACAATTCATTGGAGAGGGGTGGGGCTGGAGAACTGGCCACATGGCTTTGCATGCAGCATGGAGTTACCTTGTTAGGGTGCGGGTTATTCATCCTGGTTGGAGATAAAGGCAGAGGCACAGTAGGAGAAGTAAGCTCTTTGGAGCAATACTCTAAGGCGTAGTTGCTTTTCAGCCAATCGCGATCGGCTTTGCCCTTGAAGAAGTCGGAAGCTTCGTGTTCTCGCCTGTTTACTTGAGCTGAGCGCGCTCTATTGTTTGCGTAGCGCAGCAAAAGAGGGCACTGCTGAGACGGAGGGTAAGGGACTTTAAGGGCAGCTAGATCTTCTTTCTTTTTGAAGCAGACCAACCCGTGCCTACATCCTGCGGAGTAGCGATGTTTATTCAAAGCCGGCTTGCTGTACGTTGCCATCGGGAAAAGCTTAAGAAATAGCTATAGCTATATTTTTTTTCTTTTGTTTTTCTATTTCGTTATTTAAAAAAATCTCAGCGTTCGAGAAGAACGGGGGGAGAGAGGCACGAAGAGAGATCGGTTCCCACTCAGTGTTGGTTGCGCAGCAAACTCCAGAAAGTGACACTTGTAAACCTGCGCAAAAGAGCATTTAGCTACGCGCATTTAGCTACGCGCATTTAGCTACGCGCATGCGGGGGGTTAAAACTGCAACTAATTGACAATTTTTGTATAATAAAATTTCTTGAAGACTTAGTTTTATTTTTTCTCTCCAATGCTAACTGAAGATTTAGTTAGTCTTAACAATATCATGTGAAAGAATTATTAAGTTTTATTATTAATTTATTTAGTTTTAGTTAACAACTTAGTTTTAGTATAAATCCTTCAATAATGAGGTGCCTATGTACTATTTCCTATCAACTTTAAAAGGAAGCACATTTCTACGAAATATTGGGTATTTAAATATAATATAATAATCCATTTTAAAATAGCTTATGATGTACTTACATAATAGCAATTCTTATCCTGAATTAATAATAGCATGATTTAAGGTGAATCAATAATAGCATGGTTAGGTGAATCAATAATAGCATGGTTTAAGGTGAATTAGTTGTAGTACAATAAAATTGCTTAGTTTTAGTTTTTGCCAATCTACAAGGTAGCTTTGGTTTAAATCGAATTTGCTGTCTTCTAAAAGTAGTTGTTGTTTTTCTCCCAAAAAATAAAATACCGTAAAACTAAGTGGTTTTGGTTTTAGTATTAGTAACTAAAAAAACACTAACCTTTTCTATAATGACAAAATAATGAAAAATATTTTAAGACAATAATTGATCTATTAAAAAAAAAAACAATAGTGATGTGTGTGTTGGTTCATATTGTTGGAATGGCAGCATTAGAAGCAACACCACACATATTGGAGCCTCGATAGAGATACATGTAGCCACGACCTCCCCAGTTCTTGCCATAGCTACATGTGAACAACAATTGTGTGTGTGTGTGTGTGTGTGATAAAAATAATGTTTAAACACATTGTTGATTTACTATATTTGACACGTGATTTCTGATATTCATATAAAATTGTATTACGTACTTTTATTTATTTTATTGTAAAAAAAAACCCAATTTATAGAAGCATAGCTTATTGATTATTTGCTGACCTGTTCTTGATAATCCAGTATGGTACTCCTTTGTTGCTGGTACCGTAGCCCACTACCACCATCTCGTGGGTTGCTTGCTGCACACTGCTAGAACACTGTGTGTTGTTGTAGACACCTCCACTGTAGAACTGTAAGAATAAGTCACTGCATCACAAGCTCAAATGAAAGGTCCCATACACGCCCAAACCTGGAAACTCTTTTGCCTGTGATCAAATGTAATGGCTACAGGTCCTGAGAGACCTACCGCAGCTCTAAGGTCTTCTTCATTTGTAATGGATGAGAATCCACTCATTGTAGCTGCGATGCAATTTCTGTTGCGACGACAAGGTGATTTTTGCTTTCAAAGAAAAACAAGGCAATTATTTCTTGCTCCCCCTCCCCGTCACATTTATCTTGGCTTACCTTAAGCCTGTAAGGGTAGCAAGATAATCTATCAGCTCCTCCATTATGAATAAAATAATTCCAAGCGAACTTATAGTTCCCACCATGACAGCCATAATTTGCATAACGCTCTAACAATTAGCAAAATACTTAGAATCAAATTCACTCACAAAAAAAAAAAAAAAAAAAGTGCATTAGAGAGATTCCTCACCTGAGCAATCTAAAACTTGCTGAGGACTGAGTGCAATTAACTGGTCAGTAGCTATGGCATGAGCACCCTCTAATGCACCAACGGCTGCAAATGCATAGCAGGAGTGGCAACGATACTCCTCCTGCAATAAAGACATCATTAAATTCTTCTTAATCATTCCAATATTCAAGTGGAGAAATAGCTACCTGGTCTTTTATACCAGTGACTGCATTTCTTGATCTCCAGTCCATTGAATAGGGTGGGGACTCGCTATTCCAGTATGAAGGAGGAGCATAGTTCTGCTGAAATCTTTCCACATAAGTGTCTATCTTGTGGCAGCTAAGTATGACGTCCATTCCTCTTCCGTCTACATATAATGTGAAATAATATCTCTAGTTTTTGCATTGTAGCTATGTGATAAAAATAATTAGAAAATGTTTTTATTCAATGACAAAGTAGAGAATACCTTACGCATGTATATGGCAAATAACTGATTTAGTAATACCTCATAATGCAGCTAAGACCGCTCAAACATTTTATGATGTTTTATGCAAGCACTTCTTGTGCCTTGCGACTAGCAACTTACTAAATCTCCGAAATTATTCATTTTCAGATCAAATCCGTGGACATATGCCTGTTTGTTGTGCTCTTCTATGTATCTCTTATTAGAGAGCCATACTGATACTCTGTGAAGCTCCTCTGGCATCTCATCGTACTCACGGCTGTGTTCCTTCTTCCAAAACTTCCATTGTAAGTACTCGCCCCTTGTCAATCTGGCTTGACTGGCTGCCTTGCCCTCTCTGTCATCACTGCCTGAGTGAGGTATCACTTCTTTGAAGAAATTGTATCCTTCTCTGGGTACCCCAGCTTCAGTGAACTGGCACACTACCAGTAATATTGCTACAATTGAAGTCACAGATGCACACTCTAAGCTGGACATGATGGTCTCCTTGGTCGTTCTTTAATGACCTGCTGTGAAGACAGACGCTTAAATACTTCAGTTTTATCTAATCAAATTTCTCTTGCCATGTAAGTACGTCCTTCTACAAACATGTGAACTAATTATTTTTGATTGACTGTCTTGGAGTGTCATGTTCTCTTACAATACAAGCACTGTGCATTTTGCATTGTTTAAAACCAAACATTTTCCTTGTATATACTGACCTTTATTTTATTCCTTCCTTTTATTTTTAACCAAAGATGGTGTCCTGTGTTTGTCTGGATTAGTAATTATTCCAAAGTGCAATCAATTCAATGATACATTAAAAAAAAAAATGGAATTTTTTTTTATAAAAGCTATAACCAGCAATCAAAATACAGTAACAATTATAGTCCACTAAGCACACTGGTATCAATGAGTGAGGATGTGAAGAGAAGATGCAAGTAGTGCTCATTTTACTTTGAAAGGAAATTAAACAAAAAAAATGGTGCAAAAAAAAAAAAAAGAGAGAGAGAGAGAGAGAGGGAGGGAGAGAGAGAAAAAGACAACTTGTGTTTCTAACTTTTTAGGAAATCCTTCAAATCCTCCTCCATCATCAGAGTCTGTATATATAGATATAATACATAATATAGATATAATACATGTCACATGCACTAGATAAGTGTGTCAATAAAGCATACTAATCAGAGATGGATTCTAGCAGTATTACAGGGAAATGCTGCTATTGTGACAGTGTATGTATATAGAGGAGTTCATGAGTGACCTGGACCCATCCCCCCTACTTGGTAATTGAAAGTTCAACAACCAATTCAAATAATTTCATTGCCATTGAATATATATTATTTATTGTTTTTTTTTGTTTTTTTTTTAACAATTACAACTCCATTTGGTGTTCTTCTGTACATTACAATGAAGATGATAAGTCAATAGAGTACTTACATTTAAGACATACGCAGCAGCCTGTGACATCTGCAGGAACACCTCCTGGTTCACATTCTCTATTGTGTCACATGACTACAACAGAAATAATTAATTTCACTCTTTCACTATAAACCATGAGACATTGTTATTGGTGGCTCACTTTATGATAGCAAGGGTCCAGAATAGCATTTGCCACGCCTCCAAACCGCACTCTCTCTTCCTCTGTCTTCACCTCATCTGCTCCTGTGGCCAAACCTCCAGCTAAAGACACAAAATAACAAGTTAATTATGAACTTAATCATTAGAATAACTCAACAACGGCTAGAAATACTTCCTCTTATGACATTTTAATAAATATTCAAAGATTGGTATCTATTTGAACAGAACTAATATAAGATACAAGAGGAGAGAATCTAAAAGACGCTCTAGTTCTGCTCCAGGTCCAAGCTAAGAGTATACTGTTGAATACACTGAACTTGTGATGTCCAATAGGTAGACGATGGTGAACATTGACAGCTACAAGGACTATTTGCAATGGAATACATTATGAAGTCCTTACTATGAAAGTTAGTATTATTTTACATAGTAAACAGAGGAGCTTTAATGAATATGTAGGAATAAATTTGTCCCAATTCCTTCATTTAGTATTTTATTAATCGCAGAAAGTGTTATGCCACATATATATATTAGAAGTCATTTCAGAAGTGACTTAAGTTTTAGCAAAATGTAATAAAAGGGAAGCACAAAGAATATACAGAGCTAATATCATCTGAATCAGCACTCCCCTAATTTTTTTTTTGCTCTTACTCACTGTGTTGGCTGAAAGTTAAGCTCCTTTCAGTCTAAATTGATATGTTCACTCATAATTTACAGTTCAGAGGACACTAGAGCAACCAACATCGTTGATATAAAAACTGTCCGTTGAACAACTATGTTAGTGTGTAGGCAAATTTTACAAACCTAACACATTTTCTACTGAATATATTCCAGTCACACTAACTGCACTGATAGTGTAACTTACCGGGAATATCTACTCCTTCTGCGATGAAAGGTCCATAGTCAGACCGTCCATTGAAAGCCTTCAATGAGTAGTTGAACTTCTGCTCTCTATTATAGAAAAGAGTCATTAATTAGTTAATATTCTAACTTTTGTACATACTTGAAGTATTCTTCAAATAGCTCCTGGATTTTCCCACTCTGATGGACAATATTCTGATTCTCTGCCTACGAAACGAAATATGCTCATACAATCAATAGACAATCCTCATCAGTTTGAAGTCTACACCCTTACCCCTGAACCATTGTATATCTGTCTGACATAGTTTGGAGATCCCTGCAGATTAACAACAACAACAACAACAATAATAATAAAATAGTAGTAGTAGTAGTAATAATAATAATAATAATAATAATAATAATCAAGTCAAACAATGAAAATAATTAAAGGAAAGAAGGAATCAATGACATCAAACACACGCACACACACACACACACACTTTACTTACTATCATGTCATAGTTCAGGTTAAGTGCAATAGAGTTCTTCTCTTCATCTGTAAGAGCGCTGACAAAGTATGAGGATCCCAGCAACCCCAGCTCTTCAGCTCCCCAGAAGGCAAAGAGTATTTTATTGACTGGGTTCATGTTCTTGATGACTTGAATGGCCATCTCTAGATTTGCAGCTGAACCACTCCTGAACACAAGCACAGACAAAGCCTTAAAGATCAACATGCTGTTCATCTGAGTACCAACTGGTAAGACAAAGGGGAGGACTAGGTTGGTGGGTGGATGGGTGCGAGGGGGGGTGGGTAAGGGTGGGGGGCATGTTAAGAGGTTGTCGAACTCCTAATTTATTTACACTCGTCAATTCACAGATTGTAAACTGTAAACAAGATTGACAAACACAAACAAACAAGTGAGTGTTGTAATGGATTGTCACAAGTAAACCTGATTTTAATAATGACCAAAATAGTGACTTAGATAATAAATCATAGAGCAGTACATACTTTGTCACATGACTAGCAACCAATGAGACAATACCAGGTGTATAACATCTGCCACAATGAGTGTACACTACTTTGTTAATAGTCAATTACCAAATATTAGTAAGATGCTGTTTACGACAAATTGTATTTGATACACTTAAGATTTTTTCCATGCACAATAGAGGGATTGAGAGCAGGTAGCTATATAGCAATAAACAAACAAAACATAACAACATAGCTAACAACATAACAACAGGAGTTATTAGTTAAATGTTATGAGGAGTGAGTAATGAACATGTATTAAAAAATAATTTGGTGTTAAAAAGAATATTGGGGAGGACGAAGAATCAGTAATTGACTGAAATCACATTCAACCCTTCCCGTAAAACTAGAATCATCTACTGCCACCAAAAGTGGATCACTAGATACAGCACAGCTGCAACATACACTACTTAAGGTACGGTACAAAGACCCTTTTCATGCATACACAGCTAGTCAATGACTGCATTTCATTCATTCAGGCTAAATGCTTAGAGTTGTCCACTCTGTGACCTCACCAACCAATCACCTGAACTGCTTCAGGTTTACTTGCTTTAAAAGTGCACCTCGTCACTAAGCGGTCATGACTACAGTAACAAAATAAGGATAGAAATCTGCAAATTGTTAGAGTTTGGAGGTAGAGTGGTACAACAGTATCACCTTCACGACCCAGGCAACGACTTCACAAACATCGTGACTAGAGAATGACTCACCCGTTATCGTTAATGCCAGGACCTGCTGGCACAGAATCCAAGTGAGACCCCACCTGCAAAACATGAAATAATGATGGTGCCATTCATGAGGGGGTGGAGGATGAACTTGTTAACTCTACCAGTACCCCCACATCCATTCCTTTCTTAATTCATCATTTACAGCAAGATAATATGAGCCAAATAGTTGGATTCCAAATCACTCACCACAATCATAGTGTCACTCTTTTCGTGGTTGCTGGTATACGCCAACACATTGTACGTCTCATAGAAGCCCACAGTCGTGTTGGTACTGAACGACATTTGCACCGTTCCCTGCAGCAAGCAAGAAGTGTACAAACACAATAGCGGTAAACGAGTCTCGTGTAAACAGCATCACAAACAATGGACGTTGAGTAAGGCTTAGAAAAGAGGGGTTGGTGGGAGGAGGAGAAGGTGTTAGATTTGGCCGGCCGTGTTCACATTATGTACACACATATTCAGACAATTCATTAACTCTTTTTGAGGTGCTGTCTCCGTGATTACACCCAGCATGTATACGTGTATATATGTGTGTGCATGCACAGTTTCATGGAGTATGTATGTGTGTACATGTGTGCATGTGTGTGTGTGCATGTGTGTATGCATATGTGTGTGTATGTGTGTGTGTGCATGAGTGTGTGTGTGTGTGTGTGTGTGTGTCAGAGACTCACTGTGTTGGACAGGTCCAGGAAATCTCGCAGCAGTTTGCCAGCAGCAAACGTGGCGCCAAAGACTGGTATGGTAGGAACTTTGAAGGAGTCTCCATCTTGTTTATATATCCTGGTTGTCGGGGCAACGGTACTGGTGTCATTTTCAATACGTGCCATAATCACTGCCACAACTCCTGCAGATGCAGCGAGCTCAGTCTGCCAAAAAATAAAATAAATCACTATTCTAAAATACACAGTAAGAACAATACGACTCATTTTTTGTTAGTTTTTGGTTTTTAGTTTGATATATATATTAAACAGATAATCGACTTCCTGCTAAAGTTATCCTCCAGGGTCAAGAGTCATTCCAACTTCAGCAAGAATTTGGTTTAAGTTTTAACCATAGCTATATATAAATTGGCTGTTAAAACTGTGAATTTATAATTATTTCAGCCGAGAATGACTGAATCATCGATCTAATGGTCAAATGCTCCAGTTTGATAACTTTCAAGGACCTGGCCTTTGTGCTGTGATACACTTCAAGATGGAACAAAGACAAAGTTCAGGACAAGATAACCACATGATCCCTAACTATGCTTGCTGAGATGTAATGACATAAATTCACCAGTAAGCCATCCAACTCTGAATGCCAGTGTTTCAAATGAACAGCTCTTTGGAAGATACACACCAGGATGTAGCACTCCATGTCTCATACAATCAACTGAGCATGTGCACTACAAGTTGCACTGCACATGCCTGTTGCCATGGTACACGAACTTATCGCACCACGAGGTGGGCACATGCTAATTCTTAGCAAACTTTTGCACCCAAGTGTGAATATTTATTTTGACCTATTTACACTCAGTCGAGTGCAAATCATCTCAGTCTCGCCTGATATTTGTGACAAGTATCTAAATTCAACTTGTGGAAAAAAAGCAGCTAGTGGCATTTTGCAGAATGAACACCTTTTTGACTGTTCCAAAATTCACCACTTGCAGTATATGTTGTTGGGCATGATAGTGCACTGTTGTGGCAAGCAAGCGATGTAGCCCCAGCGATCATTCTACCGAGGATTACATTTAATGTGGCATGGATTGTCAGCACATTTTTACATTTTTATGTTGTGAGAATATTGACTGACTATAAACCAAATAGTCTAAAATAATTTTAATTAACTCAAGCGTTTCTGAATTTGACAATAAAGCACACTCTCTGCTGAGAAGAAATTTTAATGGTACATGCTTTTAGCTAAAAAGGTTAATAAGCCACATATTCAAAGCTGTTCATACATGTGCTCTATAGTTGAATAGACTCAACTGCCAATACATGCACATGTGGATCTGGAATACATGTACATGTGGATCTGGAATACATGTACATGTGGATCTGGAATACATGTACATGTGGATCTGGAATACATGTACATGTGGATCTGCAATTATTGATTCAAAAGATTCTTTTTAATTATTTTTTAAGTTAGATACAATTATTTTTGGTGAGCAAGCAAAGAGAGTGAGGCTCTGTATGAGGTGACAAAAGAGAATTGTTTGTTTATGTATGTGTGTAGACGTATATATGTCGTTTTGTACTTTGATCATCGCGTTTTTGTGTTCACTTGGTAGTTGACCCCACCCCCATACTCCACTCAACAGAATTCCCGAGGGCAAAGCCCAAAGGAAGAGGGTGATTATCTAGCGATAATTCCGAGAGTTGCCATGGTTTAACTATTTATACCATAGTTACCTTTTGAACAGAGTAAAAGATCAAATAGGAAGAGAGGATATTGTTGTTTAGAGTGGAAAAACATGTCCAGTTAATGCAGTGAAGGTCATCCCCACATCGACAACATGATAAGTGCATTTCGTTCCCTTTCTGCCACCTTCTAACAAAAACACAGTGGTGATTGAGCGATATCCAGTGAGGTTCACAAGTCAAGAATTTATACTCCAATAAATAATTATCGTCAGTTCTTTAGACAGGGATGGAGTAACCCTTCGCAAAGAAATAATTAGCTACATCAGTCCATTTTTTTGTTGACCCATATATTCATGAACGCATACACCACCACCTCCACCAATGTCAGTCGACATCGACGAAGGTAAAGGGTATAGAAAAGTATCGATACTTTTTTTCCAGCCAGGCTTTTGAATATCACACCACTGTTGTTGTCACTGATGATGCTTCCCAGCTCAGCTAACTAATTTATACACACTGTCGTCACTGTTGCTTTTTTTCTCACTTACTTTCCTTGGCTCAACTGGTGTCTGACACTTCACCAACACAACTCATTATCAATGACCCTTTACCAACACAACTCATTATCAATGACCCTTTATTCATGAATACACATTGTCGTCATCATCGTTGTTGACAGACTAGTCAGGGGCGTCGGAATGAGGTGTGTCAGGACGGGTATGGCCGCGCCAATATTTTGACAAAAAGGGGGCATGTTCATTAATTTACTACACTTTACCGACAGACATTGAGGTAGTTGTCAAATCGAGCGGTCGAAATGACTTACCGGGGAGTAAATAGCTAGCTAACACCGACCATTTTGGAAGATATCTGAGGGAATTCCACCAGCCAGGTCCTTGCTTTACTCTTCCTAAGCAATCTTTTGGAAAGACAAACATAGTTCAGAGGTTTTTCCAGCATTGTTGGTTTGCAAAGTGGCCATTTTAGCACTACTAGGAGTCTGCCAATTTAATTATTTGCTGCACATACTATTTGAAAATGTTTGAAGAAAACAAAGCTATGATTGTAACAAAAGGCAGGCATTTGTAAGTTCTAATGATGGTGAATTCAGTTGTTTTTTTTGTTTTTTTTTTTTTTTTTTTTTTTTTTTGTCATTGTGCTGTTTGCTTTGTATCTAATAGCATATTAGCTATACAATTATCTTTGGTTCATTTGATAAAACCTATATTGTCTTTGCTATTAATCAAATTCATTAATTTAATGAACGAGTGGGTGTGGTTAAGTGGGTGTGGTTATAAGCACACCAATTTGATTTGGCTTCCTACTCGTCTGCTAATTATATCATTCACTTAGAAATAGGAAAAATATTGTCAGAGGAATTAGGAAAAGGATCATCAATGGTACATGTCCAGTGTGTATATAGTCGGAACAATTACTACTACTAGTGGTGCGCTCGAATAGCCCAAATGCATGGCGAGCGAGTAAATATATGAGTATAGGTAAAGATGATTTGTGAAGGAAATCGCTAAATAATAGCAATGATTAGGCATGAAGAGAACAATAACAGAATTACCTGAATAAACTTCGAAAGCAGTGGCAAAAAAGCGCAGCTTGACAAAGACTTAACAATTGTTTCAAGAAGAGAGTAGCTATAAACGTTTTGGTTGAAACAAAGTTGCGTAAGGCAGTGCAGCAGGATTCTCCGTGCTATTTAATTGAAAAATACTGGAACTGAGAACGCTTTACCTAACTTACGTAATTAGAAGCGCGGGCGAAATTTTTTGACGTACGCATACATACCTACATATATATATATCTGAAATCTCAATTGAACACGACTGAGAGTCAGCTTCACTCGCTTCGCTCGCTCGCTGAATTACAACTCTTGTTATCGTTACCAAAATACTCAAATTGTCAACTTACTATTAACAGCTTGTGTAAATTGCCTACATTTTTTATTTAACAATTTTTGTTCTGAATCCACATCCATTCATGGTTTTATTATACTTCTAGTAGCAACAAGGAGATCAATGCTGTTGTTTTAAATAATGCATTTGGTAGAAATGGGAACCAATTGTACAACTTCTTGTGTCTCATGCATGGCTTACATCTTATCCAGCCTGACGACAATTTTACCTCTAGACAAAGGTTCCCATTTAGCTGGAAAGTTTTGTTATTCTACAGAGCAAGTATGACCATGTGTTAACATGCATGAAGACACAAACACATGTTCTAGAGTTGGAGGCTAGGGTGAAGGCAGCTGAGGATTACTGCCCCAGGCAATATGTGTTACTAACTGAAGTGCTTTCCCAGCTTATTAAACATTCAGACACTCAGTATGTGAGAAATCTTTTCATAACCTCTACTTGATTCACACATTACTAATTACTAGTGGTGTGCTTGAGCACAAATGGCGAGCGAGCCTGATAGTTATAGGTAACATAAAACTAAGTATTGTTACTATGTTTTAGCCAAAAACTATAATAGCTGTTATGACCTTTTATTTCAGCAAACAAATACAAAATCACTCTCTTACCTGATTAATGGTAACTTTTGTAGTATCAAACATCTGCCATTCTGATAATCTCAATTACCAGTAACTCTTGAACAAGCTGCTAAACGGATGTTCCTGACACATCTTCCTTCCCTCCCTTGTCCCTTGACACGCCCCGAGGGTGTATCCTACATAAGAAAGCATGCTCCAACAGTCTTTCAAGGCAGCCATAGATCTAATTTCATTTTAGGGGCAGCTCCTCGAGCTATGATAAAAAAATAAACCAGTGTTATTATTTGTAATTTTAGCTCCGTATCCCCCCTAAAACGGTGAAGTTTTGAAATTAAGTCTGGAAAAGGGTCTTCAATGCCATAGTAACCGGTCGAATCAACTTTTTGTTTCTTGAAAAGCAAGCGCTTGCGCAGAAATTTTCTCACACTTTGGAGCTTTAAGTATAAAGTAAGGCTTGCTTAATGCTGTATTTTCAGAATAAACTGGGGTCAAGCCTAAAAAGCCGTGTTTTTTGGAGAAAAAAGTTCCCCGCGCGCGCGTTTAATTACATACGTACGTCCAAACATATACAAATAAATAAATAAATAAATAAACAAACATCCCCGATTTTCAATTGTGTTACCCTTGTAAGTGTCTCGCTCGCTACGCTCGCTCGCCAATTAGTTAAATTACTATTATTATAATATTGTGCAAGAATTGTCATATATTTTAATAAATATGTCATGAGTAGGTTTGTTAGAACAACGAAATTGTAGTGTTTGTAAAAACTTAACATGTCAACCAAATTGCTCATGGCTACATGTTCTCATGACTCAGTGCTCGAAGGCATTTCGATAATGATAGGAAAAAAAGAAAAAAGACATTGGACACAGCAAGGTAAAATAAGCCAGATAGTGTGAGAATTACAGTGGACTACATTTCTTCCTTGTTGACTCAACCACATGGACAAACTGAACAGGAACTGCAGGTGTCTGGTGGCTACTGTCAATTAGCATTGCATTATGTGTGCACTTCTGGCAGCTTGGCTTCTGCAGTTCTCTTACTTAACAAGTTGTAATATGAGTGCTGAAGCTAGCAGTTGCACTGAAACAAATCTGTCTAGAGAATGAGTCTTTCTGGCAAAACTTGCAGAACAGCATGGAGTATGTTAATTTTTCAATCCATAGCTGATCTAAAGAACACTGGCTAATTGTAAGTAGAATAAAGAGCAAGATCTGGAAAATGTTCACACTTGGTGTATTTAAAGTTTAGGCCATGCAGCTATAAAAAAAACAGCAAACACCAACACAGACAGCCTAAATCATGCTGAACAAGTTATAATCAAATTTTTAAAAATCATGTTAACTTCTATACTATCATGTTAATCAACATTAGCCTAGTATATATGTTTGAAAAAGGTGGACAAGGTTGCAATTGAACTCCATCAATTTGAGTCCATAGAGGCAAACATAACAAAACCCAACACCTAGCTAGGCACTCACCATTTCCAGCAGGGAGCATCCCAGCTCAGTGGCGTTGGTAATGTAGTCCACTAAGGCAACTGTGTTCGCTGTGTAGTTCTCAGCCCGACAAGACACTGTACAACATGAACACAGTTCCTCAGTATCTCACTAACAGAGATTAATGTACACAAAGATTATTATTATAATACTCATGCATTCTGCAGCAGTGTGGCACAAGTGTGAGAACATGGCTGAGAAGAAAAAAAATTTGCAGCTGTATTTTTACTATGCATAGCTGAGAGCTGAGTAGCTATAAGAGAAGTAGTGGTTTAGAGATATTGCCGAGTCAGTTACAATTATCCCAGGGATCCAGTAATAGAATGAACAGAAGGAAGAAGATAGCTTGGCCACACCCTTTCGATATGAAATATATTCTTATAATATTAGTTATCCTATCCAGCAGTTCAGTTATTCATGTTCCCCTTACAGTGTAAGTGATAATGTTGATGCGGTCGACACTGAACTTATCCAATGTGAATCCCGAGTTATAGAGAGTTCCTGAGTGTATGTATTAGAACTAGAATGTATAACTCTAATGGGTTGTAAATCCACTGTCAAGTTACACTTTCTCCACACACACACACACACACACACACACACACACACACACACACACACACACACACACACACACACACACACACAGAATTAGATATGTTGGTTAGCAAGTAAGTTTGATATAGAATAGTGACCACAAGCACTAGAGCAAACAACCACAAAATACTGAGAGTCAAGTGACCACAAGTATGAGATAAAAACAGCTAACATGGCAACAGCTGGAAAGAATGCCTAACAATTGACCAACCAGCTGCCAGCAAAGTGATGGTTAGAATACACAAAATAATAGTAAGTTAAATTAATGTTATGCATTGTTCACAGTGTTCAGTGGCCTGAACAGACAATACTAATATTATAATAATAACAACAACAACAACAACAACAATAATAATAATAATAATAAATAACAATAATAATAATAAAACAGCAACAATACCAACACAATAATAGTAATGATAACTAGCAAGTACCAGTAGTGCTTGAAGTTCAAATTTTGCAAATTATGAATGTAGCTAGCAGGCATGAGGTATTTTTATCTATTATACCCTTTGGTTTAGTTCAGCTACTCTTTTCCCCTCCATTCCTCTCTCCAGCTCTTCTTGAGTCATGGATCCCCTTTACCTTTGCCTATTTCTCCTACTCCTCAGTCTCTCTGTCCTTCTATCCATGATTATGGATTAGTAGGCTTAGTGAAACGCTAGCCTTCCCTTTTGAATTTTTGCCGTCCTTTTCTCACCGATTTCACCTGCTTTTAGCTACAATAGTTGTCCTATCCTTAATCACCTTCAACTGAATGTGATGATGCTTTACAGACCCATTCAGTTATGACAACGCTTTACCAACCCAACCATCCATTCTTACTACGCAAATTTTAATAGTTAGTTACTACTAAATGAATTATTAATGAATGCACTCCCCACCGTCGTCTGTCACTGTCATTTATTGACACACAAACGTGTTATTATAAAAAAAAGTAGACAAAAAACTTGTAACATGCTTCAGCACGATTCACACAAGTAAAACACTTGAATTATTTAAATCTGATCCATTAGCTACAAGCTATAACAAAAGGCTCCATTTATTTAGTTAGCCTGAAGGTAATGTTCTAGCTCCTATTCACCTATTCAATCCATTAGCTTCAAGTACGTTGCTGCTGGCTATTAATTTTAGCTAACAAATGATTTAATATTCCTGAAGACGATCAAGTTTAAAAAAAATTATGTATGGTAAAACGTATCCCATAGTAACTACTCATCCCAACTTTTTGACTTGAAAACAATAAACAACAACTGAAGAATAATTGCACAGTTCAGAGCATAGTCTTTACTGCCGGGCAGAAGCCTAAAAGACTGTTTAAAAAAAAAGACAGCTAATATTATTATTAGCTGTAATACACAACACCTTCACACACACACACACACACGCGCGCGCACACGCACGGACGCACGCACACACGTCTGTTTATTGGGCTTCCATGGTAAAGTATTCTCTTTGTGACTTGACTAATTGGACAATGGATTTTCAAGTAAGAAAGACAGTAGTATGTAATATGTAGAGTGTGTAACTATCACATCCAGCTCATGTCATGTAAACTATTAAACTTCCTTGAATAATCTGGGTAAAGATCAACAAACCAAAGGATTCAGTTTAGTGGAGTATGGGATGGGTCAACCACCAAGCAAACAAAAAAACACAAGGGTCAGAGTATAACAATGACATTATGTACATCCAAACATACTAAAAAATATCTCCAATTTTCAATTGTGTTACCCCTGATGGTGTCTTGTTCACTTTGTTTGCTCGCCAATGATGATAATGATGATGATAATAATAATAATAATAATAATAATAATAATAATAATAATAATAATAATAATAATAATAATAATAATAATAATAATAATAATAATAATAATAATAATCGGCGAGTGAACGTAGCGAGCGAGACACTTACAGGGGTAACACAATTGAAAATCGGGGATGTTTGTTTATTTATATATGGACGTACATATGATGTCATTTTGTACTTTGACCTTCTCGTATTTTTGTGTTAGCTCGTTGTTCGACCCCGTCCCAAACTTCACTAAACAGAATCCTCCGGCTTAGTGATCATTACCTGTATCGTCCTACCGCTCTGAATTTTTAGTTAAAATTAAACTTAACGGAGTTCCATTTCTATTCGAGTTAGTGGTGGTGGTAAGTTAATAAGCTATTTGTCACAGTTACAAGCCCTACTAACAGTATTTGCTTGAAAATTCTTTGTTCACTAGAGTAACTACAAAGGTAAGCCTTGTGTAGGTATGTTCAGTTGTGTGAAAGTATTGTGCCTTTACTTAGCTAAAGAATATCACAAAGAAAACGTGTAAATAATGCTACTTGTTTTTTTGTTGCTTTTTTTTTTTCAATTCTAGCTGTTGCAGGGAGTGGTTACTATGGCATTGAATCCCCTTTACCGTATACACATAATTTAAACTTGATCATTTTTTTAGTAGCTTGAGTGTTGAAGTTAAAATTAATCGTTTAACAATAGTGTAGTTTTAGGCTCGCTCACCATTTGTGCTCAAGCACATCACTAGTAATAATAAAATAATAATAATAATTATATAAAGGAAAGTTTCCTATACTACTATGGTCAATTCACTCTATTCAGCACCGCTAAATATGATATTAAATGTAAAAATGGATATTTTCACATTATCTCAAATCATTAAATTACATAATTTTGAATAGGGGTCACCCATAGTATGGAAAAAAGCAAGAAAGACAAACGAACACATCACTTATGGAGTACTACCATTTAATATCACTGTCTTTGTATGTTCATCATCTTCTACGGCGTGGGCTGGTCATGAAAACATTATAGGGAGGAGCTAATTGCAATTATAAAAAAACATTCACAGTGTGGGACGACATCCCAACTAAATTGGTGGGGCCGCCCACATTCCAGGAACTATGAATTGAACATTATATGTTTGTGCTTGTTTTGGATTCAGGTACATGTATTTTCGGTTATGGGACTTAAGTTAATTTTTAAAGTCATGTCACCTGTGTGTGTGTACATCTTGTTGTTCATTGTTGTGTTGTCCGGGCTGTGCATATAAGACTTCCGTGTTTTGTGTGTGCAGTCAGTCAGTTCTCAGTTGCCATTCGTGCCATCTGATCTCCTTAGATTAAACTAGTATAATCCTGAGTCCACCTTTCGAGGGGGGGCTGTCAAGGGGAAAGCATACTGATTCTGGTGGCAGCAGCTTAATTGCTGTCACCATTGTATGAGCCTGAAGGAGGAACTCATGAGCTTCTTTGAGGGAGGCCCACACACAGAAACATAAGCAACAGCCTATATGTCTGGCATCTTATACACATCCGCATTCCTCGGTACTACTAGGCTTCAAATATGGTATTACACACTCACCAACGCATGCAATCACACACCGGTCATGTGACCTGAGTCTTCTGACCTACTCATAGAGAAATTCAGGCACCTGTGCACTGAATGGGCTAGTCGTGTCTAGTTTGTACCGAGACAGCCTCCAGCCACTACACCTCAAAACATTCACGTGTCTACACCAGCTAATTGTTACAAAAGGAAGGCCTACTAGGGCAGAGCACCTCAAATGCATAGTTCCGAGTGGGTGAGAAGTGTACTAGCATAGAGTGTGAGAGACCTACAACAGCTGCCAGGAACGGACAGTAGGAGGAGGAGACACAAGCTAACCACACCCACTCTCATTTAGTTTGCTCCCCACTACTACGAGGGCTATGACTTACATTCTACTATATCCAGATCTGCTACCATTTCTAGACCTTGTGTGGTGTTGGAATAACGCATCACCGAAAACTGGGAGCTCTGTAACGGGAAGAAAAAAAAAAAAAAAGGAAACAACAACAACAACAACAACAAAAGATTTCACCAACTATCTATTACTTGATGCTTATACTGAGACCACTAATGTTACCTGAATGAAGTCATATATGAAACCCTCTTCAAATCTGGCAACAAGCTTGGCTCCTCCTTCATCCTCGTATGTTGCGACCTGAAGGAAAACTAAAATACTAAAAAAGCAAAAAGAGAAAAAAAACAAAAAAAAACAAACCAACAGCAACAAAACCCAAAGCATAACTTCATCAACAAATACCGACTTACAGTGAATTTCTGTGTCACAATATCTGTAAATCCAGCATCTTCCAGCTTGCCCCTAACCATTTCTAAAGATAAGAAATTTTTTTTTATAGAAATTATAGAATTGTAAAAATTTGCAATCGATAGTTTCATCACAGCTGCTTAGAATTATATAAAGTATATAAATAATGTATTACAGTATTAATTGATGGCATACCTGCAGACTGTTCATATGCATACTGCACAGCTCGGCTAAAAAAAATCATAAAAAATCATAATTACTACAAGTGGATAAAGACGAGCCCCAGACAGTACCTGTATGGACCATACTCATCTGCATACTCCTTAGCCAGGTCATCAAGATCCTGTTAACAACAAATGGGAAGTAATTCAGTGAAGCGAGCGAAGCGAGCGGAGCTGACTCTCTAATGAGTCCGCGATATATTTAGGTCTAGGAATTGTTTTTGTTCTTGCATGGGTGTACGTGTGCACATTTTCTCCTACGCGCTTGCGCGGGCCGGGTAACCTTCTTAGCAACATTTTGTTTTGTTTACCCGCCGTACGAAGTGCGATGCCCAGTGAAACAAATTCTGCGAAAGAGAGACAAAATGTTAGAAACGTTCGGTCAAGAGCTTTGAGGGCGTTAGAAACTCCAGAAGAAAAATTAGTAAGGAGAGAGATAAGAAATGAAAAAGACAGGGCAAGGAGGAGGAGAGCTAAAACGAAACAAAAACAGGTAGCAAAGTAAAGAATCTTTTTTTTTGAAAAGCCATTAAATGTTCCTAATTTATTTATTAGACTATTCCTGAGGATTACGGTACCAGGAGCCTTTATCATAGAAAAAAGCTACCACTATTGTTTTCTCACTTTGACAGTATTTTGTAGCCACACCAAGCATGCATGGAATAGCTGCAATTACAGGGAACATGCATCGCTCGCTTTGCTATTTTGTGCTATTAGAGCGCATCACTAGTTGTTAAAATAACAGATTAACTGAGAACAACGTAACTCCATTAATGTCTGTCAGGTGTTAGCAGTTAGGAATGTCATTTGTATGCACATACATAGCTAGTGCTTCTATGCATTTTGAAAATAATGGCTTAATTATACTGACTAATGTATGAGGAGGAATTAGTACATTATACTGCAGACTGCTGACAAAGCAAAACTCTCATCCACTTATAAATCAAAGGCTAATGTAAATTATGAAGTTAATCATACAAGTACCTATGCAAAAAAAAAAAAAAAAAGAAAAAAAAAAAGAAAGAAAGAAGCTATAATTATTGCTTTGAAATAATTTTTATTATTGGATATGAGTTGATCAATAATAATTATAATTGGCTTGAAAGATATCAATCCAACAATTTTTATTTATTTAAAATTTTAGCCTTTTAAGATTGTTACAGATTTAATTTCAACAACTAAGACATGGTGTAAACTTTACCTGCAGATGCTGCATGAGATTAGATGAAGTGATCTTGGCTTCGAAGGAGGAGGAGGATGCTATCCCATAGTTGACCCCCAGTCCCACTCCTACCCCTACTGCTGCAAGCAGTAGCAAGACAACCAGCACTGCCACACACACAAAGTAAGTCCGGTATCTCTTCTGTTTAGGATGGGGTTTGCTGGCAATAGGATAGGAAAATACCCACAGGTAGTTGCCAATTCTACACCCAGAGAGGCTGCAACAAGGTCAGGAAACTTACTTGAATTCTACTAAGTGATCTGTCTCACTGCTGTACCCGTAAGCCATTTCTCCCTGCATTTATATACATACAGCTGATATAGCTGGAGCTATAAAATCAACTGGTTAGCTAGAGGCAAAGTGTCAAACAAAAAATCCATATTTGCATCTCAGCTACGCCTAAAGTAGTTCACTAACCTTCTTTTTCTTGCTCGACATCTTTTAGGGTGTATAGTAGATAAATGAGTATCTTATAAATAAGGATGAGGACGAGTAACACCGTTTAGTTTTGTTGCAGTCCAAGTCCAGCTCTACCCACCCCCGAACAATAATTTAGCGCGCGAATATTAATCACGTGACGGGGACGTTTGCCTTAGTTGCTATGACAGTATAACAAATAGGGTACTGGTCGACAGCGATGGCGACGTCGAATTTGGAGCTGTGTTTGTCTACCGAGTTGAGTAAAAAACCTTCTCTGGAGCCTTTAGATGACACTGCAATTACTGCATCTCAACAGCAAGATCTCAACGATCACAAGGTAGAAAGTTGTTATTATCTTAAGACAAATTATGAAGGCTTAACCATCAGGTCAAAACAAGAGTGGAAAATGAACTATATCTGAGAAAGCACCCAGAAATTACCACTCTCTTGTCTTCATTTTTGAAGTATGTAACAATGAATGTTTTTAAATGTGTAAACTGTTATTTTAATTGTAATAATTATTTAGCAAAGTGTTACTTGAAAGACCAGAAGATATCAAATCATTTGCCTCAGGTTTGTGGCACTTCTATAGTGCATCTTTATTCTTTGTTAATGAATTTTTTTAAAATTTTTTTTTATAGATTTCTTCACAGACCCATCTGTAGCAGACAGAATAAAATCTAAAAACTCATGAACCCTTTTTAATTTTTATATTCTGCTTGTATCACTGTCAACACACCCCCTTGCACTAATGACTAAATAATATTATTTCACTTGTTTTCAGGTAAATAAAATCTAATAAATTAGGTACGTATACTAGCATAAATATTGTCTCTTGTAGTTGATCACAAGCGTGTATCTATGATATAGTTGTCCATGGCAACAGACACACGAAGTTGATGAGTCCACCACATGACTCCATTTTTATCACTTGGGCAACAAACTATGCCCCCTTCATTTTTCTCGCTGCACTTTCTTTGAGTGCTTGGACCAGTTAATGTGAAAACCGATCATAGTTTCTAGCTCCACTCCTCTCTGCTGGGCTTGAGTAAGCAGCTCAGCTGGGAAGTCATGTTCAGGCTGCTTCTTTGTGTCGTATACTGTGTCCATGATGGATTTCTCCAGAATGAGAGTGGCAACACTGCCACTTCTGCTAGTGGGCTGGGCTTCTGTGAAGTAACAGGCACAGTCTACCAGTCGCTCTAAAATCCTGGACACAAAAATATATAAGCAGTTCAACTATGTATGAGCTGCACAAACATTAGTCAAGTATCGGGTCTAGAATTGTCAGGCAAGAGTGGCAAGATAGTAGGTAAAGCATCGTCAACACAACAGGTATCTAGTTATACTAAGGTCGCAAAGGCTGTCGCAAAGGCTATCACACACACACACACACACAGTGAGCTAACTGCAATCAAAGCATACAGCTAGACACAAAAAGATGAATGGCTTTTCAAATCCAAAGAAAATGCTAGCTATACAGCTGAGACTTAGTCTTTTGCAAGTTTTGTCATCAATACAATACTGCACAAATTCATATTAAATTACTACACTCATAAACATAAACTTGCTCACCTAAATATATGCCCGGTACCATTTTTCTGGATATACTTACCAGTCCTGCATGTCTGCCTTAGTCGGCCGTTTCTTATCTGGTTGAAGCGACTCATTTGGCTTTTGTGCTTGTATGTACTTATTCCCACTATGTAGTTCTTTCTCAAGGAATTTGATGACCTCACGCGCACTGTAGCTCTCTCGGCTCTTCTTCATATTGTCTAGAGCTTCTATCACTAAAGTAAACCAGAGCATAATAACCAGACCCAAGTATCAAACATCAGTCCTCACTCACCAGATCTGGCAATGATGAAAATAAACTTCTCAGTTTTTACCAGCTTCTTCACAATGTGCAAGCCAGTGCATAGAGAACTGGCATCCGGAATTAGGTAAGGGGTGAACAGTGGGTTTTCCTCAGTCTTATTGCTAGCCTCAGCCAGAATCTCCACTTCAGACTGACAACACCACCAAATATAAATAAATATTTATATCCATTAAGCTCAACTCATTACCTTCAGCTTCCTTTGTGCCATAGTTTTCATCAACCTGGAGCGGTTCAATTCAGCCTACACAACAAACATAGACCAAAGCAAGTACACTGCAAATGAAACTATTCCCTTTGGGTATAGTTAGCTTAGAGCTAGGCACTGTGTACAGTGTGCTGTCTGGATAGGAAACACTAAAATGGAAGATAAACATTGTCAAGAAACAAAAGACTACATACGACTGCCTATAATAGGGAACAGGGGAATGGTGGGTGAGGGAAATGGTGGGCGAGGGAAATGGTGGGTGAGGGGAATGGTGGGTGAGGGGAATGGTGGATGAGGGTAATGGTGGGTGAGGGAAATGGTGGGTGAGGGGAATGGTGGGTGAGGGGAATGGTGGGTGAGGGGAATGGTGGGTGAATGGGAGTGCTGATTTCATTATGAGCTTCAACAAAGTCCATAGTCTTCCACAGTTGATGGCAAACAGGATATAGCCAATGAAAGAAAGAAGGAAAGCAGTAGCGAGCGAAGATGAATGCTATTCACTATTGAAGGGAAAGTTTCCAAGAATTGCACAGAGGGAGGAGACCACTAATAAATAACAATGTGTATACATGTACACAACAGACACTCCCTTAATTGAGTGTATGACAGATTGCTGACTGACTGACTTGGTGACTGATGGATGAACTACTAACTTGTTTCTTTTCTTGTTCCTGCACAATCTTCATTGATGCTTGCTCTCTCTTCCTCTTTTGCTCTGGTCCTATAAACTTCTCTGTTGCCTTGTCCCATGTAAACAACGGTGCCGTCTGAAATACATGTCACAACCATTCTCTCATTTAGTGTGTGTGTGTGTGTGTGTGTGTGTGCTTGCAGTAGTCTTGTGTGTGTGTGTGTGTATGTGTGGATGTACGATTGTGGGTGAGTGTTCCTCCTCTGGAAGTTATACTCACTTTGGCTTCAGCCAGTAGGTGCCCAAATCTCTGCAGCGAGCTGATCCTGTAGCACACCTGACAAGAAAGTAAATAAGATGAGTATCCACAGCATTTATCAGTTAAAGCAGGCTGTAATTTCATTATTAAAAGTCCAAAAGCATTATATCTTAATGAAACATGTGTCTAATACTGAAATCAAGTTAATTTACTTCTTGAATTGGAGTCAGCATTGGGTCCACGCCATAGTTCAGTGCCTCCTGTGACTGAAATAAAGCTGGGAACCCTCTCAGCAGAACATCTTCAACAAGAGCTTGCCTGTCTTCCAACTGAACTCCTTCGCTACCTGCCACACCTGCACAGACATCACATCAGTCAAAACAGAAAAGCCAAAATTTATACGTTTTCTTTTATAAATTTTGGGTCTGGAAATTTTCTATTCCATTTATTATCACCTCACTCCTCTAGTTTCACCAGTTAAAAACCATATTGCAAACGTTGGGCAAACATTACCAATAATGCGGGAACTTGGCTACTACCAATACCAGTGTTAAATAGTGTAATTTGGTGTTATTGGTGTTGGGAGACCTCAGCAATGCACTGGTTACTGGTTTACTCACTTGAACTGGTGATGTCTTGCTGACTGGGCAGGATGTTGAGCAGTCTGGCAATCCTAGACCACAGGGTCGTGGAGTTCTGCATGGAACAATATGGAGGGGGGAAAAGGGGCAGAAAACACCCAGAAAAAAAGAAAAAAGAAAAAAAAGAAAAGAAAAAAAAAGTAGCAACTCCACTTCTAACACATGCATGCATGCACATCATACAAACCACAACAAGTACAGCAACAAACCTGAGTGCAAGTAGCAAAGACAATGGGGTAAGAGGTAAGCCACTGTGTGAATAACCTGAGTCCCATCAAGGTCTTCTCATGCACCAGTAAGGCACAGGCCGTATAGACAGCTGCCTGGTAGTCTGTCTCCCTCAACAATTCCACAAAGTGTGTCTCATCTTCGCCACCAGCCTTTGATGTACCCTTAGCAGTGGAATGGTCTGATAATTTATCAACTGATTGTGGCGGCTCAGTTCCTGTTTCTACTTTGCAATTTGTGTCCTTGGTCATACTGAAGTTTGCAGCGAGGATGATTTGCCGTCTTCCACCAGCAGTCTTCTTGGCTGCTTTCAAGGAAGAAGCTGAGACATTCTTATCTCCTGAAGCAGATAGAGCCATGGCTTCCCCAGAACTGCTGCTGCCCATGTCAGCACTAGCCCCACTCTCTTCTTCCTGGTCATCTTCAGAAGATGAAGATGCTGTGCTAGGATCGCTCAATGCATTCAGTAAATCTAAATCGTCTTCTCCCAGGCTGTCTGGAAGTGAGAGAGTTTTGTCACTATCCCCAGACTCATCTGTATCCTCACTCATGCTACTGTTTCTGTTTCCTACTCCATCTTCCTCTTCCTCACTACTTAAAAGTCTGCGATGGTCCTTTCGTTTCCTCCTGCGATCCACAATAACTCGCCTCTTTCCCCTTTTAGCACTTTGTTTAGAAGATTTCTTCTCTCTTCGAAACTTTCTTGATTTCACAGCCCCACTGGTAGGAACCTTGAGGGTATTTTTCTTGTCTTGTTTGATGGTAGGAGACTTCTCCTTAGAAACAGCAGGATTGGAGCAGGCTACAAACACGTTGTACTCCAGAAATATTTCAATCATGCTTTTCCCTGACTCTAGAGCTTGGACAATGTCTGTTTGGCGCTTTGTCTTACCAGAATGAGTAGGTGCTCCCAGACTGGCTGCATCACTGCTGCCTGTTGCATTGGCAGAGGATTGGGCGTCAATGGAGGAGACAGTAAGATGGCAGATGCACTGGAAGGAATGCTGAAGGAGGCACGAGAGCATAGAAAGCGCAAAAGTACTGGCATCGCGAGTTAGAGTAGACCCTAAATAGTCAAACAATGATGATGATGATGCCGATGATGATGCCGACGATGATGATAATGATGATGCATATAATGATGATGATGATGATAATGATGATGCAGATGATGATGATTTGAAAGATTATAATGAATGATGGTGATGATGATGGTTATGATAACAACAACAACAACAACAACAATAATAATAATAATAATAGTAACAACAATAATAATAATAATAATAGTAACAACAACAATAACAATCTAAACAAATAAAGCTAGAAAGACTTACCCAACTGTCTTAGTGAATACGATGGCAAAATGGACAACGCAGAAACTTTCAGCAACAGATCTGGAGGCAGCAAAAATGAACCTGACGTGCAGTTGGTCTCACTGGACAAAGAGAAAATATTAGACACTACTGAAGAAACACTTTCTCTAAATGTGTGATCATCCTGTTCCAAACAGATCTCAAACTTCTTCAGATTGCTGCTGCAAGTGTTATTCAAAACTTCATTTTTACCAGCCCTGTAAAGTGTGTGTGTGTGTGTGTGTGTGTGTGTGTATGCGTGTAGTATACATGTATGCATATGTATGCATTGATTACAGCATCACATAAATATTTATATTAAGGCACACACACACACACACACACACACACACCAAAATCCTCCACATTTTTTGGTTGTAATCTAGTAATTTGCCATATAATAGCTCCTAAAATCATATTCTTTGGTTCTATCAAAACAGACGTAACATTACACTGGCCATAGTTTTACAGCAGCCACAGTTCAGAGGACACCATATAAAAATAAAACAGAAGAAGTACAATAGTCCTACATAGCTTTAGATTTTCAGTACTTGTATGTTTGCCTTCTCATGGCTCCAAAACCACTCATGCATCAATAAATTCCTTACCAATAAATAGGTACTAATTATTTGCTTACTTGTTGCCTGGATACAAGATGTGCTGGATACGAATAAATTGGAGCAGAAATATTTTCCTGGTGGCTTCTCTAAACGATGATGATGATAATAATAATAACAACAATTATGCAATAAATTTAAAGTTTTAAGTTAAATAAAAAGTTCGGGTTTGAAAATCTTTTTTTTTGAAGGGTTAAAAGGATTTTATATAGATATTCATTGTAATACTTACTAAAGTTAAAAATTTTAAATTTATTACAAAGGAAATGTAAAGAACAGAATAACAATAATGATAACAATCATGATAATAATAATCATAATTACAATAAGAATAGATAAAACCAATTAGTGAGTACAAGTCACTTACCTCACATCAGGTTCCTTGGTGCGCCCAAATGATGACTCCGCCTCCAACAATGTTGAACGGTTCTTCTCAAACAAGCGGATCAAGTTAGGTTCTGAGCCTGAGAATGGCTGGGCAGACGCCACACTGAAGAATGGTTAAAAAAAACAAAACACAAACAAATTAAAAACAACAACAACAAACAGCAACAACAAAAACAAATTTTGCTGTATAGTTAAGATCTACCCAGATTGATGCAGACAATTTCAGTCCCATTGGCCTTGTTTTTGTTACTCAATAGAAAACAACACAACAACAACATTTCCAACTAAAATTATAAAGTATGCTAGGTGCATTTCACTATAAAGGATTCGTTCCTTGACCACCTACTTAGACCAAGTATCTCACACCACAGACTTTGTACTATAAATAGAAGGTAATAAATAATAATAAAACCCCAAGGAAGAAGCCATAACAGAAGTTGAGGTCATCTGGTCAGCTTGTGTTGCGTACTTGTTGTGGCTTGTTGGTCAGAAACTGAGGCCAGTCTGCCATATTATGTGGAGTGCCACTGCAGCATAAAAGGCCACTTAAACCTAACCAACCATGACAACAAAGGCTTGGGAAATTAAAAAAATTGGAAAGGAAAAAAGTTGGAGGTTAGACTGGGTTCTGATTAGTAAAAGTCTCTACCTTCTCCCCCACACCATGACGAGTTCATAGTTACCACCGAGGTAGGACATTTTTGCATGGTCTTTCCAAAAATATTTTTCCCAGTAGCATGAAAGAAAACAAAACAAAAAACAAACAAACAAACAATGTAATAATATTGGTTTATATATAAATCTGACAGAGCTTAATCATTGCACTCGTGATTCTTTACGTACATGAAAGTGTTCAGATATGACTGACAAAAAAGGGCTAGTTTATTTTGATCGGAAGGAAAAGAAATTCATTGCTGGTATTTATTTTAATATGAAATTTTCAGATTAAGATTGAAGCTAGAACTGAGAAGATATGCAACTGGTTAATGCTGGGTAGGACATATTGGGGATTCGAATATCTATGTCTATTATATCATTCTGAGAGCTGGCGTATTTAATGTAATCATCAACTCTATTGGATGTTATTAGTAGAGTTCTTCAGCAAAAATTCATGGGCAATAAGCTGTGAATAAAAGCATTGTGCTCAAGCTATATTTCCTCTGGGCTTACTCTATAAGCATGGTATGTGTGGTGTGCCCATGTGTGTATACATCTTCACATCTGCCACTTTCCAACTATATCTCATTTGACTTGACTTAGAAAGTTTCACCTTGACATGCTGTACTAAGTGATACTTTTTTCTTTTATTAAACCAGTTCTGGATGAACTATGAACCTTTACCTTCTCTGGTAGTAGTATATAGAATCCAAATATTCATTCTTGGTCCCTGACAGAACTGCCAGTTGATTATAAGCAGTACCTGGAGAATGAAAAAGAGTGAGATGGAAGTATTGCAATTAACACAGATGGGTAATTACATTTAACCCTGTCATTAGTTGCACCCGTTTAGTTCATGAATATAAATAGTAGGAATTCAGTTGTAATTTGTGAAGGGTTAGGGAGCGTGTACTTGTTCTGGCTTCCTTCCCTAACTTATAGGAGGAAAATGAATAACCCAAGTATAAACAAACACACATACAGTAACTAGGAAAGAAAATTCAAGGCAGGCTAGATTACTTCCTGATCACTAAAAAAAATTGCAAATTCAAGTGACATCTTCAAGCTTACACTTCTATGGGATCTGCAGAAAATGACTATATTATTGTAGTCCTCTAAAAATGTTCTTAATATTATTACTAACATAATCAATAGAATTAATATATTAAGAATATAAGTATTAATGTAGTAAAAATGAATTTATACAGTATTAACGTAGTAAAAATGAATTTATACAGTATTAATTTAAAACGATGAAATAAGGGCATATGTATTGGAGTACAAGCACAAATAGGCTAAAAGTCAATCTTCAGTTAATAATATGACAATATCATGAAGTATAATGAGCCGTAATACAGGATGTGTGAATCCAAATGCCCCAGCTAAGACTTGCAGATGGTCAGCTAGAGCTAAGCAAAGAAGCCAAGCATTAAGGGTGTCAAACAACTAATAATAATTAGTATAAAGTATTGTAATGAAGTCTCGGTTTCCCATAGAAAGCAATACAGAGGCCTTGGAAATGACTGAGAGGGTTTGAGTGGTGGAGACTACGAGGGTACTGCAGGGTTGATGGCTCCTATTTCGAGGGTTATGCTGACGGAAGAAGAAACCACAGTAGATCAGCCACGCACTAGCACTGTTGGGCTAATTTGTGGGCAAAATAGGAGGCAGTAAAAGTGGCCACGAAATTAAAACAGGTTCATGGTTTTTAACCCAACTAATTACTGATGTGCATTTGCCTCCACAATTCTATTTTATATTTATATACCAACAACAATAACAACAAAAGGGTGAAACTAAGACTCACTAGAATACTTGGGATTGTGATTTATACATGCATTATTTTAGTCTGGAATTCAGACCTGGCAGTATCGTTCTAGTCTTGAACTCAGACCTGGCAATATCATTTGAATTTTGTGCTCTGATAAGGTAAGAACTCTTCAATATTTATGTACAACCTGGGGCTGATTTACATGGTAAAGATCATCACTTTCACAGATTTCTCAACCAGTACACTCTCCAGTGCAGAAAAAGGTACGAAAGAGAGTGCTTATAATCTCGTGGCTTACTTCACATCAAAAATGACAACATGATATTTTTATATACATAAAAAGCTGACCAAGTGTGGGGATTGGGGCTAGGGAGTGCTTGCACTTGGGCCTGGTCCTGGTCAATCCCGAGGTAAAATCGCTGCCACCAGAATCTTTGTGTAAATAGCTACCTGAATCCCTTCACAGATTTGCATAAAAAGTTCCAATTAAAGGGAAAGGGGGGCTAAAAACACAAAGACTGAAACTCTACAGATGAGACTACAAATAAGTGGCAGTTCATCCTGGTGGGCGTGTTCCCACATCTCCCCACCCAAGCTCTGGGCCAACAGGTCGAGCTAATAATCCGGGACACGGTCAGCAGGCTCCTACCACAGCTGTCTGGATAGTGCATCTGCATTCCCGTTCTCTTTTCCTTGTCGATATACTATCTTCACATTGAATTCCTGCAGTTTGAGTGCCATGGACCTAAGTCTTCTGTTCAGGTGGGTAGATGATAAAAGTGACACACACGGTTTATAATCTGTAACAACTGTAAAACTCCTCCCATACAGATAACCAAGAAAATATTCGACACTGGCAACAATTGCAAGTGATTCTAGTTCAGTTATTGAAAAATTGACCTCTGCACCTCTCAATTGCCTTGACCAGAAGGCTACTGGTAAAACTTCGTCTCCTCTTATGACATTGAGTACTGCTCCTAGCAGTCCCACTAGCATCCGTGTGTAACTGGAACTCATCCCCTCACTGTGGTATATTCAGAATAACAAAATTTGACAAACACAAACGTAACTCACAAAAAACTCAATCCATGGGTTCGGTCCACTGCACCACAGAGTCTTTCACAGAAGAAGTTGCTGGTGTCAGTACTGATGACAGACTTGCATAGTTATTGATAAATTTTCTGTAATAGGAAAGATCTTAATTGCTTCTTAGTTTTGGGCCTGGGGTAGTTTGCCATGGCTGCTACTCTATGAGACGGAACTAAGAGCTTTCCATCACCCACCAAATGACCCAAGTATTCAACATGTTTGACTCCAAAAAGGCATTTCTCACTCTTAATGGTAAGGCCTGCCTTGCCTAACACACTCAGCACATTTTCTAGATGACCAAGGTGATCTGACCAGGTATCCAAAAAGACTAAGATATTATCGTCTATGCAGTTAGCACTATACTCCGAACATCCTGCTAAAACTTTACTCACTAAGTCTTGAAACATATTTGGCGCATTCTTAAGGCCAAAGGGCATCCTCCTAAACTGAAAATGGCCTAAGGGGCACACAAATGCTGTATATTGCTTGGACTTCTCATCCATACCCACCTGGTAGAAACCCTTGGAAAGGTCATTCACATTACTAATACACTCCTTCACTTGATAAGGGCCTTCCCAGGAATCTTCCAGACAACCTGACAGACCCAGCACACGCATCATCACAAAATCTCCTACATTCAGACACTTATACTTCTTTCCTCCATCAGCGCTTGCTACTAGCATCTTTCACTTTACTAATTGCAACATCCCTGATTAAATTCAACCGTTCTGCAATCTTTCCAACCCACTCACATACACCTATCTGACTTGGTGCATCCTCAACCCATCCAGAGTACATGAGGTCTAGGGGGCCTCTCAGATTCTCCCCATACACCATCTGGTGGGGACTGAACCCTGTCTCTCTATTAGGAACTTGCTGCAAAGCAAAAAGTGCTAAGGGCAAAAATGTCACCCAGTCCACCCCCAACTTAATTGCTTTAGCCAACATAGGCTTTAGCGAGCCATGAAACCTCTCCACTAGGCCATTGCCCTGGGGATGGTATGGTGTTGTCTCAACTTTATATCTATCCCCAACAATTTACAGAGATCACTCATGATGCACCTTACAAACTGTGAACCTTGGTCCGAGACAATTTTTAGGGGCAAACCTGTTCTTGTAAAGATGGTCATTAGGGCTTCACCAACCTCTTTGGCAGAAATTGATCTCAATGGCACTGCGTCGGGCCACCTGGATTCCGAACACAGGTAAGTGACTAGATATTTATTACCTCCCTTCCATTTTGGCAGGGGGCCTACAATATCAATACATGCTTCTCTTCCCTTTCGGCAGGGGGCCTATAATATCAATATATGCTTCTTCAAATGGTACATGTAGTACCGGTCTTTCTCTGACATTTGCAGGGATCTATCCTCCCTTGTTACTCTCAGCACATGCAAGACATGATTTCACGTACTTCTCTATGTCTGAACTAACATTGGGCCAGGTAAATCTCAAGGCTATGATTATTCTCATTCTCTTCACGCCCACATGCCCATGATGGTCATGTGCCAACCTGAGTACCTGCATTCTCCTGCTCCGTGGTAAGACTAATCTAGAACTGAACCCCAAGTCTCCAATCTCCTGCCTATCTTTATTCCACTGGTACCCACACCCTCTCTGTGTTGCCAATTTCCTACATGTTTTCAGAGAGTCATCACTCTCCACTTCCTGCCTCAAATCATTAGTACTCTCACATTCTACCACACTGGGGGCTTCAAATTCACTTACAAGCCTATCATATTCATCACCCATTGTATTCTCCTTAGGCTCTACCTCACTCCTCTGCACTTTGTCCTGCCCATCACCTTCTTCCTCAACTGCTGCCGAAGGATCTATCTCATCAGTGAATGTATCATCCAATGCCTCAGCATCCAAACCCAACACACACTCCTCTACATGCATATCCTCCCCTACACAACCCGACTCACTCACCTCATCCAAATCCATTAGTCTTAACATTTGCATCTTTTCTCTCTTTTCCCCTCTTTGAAGTCTCCTCAGCTTCATGCCTGATAGACTAGACTCTGCCCTCGTCACTACCTTGACGTTCTTGGGCTCTACCTGCTCTGGCTGTTTTCCATCACTCTGTAAACATCTCAACAACAAATGCCTTAAAGAACTATCTATTGCAAGTAAGATACTTTGGGAGTACCACTCTGGTACCACTGCACATCTCCTCTGGAATTTATCTCCATCTACTTCAAAGTTAATCATCGCCAGCCTGGCTCTCAAAGGCTTTGCACCTACACCCCTTGTGGTTACATGGTCACCTGTATATTGGATTTCCAAGACATATTTTTCAGGCACTACTGAAACTTCTGCTCCTGTGTCCAGGAGGATTGGAACACTCACGCCATTCACACTAACATCTAAAACAAAGCTATCATTTACTTTCACACTTTGTACCTTCCTCTCTTCTGGCTTCTGGTTTATTGATTTCTGAGTTGGCTTGTGTTTGGAGCACTCACTGGCATAGTGTCCGGGTGTCTTGCACGCAAAGCAGATCACTCCACTTCTGTCTATTGCCTTCCTAGTCATATGATTGTGCTCCTCAGTGTTCCAGTGCTGGTCTCTGAACCAGCAATCTGCTGCTTGATGACCCACCTTGGAACAAATATGGCAAGTGGGAAGACGATTTTTGTGGTGGTAATGTCTGTTGTCTCGACCTTCGTTGTGTTTTTGTTGGGTCCCATCCTTGGAAGCATCATCAACAGTCAATAAATCCTCATCGGTCTTGATGTCCTTCTCATCTAGTAGCAGCTGGTTACTGTTGTTCAAGTCTAATCTGCATAGACCTATGGCTACTCAGAGTTTGTACTCTTCTGGAGTTTTGCAACTTGCAAACATCCTGGAGATGTGAGAGTGAAACCAGTCTATATAGCTTCTATTTCCCCTCACTGTATGCCGTCCGAACAGGTTGGTCCAGGTTATCTGCAGAGACAGCCCTTCAGTTTCCAGAAGTTTCGTTAAAATAAACATGTAGGGGATTCAAGAATTGCCGCAACTTTTAGATGAGAGGATGTCCTTCCATCTCTTGATCGGCACTTCTGCACGGGACACCTCTCAAACTCAAAGTGGTTCAGGAAGTGAACAATATCCTGACTCATTGTATGATATAGCCTTCTCTTTTTCCACAATTAGCTTGCTTTCATGTTCACGATCTTGGCGAGTTTTCTCTAGCTTTCGAACCTCGCCTCCATATCTTCTCTCTCTTCCCTTCGTCTTTTTGACCTTCTTCTTTTTCATTCCTTCTCCTTTCCTCCTCACTTTCATCTCTTCCTTTCTTCTGATTTTCTCGTTCTGTAATTCCTTGTCTCTCATCTCCATGGAGAGTTGCACTGCCTTGACAAGTTCACATATAGAGCTTTCTACTGATGAAGGTCTTTCCCTCCTGTTCTCCCATGAGTCAGTTGTAATAGTTGATGCCTCAGAGTCAGAACCATCTTGTCTATCCAAGGGATTCTCTTCTTCTAGTGCTTGTCGGTCCTTTGAATGAGTTTGGTAGCTTTTCTCCATTGATTATCTCTGTGGTGCAGCTTTCCAATCCCAGAATGAGCTACACACACACACCCACACACACACACACACCCACACACACACACACACACACACACACACGAAAGAAAAGAAAAAAATAACACAACACAAGATAAGTTGAACAGTTCTGGAGCTGACTGCAGGTTGTGATAGACGTGGTACTTTCGGCAAGTCGATAGCAGGTGAGGTCTTGGGTCTCCAGAGAAGTAGGCCAAGTTCGAACTGTTACCGCTGCCGCCAGTTGTGGGAATTGGGGCCAGGGAGTGCTTGCACTTGGGCCTGGTCCTGGTCAATCCCGAGGTAAAATCGCTGCCACCAGAATCTTTGTATAAATAGCTACCTGAATCCCTTCACAGATTTGCATAAAATTCTAATTAAAGGAAAGGGGGCTATGACATAGAACTGAAAAACACAAAGACTGAAACTCTACAGATGAGACTACAAAGATGGCAAGGTGGAGCCCTTAGCCATACTGCCCCTTACACACACTCTGAATACTAAATACACTGAATACAACCATAATGATTCCACATGTATTCCACACTACACAACACACCAGTTTGATAAGTGGCAGTTCATCCTGGTGGGCGTTCCCACACCAAGGTTGTCCAATCAATCATACTGGTTAGGATAGCTTGGATCAACAGACATTGGGAGGAGGAAGAGATGGGATAGCTTTTCACTTACTACTATGTGGGGATCACTCCCACACTTGGAGTACAATATTACGGAGGAAATAAAATTTGGGGAAAAAAATTCAGCTGATTTCAACTCAGAAGATTCCTTAGCTAGTGCCTGCCACAAGATAGCTATGACAAGTGTGCTGTAAGGAAAAAGGATGAATGAAGAGAGATAATTATAATAAAATTTGGGGGGAAATTCAGCTGATTTCAACTCAGAAGATTCCTTAGCTAGTGACTGCCACAAGATAGCTATGACAAGTGTGCTGTAAGGAAAAAGGATGAATGAAGAGAGATAATTATAATTGAAGATCAAGATAAGGATAAACGAATATAAATATTAAAAGGATAATAAATCATAAATCATAAAAACAGTAAAACTACTTTTTATAGATAAAATAAAACAAACAGTAACTTAAACCGAAGAGTCGATGTAAATAAACAAACAAATAAATAAATATAGTAAGTTCTTGTATACTCTCTCTTTATATAAATTAAACAAGACTTGAAGTAAATTGACCTCACAGTCCATTTGTCAGAATGTGGCAGCAGCTGATGGAAAATTCTAATGTACACAGTGGACTGTTGTGATACATGCAAGTGTTGGAGGAAACATACATACTGTGGCGAGGTGAACATGCACGCACACACATACACACACATACTCACACACAAACTCACAAGGAAAGTGATAAACAAAGAAGAACCCCCCCCCCCCCCCGACATTTAAAAGTCAATGTGTGTGTTCTTCATACCTATGGATGGATCCAGAGTGATGGCTTGATGGTAAAAGCCAACTGCATTGTATGGGCTTCCACCTAGACTCACCTTGTACCGAGCTGAAAAACAAACAAACAAACAATAAACAAATATGAGGGGAACTATCCATGACCAGTTAGTGTGACCAGGTCAAAACACATAAGTAGCCATATCAATAGTACTGAATGCCTCCCACAGAATGAAACACAACTTGCATTAACAATCACTAAAAATAACTTGGAAATGACAAACAATAAAGAAAAATATAATATCCATCCCATTTCTCAAAATAACATGTTCTAATGATTCCACCTGGAATATTCCCAGCAGGAACACAAATCGAGCTTCTTCCTTAGCGATGCATATCAACTTGTTTTGTTACAGTACAATTACTGAACCAGACAACCTCAGGTGTAAACAAGCAGATTGGGCATCCTTTGCGATCTCCCTTACCAAACCACACACTCTACTATAAAATTAGCACAGGATGCTACGATTCTTTAACTTAATATATAGACAGGCAATACCTCGTAAACTGATTTAGCTTTACTGATAATAGTCAGAAATTTTCCTTTATCATATTTTATCAAATATACCTGGTGGATAGTTGGATGACCTCTTACCAACTAACTAATGGAATTACCGGCTCTACTATAAAAATAATATTAACAGCGTTCATAAAATTGCCAAGGCATTCAATTTCTGGTTTTGGTCACTCTGCCAGGAAGGTAAGGTAAGCAATGATACTAGTGATAAAATGACCAATGTATACTATGCTATAATCTATATTAGAGAAGTTCAAGGGGAAAAAAAAAAAAAATAAATAAAATTAAAATAAAAAAGGGGGAAAAAGTTATGCATGCATGGAGACACATAGCAACCAAGGACTTGAACATTCAGGAGAATTGAAGTTCGAAGTAGTCATGTCTCACTGCTGAAGCAAGTGATGGGAAAATGGGGAAAAACATATTATTTCTCTCAGAAATTAGATCATGATCTTAACTCAGTTAATGCCACCTTTACTCACTGACATGGGCTTCTAATGGGCATGATTTAAGAGTTACAGCAATTCTCAAGAGGGGAAGTGCCTGATCAGATAGTTGGGTACAAAGAACAGATGGGAAGTGTACAGTGTGTGGTCCCAAATCCCAGATCACATACCACTAGCATCGGAAAGAGGAGATAAAGCCTTCTCTTTGTCTGCATCATCCCCACTCCTAATGCCAATCTCCACAACTCATTGGAGCCATAATGGAATTAAAAAGGCTGATTTACGCAGTGGCTATAGAACCCTAAATGCAAAACTTTCAAGCTGAGTGCACCACTGAATATCACAAAGTGACTAGGAGACCACAGATAACATCTTTTCACCAAGTCCACCGTGAAGGTCTTTCCTTAGAGCAGTACAGGACAGGCCTAGTGAGCACCACGACTAAAAGGAACCGGCTAGCACATGACCGCTCACACTAACCAACACCAATCTTGCGTAGGCAGATCAGACCCACAGCCACTTAGTCTCTCAGGAGATAATTAGAATAGAATGACAAGAATTAGACCAGACTCACTCAAGTGGCACTAAGAGACCCAGCTATCTGAACTGGCTTACAGATATCACTGATGTTTGACACATACACCCAGTCCCTTGAGATAGGCTAAAAACCAATAATAAGCTATTTCTCAAATTATCCTTTTTGAATTATTACAACTTATCCCAAGGACAGCCTGCCCTTGGGGTGGGCAAAGCACACCAAGTATAGTGAGTTCATTTGTGCCCAATTTTACAGTCTAGTAACTCCCATGTAACCTGAACCAACAAATCAGTTGTTTTTGAGGGAGCACAATAGTGCCCCAAAAGTAGTACCCAGGTGCCCACCAAAAGAAGTACCTATTAATACTGTCAGATAGAATAAGCTTTGTGTATTTGGAATTCTGGACTATGCTTGCTGCACTAACAAGCTTGTTTCCATTTAGTTCAAAGAATATAATTTAATCAATCACCATGAGTAGAACCATTTCTTTGTAACATTCTCACTGTGCTACATATATGTATTGGAATCCATAGACTTTGTATAATTTTTTTTTTAATATACAGTTTTGTCTTTATTTTGCTGTACAAAATTGACACAAACAGTTTGTCCGAGTGTCCAATTATAGTAAATTGCATATGTATGTCTGGCAGCTTCATGCTGCTTAACCTACCAGACCTGCAGTATCACAAGTTGCCATTGATTTAAAACAAATAACTGGTGATGATTATGTGCCACACCCACCAATCAAATGCACACATAAAGAACCGCTACATGATGCACGAGACTTTGATATATGTGTTTGTGGACATGCTTAGATATGGCCACTTCACAGCAGTGCTTATTGGTTTATATGCTGTTCCATTCCTTTCAGATGTGAGAACCTACAATATTCATGCAAAAAGAGCCCACTCTGCACAGTAGGTCTGATTATTATTATTTTTTTGAAGCACTTGAAATGCATTTGCAACAATAGAGGTACTATATGTGCTAGTTCTAATTAATGCATGAGCACTATTTTGTTGGCAGTCAGCAACAAATACTGAATCTTAATTAGTTTGAGACACGGGTAACCAGGGCACTAAAATGGGACGTTTAATTAATCTATGTAAACACAAGTGGCATGACTGCCACACTTCTCCTGTGCCAGGCAACCAGTGAATGTGTCTGACCCTCCCACTTCAGACTATTTCACTGGCCTCAGTTTCCCTCAGCTCAACTACACCTAGCATTCTAATACAGCCAACTTCATAGCAACAACTGGAATGGTAACATAGACCTAATAATTAGTCCACAAGAAACCATCCAGCTGGATTAAAGGATTCCATTCCCCAAACTTTCTTGTAAAGTGTGATTCCCAATTACTTTTGTGGAAAGCTTCAGCACTCATGGCAGCAGGGAGGCCCAATAGTCACCTCAATACCAAGAGACAGTTCAAAGCCATCATCACTTGCAGAGTTTGACTCCCAATTCAATTAGTGCATGACAGGACTTGTGCTGCCAGGCTGGCTTGGATACAGGGGCACACCATGGGAATGCAGCAGCACTAGGCAGGTCCATAGCCCCACCAAAGAAGGGCCATAGTAGCAACACAGGAACTCCACCGATATATAAGGAACCTTCCCTTTGTGTGGCAGGGGCCACTACTTGATGCTGGAGCTACATTATCAATAATAGTCCACCATAGGCCAATAGGGCTGCTTACTATTCACTGCTGGGAAAATTTAATCATATCATCACATTTGAATACAATCGTATTATACATAATTATTATATGTAGAACATATAAAGTTAGATCCCAAATCTAGATAGTTAAAATAACATGAAGCTATAATAACGTAATATACAGAAGCAGGTAGAATTATTATTATTTACAACTACTATTACTATTACTTACTACTACGACTACTGCTACTACTACTACTACTACCACTTTACTTTATTTATTTATTTACTTATTATCATCATCATCATCATCATTCTGGAGCATACAACTGACTGATTCCATTAGAACTACTGAACTACCTACCTTGCACTAATGACCATGTAGGTCCGACCTGTTTACTTCTAAATTCTCTAAAACTTTGTAAGTCAGCAAATTCTCTTAGGCTCTGTCAATGACACGAATCTCTTACTATGCACATGGCTAGTCAAAATAGCAGTTAGGATTGACAGAGTCAACTAGAAAACCTGCACAGCAAAGAGTCTATATAGAGATTCAAAAGTACCGAGTGTGCATTTTTATTGGACCCTAGTGTATGTGTGTGTGTGTGTGTGGAGGAGGGGAGGGGAAGGGGGGGTTTCTACAATTTAAGTTAGATTAATTAAGTAGTGAGGTAGGATCAAGTGGACTGATTAAGTGAAACATAATAGCTAAATTTGCTTACTCTATCAGTCTGAATGTCTGTGCACCACTCTTCTTTTATATGGGTGGTAATAAATGTTGTTGCACACTTTCAACTGATACTGGGAGGAGTTTGAACTAAAAGCAAAACAGACCTTTCTGATAAACTACTCAGGCCCCAACCCTTTAAAAGAAATGGACAAATATCAGAGCATGATCGGTACATCAATAGCAACAACCTTTGAAGTTATAGGTAGGACATTTTTTTTTTGTTGCATAAACCCTTTCAAGATTCGGGACAAATTGCCTACATACACTGTAGCCTCAGGGTGAGGTCCCAACAACTTAGATAAAGATAACCCAAAGAAACTCGAGAATTATGGATAATGATGAGAAAGGTAACACAATAGGTTGGCATGGCTTGGACAAACGCAGAGCAGGCCACCCAGAACCAAGTCCTGAGTGTAAGCCTTACAACCATATTACCTGGCCACATTAGTAGTAGACACTGTGGAAGGTAAAACAACAATTTAGATGTTCCAAAACTCAACAAAAATGCTTCTCTCCTGTCTCCTGTTGACTGATGAAACACAATGTGACAGTCCCTGCTCCCAACTGGGATTACAAATATATATTAATTCCGTTCTAGATTCCCACTCCACCAAGCCAAAGGAGCAGCAGTTGCCCTATCACTCTGGGTCTAAGGCTGGGCTATGGGGCCAAGCCTACTGGCTGCCTGATAGTCACAGCTGATTGAGCTTGACTGGAAGAGGGAGTGGGATAAAAGTGAGGAATTCTATAGGGTCTAGCTGTCAGCTTACCCAGCCAGTTCCCCTTCACTGCACTGTGCACACAAAGGCTTGCCCTCAAAAGCCCAGACTCAACTAGGGATCAAGTAAGGGAACTGGAGGCCCTCCTGTGGCTCCACTAACAGATTCCTGAGGCCAGATAAGCTCCACTATGCAGGCTCACTGTCATAACTGAAGCAGCTGATCTGGGGAACTGGGCTGAAATGCCACAAAGTCAAGAGAAGAATGGCTGGAGCTTTTGATGCTCTTCAACTACCATGGATGAATGAGCATGCTTTGTAGTGGAACTCCTGATGACAAGATTGGGTTTCTCCAGGAACAAAGCTGGAAATGCAAAATCATTTCTTTGAATCATGGATTTGTAACTGTCTTTAGATAAAGTAAAAAACATTCTGTTCCCTCTACGGAATGGGAACAGAAACCTGTTGCAAGCATGCCACTCCACATCCTAACGACACTAAAAGATGTCAAACTGGAATTCAGCACGTTTCGCAACAAGCCAATTAAAAGTGTTTTGATCATGTGAGTCGAGTGGGAGGGAGGCTGCTAGACACAACCACAGTGTTGGAAAGCTCTTGGATGTGACGTCTTCTGAAGTCATAGCCTCTTTGATATTAGTGACTCCATGCTGAGTCAATCTCTGCCAAATTTCCTTTTTGCTTCTTCTAAAGGGATTCCACCAGCAAGGATAATGTTTTTGGCAGGAGCAAACCACATTAGATGGCACTAGCCATGGCATTGGTGGGTGTGGCACATGCAATGAAGCCGCCTGTTAAGAATGCATTATAATGTCAAGAATATCTTGAAATGAAAATAAAATGCTGGATTAAACAAAAACAACAACAAAAACAACAGCAACAACCCATAAATGCAAATTGACTTGCATCTGATGCAGATTAGTCACTAGTAATAATATGATAATTAATCTCAAGCTTGCTGTAAGTGAAGGTTTGACCTTTCATGCCTTTAAATGGTGCCAGTATCTGGAATAAGTTGACACTATAGCAATGGGGGCATGGTTAAAGGAACAATTTATTTCACAAGGTGCATACAGCTTATTTATTCCAGCTACATAAGATGATCCCCCAAGGCATTGACAATGATAATTCTTAAGTATTACATCTTGCAACTCACCCAAGTCTCCCAGATGTACAAAAACCTTGTACATTAAGTCTTTCAGGTAGTTTGCTGAAGCACCTTTAAGAGTGGTGTCCTCTACACACACACACACACACACACACACACACACACACACACGAAAACTCAAAGTACAATGAAGAATTGGTGGTACAGAGGAAGAGAGACTAGAGTTATCTAGAATGGAGGAAGACAAGCATAGAAGCACACAATTCATAGTGGGTCAGTGCAGACAATGCATCAGCACTCACATACACACACGCACACAGAATACAACTTCTACAAAATACAATACAATACAATTGGAACTCACCATTGAACCTGCACAATCTGGAGTGCTCCACTCCAAATTCTAGCTCAAGTTTGCACAGCAGGGTCTCAAAGAACTTCAATGCAGTGTTGATGTGCTCTGAATAGGACTGGCAGATTGTGGACTTCATATCCAAGGCCTGACAACACATGCAGAGAGAATGACAGAATGCAATTGAGACTGCCATAATTGGCTTAATGAGTCACAAGACCCAAGCCAGGGGAAAAGAGTCATGTATGGGAAGGAGGAATAAAGGGAAACAAAAGTTCAAAGTATTTTAACTCCAACTGTGGACAGAAGATCTTTTGTGGCATTTTTAATTGAAGTTTTTCAGTTTGTGAATACCATGCTGTTCTTTCCACGCTTCAGTTTCACAACTGCAGTTCCTCTCACTAATCATCTTCTAAATATACACAATTTTCTCCTCCCCCCACCCTCTACAAAAACAAAATTAAACACACACATTCACTACCATACAAACCTGATATGATTGATGTGTGTATGCGTATGAAAATGAAGTTAGTGTGCCATAGATCTCACTAATCTCAACCATCTCAGATTCATTCCTGAACAAGCAATAGCTTGACTAGTTAACACAACCACATGTGTTGCTATTGCACTCATACATGACTTGGGCTTCACCAGAAATTCTCTCTAAAGGTGTACCAAGGAATCTATAGGTTTATCATACAATTTGAAACATAACATTTGCAATCTGACATGCAGTTGGTATTAGTAACTTCCTCCACAACTTTCAGTTTCAAAACACACACACACAGGCTGGTCCAACTCTTCATTTATAAAAATGTATCTCTTTAGAGCAGAGGCTATCCACACTAAATTTAATTACTAAATAACCACAAACTGGAGGGAAGGTAAAAAAATAATAAAAATTTTGGCCTTTCCAAAATCTAATTTCACCAAGAGGGTGAATATTATCTAGCCATGGTTTAGCCACAATTCCCACTGAAGAGACCAAACAGTAAATTAGGGCAAGTGGTTAAGTGTTAATGCCCTTAACTCAATTACCCAAAGTAATTGAATAAGAGGCACTTTATCACTGACCCGGGAAGGATGATAGATAGTACCAAGCTACTTGGGAAACCATGGCATTAAGCTCTAAATTCCACATTTTCATATTATTGCTAATTTGCATTTTACTGACTGGTATGGTAGCTCTAATGAAACCGAAAACATATTAGCTAATAAATTAATTACTCGAACCAAAAGAATTGTTTGGACTGTGGCTGTAGCAATATGTGTACTATAAGTGCCACTAGCATGTGCATCATCAATGAAATCATATCTACAGTAACTTTAACACTGCAAAATGGACTTGTCCTCACCAATTCTGCACAGCTGCATAAAGTGTTCCTAGAATGACTTACGGGTGTAAGATCACTAGTGATATGAAATTGATTAGGATATTGCTTGTGTAGCTACAACTCATAAAGTAGACTGTCAATTCAGTAATAAGGAAATATCGGTACTTACTTTCATACAGGATTAATACTTCCATAAGGATTAAAAAAAAAGGCTATATCATGAATTATAGATTTGTTTATAGAGGAACTCAAGTGCACTAGTGATTAGATATCCACTATCACTACTCTGTGAATAGCCAGACTCTCTATCCACTTGAAACTCAACCTATCTAAAGTATTGATAGACACACTATAGTAGAAAAGGCGGAGCATAGGAGTGGCGTTAAGGAGAGTGGGGGAGGGAGGGAAGAAAACAGTGGAAGGAAGTAAACATTAGACAGTAAACCTCTCATCTTCCCTAAATCACTAAGTATAACTGCTTAATTTGGACATTTGTTCGCTGTTGGCTGTTGCCAGAGTGGAACCTTGGGTGCATGGCACATTCATATGGGCATTGATTCTGGGCTGATAAGGAGATGTGGTTGGAAAGGGCAGTCCTTTCTGGTTTCTTGCTTCTCCTGATGCTAATCAGTCGTTGAGATTCAAAGTGACTGTCCCATGCTGCTTCCTTTGCCTTGCAGGCTGCTGGAAGGCACAGATGTCACTTCTATCTGCGGTTTATTATATATATACTGATCTCTCCCTGGTCTCATGGAGAATTACTCGACTGTGACTTTGAGGCAGAGATGGGGCTAGCAGAATAAATCCAGGGCCACCAAAGGTACCAATGACACGACCTTATCCGGTTAGATGGTCTGAACCGTACATGTCGTAATTTGCTATTGGCCGCATTTACTGATAATACTCTATTCAGGTTGGCAAGCCGATATGAGATTGTCCATGATGGGTTGACTGGGAATCATTTCTAGTGCATACCACTCAGATTGATAGCGTCCAGAGGGTTGACTTTTGCCCGATTCCCGCGGTTTTTTGGCACAAACAAGTGCTAGGAAAGCGGGAGAGCAAAAAGGTCAAGTGACTGCAACCTCACTTGCAAAAAAAATCATATTTTTATGCCAGCTTTTCCCCCCAGGGAGAAGCAAATCAGAAAACTTTCCGCTGTTTGCAAGCATCCTGGCGAAGCTTTCTGGATAGTGCCACCCTCAGTAGCATGCCTTCCCAGCTGTACCACATGCAAGGCTATGGCAGCACCTCAACACACTGTCTGATCATATTAAAAAAAATAGTTGGCCGGAAATGGTTCACCAGGCAGATAAGCGTGGGCATGTGAGAGGTCGCACACAGATTCAAAATCTAGTAGGTCTGGGGCGCAGATAAAGGCACTTAGACCTCAACCAAACTGGCACCACCAACTCCTTGCATGGGGAGGGTAACAACTGCTCCATTCATCTGCCACATTTTGAGGTCACTACAGCTGGAGAGATTATGGTCTGACAATGTCCATAAGGGAAATGTGCATCTAACACTGCAGGACAGCAGTCCCTGCCACAGCCCATGGCTCTGCTTAGCCAAGGAACTCCTCAAGGCCAGCCACTTGAGAGCTTTAATTACAACTTATTACATTAAACTATTAGTAGAGTTTTGGCCATTTTGGGGCTTTTTTTTCCCTTCCACCCAACATGTGGACATTCTGGCTTTGGTGACTTGCCATCGACCAGCTTAATTAATGCATGTGTTACAGCAGAAAAGACCAATGGAGGTAAGCCTTATAAAATCATTAAGTTCATTATTACATTAAAAAAGATAATGTATTTCATTTGATTAGAGTACCACACTAGTATGAAAGAAAAAAAAAGTTTATGAAGCCATTGTCACTATGAATGCGGTAAGGGGACCACAGTCTCTGAGTCCTCTGCCGTGACCCACACTTGCTGGGGCATGAAAACACAACCTGTTTCTGGTGTAATGCCCTAAAGGTTTGGACACAGTTCGGAACTCCTGCCAAGCCACCCATGCCAAAGACTCTATCCAGGCCAGCCATCGTGGTGGCTGGAAGTACAAATGCAACAGTGGTCACACAAATTGGCATTACAAGAATAATCTCTCCAGTCCAATCATGGCCTTGGTATTTGAAATGGGAAGAAAGACAAACCAGCAGAGAATGGGCACAGAGGAACAAGAGCAATCAAGCACAACGGTACGATTTGTCAGTGGTTGAGATCCAAAACCTCATCAGCCTTCACCCTTGCTTTCTTACCAACACAAATGGACAAACCATGAAGCCTCCCACACCATAGATTGAACAGCTCATAGTTCTTGTTGTTTTAAACATATCTGATGCCATATGCCTAACATGGTTAGCGCAATCCAACTAGCTGTTACTGAATAATAATAATAATAATAATAATGATAATAATAAGAATGATGATGAAGTAATAATAATAATAATAACAATAATACTAATAACAATAATAATAATAACAATAATAATATCAATAATAATAATAATAATAATAATAATAATAATAATAATAATAATAAATAATAATAAGAATGACGATGATAGTAGTAGTAGTAATAATAATAATAATAATAATAACAATAATAATAATAACAATAATAATAATATCAATAATAATAATAATAATAATAATAATAATAATAAGAAATAATAATAATAATAAATAATAATAATAATATTAGAAAAAGGAATAAATAAGAGAGAGAAGGTTGACATTATTTGTGGCTTAGTATATCATATATGGAATTCTTACACAAGACTGCAAACACAAAAGAAGCTCTCAAAAATCTGGACTGTAATACCATTTAAGCCAATTCAAAGGAAAAAGTCGACCACAGGCTACAACCTCATCCCGCTAATCTGTCATGGTCCAGCGATCAAGACACAGAAAGGGGCCCAAGATGCCAACTTTCAAAGTAAACTAAAGTCCCCTTAATTTAAGCCTCAAAAACTATCTGTTGTGACAGAGTGGTAGCCCAAGAAGCACAGAGAAGGGGGAGGAAACACCACGGGGGAAGAGGAGGGGAAGAATAGCATTATTACGGCGAGATAGAGGTTTACCCACGTATAGTCATCATCAAAGAGTTTATCATTTAGGTCAAACTGGGACTTCAATGTTCATCTAAACTGTGGCCACTGTGGCTATTTATCTGTAGCTCCACTGACAAAGTCTAAAAATTTTATTCTTCTTCCCTTTTTAGATCTTAATTAATTCTTAGATAAAAGAAAGCTAAATAATAAAATAAAAATAAAAATAAATAAATAAATAAAATAATAACTTTTAAATTCCAACTAAGCACCCATCTATTTCAGCTTGCCATTCATTTCTCTTGTGATTCTTTGTATCCTATTTAAAACAACACTGGCAGTTATTCTAGCCCAGTGTGCACGTACCTGAGGGTGCATTTTGCATTTCTGCACAACTTCGTAGAAACCCCTCTTCCAAAGAAGGTCCTCCACTTTTTGAGCGGCCGCTGAGGTAGAAGAAGCAGACGAGGAATGCAGAAACAGAACAAGAAACTGAGAGCATTTATCACAGAACCTAAACACCAAACAGGTAATAACAATGGCTGAACAGATGTCAACTAGTAGATGAATATACTACTTGTATTTGCTTAGGCACTTCCAACGGCACACCCCATGTATATCATGTGTGTTAACTTGTACATTTCACAACTACCAAAGTTAATATTGCAATGATGCAATGAGTGCATTGGAAGGAGAGCATCTATTATTATAATTATTAATAATTAGCAAGCGAGTGACGCACTTGCAGTCTTTGAAAAGCAGGCTTGCCTTTGGAGCAGACCTAAACTTTTGTTTATTTTATAAAAAAAAAGCATACCGGACCCATATGAAGATTGCACTGAAGCCCTTCGTCATGAATGGGTGAGTCGTTTAGAACTGTTCAATTTCAAAAGCTATAGACATTATTCTAAGAATTCTTTGTATAAAATACGCTAGGCTAGCTCGCTCGCCATTTGTGCTTAAGCACACCATTGGTACATGTACATAGTAGGATAACCAAATTATTCAAAGATGTTAATAAATTCATGTAATAAAAGTTCAGCCATTGGGAATTTGACAAAATCTATGTATCACATAATGTATGCATGCATGTATATGTATGCACGTATGTGTGTATGCACGTATGTATGTATGTATATATGTATGTATGTATGTGTATATTGTTGCACGTGAGAATGACTGACCCCATATTTTGAATACTTAGTGGAGTTCTCTTACTAATATGTATAAAGCACAATAGTTTATGAGGTTTATGTGATTATATACGTATAGGAATTGATAAGCTGTAAGTTCAAGAATATTACATAATTTACAGATACGTGTATGTATAAGTTATCACCTTGAGCGATATGCTAGCACATCAGGTTTGAATAGATCTTCTACATGACGCAGAGAGAGAACTTCTTGCTCAATATGTTTGCCATACTCCCAAATTTTCCTGCAGGCGTGTAAAGAAAAATATTATAAATTTTTAACCTATAGAATAGCAAGCAAGTACGCCTGATGCCTACAGCACATAGTATGAAATATTTGAGTTATCAATACATCATTTATTGAACGTTACCCATTGCATATGCTGGAAATCATGTAAAAATTATTTGAAGAGAAACAAATAATAATAATAATAATAATAACAACAATAATATTAATAATTAATATTAAATACAAGAACAATAATAAATATATACAACAACAACAACAATAATTAATAATAATAATAAACTCACTGGCCTAAAGCATGGTAAAACTAATATCAAATGATTACTTATTTATTGGGCTTATTGTCAGCAATCATTTATTACCTATATAATTTCTTCAGGTTAGAAGCTGAAGAAGGAGCACTAGAAGCCTCCTTGGAGCCATCACCATTATGAAGGACACTCATAGAAGAACCTAAAGGGTAAAAAAAAAGACTATCAGACCAGTTAGATAGTCCGCGCGACAATCGCGGTAAATCTGCGTGTTCGAAGTCATGCATTCAAAACCCGCCGAACTTAACCGCAAACGTTGTTGCCCAACCCATCTCTATACAGCCGTATAAATAAGCGTTACAACGGCAGATCAGAGACAGTATCCAGCCCTGCGACGCGGATAGTAGAAGCCGAAAATTCTAAACGGACTTGTCTCTTTGGAAATAACTTCGGACCTTTTTGAGGTGGCAGCAACAATTCCTGTACAATATTATGAAAGTGACTGCGGTGGTCTTCAGCACCAAACTGTGTACAGCCAAACGCTTCATCGGGTATCACATCCTTCGTGCCTAACTATCCGTCACAAGGCTGACTAATCACCCGTGCAGTGGAACCAATCATAAAAAGGCCCACCGCCGGCGTCGGTTCTAAGTGATCGGGTTGCCGTCTGAGCGTTTACAGAGAGCAGTTCCCCATTTAGTGTGGAGGATTATTCCCTGTTCAACCCGCTCACGCGGTAGCTTGCTCACTTCGAAACGAAGTCGGCGAGTTCCTACAACTCTAAAGACCCAATGTTGTTGTCGTGAGTCAATTACTAACTTGTTACCCCTAACTGGTTCGCCACTGTCGTAAGTTACTGAATCTTAATTCTGTTGCCATTTGTTCCATTCTCAAATAGAAAATTCTTACTTCAATCTACGAACAAGCGTTGAAACCCAGTGTGTGAAGTTGTGGACTCTTGATTCACAACTTCTCATTAGTGCCTAAAAACTCCTAGAACTGGTATTACCATAGAGTGGCATATATTCTGGATATTGAAGTGGACAAATCTAGCATCACTTTCAATTATGAAATCAAAGTAAATGATTTGTACTAAAAATAACTTGACTTAACATACCATCAAAGAAATTAATCTTGACTGTTCATGTTTTTGATCAGCTAAAATTGGGGACCTTTTCTTTACAAACAAACTTAAGACAGGGACACTATAGCTTCATTCATTTCAGGTCATTGATAGCTAGATCAGTGACAAAGCACTACATATAAGTTCTTCTGTTTTTACGCAGTGATATTAGATAAAACCACCAGTTGTCTTTGCCAAAAACATCCTTGTAAAAGAACCTTTTGATTACTCTCCCAAACCTGATGAGTTACTTGGGTGAATGAAGTACACCACATGTGTAAATTGGGGACATGGTTGTTCAGCAACCCATAAAAGTTACTGTGACCAGTTAGCCCTTGAAAGCCAGAAAAACTGACTGTAAAACAGAAAATATTATGAGAACTAAAACTTTGAGCATTCTGAGCTGACCAACTCTCCAGAATTAAGGAAGTCCCAAGTCTCTAGAGTCAATGCAACTTATAACAGATTAAACATATACCAGCAGTGCCTCATCCCTTACTAGGCGTGGCGTATACTTTCACAACTGAGCACTGGCTAGTGGTTATGCTACGGTGATATTGATCCTACTTTGATATTAGAATCATCATTTCTACAAAGGTTTAGCTTCAAAGCAGTGCCAGTTCACCAGCATCACACCTGGTCTATAAATCAAATTGTTGTAATTTTTTTTTACTTAGATAAGCTATGAAATAGTTTTAAATACACTAACAGATCTGAGGAAAATGGATTATGTGATTGAGTCAAAACCTCAACATGATTAAAAAAAAAAATCCCACAGGTACTAAGAAATATGTTTCCTTTCAAGTTGGTGTAGATTGGTATAATACAATCACAGACAATTAAAGATAAAGACTAAAGTCTTTTGATGAACACAGATTAAAAAAAAAAGATTATCAAGGCCAAAAAATAAATCTCTGTATTCTTTTAACAAGCCCAATAAACTTAAGGGAAATACTCAAGATGAATAGGATATATAGAAAACTTGGACATCAGTTGAAATACTAAAACCTGAACATTTTTGTATATTAAGGCCAAATTACTTCAATATTCCATTAATCCATTAATTACAACAAATGACAGAGCTTGCCTCCCTCTCATTAACTCTCATTAGCAACCTAGTTTTAAACACCACTGGAGAGTGTGGCTGAACACACCAAACATAATATTGTGTCATAATACACGTAGCATATTACACCTAGCACATTACCGCTCTCCCCAAAACAATCTTTTAATCTATTAATTTCCTGATAAAACAATAGATACTGTAAATGTCTGTCTTGTAGGACTGTTGTCTTAATGAATGGTTTGGCTTAGTTATCAATGCAGAGCTAAGAATAGATCAATGGAGGTATTGCTTAGGCCAATGGAGCGTCACATGCATTCATTGGTGCTGACATTTCAGACAGACTGAGGAATCCCTTGGCAATATTCGCAAACATCACAAAGGCCCAGGTTTTGCAGCATCACTCCAAATCTAGCCCATATCATTTCTATCAAGATTGAGGATGGGGTATAACAGATGTAGCTTGGATGAAGAATCACTCAGGCAAATCAACCTTAACAGAAGTCTAGCATTGGTAGAGGGCACCCACAGTGGCTGCTGGAATCAGTCCACAGATGTGAGAGTGGAGTACTCACCACCCAACATACCTACCATAAAACTATATCACATTTACTATCTGGACCACAACTCTACTATAGCCTTTAACACTCGCTGATATCGGATACACTTTGTTCTATAAGCAGGCAGGCAGGAGTGAGCAAGCACGCGTGTACGCACACACACAAACAGGCAGGCACACACACACACACACACACACACACACAGGCACACACATGCAGGCACACACATGCAGGCGCACGCACACACATACACACACCATTCATGTAGTGATAGATTGATAGATTCTTGGGAAAAACAACAACAAAAAACAAACAAAGGACCATCATATTTAACAAGCCCATAGAGCAATGGATAAACTGTAACACTGAATAACTTGCTAAGAATAGGCTCTACTATAGCTATACATTTTAACCAGTTAGATGCACAACACTGCAAGTAGTAATCACTATGAAATCATTCAAGGTGAAGTCCCTAAGCACCGTGCTAATTTGCAGCTCCTAATGGGTGTGGTCAGCAGCATTCCTTCCACACAATGTCCAAAATGTAGCCAGTGCAAGGAGCTTGCCAAGTAATTAGAACTAATTGCTTATGCAAAGATGAAGGAGTGAAAAATCTCTGGGATCACATGCATCTACCACTGAAGCAGAGCTACATAGCTACAACACGCGGCAGAGCTAGCTAGCAACACGAGGCTTCAACAAGAGCCCTCCATGCAAATTACTGCACTGGTGCTGTGTTTCAACAGAATCTATGTAATCTTTACACGTATTAACTGTTGCATTGGCAGTTTTTTCCTGGGTAACTTCCAGACATCAAAATACCTAACTAGTTGTACTAAAGCAAACATAACTGTGAGCAACGACACATCCATCTTGTTAGATCCTGAAGGAGCTGCTACAGCATTCCTTTTGTCTGGCGTTGTTTCTCTATTTCTAACATTTGTCAAAGTACAGCTTGACCAGTAGACTACGGAATATTGACGGGGGTATGCAACGCCTAGCCTCATAAGACACAGAGGGATCTTTGATCGGTAATGAAATAAAAGTGATAAAAGTAATGGTTGTTTTAATGATTGTTAATTTCCCTCCTACTTAGGGTCATTAGATTTGGATTTGGTAATGGTGCTAGTCTTGTTGGCATGTAACTATCCTGACGAACTCATAAGCTATCAATAATTAATATGCTCAGGATAAACAGAAACTGAATTCTCTTCAGCCATTCATATTTTAAGGTTAGCCAACTAACCTCGTCCATTCTTCTCCACTTTCAAGTTATATAGTCTTTTGATTACTTACCAGTGTGAAATATTTCACACCACCACAAGTTTACAAACTAAAGCAATGGCAACTGGTGAGGTTAAATTTGTGACTGTCAATCTGAAATTAATCAGCAACATATGGTAGCAATGCTAAAGGCACTGTCAATGAAATAATTCACACTGTAGGTTACTGGAGTTTGGGGAAGACAAAAGGCAAGTGAGACAGCTCACAACTGTCCTGTTTACAAGCCCCAAGCACCGCAGCTAATTCGGAAGAGAGAAAATATTGATAAACAAAGGCAGTATAAGGTCCGAGTCATTAGTAGTTGAATTTACACTATCAGCAGATAAATATGCCTTTTAATTAATCCATCACAGGCTATGGGCCACCAATTGGAACCATTGCCAGCACACACTATTCAAATAGCAGCCAACTGGGGCAACAAAAGCTGACGGCTTCATGATGCACAGGCATAGAAAAATTTTTTTTCCTTCCTGGAACTAGCAACAGTTTATTTTAAGGTGGAATGCTGGGAAATGCCCAAGTGCTACAAAGAACAAGAGAAACAGTTTCAGGGCTTTGTAACTCCAGCAAACCTTTGGTGATGTGGACTCACACTCCATATAAATAACAGCATTAGCTTTAATGGCAGACTGCACGTTGTTGTCATGTCCTTCATAGGTCCTGTGTCGAGGACCACAGGAGACCCACCAGACAACACTTCCTCTTCAAGGGCACTTACAAAAAGTCCCATACAAAACAAAACCCTCCTCTACACCATCAGGTACGAGGTACATATATAGACACAGCAGCAAAAACAAAACAAACAAACAAAAAAAACTTTTTCAAAAGGACAATTCATAAAGCAATTTGATGGCTTAAAATTTAAGTTTCTAGAAGTCATAATTGTAATTGTATACACTATTGCCACTAGCATAATATAAAGAGTGGCTGGTCCTATTGAAGCTCTTTCATTCCCAAACTCCAAGTATATACAGTCTCCTGCTAGCACTCAATAATACTTGATCAATATGTTGCCCGTCATAAATTGCCTAAGGTATCCATTTTCCATTTACCATTATTTAAGTACTATCTGCAGCTTTACAATATCTGAGTCAAAACTCACACACACACACACACACACACACTAGCAATTCCAGTTATGAACTTGTTCGATTGTACTGCGGGACACACATGCACCCTAATATATACACAAATCCACTGAATAGTCCTTAAATCAGTATTATAGCTGAGATAAATAAAGATCAATTAAAAAAAATTCACACCATGGGTCTGGTACAGTGTCATTAATTGTTTTTTCCTTAAATTCACAATCACTTGAGAGTGCAAAGTGTAAATTTCATAGTACACACACACACCCTCTCATAGTCCACTGTTATTAGAAATGTCAACAATGATTATATGCAGTATTGGAATTGGTACCGTTATATGATACTAAGTCACACCTAATTTGTCACTAAAGTTCCTTTTTAATCACTACTACTCTTCCCTCATCGCGTCTGCCGCAAAACGATTGTTGTTGCCAAGCCATCTAGTGTAATTACCATTCACGATGGACTCAAGTTGCATGATGATATCTAAACTAGTACATTCACTCAGCTATAAATTACCTCTCCAATGCTACTCATATTATATAGCTCTGTCGTGATCAGTGAAAATTAACTGTCAATGTTTGACTTGAAACCAAACTTAAAAATGACACCTTATTTTTGTGCTAAATATCAAGCATGTTAACAGTAACGAAATAGCATGTGACAATATAACATAGTGACAATTGTATAGCCCAAATAAAAATATCATCAAGACTTGTGAATATTACTCTCAGTATTCAATTGATATCTATGTAAAGCTCACAGTAAGATTGAATTGTTTTAGCCGTTTCGCAAGGCACATTTGGCCCAAATTAGGAAAAAAATTTTTAGATCAGGACTTGAGGTGTACATTATATCACAAGGGTTCCTGTGGTAGAGAAGGGGGGGGGGGGGGTTGGGGAGAAGCAAATGGGAA
>WLWD01000170.1_pt1 | contig 86323 bp, 40 predicted proteins | sample 6712731 | NCBI WGS metagenome assembly WLWD01 (sample SAMN12718690, study PRJNA576275) | sponge metagenome | isolation source: marine sponge | host: Mycale hentscheli | place: New Zealand: South Island, Marlborough, Capsize Point | collected 2014-11-01
GGTACGCGAAACCACAGCATAATCAAGTCAACCAACCAACCACAATTAGAGACAGTAGAAACCATGTTAAGGCACCAAATTTTAATAACATTTTTAAAGAACGAAATACGTACAGTGAAAGTTTCAGATCACCTCAGCATAGAGGTTGGGTAAAGGGTCTGATCTGTGAGACCAGTCAGAGACAATCTAATTCAAAAGGGTAAATCATTAAATTTCCGAAGATGATCAGGTAAAGATTGATAAAAAGATTTCCATTCAGTGGAGTATGGGAAGGAACTGACCACCAAGTGAATGCAATGTGAGAGTTAAAGTACAAAAAAGACATGTACATCCAAGCATATTTGCTCACCAATAATAATAATAAATGACAACATCAACAACAATAATAACAACAACTAGCTTACTATACGAAACATCACAGTCAGGGAGTTGTACTTCAGTATACATATTGAGGCTAAGAAGACTTAATTATGAGAGGAATTAGTAACTTAACACTGGTGGACATTACTGATGAATGAAGTGATAAAAGCATTAACCACAGTCTCCAATCTCTATGCCAAGCCTTAGCTGGAAACTCCAACTAAGCAATTACTGTTCTGTACTCACATAATAACTAAACTGTTGCTACATGTGCTTATTACCATGTGACAAGAGTCCACGTCCTACACATACTTCACTCTATATAACTGATGCATATCATGCCCTGTGCAAGTATACCTTAAACTAATAACATGTTCCTTCACCAGACAATGGCAATATTAATGAGACCAACAACCTATCCCTAGGCTATACAAATACTCATTCCCCCCACCCCAAACAGCAGCCACCGGAAAGTCATTATTAGTCACATAAATAACTTATACACTGGCCTTCATTATAAAATGTTTTTATCTCAACTAAAACTGATACAAATGGGTCAATATACCTCCACGAATAGACTTCTTCTATATGAGGGGGAGGGGCACAATGTTTAAGCCATTCACCGGCACATCATCTCCAAACAAAATTGAAACACATCACACCTCCATAAATAGAGGCTTAACTTATTGGGCATACCAATAATCACTAGCTAGAGTATGTGCACACACATTCCCTAATTAGGCACCACCTTAATAAAGAATAATAACACATGTCACACAATTTTGGTTACCATCCATCAAATAGCATAATGGTTAGTGTGTTTTCGGTACTCACTTCCACATTGAGCAACTTACGTGCTGCGAGGAAATTCAGCCTTGCTGATAAATATTCAGGGGTGTTCAAAGGAGTCACCACCTACTTCTATGTCCTAAAGTCAAATTAAAATAGTAATGTAATAGCATCTAGAGAGTGTGTGTGAGGGGGGAGGGTAATAACCGCTTTTTTACTGGATGGTACTATAAAGTCATGAGACGAGCAGAAAAGGCTACACTAGTATTCAATCATAAATTTCTGGAATATCCCACGAACTATTTTGTTTCAACAAAAATCGATGAGATACTGAACAAAACTCCAAGTAAAATGGCACTCACAATTAGTTTTATTCTGTTAATTCCATTACCTCCTGCACATTAACGCCACGTAGTTTAGAACGCCTATTCCTGCCCCATCGATTAGTCTGACCAGGTTTCCCCATCCCCACGCAGAGCTACTCTCCCTCCTTTTCGTCCACAAAGAGCGCGCGCAATAGATCAGCACATATGACGATCGCTGAGTTTACCTAATCTGACTGGGCGGTGCCTATAAAGTTGCTATAGTTACGAGGGAAGTAAAACTAACAACGAACGGAACTTATTTGGGTATGCATAACTAGCGTATAAAAATAACATGAATTTCTCTGTCAACTAACTGTCTAAAACTCAATCACTGAATCTTAGCGTATTGTGCTAGCTATACTAGCTAACTCTCTTGCACTACATCTTGCCTAGCCCCGTTCTCCAAACGTAAAGGAAAAAGTATCACTATTATTTGTTGCCAGTGATTTTAACATAACTTAGTAGATTTACAGTCTCCAGTTAACAAATTGGCAACATCAAGTGAATAAAACAAATTCATAGATGATTGTGCCACTATAATACTTGTATTTATAGTTGGGTAACCTGCATAGAGAAATTATACAGATATTACAGATATAGCTAGTAGACTTGCCTTGATATGGATTACCGTAAATAATAGCAGCAGGTGTTATTAGTGGCATAAATGTGTGGGTGTGTTGCTTTTACATGTGGTGCTATATAATATGTAAGCTAAAACATGCACTTGACTTTTTCATGCTTTACTTATGATAATGCTCAATTCCCTATTAATGCAAGGTGTTATTTCTGTGTAGGGTATCATAAACCTTACCTGTAGTAGTAGCTACTGATGCTATCATCTCATGGGTACCTAACATAGGGTTGTATATCCTATTCAGCATCTACACTATTTGATTATCTGGCATTTGAGTAGTCAGCAGTTTGATCTGTGTAGGTAGGAAAATACTTGGAGTAAAGCACTTGCACAGCTACATGTGTGCATCTGAAATATATCACTAAGGACTGTTATTTATTTTAAAGGAGTTCTTCCAAGACTGCTGCTGCATACCAGCCACAGATTTAGGAGAAGATACTGCATTGCACTGCATAACTATAACTGCACCTGACAGTTTAATGACGATTTACTGGTTGAATTAAGATGGTGGGTCTCTCAACAACTATTGATGACCCACTTCTGCACTTGAGTTTTCACTCTGACCAGCTTTTCACTGTAGCATGTACTTCACTAGGCAAATAAATGTCTCAGCACTTGCCCTATGTTCCATGGAACCAGCATCCCATCAGATCTCAACAGACAAGATGATACTGTACTTGTGACTGTATAAGTCTGATAATTTTAGTGCTATTTTCATCATTCACCTATTTATGTGAGGCAGAAGAAATTCCTATTATAGCGGAACGCATGTAAAATGGCATATACGTCTTAAATTTTAATAACAAATAATTTATTAACATATTATTATATATATATCATAAAATGAACACAATGAAACAATTCAGTATTGATAACAGTAGCTATGAACTTGACAGGACACTATCCCACAGAACTTATGGTACTGTTAGCTCCTGCAGCCGACGATTCCAAAGAGCCATTTTCAAGTTGCTAAAAAAGAAAAAAGATGTAACTGATATTTACTACATACACACACAACACTGCTATTTACAGCCATTGTAAAACAGCTGTTATGTGGCAGTACACAGCCATTGAATGTGTTAATAAAATATTTTATCATCATTTTAATGAAAACACACACTCAAATAGGAGCCATCAAAATAGAGAGACTTACTGTACACACAAAAAGAGCCTGAAGAAGTGAGTACAACAATGCAGTACTTGATACTGAGGAGAAAGGGACACTAGGACTCCACCCTCACACTAAACTGAGTTCTTCCTCCCCCAAACAGAGGTGTCCACACACACCCCCCTCCCCCCCCAAAATAACATTCCCCCCAACCCCCTTTCTCCACCCACAAAAACCTCCTCACTATATTGTTTAAAGTAGACAACAACAAAAACAACAAAAAAATTCTGCAGCTACAATGAAATGTTCTGGTTTAGATGTCCAATAACATTAAATAATATTGAATATGGGTAGTGGGTGAAGAAGTCTGGATCAGAAACTCAAATTGGTGATGTTTTTCTCTGCAACAAAAATGCACTGGAAGTGCAGTAGCAAAGGTAAAGGGTTAACAGGCCATGGGGTAGGGAGCATGTGTAGTAGAGAACGTGTGGGCCATGGGTTGGGAAGCTCCAATAAAAGCACAGTGCAGCCCGCGTCACACAGCAAAGGGAGTTAGACAGCGGACAGCTAGTGGCAAAGAACCCCACCCACCCACAACACAGTAGTTTCAATAAGACTAGGACATAAATAGGAAGGAGTTGGTGCAGTACACATCACTGGAGGGAAAATAAAAGTCAAAGTGGTAGGACGAGAACCACCTCTCAGGGTGCTGCCAAGTAGGCGTATAATGGAGCGCCAAGTAGTAAGCGGTACGACTGAGGTTAGTTAGGAGGACTTATTAGACAGTTCATTCAATTTATCATTCAAATCAACTCTAACAACACGACCCTCACGTGACCCCTTATTGAGCATGACTCAGCAAGTAATTAGGCGTGGGTGACATAAAAATAAAATAAACGAATGAGATGAGTGTACAAATGACATAATTGATTAACTTTTATAGTCTGCAGCTCATAGAAGTGTGCATGTGTGTGAGTCTGTGTAGTGTCCACTTGAGTATTGCATGTGTGTATGTGTATATGCATGTGTGCATGCGTGTGTGTATGCATGTGCGTGTGTGTATGCGTGTGCATGTGTGTGTGTGTGTGTGTGTAGTGTTGTGTGTGTGTGTGTATGTGTGTGTTGGTAGGAGAAGGGGAGGGGGTTTGGAGGGTTAGACTTCAGAGTGTTTCGCAGGAGTAATGAACACTCACTATCATTGGGTGGACCAGTCATGTGGCTACAAAGACTATCATAACTATTCAATTACACAGAGGAATTACCAGCTGAAGCTACTTCAAAAATAAAATGATAAAATTACATAAGTGAGTCACTTCACGGAATATTTTAAAGCCACCACAAGTGATAACATGTTCTACAATACAGTAGACAGGGATTTTTAGCCAATTGTAAGGGGTTTAGGCTCCTGCCTCCTCCCTTCCAAAGTTGTTGTAATCTTAGTGGAGAAATTTACTCCAAATATTCATCAATTTCCTGAAAATGACAAACCCCTTTCAGGGCTCCATACAGGATTTTTTTCTGGGGGAGGGGAGGTAATGCTAATATTAGCTGCTTTATCCACTGTTAAAAATTCAGAGTTATACGGGGATTTTTTCAGAAACATTTACACTTTTGAACACACTCCTCGTCCTTCCCTGGAACAGCATCAGTTGAAAGATCTTCCAGCTACATATGAAGCTCATTAAGACCCGTATACGCAGCAGTATCACTGACTAAAACCTTCGTCAGCTCGTAAGAATTGCCATTGAGGCCCTGAATTTTCGGCTGTAAACTTGGATTAAGTTCTAGAGATTTTCAAACAAAAAAGTAGAAGAATTGTGCTTTGGTTTACATTTTTTAATAATAAAAAAGAATTTGCTCTGAGTTACCATTTATAATTATAATTAAAAATTCAGATTTCTTGGGAGGTGGGGGGGAGGGGGGGAATTCCAGGGCCACCCCCCTCTGTATGAAGCCCAGCCTTTAAAATGTTGACTTTGCCTACCTAAAATTTCATTTGGCAACACTCCAACACATTGCCACACCCACCATAGCAAAACACCTGCATATGACCATGCCCACCATGGCAATACTCCCACACATGACAACAATCATTAATGACCTTAGCAATGACCACACCTACAATTCTACTAGGCAATAATCTAAAACATTGCCACACTCCCCCCTCCCCCCATGCCCCATGACCGCACCTACCACAGTAGTACACCCACACAGACCACACCTATAATTTGACCATGTCAATGACCACACCCACACAACAATGATTCCACCCCTCCCACACATAGCCAACCATCTTGGTGATAATTCCACTCCTCCAATCTGCAGTACAAGCAAAAGAATGGCTACAGCTGGCACAACTTTATAATAAGATTAATATGATATTGCCGCAGGGATTAATTATGGGAAGAGGAGGGGGGGGGGGGTGGAACTTGGGCAGTAGCAAAACAATTATTAATTGCAATAAAATTGCCTCAATAGCACACTACAAAGTAGGGAAAAACTATTCCTCCCCTCCCCCCACTAGTGAACCCTACTTGGTCCCAATTACAAGAGTTCTGTTGTGTTGTACACAACACACACACACACACACACACACACACACACACACACAGTACATGGGAAAACATAAGAGTATTAACACACACACATTGAATGTCTCACCCACTTACCAACATCTGCTTCAACAAGAATTGTCTTCTTCTAGAAGTCGACTGGAAAAACTGCAACTGTTGATTATTAATACAATAAGCTTCTTCACAGACATCAAGACCTTCTACCATTCCTTAATATTAAACACAAGTAAAAATAAATAACAATCTATTTGGTCAAGCCCTCCCCCCCCCCCACATTTATACTTTCTACGAAAAATATTTAAATCTATAGTATATCACTAGTAACTAGTGATGTGCTTGAGCACAAATGGCGAGCGAGCCTAAAGACTATACTATTTTTATATGAATGATTTTGACTTCTAACACTGAAGCTACTGATAATAAGGTCCAGTTTTTTTTATTTAGCATACAGGGTAAAGGGATTTCAGTGCCATAGTGACAACTCTCTGCAACTGCTTGAATTGAAGGAAAAAAACAACAAAACAATACACGTTATTTAAAAGTTTGTATTTATTTAAAAGTTTTCTTTGTGATATTCTTTAGCTAAGTAGTGGTTGTAACACAATGCTTTGACACAACTGGACATGCACCTACACAGACTTACCTTAGCAGTAGTCTAGTGGACAATGTATTTTCAAGTAAATACTGTTGCGCACGGCTTATAACCATGACAAAGAGCGCATTGACTTACCACCGCCACTAACTCTAATAGAAATGGAAGTCCCTTAACAATTTCTAGGGTGATAAGGGTACTGATCGATAAACCAGAGGATTCTGTTTAGTGCAATTTGGGAGGGGGTCGACCACATAACTAACACAAAAACGCGAGGGTCAAAGTACAAAATGACATACGTACGTCCATATATATAAATAAATAAATAAACAAACATCCCCGATTTTCGATTGTGTTACCCCTGTAAGTGTCTCGCTCGCTACGCTCGCTCGCCAATTATCACTTCTGGTACATAACCTAACCATCTCCCCACCCCTTGGTACGGTACATATGCCAACAAGTAACATTTCTTGTTCCTCCAATGCCTATCTCGGTGTACCACACACGTTACTATATATAGCTGCTCTCTATCAAGAATGTCAGTTTAATAAAATTACGATGCTTGCACACTTACCAGGGTTATATCTAGAGATTATTTCTGGGTGGGGTGTGTGTGAAGCTTGAGCAAGTTTACCTCCCTCTCTCTCTCTCTGTATGGATGTATTTGTATTAATGGTACATTCTAACTATCCAATCAGATTGCTTAATTCACAATGTTATATTTCATACTCTCCTGCTACGAAGTGAACAAATGAATTGTCCAATCACGATTAGTTTTATGCTTTTCCTATAGCCTAGAGTCATGATGTTGTACCACTCTGCGTTAGGTCAGTAAGTGTCTTACACTATCCTCGGGCCTTTGGCCCTCAGTTGTGTAAATCCAGTATCGACATCCACGCAATTATGTAACCTACATATACATACATATATTTATTGTCATTAGACCACTGACTATTTTCGCATCATGCGAGCTTTCAATATTCTCCCTCGAACGCTCCATACGGAACCCTTCAACGTGCATGAATGTAGTTCTGTACAATTCCCGGCCATGCTGGAATGTTCAATATGCATCATGTGATGAGGAAACACTTAAGGTACTCAAGGGAAACATCTAGGGAAAAGTCCCATTCAATTCAAACGTTATGCTAACTTGATATCGTGAAGCAAAACCATCATATACTGCAAGAATCATTAGCTCACATGATTACAATGTGACGAAAGGGGCAATCACCAACCAAAGCAGGTGCCTGAAATTAACTAAAACTAGCATAATAAAAGGTCTAAATAGTTGTTCAAGTAACTCAAAACAACATTTAATTGTCAGTAATCTCCAAAATGACAGACAGACAGATCGACAGACAGGACGGCTACAATATCCCTCTCGCACACGCAGGCTGAGGGTTAATTACATATCTTGTCTAAGTCAAATATATGTGGATACCATTATTTCTCAATGTACTTTACTTTATTCCTCCAAAATACAAAACCAAAAACAAACAAAACAAAAAACAACAAAAAACAACCAACAACAAACAGAAGAATAAATAACCCCCTCCTTCCCCCCACCCAGAAAACAAAACAACAAACAACAACAAACAAACAAAAACAACATCAAAGGCCAGTAAAATGTACCTAACCATGGATAAACCTCTTCTACTGAATATGGACATCTGAAATAGTCCTTCAGGGAAACTCAACATTCCAACCAAAGTGCTTCAGCCCAATCACAAGTCAAATGAGAATGACCACTAGGGGGACTGAGGAGAGGCTGGCCAGTGAGTATCATAACTTCAGAATACGTGTTGGATGGAACACAGGGACAATAAGAATGTTGCCATTTGCATAAATGATCATCTAAATACACAAATATAGATTTAGATATAGAACAGACTTCTCCATAACAATGTGGCTTTCTTTTGCTCATCCAAATGATCATCCTAAACTTCTTAGCCAAAACTTAAAACCTGATACATATATATTATTCATTTGATACAGGAGAATATCACGAGTCTGTTGGCTTAGTATTTACGCGAGTGCCGCAGGCACGAGCGTAAATACCGCCAATCAGACGAGTAATATTCTCGGGTATCCAATGGATAATAAATTTATTAGGTACTGCTCATGGCAATACCTTGGTAACAAGAAATTTACCTAGGGGGACGTAATAACCCAACGTAATAACTATAAACACAGGTGATATGGAAAAATATTGCCCTAAGCCACATCCTGTTTACTTTAATGCATTTTCTATGTGGCAACAGTTATCAGGCTCTGTTCAGTACCTAATAAATGTCACATATATTATCCACAGATAAAAAACCGACCAAAACAAAAAACAAAAAACAAAACAACAACTAACAAACTGTGTCAACTTAGACTTGATTTAGTATAACATTTGATCATGATTGATATTATATCAAGTATATTTCATAGCAGATATGTCATTCAGTAACATTTTTCATTCTTGTACTTAAAAAAAAAGGCTGATTAAAACTAGGTAGTATAGAACATACTCGCAGCAGACATTACACCATTGACACAGTTCAAACACTAATAAAACTTCTTCACTCTGACTTCAGGAAGGGTAAGGTGAAGGAAAGGAAGAGGTGGTGGGAAGGGAGAAGGGGAGAATATTATGAGCAAAGGTTCTTTTCTTGTAGTGTTCTATAAGAACAAGAACTATCTACAAGTCGCCTTATTTTCTTAGCATAGTAATGAGAATCTAATTATTGCACACCACAACTATGGAATTAGGATGTGGCTATGTCTCATATCCAAAACATACATCACCAGCTCATGTAGTCCGGCGTAGACAGACCCTGTACTGAACCGCTATGCTGGGAATGGGTTTGGGGACATGGCCATACCAAATTTGTTCTGCCACACATATATTACGGCGGTCAATTACCGTTAGCAAATTACCAGAATAGAAATTCCTGTGCACATCAACCACCCTTTCCAAAGCTAGGTTTAGCAATCATAGCTAATTTGTGATAGAAATTCAGGTATAAATGAGGTGGGACACTCACTACTTCCTCATTCCTCCAGAACAAATTTGGTATGGCCATGTCCCCAGACCCTCCGCGCACTTTGCATGCTACGTGGGTCTGGCTATGCCAGACTACTACAGCTCATCAGATTATATTTAGGATACTAACACTTAAAAATTACCTTCCAGTCCTTTGGTTTAAGAAATGTTATTCTCCAGCTGTATAGCAGCACTGTTTGCAAATAAACGCAACTGTTTGCACCCTGCTCACACAGCAATTCAGCATGGTTAGAACATAGAAGATGAGCATATTGGGTCCAAAAAAAACCCTCTGGCAATGCATCCTGAAATACTCCACAAACAATAGCCCAGTCTTGTGCTTCACCTTATCGAGCTTCCTATACATCGGGAAGTTCAGTGCCAACTAAGTGGAAGAGGTCGAATGGACACTCAGAGTAAGGAACAATAACATTTCTTGCAGATTAAACGTGAGCTCGAGCTTTAATGCTAGCCAGGTCAGACCCTTTACCGAACGCTCGTTTGCGTTAGGTAAAGGAGAACTCTGGCTAAAGGGCTACGGTTGTAAAAGGCGGTATTGTTCGTGACGATGCCAAACCACTTAACCTTTGTTAGGTAAAGTGTCTTTCAACTTACCTATTTTACTGAAAAGGTTGTTGGTACACTCAATTTATTTATTTATTATTATTATTATTTATTATTATCTCGCCTCTCTCCAAGTCACAGATTATTATTATTATTATTATTATTATTATTAGCTATTATTAGCTGCTACAACTACTATTATTTTATTTATTTATTTATTTATTTATTTATTTATTTTTTAATCAGTTTATATTAATTTATATTTACTATTTTAATGAATAAATATGATGAATAAGTTACTACTATTATTATATTTTATGAAATTTAGTTTATTTGTATAATTAATTTAGCTATTTGCTAAAATATAAATTAAGAACTAAAGAATGAATAAAATGAAATAAAAATAATTTTATGAAAGATAAATAACTAATTAGTAATTGAATAAATAATTGAGACCGTGGGTGCTGTGAGTCAAAAGTCTATGGCTTGTTGAAGGATGTGGGACACCGGCATAGTGGTGCAGACAGGAGACCCACGGGCTAGAGACTATCCTTTCCAGCATCTCTCAGTGGCTGTGCAGCGAGGAAACTGTGCCTCTGTCTTGGGAACGATCACCACCTAATCCTTAGTATTTATTTATTGAATAAATAAATAAAAATAAGTTAAAATACATGAGCATAGAAATCAAATGAATAAAAATAAATAAATATTTAAATGAATAAATAAAACAAATAAATGAATAAATAAATAAAATAAATACAAGCATAGACAAATAAATAAATAAATAAATAAATATTTAAATGAATACATAAATAAGAGGAACGAGTGAATGAATGAAGAATAAAGATAGACCCACTAAAATTTGATGCTTTGTGTATCAAATATTTAAGGCATAGCTAGTGTTATACTACTGATATATGCACATTTTTGTGTGGTGTATACCACTGGAATAAATGTAATGTTAAAACAGGAGGATTACTGAGTAATACACGAGTGTGTATACGTGTATACTAGAAGTATCAACACTCAAGTATAAGAATGCTATAACTTTGTAATATACATGATGTATTTGTGTGCTATAATTCAAGTATACACACCTGATTATAACAATGCTATAACTTTGTAATACACATGATGTATTTGCGTGCTATAAGTCAAGTATACACACCTGATTATAACAATGCTATAACTTTGTAATACACATGATGTATTTCCATGCTATAAGTCAAGTATACACACCTGATTATAACAATGCTATAACTTTGTAATACACATGATGTATTTGCGTGCTATAAGTCAAGTATACACACCTGATTATAACAATGCTATAACTTTGTAATACACATGATGTATTTCCGTGCTATAAGTCAAGTATACATGCTTGAATATAACAATGTTATTTCAGTGATATACACATGTGGTAAGTATGAGTATACTACATGAATACATATTGTTAGTATAATAAAAGGATTACTTTAGAATACATATCATTTACATATGTGTATACCACTGAAATACATATGTGAGTATAACTCAATTATTCTAGTGCTATACACTTCCCAATACACATCAGTATTCTCTACTTTTTGCATGGTGGCAGGGAGGGCAACGTTTATAATTATTAGCTACATCAGATTAATATATTCATACATATGAACAATTAAGGGTAGGCCAATAATAGGAGCAATGATCATGAAATTTATGATACTTCTTGAATAACTCAATAACTTCTTGTATCTAAGCAAATACTTGAGTTACTATTTATATTTCACTGATGATGGTTAGCTGAATAGCAACCGCAACGTTTGATTTAAAAACATTTATGACCAGTATTTTAAACTTTAATAATCAAGGATGTATCTAAAATCTAATGGCAAAGTGTGCATATAACCCAGCATTAGCTGACAGGGGATATTTCACATCTACAAAAAACTCATTCAATGGGCAACAATATTCCACATGCCCCTGATAATTATTGGAGGGCCACCATTCCCTCCCCCCCTTCCTCCCCAGGCCTCCTACTTCCTATTCCATGGTAGCTTGATTAGCACTGAAATCGTTTGTTCAATATAGATGTTTTTTTTTTCAAATTATAGATTGATTTCAAGTTGTCTGATTACTTTATCCAGCAATATTATTCCATTAGGCACAATATTATAGGCATAAGAATCAATTATAAATTAGCTACATACGCAGTAATGCTTTAGTTAGTTGTTTATAAAGTTGCAATCTATACACATTCCAAGGTTTATGAGATAATAATTATTTAATTACTTTAAAATCATTTTAAACAAATTATTGCAATTCACATGCATACCGTGCATAAAACATACTAAATGGGGGGAGGGCACCATCACCTCACCTTGAAAGTAGGGGTGGGGGGCAACTGCCCCTACTACCCCTCATAATATTATTAGCTACTAATACATTATTGGCAAAAGAGTGAGACACTATACATAGGTGATGTCAAATTGAGAATTGGAGATATTTATTGAGTGAGTGAAGTGAGCAAGATACTATAGGGGTGAATAATTGAAAATTGGGAATAATGTTCAATATATATGTATGGATTGTACATATGCCCCTTAAACGCATGCCAGGCTCATTTTTCTCTAACCCCCCCCTCCCCCCCGGCTTTTTGAGCTTACCTCAAGTTTCTTCTGACATTATATTGGTAAGCAAGCCTATGTTTAGGTTAGGCTCAAAACTGTACGAAATTTTCCCAGGAATGCTTTTCTTTTTTAAGTCACAAAAAGTTGTTTTGAGTGGCTACTATGACATTGAAACCCTGTACCAGACATAAATTTAAAAAAACTAGGACGTTTTTTTTCCAGAATCAGAATGCTTGTTGTCAAGTGGTCGGTCATTTTTAAGCATCTGAGTGCTTATCATCAGGAGCCACTGGTAATACTAAATACCAGACTACTCAGGGAAAACTGAAGTAAGTACTCTGTATTTTCCTTAAAAAAAACAGAAAACAAAAAACATTCTGACATATTTTTTGTAGCTGAGTCAGAGTGCTAGTCTTCAACAATTCAGATAGTCTGAATGGCTTAATTTCAGAACTTGAGATATTGAGGTAAGAAGTTAATTTTATATATGGTCTGCTAAAATTAAGTGTCAGCTGCCATATACTGTTTGCATGAACTAAGCTAAATTATGTTACAGTACTGTGGTTTTACATTACCTAACTAGGCAGGCTCATTCGATATTTGTGCTCGAGCACACCACTAGTTGTTTATGTATATGTGTGGACATACGTATGCCATTTGTACTTTGACCCACAAATATTTTTCCGTTCCAAACTTCACTAAAACAAATTCTCTGGTTTATCGATCTTTACCTGTATGGCGGTGGTAAGTTAATGCGCTATTTGCCGTTACTGCACTATTTGTCATAGTTATAAGCTTTACGCAACAGTATTTTCTTGAAAATTCATTGTCCACTAGACTAACCACGAAGCTAAGTCTTATGTAGGTATGTCCAGTTGTGTGAAGGTATTGTGCGTTACAGCTAGTATGTAGCTTAAGAATATCACAAAGAAAACGTTTAAATAACTTGACTTGTTATTTTGTTGTGTTTTTTTTTTCAATTCAAACAGTTGCAGTGATTAGTTATTATGGCATTGAATCCCATTTACCATATACGTGTAATTTTTAATCTCAACTATTATTAGTAGCTTGAGTGTTAGAAGGTAAATCAATCATTTAACAATAGTGTAGTTTTTTAGGTTTGCTCGCCATTTGTGCTCAAGCACATCACTTTTTATTATTATTGATATTATAACTTTACAACCATGTATGTAACAAAGAGAACTAAAAATAGATGTAATGTAATAAGAAGGACACGCTTCATATACGAAAGAGCAGCCTAGTTAGCTAAAAGAAAAAGGATATAAATGATAATAATAATAATAATAATTAAAATAATAATAGTAATAATAATAATTGGGCGAGCGAAAGGAGACCCTCACTAACAAGTCTTAATTGAAATTTTGGGATATAATATATATATATATATATATATATAGCAAAGTTCAAAGATATCAATGCATGTCAACCACTGGAGGCTACTTTAAAACTTAAACATTAGCGTGGACATAATACATAGAAATGGCGCGGTTAGCTTAAGAAGAATCCTTTTGTTTATTGATCCTTACCCGTGGCAATACCTTCTATGGAATTTTAATTGCTTACCCCTTGATTAATTATCTGATAGTCATGTCATGAAGATAATACAATGCATGTGTTATGCTGGTATACCCATGAGTGAAGAAGTGTGTACATGTGTGTAAAAGTGTTATGTTGCTCAAGAATAGCACAAGTAAATTAAAACAATTTTTTTTACTGACAAAGACATTATTATAATTTTCTAGCACTCAAATTTGAATTTCAGGCAGATTAGATCGCTTGCCATTTGTGCTGAAGCACATCAGTAATAAGTAGCATGCGAGCGTAGTGAGCGAGACACTTACATGACTAACACAATTGAAAATCGGGGATGTTTGCATGCTTCTTAGCAGTCTCTCCAATGTCCACAACTGTTCTTCCACTGCTGGTACCCTCCATGATAACAGTGCATGTCATCTGTTGAACCGCATAATGATGAACTAGAAGGAGGAAAACATCAGTGTCATCACACACAACAGTGATGCATTGTGGAACATCAGTGTCATCACACGCAACAGTGATGCATCGTGGATTATTGACTACTAATTCACATAACTGGTGAATTATAATCACATCAGCCTCCTCTTGCGATGTTTTTAAGTCATTGCGATTAATAGCAATACCCCTGTGCACCTCCACTGGAACTTCACCTTGACTGGTGATTACCAATCTGTGTATATCATTTGAATGGTGCTGTTGGTAGATGAGAATAAGCTGTTCACATATAATATTTATGAGTTGAATTTTATTTCTGGTCACAGTAAGAACGACCTTCTGAGGGGGAAGTGGGGTTTGTAGACTTAGTTTGGTGGCATCTGCTAGCATATTGACCAGCTCATTCTTGTCTAGCTCCACTTTTGATGCTGTAGTCGTGATATCTGTCAAAGACTAGATGAACATCACTTTGGCTTGTTCTAGTGGAAATGTAGCTCACAAAGTTGTTCGCATAGTCTTGCACAGTTCCCTTGTTCGGCCAGTGAATAATCCATAATATGGCACTTCCATCGATAATAGTAGTATTTGGATGCTTTCCTCGTAAAGGCATCTTTGCTCCAGATCAGCACATGCTTTTTTGGTAAAGGATGTGTGCATTATTGAGCAGTAGTGCACATCCAATACCTAAGTAGGTTGCCAGAATGTGTAGAAGCCCAAAGTAAATTTTTCTCATGATTGAGTTTAATATGGACTCTTAATTTAACTGACAATTAATCGTTTTCCTTATCGGTTGGTGGCCATACTTGATTTTTTTTGTTGTCAAAACAGAGTCATATCACCAAACTAATGGCAGAATTGGAATCCTTGAGGTTGAATTGTATGAAAAAGTGCCTTTTTGCAATATTCTAGCTGCTGTAGGTCAACCAAAGTATACCGCCAGCGAATATTTTTAATTTCGCACTCTGGCGAGAAACGCTCAAAGATGCCAGAGTGGCATCATTCAGTTTCTTTATCTGGGAGGTCTAATTGGTGCCAAAACTGCAAAAAAACATTGTGTGGACCCTAATTGCAAGGTACTCACCAATGACCACTGGACTACTGGCACATTGATCGTGCTTGGAGGAAAGCAGTTAAGAGATTATTTTGATAGCCCCAGTAGTCAGCAAGAAGCATATCACCAACTACAGGTACTCTTGATGGAGTCATGCAAAACAAAACTCCAAATATTGTTAACTAAATTTTTTGACACAACACAAAAGTAGTTCTTTCTTGGACTATTTTCAACACTATACTAATCATATAGAACAATGGGCGTTGTGTTTTAGAGTAGGAAGTCCATTTAATTCAAATATGTATGCAGAAGCCTTCCATCGTGTATTGAAAATAGTTTATCTGAAACACAAACGAAACCGACAGTTTGGACACTCTCATCCATGTTTTATTTCAAATTGCTCGAGATAAAGCATATGAAAACTTGCAAAAGGTAGAGAAGGGAAAACACAGTCACAGAATCTGTGACATAAACAAAAGACACAAAACAGCAGAATTGTTTCACGATGCACAAATTGTGCTTAAGAAAGATTACGAATATAGTGTATCTTCCCAGAATAGGCCAAGTACATGCTATATAGTATGTAAAATAATGGATAGCTGTAACTGCAAATTGAAATGCCAATTTTGTTTGGTATGTTTTCACCAATACACTTGCTCCTGTTTGGACTTGCACTAATTATACTGTATGCAAACATATTCATTTAGTACATAATATGTATATAGCTACCAATAAAGATGTCAACAATGCTCAGATCAGAGGTTATGAAGGTTGTGATAGGGAGCATTTTCAAAAATTGGCCTCATATAACAATGTATAGACAAAATAAAATTGCTTCAAAAAATAAAATGTCGTTTATCCCAAATTGAATCTCTGTGTGGTAGTATGAAAAGCACTGACTCACTACAATTGATTGATATATGAATCATTGGGAAATATCTCATCCATTGCATTATCATCTGATGACATACCAATTAAAAAAATAGCAGCTAATTCTAAAAGTATACCTCAAAGAAAGTGTTTTCAACACGATTGGATTCTAAAAGAACTATTAGCAAGCCCACTATTACTGAAGCTATGCAATGTGAAGATGAATTAAATTGTACTGATACTGAAATTTGTGCTGTATGTTTCCAGCAAGATGATAATATACAGTGGATATCATGCAAGCTGTGCTCTGTTTGGGTACATTTAAACTGCATTAATATAAATGATAACAATGACTATATTTGTTCATTTTGTCAATAATAGCAATTTTAATCTAAACCTTGGGCTTAAAAAATAAGCCAGCAGTTCCTGTGAACTGACTGCTGCAGAATAAGTACTTGCATTTACTACATAATACAGTAGCTAATGTCATTAATGTCAACTCTTCAAGACAGAACATGGTCTCAAGGGGGTATTAAAAAAGGTATGCTAAATTTTACTGAAAGTACCAGGATAACAATAAGCTTGCTTACCACATTACCCTAAATATTAGTAAATTGTCAGTATAAAATTTGATATGTTGAGTCTAGGCTATTGAGATGAAGTTGAGTCAATTAGTTGTACTCTTCCTACATGCCACAGTATAAGATAACTCATATTAGCTAGTCTGGCTAGGTTGATTTCTTGCTGTGGTAGTATGTGACACACCAGTACTATTCTGGTACTATAGACAACTCTCAGTTCTCCTCTCCCAAACCCAACAATACTTGTGTTGAGGAAAGTTAAATTTTTCTTATGAACAGCCAGAGTCTGCATGAATAAGATAAAGCTGGCCAATATAGCTAGCTATATGAAACTACATCTGACAGGGTGTGATATATAAAACAGTTACGATAATAGTGCATGTGACAATGATGGATACACACAAACAAGAACAATGATAGTGATGTGCAGCCCGTTATTTTATAGAAGTTTACCGCCGTAACTTGACGATCTTTACCTATGCTAGTATCCTGTCCCTATAGTCATCGTATAGTACGTAAGTGGTTCACAGCCGTTTGGTGTGTGGAAGGGGGCGTGACTGGTATGAATTTTTTATGACGTAATGCTAAACATCGTCAATGGACCGGTTTCTTCTATCGAGAACAATGTATGTTTCCTTTTTCGTTCTAGCCTTAGCCTCTTACGGTTACTGCGACATTCCTGGGAGAGTGGGTAAGTAGTTCACTGCTCTAGTTGAAGCCGTTGGTAAGTAGTTCAACAAGTGCGCCCAGTACTGTTAACTTAGCACATGGTGTGAACCTTTTGTGGGACAATGAAGGAATACCAAGCAGGATTCTCTCTAGGATTCTATATTGCATCAGTGTTATAATCAGTTTAGCAATTACTTTCTCTATTAAGGCATAGTTAGAAGGTGTTAGCTTACACAAATCAAATGGCAGTATTACAGCCGATACTCTTTACAATCACAACAATATTGAACTTTAATAGGCACTCCTTAGCTGATTAGTTAATTCCACATAGTGTATAGTGGCTACTAAACATATTAATGTATATGTGTAGCTTTAAGCCACCAATTCTTGACCTATACCTTTATCAACCTTTGGGGTTCTTTTTAGTTTACAGGCATTTACAGAACATTTTATTATCAACTGGCAAAGCTCACGGAAATTCATGGAAATACCAAGAATAGTAACACATAGCTTGTTTAATGGTTGTTAGTATTTTTAAGCTTTTCTCGACCAAGATATGAAAGAGTGGCTATGCTGTGTTTGTGACTGGTAGGTACCAGATTAATGTTTGGAAGAGAATTCTTTGCTTGCAGAGGTCTTGACAGTGAAGGTTTAGGTTTAAGATCGTGTTTTATTTGATGGTGTGAGAAGCAGAAAGCTAAGAGCAAGTGGGAAAGTTTTGTTTTTTACCAAAGTGCATCGATCAGAACATTATATATTTGCTCCACAGTTATTGTTGAGCATGTGTAATAAGACAATATTTCAGGTGTGAACATTCAAACCTGTAGTCTGTATGTGTATTATAATATGAATACATTAATAGAGCTCAGTTTGGAGTAATGATTGGTGACCATGGTCATTTGGACTTAAGTTTTGTTTACTTCTGAATTCATTTTTTGGTTACTGGTGACAACATTGTTTCCTGTTTATTGGTACACACTAATGCTATAATGTGTTCCAATGGGGCTCCAATGGGACATTAGGACGATGTGTTTGCCACCATGTTTTACAATTTATGTCCAAGGCCATGCAGTTTTCAAAGAAAAAATCCCATAAACGAATATCCAATGATTTTTACTTGAAACTGAAACTGAATAATCACATGCAAATTAATTACAGTTTTAAATAGCGCAATTGCTTGAAGCATAGTTTGAGGAATCAAGAAAGAAATTGTCATTGATGAGTTAGTTTGTATATATAGTAATGTGAAGGCTTTTATGTAGTTAGAATGCCAATTACATATACCCCATTGGTTTTAATATCGTATACTCCTAGTTGTGTCTCACTCTTTTTACTTGCTTGCCAATGACACTAATGTGCAAAGTTAAACTGATTAAAAAAATGTTTTTATCTATATAGTTCCAGAGGAATTGGTAGAATTAACAGCTAATATATCCCTTGATGGTGACCTCTGTCCTTCTGGTGTGAGCTTTACATGCAATGCTGACAGCGTCACCATTCTTAATTGGTATCTGGATGGTTTGCTGATATCATATAACTTGAGTACAGGTAATAACATTGACTTATGTGAGACAGCTGAAAGTAGTCGTAATTGGAGTAATTTTGAAGACTTCTGTAACAATGGTGGAAGTTTACACATAAAACATTCTCGTAAGGAACATCGTGGAGACAATGTGTATGAGGCAGTCTCTTTTTTAGAGATTACTGGGTCGTATCTCAGTATGTTTTCAGATGTGGCATGTGGTGGAGTTGTGGAGACTGATGTCCTCACTTTGTCAAATTTTACCTTGTCTTGCAATCCTGTGAACACAACTCTAGTGTATGATGACAATGTGGATAAAGAGATATGTAAAGGCAATGCTACTTTCAGGTGTATAGGAACTAACATCCAGTTTATTCAATGGGAGTACAACAATAAGTATTCACTCACTGATTATACTAACATATCTAATTTGGATCCACAACTTAATAGTTCTCTCTCCGCTCTGGATTGTAGTGTGGACACATGGGACTTTGATGATACATTTGCAAATAGCTTTAATGTTATTTCAGAGTGTAGAGGTGATTTGATTGATATTAAATTGGCGAATGTATCTCATATTGGATGTAATAGCAGTGCTGGGTATGAAGAAGTAAAAATATTATGTAAGTTGAAGATATCATTGAAAGATAATACATTTGTGTCACTTTTTTAATTTTAAGCAATTAATTGCTGAAATAATACAATGCCTTTTGTTAATAGAATGATATAATTGGGTTGAATTTGATGGGTTTTTTTTACTGCCTATAAACAATTACAGAATTCATAATGATTGTTGTAATGTAGACATCACAAGTCAACAAAATTGTTTAGAGCACATTTGTTTGGCCAGAGTTCTAAACCAAAAATAACCAACTCTATTTAGAAGCTGAGTGTCACAATTGAGCAAAACAATTACACCGAAAGAGACAACATCAACAACAATATCTCGTTAATTGGTATCCAATAACATAACTGCTTTCCTATCTATCCATTGATATATTCACTCATTCAATTTTTTCCTTATTTCAAGGGCTGTGTAGTACAACAGGTGGGGATTTTATTACTTTACAAAATATATTTTATTCTTTTTCATATACTTATTTGGTGAAAGGTTACTATTTAGTGTAGGATGTCTACTACCATTCTCAAATTACTAATAGTTGAGGCGAGTGGCTGCTATGACGTCATTAAGAATGCTTTTATAGACAAAAACATGGCAGAATTGCTGAGTTGTCAACAACAGGCAATTTTTTTGCATGAATATGATTTATATTTATCATGAATAATGTTATAAGCAACAACTTCAATGTGTAAACACTTACAAAAATGGAATTAAAAATAGAAGTTTTATTGTAAGTTGGCTCATCCATTATACTGAGATTTATGACCCTTATGGATAATTGGAAATTCTTTTTATTATGCTTAGCCTCTGCAACAGCTTTTTTTTTATAATGTTGTATATAATGGAATAACTTCTATCAAACTCCATCTATTCACATAGCGCTTGCTTGTCAGTTTCTCTTTTAGTTTCAGTCATTCTCTTTATTGACTGAATAGGTGACCTTCCTTCACCAGTAACTCCAACTTCAACTCCTTCATCTCCAAATCCAACTCCTTTAGTATCTCCAAATCCATGGAAAACTTTTCCCTTGTGCAATGTTTCTGACAGTGAAAAACTTTCTGATGAAGTGGTGGTGAGTATTATACAATTTGGACTGGAATTGATGAATATATACATATTGGAGTATGTTTAAGTTAATGTGTACACAAGAGATGAACTAGCCAAGTAAAACTTTATAGAAAGCCTTACAGTATATTTTTGACTACTGGTTGAGCAAGATATTATCAGAGAAAGTATACTCACCTACTAATATACTTAAGGTTAATTCCTATTGGAGACAACATGCTTTTCTCTGAACATTTAAAAATCATAATTTGACTATAACATGTACTTTCAAGAAAACAATGTTGCTCAAGCAGATAGCTGTACATTTAGACAGGTTTGATTTTTCAATATACTGGATTTGTTTTTTATTTGTTATGCAGTTATGTTATGCAGTGTCGGCTCTAGTAGTGACTATTATAGGACTGGCATCGGCTTTCCTAATTATTGCAGGACTGACAATAATACTTGTGGTATTCATATGCTGTGTTTGCTGCATGCTTGATTATTGCAAGTTTAATGTACGAGGTTAGTTAAAACTTTACCTTAAGATTCATTATGGCAATGGCAAAGAGTAGCATTATTATAAAATTTAAATTTTTCCACATTATATATAATTCATATTGTCATTTTTTCATCACCATATTATATTGAAGGGTTAGATGCATTGATCTATTTTTATGTATAAACGTATCAAAAGAAATAAAATTTATTTTAATTAGTGTTGTCAGCGGTTCTTTGAGTCAGTTGTATCATATTTATGTATATACATCACTGATAGGAAAGTCACAATATCAGCCAATAAATATTAATGAATCAGAGGAACAGACACAAGAAACAAATGGCAGTAAGTTTTTTTGCTGAATAAAAAGATATGTTTTATACTGATTTAATTTTGGTTCAGATTCTGACATGGAAAAAAGTTACTTAAGGAGCACACTCACTTGGTTTACAACTGTAGAGTTTGGTAGGAGGGAAATGAAGTCGAAGTCTAAGAGTAAGTGTTTTTTGATGTATTGCAGAATTTTTAACTGTTGACATTACAATGTAAAATTTTCAGGATTTTTTCTCTATATACAGTCAAATTATGGGCGAATAATTTTTCAGTATCCACTAGTAAAGTCATGTGGGTTGATTAAATTATTATTTTATTAAACTACTGCAAGGTCTAGCTTATGGCACTGTTGACATCCCAATTAATGTAGAACCAGTTTATAAGTATGTCTTGGTTCTCTTAAATTTGTATTTGAATTTAGCTTTTAGCCTGCACCCTATTTTTATTGTGTACATGCAGAGGGTCATTCAGAGACAGACTAAGTGGCAGGCGCATGGATAAACAAAAATGAGCTCTAATATAGACACTTTCAAGGCTTAATATAATGGCAATAGTATACAATGGCAAACTCACAGTTGCTAGTAAATGTATAACTAGTCAACTATATGTCATAAAAAATAAGATTTTAGACAATAATCATGCACAGTGCTGTATTATATTAGTATGCTGAATTTGATTAGTTTGTAAACATTGTGTGTGCGTATTTTAGTTAGCTACCAAAAATATGTTTTGTTTTACTGTTGATATTGATTTTTATTAAAGGACAAGATAGAGATACGGCGAGAGTAATACAGGAGAAAAGTGACAGAGGTTAGTATATATATTTTAGGAGTATGTTTACATGGCTTAATTTTATTGTAGTTTTTTATTTTTTAAGATTAAAAAAATAGAAAATTATTTGGTATATTTTTAGCATTTTTGACAGACTAATCACAATTCTTGGTGCCCCTGATCTTACCAACCATTCTATAGTCTAGGCTAATATTATTCATAATCTAGAATTCTTGTGAGCTTTAGAGGTTCTCTGAAAGCTTTAAAATGTGATGTGAGATAAAAAAGATAATTATTAGGAATGGAAGTGAATGTTCAAGGGATGAATTTCAGTAGTTACTATTTTTAACTTATAGCTATTTGTAAATTATAGCTTATATAGTTATTTTAACATGTTATAGTGCCTCCTCATATAAACTTTGTGCTTGACATATGTATTGGTGGTACTTATTAGCATATAGTACTGACTTTATTAAGAAAAAGGTTTCCATCCAATTTTTAATTTATTCTTTCTGAACATATTTATCACTTCAGTATTCTTGTGATTGTGTCTCTTGATAATTTATTGTTAATAATTTTAATGACAGTGAGCCATAAATTCTTGTTCTTAAGAATTTGTATTTCATTCTTTTACAGAATCAGCTATATACATTTCGAAAACATCTTTCCAACTTGTAGATTTTAATGAAGAGTTGCCAGATATTGGTTAGTTTGAAGTATTTGAATTGTATAATGTTCAGTAAAACAATTAATTGTTCCACTTTCTTAAAAAGTTTTCAGCTGTTACAGCAACACTTAACCCTTTGCGTACGATCGTCACGCATTCGTGACCGCCGTAACTTAACGTGCGCGTACGATGGTCACGGATCTGTGACACACCGGGTGCGTCAAGAGAATACGGATGTCACGAATTCGTGACAAGCTCTTTTTTGCTCTGTTATTACAGTTACAGAGCGCGTAGCGCGCTAAAACTTTCAGTAGCTTACATAGTATACATTTTGCAATCTCTATTCTACAAAATAAGTCTTATAAAATAAGTATAACTTATATCAAGTGTACCAACTAAATAAAAAAAAAATTGTCCTATACTTTGTGTTTAGCTATTTTCAAATAGAACATCTACTAAGAAGTAAAGGCCTAAAGTAGCTAGAAATAAGCAAACTGAAACTAGAACTTACACTTGGGTGTGATTTCTCCTTTCATAAATATAAGCTAAAAAAATAGCTAACAAACTACGGCCTACTCGATAATTCCAACTAAGTTTGTATTCAAAACAACTCTATAAACTATAAACTAACGAATTACCATAGCTACAACGCTAGAGGCAGATTATTTGAGGCCTAACACAAAAGAAACACTCGCCCGTTTTCTTTTTCCACGTGTCGAACTCCACTGGTAAAACGTCGTCGTCTCGGGCAACTAATTGGTTTTACGGCGTGCGCGTATTTAATTACATAATTGCTCGCCCGCGTTCGTCCGCAAAGGGTTAATAGTGAAGTGAATGATAAAAAAAATTTAATGAAGTCTAATAGTCTTTAATTACTAATTGTTTATTTATCGAAAAACAAATTGGATCATATAAATTTAAGAGTTAATTTTCGATAAGATATTTTTTACATGTATTCTACTACTGCACTCAGAACAGGTTGTGCTGAAATAATGTATGTATGTATTGGTTATTATTTTACTTTGGAATTATATTTATTGTAACTTTGTGGCTGTTTCAGGAAGCCGTTTGCAGAAATATTGGTATATTCGAGGTGGCGGAACTAAGTTACAATCTACAGTAAGTTATTATTGTACTCATTATTTTATACTAGCAAGTACCCCACCACACAGTGACACTTGATGTATTGCAAAATAAGTATGCAGTAGCATAAGTTATCTTGCTCAGTTATCATTCTCTACCATCTGTTAAGGTTACATACGTTTCCCTTTCCTGCTCTCTTCCTTTATATACCTTCCCTACTTCTGAATCTCTCTGTCCATGATTGTGAACTTAGCTTTGCGAAACTTTTTCCTTCTTTTTCGTACTTTCACCTTCCGTTTTTGAAACTGACCCCCATCTTTAGTAGTCAATTCCACCCGCTTTTTAATTAGCTACAATTAATCCTACCCTTATTGCCTCTGCCGTTCTTTTTAAAAATACTCTGCCTTACCTCACCAATTCCATCTGCTTTTTAGTTGCAATTAATCATCGTTTACCTTCTCTTTCGTACTTTCGCCTTCGTTTTTGAAACCTACGCTGGCTTCTCTAGTCTACTATACCCACTTTTTAGAATTTACCACTTTCTGCTGAATGCAATAGCACTTCACCCATCATGTAGTGACGATGTTATACCAAACCATTTAAAGCTTATGAATTATTCATGAATACACACTGTCAGTTATCGTCCTCATCGTCGTAGATTGTCGTCATTACTACACACAAGTGTTTTATTATATAGAAAATTGCATTTTTTGAACTACAAATTTGCATAAAGGTGAACAATATGCATATTGTGTAATTAAAGTGGAATAAGGAGTTGTAAGTGTTTGTCCATTTCTTATGTTTGTTCATGTTTTTTTCATTGGATAAATATTATAAGAAACATTACTCACCAAATTATTATCAATTTTTACGACACCAAATTTTAAATAATTGCTTAAGGGTGCTGTGACACCACCCACGCAAATATTCATAATAATTGGATTTTGGTTGCTAGGGATTACTAACTTTTTTCTTGGTGTTAGTAGAGTCCCAACTAATGGTGGATCCTAAAGAGTACTGCTAATGGACTAACTAATAAAAAGAACGGGGATTGGGAGCCTGTTTCGTTCAAGTTATAAGCTCCTCAGCCTCAAGTATATAATCCACAAATCCTCCGCGGATGTCGTCGCTGACGAGCCCATTCTTCGTCTATTGCTACATTTGTTGATTGTCTTCAAAACCTTCGTTGTACTTTTTCTCAATTTTGCTTTGTTTTGTCTAGTTGATTGTGCTCATTTGGTCCTCGAGGCAGTGCGCCCGAATTTTTTTCTTCCGGAATAAATTGCAACGAACATTTCGTAGCTAAGGTCTTAGTCTGTGTATGAAGTTTGGAGCCATTTCTACACTTAGCTTCTGAGAAGTAACACAAAATAGACTCCAGGACTAAAAAATTAGTCCTCGCGATCTTTTGGCAGAAACTTGATTGCATTCAAACCACACCCACAACAGATTCAATTGATTCCCACGCGAAAGTGAGTTCCAGGTGCTCTCTAACTTTCAGGCGCCTACTGGTTAGCAAAACCGGTTTTCTGGCCGCCTCTCCCTCTCAATGATAAGACCCCTACTGAAACCAGTGTGAGGAGATATTGTAGTCTTGTTAATAGTGTTTTTCTCGGCATGGTCAGGTAAAGGAAGGCTTTTATCAAGCTAGCTAGATGCATATTCACTGCTGTAACTCTACAGTTTCAGTTTATGTACAGTTTTCTGTAGTTAGCTATTCACTTCGTTTGTTTATTCATCTTTACTTAGCTAGCTTCATCACAAAATATTCATCTATATTTAGCTGGCTATTTCAAAATATTTTTTATATAAAAAAAGTATCATACATTCATAAAAATTATCACTGGTCATCACAATACTGTAAAATAAAAAAATCATGAGTGATATATCAGGAAGAAGTTTTACACAAGAATAATAAAATAATGGAGTCATTAGTGAGGTATTATTTACCTGTCAAAGCTTGGAGACAATCTGGGAGCCAGTGTCTGCTCTAGGGAGAAACAATACTGATAAAGTTAGCCAAGGAATACAATATCAAGCTGCTGCGCTCTTTACAACTTATAGCTGGGGCGGGGCCTTGGTTAGTTTTATCAATTGGTGGGCGGGAAGCTTTGAATTACCTACGTAAGCTAAGTTAGCGGTCGTATTTACTATTGCGAGCACGGTGGATATTTGTGGTTATTTGTGGTGTGTGCAGATGCGCGCGCGTTGCTATGTCACAGCACCCTTAAACCAAGCATTGAGATTTGTTGCTATATCTTAATTTCGTGATTAAAATGAAAAACATAATATGTTTGTCAAAATTTGTTAAGAATTTTATGGGCCAATTTTCCTCCTATAGCAATGCAATTCAAAATATGACTATATTTCATATTTTTTAGATGAAAATTTCAAAAAAATTGCCTTTTACCATGAATGAGAGAGAATTAGATGCATTAAAGGAGCTTATTAGATGCTTACAGGTAATTTGGTATGTAAATTGTATTATCAATGTATTGACATTTTTAAATTTATATAATTCTGAATTGTATTTTGAATACATCAAAAGGTTGTAATGATTATTATATGTTTTAGTGTAATATTAGTTAAGTGATATATTGATTAGTGAAAAATCATATTAATAGTTGAGCATTGTTGCAAGAAGTACAGGATGCACCACTTTGGTACTAATCACCATGCTGGGTTGAATACAATCCATAGCATGAGGATACATTTAATACTTTTCATTGTGATTGAATTTATTCTTTATGTACAACAATTATGTTTCAACTTGGCTGGAATTTGTAAGTTCACCTTTGTATTATGTTTCTGAATTTGTTTAATTTGTACTTCACAGTATAATATGTAATTAAATTTGTTTTACGCCATATAAAATATCAACTAGTACTAGCACTAGTGGTGTGCTTGAGCACAAATGGCGAGCGAGCCTTAAACTACATTATTGTTAAATGATTGATTTTAACAACTAACACTCAAGCTACTAAAATAAAGCCGAGTTTTTAAATTATGTATGCGGTAAAGGGGATCCAATGCCATAGTAACCGCTCCCGCAACTGTTTGAATTGAAAAAGAAACAGCAAATCAAACACGTTATTTAAAGTTTTCTTTGTGATATTCTTAATCGTAGTTGTAACGCACAATACTTTCACACAACTGAACATACCTACGCAAGACTTACCTCCGTGATTTGTCTAGTGGACAATGAATTTTCTAGTAAATGCTGTTGAGTAGGGCTTATAACTGTGACAAATAGCGTATTAACTTACCACCGCCACTAACTCGAATAGAAATGGAGCTCCCATAAGTTTTTGAGTTTTAACTGCACCCACAAAACAATTCAAAGCGGTAAACAATTCAATTTCTAAGGTGATACATGGTCGCTAAACCGGAGGATTCTGTTCAGTGAAGTTTGGGACGGGGTCGAATGCGGAGCGAACACAAAAATACGGAGGGTCAAAGTACAAAATGACATACGTACGTCCAAACATATAAATAAATAAATAAATAAACAACCATCCCCGATTTTCAATTGTGTTACCCCTGTAAGTGTCTCGCTCGCTATGCTCGCTCGCCAATAATAACGTTTATGAGTAGGTTTTCGCTTGCTATAAACTTGTTGCCATAGTAATTTAATGCTGCAAGTGATTTAATTCATATTGAAGATTGAAGTCTCCTGAATTGTTAATGATTAATGCCATATATTGATCATGTTGTAGCATCCCCACCTCCTGACAGTACACGATGTGGTCTATCAGGATGATTATGTGTGTGTTTTAATGGATATTGCACATAGAGGATCACTGAGGGATATGATGTATGAGGTGAGTAGTTCATGCCTGTGTGAGCTGGAAAGCAGCTTAATAAGCTGTAAAGGCAATTAATATTCATTTGTTAGTTAAAGTTTACTATGAGATTGTATTGTGCTATTTTTAAGCTAAGCAGTAGCTGTAACACACAAAACAATTTTTCACAGGATATATCTACTTAAGACTTACTTGATTAGTGGACTTAAAATGGATAGTTAAAGTACAAAATGACTTATATAGGTTCACACACAATCACACATATGTATAAACAAATCCCCGATTTGAAATCCAGGTAATTATTAACCGAATGCTATTGACTTGTAGGTGCCATAAATATTTCAAAGAAGTTTCTAAGGGTAGATATTAGTTCTGATATTATTGTCAATCATTATTTTAAATAATTTATGTTTATGTACAGGCTATTTGGAAGACTGATTGGGATATTAAATATACAATGGATAAAGAATGTATTAGGCTGCCTCCGTCAAAAGTTGCAATTTGTGGCAGACAAATTTTAGAAGTAAGTTTTTAAATAAAATTATAGTACACAACTGAGTTAGTCAATTATTTTACATTTATTCGTACATTAAGAATATCAATAAAAAGAAATTACTAGTGACATACTCAAAGTGACATACAGTTGTTTTTCTTTTATAAATAGTTTAATGTGAGATTGATTTTACATGAAATTTCATTAATATTTAGGCGGTCCAGTATCTACTAGCTCTCAAAATACCAGTTGTTGGACAAATTCATGCTGGGAATGTTTTCAAAATTAGAGAAGATTCCTATTGTCTTGGTGGATATGAAAATGTTTTCCTTGGCTATAAAACTAGCATGTATGCTGAAATTACAAAAGAAGGATTGCTTGAATATATGGATGCTATTATGTTTGGTAAGTAATTAATCCTCAGTATATATGAGATGTAAAATTGATTCTGTCTTTCAGTCTGTTTATTTCAAATCACACAATAAAATAAAACATACCATTAAGTGTAATAGTTTATTGTGGGATATCACATTATGTCCAATATAATTCTATATTGTATTAAGTACTTATGTTTCCCATCACTGGAGGTTTAAACAATCATCATGTTTTATTTATATGCACCACTTTATTAGTTGCTGAAGTCAGCAAATACATAACAATATTGCTGGCCATTTTGTTATGTTCACAATCCTCTCTATTTCTGTAGTAATGTTAAACATTTTAAGGATTGTTATTAATATTTTTTTAAATTAATATGGAGCATATTATTATTACCTATTATAATAATACAGTTGTCTGTCAGTAAGTGTATTCATGAATAATTCATTAGCTGAGCTGGTTGGTAAAGTGTCACAATAATGGACTGGTAAAGCATTGTCAGTAACGATGACAGGGGTGTGTTTATCCATGAATGCTAAAGTAAAGAAAAGGAAGTGGGAAAAAGCGATGACAACAGTTGTGGGTATTCAGCCAGGCTGATAAAGTGTTGTCAGTACTGATGTGCATGCATACATGAATAAAGCTGAGCCAGCATGGTAAAGCATCATCAAGAATGGCAATAGTAGTGTGTGTATTTATGAATGCATGGGTCAATAAAAGTAAGAAAAAACAGATTGATGTAGCAGAGGATAATACTAATGAATTGACATACCTTTTGCTACTGCATTCACCAAATTTATATCAATGTGTTGTGGGGTACATGCTAATTATTATTAATATTATTATTATTATTATTATTAACACTACTACTAGTGGTGTGCTAGAGCACAAAATGGCAAGCAAGCCCACTAGTTAAGTTACATAAACTACTATTATGATTAATTTTAACTTCGCTAATAAAAATGGTCGAGTTTGTAAATTACAATTGTATGGTAAATAGTGGCGGTGGTAAGTCAATGCGCTCTTTGTCATGGTTATAAGCCGTGCGCAACAGTATTTGCTTGAAAATACATTGTCCACTAGACCACTGCGAAGGTAAGTCTGTGTAGGTGCATGTCCAGTTGTATCAAAGCATTGTGTGTTACAACCACTGCTTAGCTAAAGAATATCACAAAGAAAACTTTTAAATAACGTGTATTGTTTTGTTGTTGTTGTTTTCCTTCCAAGCAGTTGCAGAGAGTTGTTACTATGGCACTGAAATCCCTTTACCGTGTATGCTAAATAAAAAAACTGGACCTTATTTTCAATAGCTTCAGTGTTAGAAGTCAAAATCATTCATATAAAAATAGTATAGTCTTTAGGCTCGCTCACCATTTGTGCTCAAACACATCACTAGTTATTTTGTTTTATAGGACATTTAATTTTTGAAATAAGTTCAGGGAAACGTCTTAGTCAAACTATACCAAAGGACTCCGAATTTGATATTATTCAAGATGATGAACTTCGTAAAGTTTTGAAGTTTATATTTAGCAAAAAACTGAGAAGAAAGAAGGATCCTATAATGGTATGCATTATTTTAAAGAAGTATTTCATATGAATAATATAATATTATTGGTTACTTTTAGGCACTATTGAAGAATAAATTTTTTCAAAGTTCGAAAAAAGTCAAGGTGAGAATGTATCTATAGTAAGATAAGTGAGTTATTGATAATTGGTTTAAATATAATTCACTCTACATAGCTTTATAGTTGATGGCCAATTAATTATTCATTTTGTTCACTGCAACTTGTTAATGTAGTAAACATTTATATGAATGAAAATGATAGTTCATGCATTATAGAATTTCACACATGTTTATTGAGTGAGTATAAGGAAATTGTGAGGGAGTAAAAGCGTAAATAGTTTAAGTGTTTTGAGAAAATGGGCTATAGTATTTAATTGTTTAAGTGAGTTGCACTATTTTCCTAATATAAAGCTTATTTCCATTGTTACACACTTGTTTTGCGTGTAAATATTAGTTATAACTTGTAAATTGGCAGCCCATAGTAATTGTTTATTATACTCACCAAGCTTGCTGCTACATGTTTTAGCTTATCTTGTTGTTATTTTAGCACGAGCCATTGAAGTTGACTGATCAAGCAAAACAATTCATAGAAGAGATAATTCCAAAATTGATGGGAAAAGTTACGGATGACATTTCCATTTCTGAGCGTAAGTTCAGTCTACCATGCAAGTGAATAAAATTAGATTGTTTTAACCTTTCACAACTATTACAGAATTTTATGTACAATTTACAGAACTTTGAACACTTTTTTTAGGACTAAAGTTTAAAGATTTTTTTTCTGTTCAATTTGAAATTGCATGGGGAAAGTGAAATAGCACATCACTGAGTGAAATAGCATGGAAACTAGGTGAAAATACCACATTAGCCCAGTGAAATAGTAGGGGTAAGTGAACATGCATGCAGCTTTAGTCTTGGAAACATTTGTAGTTGGAGACTATGTCATTCTTTAGCACTAAAGTTCTGCCATAGAATTTTTTCAACAAATTAGGATTAGCCATAGGTTAAAAATTAAGTTCAAGAAGAAGCTAATCCTGAAATGGCATGGGTATCCTGTGTTATTTCTATCACGTTACTCGTACTATTTACCCTGAATAGCACAGTTACTCATGCTATTATTAATATGAATGTTGCCATACTATTAGGATTATATTATTAGTATTAATTAATTAAAAATTATATTTGCAGAAAAAATGAAGGACGTCATAACCTGTGTACTAAGAGAGTTTACGAGTTATACCCATTCTACTATACATTCAAAGTTAGGTTAGTGTGGTTTCAATTGATCTTTTAAACACTTGCTGAAATACTGTTTTTTTTAATACTAGGATGGAGGTTATCCAGCAAAGTTTGGGCTGAAGTTAAAAAGCTTCAAAATAACGATACAGGTCTCTTAACTGTGGTAAGACATATTACACATTTGAAATTATACAGTAAGTTAATTGTTATCGAATCACTTTTAATAATTGAATTTTAACTGGAAAATGAATTATGAGCATAATGATTTATGAAGTGGTTTTGTTCAGTGGCCACATGATGGCATTAGTGTAACTCTCATGCAGCAAGTAATGGTAATGTTATTTTGTCATAGCTCTGTTTCCTAAGGTCTATAAAATAGTTGTGGCTGGTTAACTATAAAGAATATCTTAGGTTATATATCATAATTTTTTTGTATCACAATATTAATATTTAAAGAGTAGGTTAAAGCATGAGTATTAATTTATATAAATGAGTATGTTGAAGGCACAAAGATATTCTGGAATGTGTTCGGCCTGATCTTCAAGTAAACATTGTTAATACGTTCTCACTTGTTGCGTTTGTTGAGCAGTTAATGTCTTAATTATATTTTGTAGTGTGAATTATATGTTATTTTTCTAAAATCGATTCAACAACTTATTGAGTAAGATACGAACAATTTAACAATTTATTTAAATGAACTTAGCGTGGACATTTTTATAAAATAATTTCATGCATTAATAATTTGGCTGTTTTTGTAATTTTAGATGGTGATACCTTCCAGTTGTCCTATAGTCGTAAGGCCAAATTTGGAAGTTGTGAGGAAACTGCTTCAGTTAGAAGTAAATTAGTCTCTATGATATTATGAGCTATAACTAATGCCAGTGATTTATACTGTAGCACAATAATATAACTGTATTCAAAGAAGTCCAGTATCATAGTCTACAGGATCTACATGTAGTAGTTACATTTCAAAGTATATATAAAGAAGGAACACTCAAACACATGATACACGGAGTAAGTTAATTGTTATCTGTATTTGTTGTTTAAATGACCAGAGATAAGCACATATACCGATATATATGAGAAAATGAAGAGCATTGTCTATGTTACTGCTCAATTTTTTGTAGTAAATTTTGGAAAGTTAAATAATACATTTAGAATCTATTTGGACTAAAATATTTTATTAAAATTTTTAGTACATATGGTTTGCTCCATTATAGCAATTAGGTCATGTTTAAGGTTGTGGTATTGCTAAAAAAATTGTGCCTCAATTAGCTACTTGAGATAATTCTTCACAATAGACACATTTTACTCACTAGCTTGTTATTATTAATTAGTTAATGGCGTCATAGAATCATGTGGTAATATTTTAACAGCATCTTGAACAGAAAAATAATCATTTTGGAAGTTGTATTTGTTAATAATGATGAAATATAGAACTGTGGGGTTGTAAGGCCCACAGACGTTCTGGACTTAGTAAATGGTTATCTCTGAGATCCCAATGCTTAGTCAAATTGTGACAGGAGACAGCCAAGTCCCAACAACTACAATTTAGTATACGTAAGACTATTATGCTTAAGGTATTCAAGGTAATGTCAGAGGTGTTGGAACCGGGGTGGCTGAATAGCCATGGCCGCACCAATATCTTAACAAAAGGGGGCATGTCTATTTTTTCTACTCTTTACTCGATCTCGCGGAAGTTGTCAAACTTGGTCTGTCGAAATTGAGCGGTTGAAATCGAGTGGTCGAAATCGAGCAGTCGAAATGATTCTGCCAGGATTTGTATGAGTAATAGCACAGATAACCGTGCTATTGATCCCCAATAGCCCAGGCTGCCGGTGCTATCACACGCTAATAGTGCGCCAGCATTAAAAAAAATCATTTGCAATTATAGCTACACTGTATTGTTCACTCACTATCCCCTTATTTCAAGATTAACTTCCGCTGGAACTTCATTTTCAACGTACGGCACCTGTTGAAACACATTCCTTCTAATAAGGGTAGAGCTTCTGTGGTAAAGATTGACATTGTCTCCAACTAGAAACTACTCGAACTGGATGTTTCACAGGTTAATAGATAACTTCAATTTAACATTATTTATTTGACATGAACCTACTGATTGTTATAAAATCATTCTATTTGTAAAATAACAAAATAATAGCATGTGCTGACTTATTTTGGAGTGATTATAGTGGCACTTGAATTTTAGATACGCAGAGCATAGAATTAAACTCTTTGGTTTATTTAATAGAAAAACCACTGTATTGTAATGAGTGGGTGTGGTTAAGTGGGTGTGGTTATTATGGCCACACCAATACGATCTGGCTTCCTACTCCCCTGAATGTGCCAATTTATGTTTCATACTGCTTTTTTGTGGACTACCCTGTTCACACCAGCATAGCAATCTAGTCTTAAAATGTCAAAAATGAATTTGATTCAGGTCCTTTTCTACATTTGAATTGATTAACTATAGGCCTAGCACATGGTGAGGTAGATAGGCAATTCCTCACCCAGATTTATATAAAACCACACCCACTACGAAACATTGTGCTCTCATTTTCCAAATTGTCATCAGACATTATTATGCCTTGCCCATGACAGTTTTACTGTTAGGCTAACAGTAGCAAAAGAAAAGTATAAAAATATGCCATAAGTAGAGAGAAATGCGGTATGGTCAGTGGCGATCTGTGTCAATTGTTGCATAACACAAGTTTAAGACGAAAATATCTAGAACTATTTATTTGGTTAAATGTCACTTCATAATGTGTTCACTATATGTAATTTAATTATCATGATATCATCATTGTTTCTGTGATGTATTTGCAATATTCTATTAGTGTAACCCAATGACTGATTGGAGCAATTTAACTGGAAAGGGTAAACCTCTACATGAATCAGATATTTTGTCATTTGGAGCCCAAATATTGAAGGTATGTGCTCTAAAGCAAATATGCACTAAAGCATAAAAGATCCTAGCTTTTTGTTATCTTTTGATAACTTATTTTCATAATTTATTTGAATTATTCATGTTGGGAATAATATACAGCAATACATATGTGTGTATATATTATATATATAATATATACTCACACATATCACAAGTACCAATTTATTAAAAGAACGGGAATAATTGAACAATTTTAAATACCTTGCCAGTTCTGTTTCATTATTTAGTTAAATAAAGAACAGGAACTGGTGAAGTATTTAAAATGGCTGATTCTACACTGTACAAAGTCTGAAGTTTCTTGCATGACAACCGGTGTATTTCTCTATAATAATTGCAATTGATAGTTATGGTGCTGGTGAGCATTGCTTGTATATTGCCAGTCACACATATAAATTTGGATGTAGGAAGATAATAATCTGTGTTTATTTGTAGAAAGCCTGCTAGTCTTGTTTACTCAGTTGCAAGCGACTAAAATTGTCTGTGAAAGAATGACAAGATGTGCTACAAAGTACTTGATAAGTATCTTTTGTCCCAAGTGTCTTCTGAATAGCTTGTCACTTATGAAGCTATGTTTTATGCAAAGTGTTTGATAAACTGTATAGTGTACTTAGCAAAACGAATTAAGTTTATGAAACAAATAAATGATCACACTAAAGGAAATGTACTATACTCATGCATTTGCAGAGTCCATTACTCTTATTAATGGCACTTCACAAAAACTGCACACCATTCTTAGACTGTCCATTCTAGTTTGAATGTACATAGACATACGTATATAGTTGGAGTGTATCTTTGTGGATATTTTTAATGGGAAGTAAGAGATGGGTGAGTTTTTTTTAATATTAAGATAATACCAGTGGTGAGCTTGAGCATATGGCAAACAAGCCATTTATTACTTTAGCTAAAGTTTATGTGTTATTCCTATAGGCACTATTGAGTGAGTAGGTTTACAGTTGGTATGTATGTATAATGAATTCTGTCTATCAATATGTAGGGAATGGTTTTCCTCTCTCAATTGGATGGTCTTAATCAACCCCTCACTCTAGGCTTTGTCCACACTGGCAATATATTTGTCCAAGGAAAGACATGCAAACTTGGAGGCTTTGAAAATACTTTACTTGGCTTTCAGCCACGCAGATGGTCTTTATTTGCAGATTACAAGTCTAATTTGGATGTACTCATGTTTGGTAAGTGCTCATGTGTTTCTCTATTATATTATTTTGGTTATGTCTATTAGGTCATGTCATCTTTGAGATGGCTACAGGAAGAGAACTGGAAAATACATTTCCAAGTAATGCTGATTACAATGAAGCTCCCCAATTAAGCAATCTTTTACAATACATTTTTGTACAAGAACCTGGAATTAAAAAGGTGACCTGGTCATTGCTTTATTAACTCAGTTCAGATTCTATAGCAAATTTAATTCAAGTTATGTCAGTGATGCTATATCGTGATCGGCGACCGAGCGTAGCGAGCGAGACACTTACAGGGGTAACTCAATTGAAAATCGGGGATGTTTGTTAATTTATTTATTTATTTATATATATGTTTGGACGTATGTATGTCATTTTGTACTTTGACCCTCCGTATTTTTGTGTTCGCTCGATGTTCGACCCCGTCCCAAACTTCACTAAACAGAATCCTCTGGTTTAGCGACCATTACCCGTATCACCTTAGAAATTGAATTTTTTACGGTTTTGAATTGTTTTGCGGGTGCAGTTAAAACTCAAAAACTTATGGGAGCTCCATTTCTATTCGAGTTAGTGGCGGTGGTAAGTTTGTCACAGTTATAAGCCCTACTCAACAGCATTTACTTGACAATTCTGATTCATTGTCCACTAGACGAACCACGAAGGTAAGTCTTGCGTAGTATGTTCAGTTGTGTGAAAGTATTGTGCGTTACAACTACTACTAGTGATGTGCTTGAGCACAAATGGCGAGCGAGCCTAAAGACTATACTATTTTTATATGAATGATTTTGACTTCTAACACTGAAGCTAGAAAATAAGGTCCAGATTTCAGTGCCATAGTAACAACTCTCTGCAACTGCTTGAATTGAAGGGGAAAAAACAACAACAAAACAATACACGTTATTTAAAAGTTTTCTTTGTGATATTCTTTAGCTAAGTAGTGGTTGTAACACAATGCTTTGACACAACTGGACATGCACTTACACAGACTTACCTTCGAGGTAGTCTAGTGGCCAATGTATTTTCAAGTAAATACTGTTGCGCACGGCTTATAACCATGACAAAGAGCGCATTGACTTACCACCGTCACTAACTCGAATAGAAATGGAAGTCCCTTAAGTTTTCAAGTTTTAACTGCACCCGCAAAAGAATTCAAAACGGTAAACAATTCAATTTCTAGGGTGATACGGGTACTGATCGATAAACCAGAGGATTCTGTTTAGTGCAATTTGGGACGGGGTCGACCACATAACTAACACAAAAACGCGAGGGTCAAAGTACAAAATGACATACGTACGTCCAAACATATATATAAATAAATAAATAAACATCCCCGATTTCCGATTGTGTTACCCCTGTAAGTGTCTCGCTCGCTACGCTCGCTCGCCAATTAAGAATATCACAAAGAAATTTTTTAATAACGTGACTTGATTTTGTTGCTTCTTTTTTAATTCAAACAGTTGAGGGGAGTGGTTACTATGGCATTGAAACCCCTTTACCGTATATGCGTAATTTAACAACTCGACTTTATTTTAGTAGTTTGAATAACAATAGTGTAGTTTAAGGCTCGCTCGCCATTTGTGCTCAAGCACACCACTAGTACCCCAGCTATGTTACTTTACTTTAGTCACTGTTCAATAACAACTTATATGCAAGAGTGGCATATATTTAATTACTAGTGATGTGCTTGAGCTCAAATGGCGAGTGTGCCTCCTTAGTTAGGTTACATAAGATAATAGTATTATGGTTATTTTATTCTATCACTCCTGTGACAAAAATGGTCGAGTTTTTATATTACATACAATGCCATAGTAACCACTCACCGGAACTATTTCATTTAGAACACAACAAAGCAAGAACAGCAGGTATTTCTGAGGAGTTACCACACATGTTTGAACCTAACATATTAAGATATGCTTACTGCTTTAGTAGCCATAAAAGTTGTGTAAAGGCAGCTAATATTTATTTGAAACATTGTGTTGTGCTATTCTTTAGCTAAGCATTAGCTGTGACACACATCACTTTCACACACTCATGTTTACTGAACATACAAAGCAAGACTTACCTTTGTGCTTAAACTATTAGACAATGGATTTACAGATAAGGAACAACACCATTGTGTATGTCTTATAATTATGACAACCAGCGCATAAACTTACCACGCCACTAATTCTAATCGCAAAATGAACTCTGGTAAGTTTGTAAGTTTTTACTACACCCGCAAAAGAATTGAAAATGGTAGCTATACAATTCAATTGCTTTGAATGATATGGGTAATATTGATAAAGTCAAGTCTCTCGTACACCATTAATTAGTCCGTATACTTGTGGACACTGTATGCTACTAGGTCAAAGCTTTCATAGAATGACTGAGTTTAGCTCATCAATTTTATAATGTGATTGATTGGTCGCGAGTTCTGCTACATGATAGTGAAGGTTTTAAATTGCAGTGAAGTTAGTTCAGGACCATGCATTATATTGAGTTTGGTATTTATGCAATGTGATAAAACAGAAAATTTTGATTAACTTGGATACTATTGTAAATTTGCGTTTTCACATGTTTTTATACTCATAATTGTTTTCCCCCTTATAGATTCAAAATCATGAATTTTTTTCTAAATATTCATCAAGGGCAGAGATTGAAAATGTAAGTTGTCAATATTATGTAAATATTACTGGATAATTAATTTGTTGTTCATGGGCAGGGTATTGAGTCTTCAATTTCTGATGCTGAAAAGGTACTTCTTCAAAAAGTAAGGAAGGCAAAGCCTAGAAAACAAAATTCTATTATAAAAGGAGTTAAACTCTCTTTATCACCAAGTGTTAAACATAGAAAACTTCCTGCTAATGTATCATCCTTCTAGACATTAACAAATAGTTTAATATTAAATACTATTGGCATTGCTTTCTTTTGTTTGCTTTATTTTTATATTTGTGTGTTTATAATTTGTAATGATTAGTTGTTAGCTATAATATAATTAATGCACAGTTTGTATCATATTTTTATGTACTGTCAGCCGAATTATTAATGAAAAGGGATTTTATAAAGATGTCTGCTAACTCTTTGGAGGGACTGAGAACAGGTAGGCCATCACAAAATGTGAATGCATTACAAAAGCACGCAAAACCTCGCTATTGGTGGGGACTACAACATTCAAATGCACATAAAAGTTCATAAATATCAGTCTAGCTATATTGACAAATATATTCTTGCTAGTATGATTATGTAAATAAGCATTGTGAGTCTGCACAATAAATGAATTACAGTAGCTAAAATTTTACCAAAGCAGGAGAACCAATTAATGTGCTTCATCATTAAGAATGAGCAAATTAGCCATCTAAAATATTTTCCTCATGCCAAAAGAATTAGTGACAATGTATGGTTGTGACCAACACTCGAAGAGCTTTGTAAAAAACATTTTTAATGAAACACTTAGTGGAATTAACAAAGGTTTGGGATTGTAACCATGTTTAATTTTCTATTAAATTTGGATAATCCAAATGTGGTGGAAGTGGCTGGAAAACAACCGAGCAGGCTGCCACCAGAGGGTCACAAGCTACCTACAGACCTTGTCAAAGATCCCCTAAACTACTTAGCTGCAGCTTGTCAAGGCAGAGCAGAGAAGAGCTTAAGTGTAATTGATAGCTTGAAAACTGTGACACTAAGTAGGCCCATGTTCAGTGAGCCATTGTATAGAAACCCACTGGGCATGTGCAATGATGTAATGAGAAGTGGGGGTTAAATAGAATGCATGGATATATAATGTAATCAATTGGTATAGGAAATAGAATAATAACTTATGTAGTATAATGTGTTATTAATGATGCATAATTAAGGGGTATGTTCTTGGGCGTGGCTTGTAGACTCTGTACATGTGGTAGTTTCTACCAAACTTAAGCATAAGGAACATCACCATAATTATTGTGCTTTGATTGTAGACTTGAAGAACAGATTCAATATCAGCAGGAATGGCATAGGAATAAAGCTGTTTTAGGTTTGGTAACAGATAATATATATAATGAGACATAGTATTTGGGAGATTTTCCTGTATAGAGGAGACTCTGTTCGCAACAAGGTCTTCTTCAATGATGCAGGTGGCTTTTGCAGCCAGCCGAGTAAATGGGCTGTACAGATTTATCTGAGTAGGAAGTAAGCTTAATGTAAGTAAAAAGTTACAGCAATCTACTTTTAATTTATGGTCGTAACAATGATCACGTGTATGTTCTTGTTGGCATCACAGTCAATAATGGCTAGTGCAAGTAATTCAATCACTAACATTGTGGGTCTGCAAGTCGGTCCCTTTTAATGCCCGGCCTCAGAAGCACACAATGTTGCCCAGGAAACTTCCCTCTATCGCAGAAGCTCCTGGACTTGGAAGGGTTTGGTACGCTGCTACCAGAGTTACTACTCCTGAGTGGCCACTGATCTGTTCCTAATACTCTAACTAGCCCCTCTACCTAATCCCCGAGTTAGGGTAGAAGGTTGCTGGAGGAATAACTAATTATATTCAAAGTAGTGACAGAATAGTTCAGTGGAGCACAAACTGCAGTGACTAAAAATGGGTTTGCTCAAGGCCAGAATATATACAACCCAGGCAAGCCCGGTGGGAAACAAATAGAAAAACAGTGTGAGCATGCCCATTGGGTGAGCACATGGCACTCTAACATGATCACACACACATTCCACACAATACAGACGGAAGACTGTAAGAACACAAAACAGATGAAAAACAATAAACAGATAAATGACGATGAACAGTCAATTAAGTTCTAATGCATTCCTTAAGATGGCCCCACAAACATCAACAGATTTCTTTAACTGGCTAACACAAAAACAACTATGGTTTTGTTTTAATTTTTGGAAAGAACTAGTTGAAATGTGAACTTTATCATTGAACCCGCTTAAAACACTTCATAACTTGCCTTTGCCCTAGAAATGCACTCCAAATATTGTATCAAAGGATTAAAATAAACCATTATAACAAAAACATAATTACTAGTGTTCCAAAAACCAAGACCCCTTAGTTTTGAAGTTTTTACTTTTGGTAAGAATAACAAAAACTGAGGTGTAAGGAGAGCATAAAAAGAGGTTCACACAGCTGCTCAAAGAGGAGGGATGGGGTACAATCAACATTAACATTTTATGTTCGCTCTCTGGCAAGTAATAGCTAATAGGGACACTCCTCATTTTAACTTCTTTGTCCATTTTATTTTCTAATTATTGCTTCATTAGTACAAGAATTTAAATAAAGAGGGAGGTAAATCAGTATTGTGCATTGCTATGAATATCATTTCATTAATTTTTTTTGCAAGAAATGAAGCAAAAGGTATCCTACAACAAAAAAAATAGAAGATGATGCTGGACATGTTGCCCTTTTCAATGGTCGAAATGAGTCCATAATGGGGTCTCTAGAAATATATGTTGCTGCACAGACAAGCATTTCCAGTCCCACGAGGTACCAAGGAGAGAAAAATAGCTAACTCCTGCAGTACTGTTTGTATCCAAATAATTCAGTTGTGCATGTTGTGATGTAAATAAAGCTTTTATTGTTTTTAGACCTTCAGACACCTAAGAGATGACCCTGGAGGGAAACAACTAGCTATTAATAATTAGCATTGGAAGTGGCTTTACAATAATAATAGTAATTCTAATTCGTGACCTCGAATAATATACATTGCGTAGCCACAGGCTGCGATACAGGCTGCGATCGAAGTGCTTAAAGTGTTATAATTGGTTTATTGTGGGTTATCGCGAAGCTAAGAATATATCAGCCACCCAGTTGGATAACGACATTTATTACCTATAGTTGGGGGCGTTTCCGCTACGTGTAAATAATATTCACAACTCGGTCATGTGACCTGTCTCCAGTGTGAGTGTTTGTTATGTTCTATGGATAACTAGCAGATACAATATGAGGAACATTTATATAATCTTAGTGCTGCTGTACTTCAAGGCTGTTGAAAGATTGACTAGCGCTAAAGTAACTGGTGAGTCCTTATTAAGTTGAGGAAATCCTTGGTTGTTGCGCTGGCTGAGTAGGACAGATCTATCGTAATGTAGCTATAATATAGCTACGCTGTGTGAAAACTATGCACAAGAATATGTGTTTCTTGGCGTGCAGGACAAAGAGTGTATTACCATCTAATCTTTCTATTCTTATGATAACTTCTATATTTAAACTTTACGTTAAACAACACCCACATACAATGAATAGCTGAAGTCAAAAATTTTGCAAGTTTATTAACAAAAACAGGTTGATTGAATGTGGATAGATTTGGATGTAGGTACTAAAAACATTTTTGAAAACATTTATGATATCCCTTATGCACAGCTTCCTGTGGACAGAGATGCTGTAATCATTGTGAAATCATGAATAAAAATGATTTGTGCCAATACTTCCTTATGTGATCTAGTTTCACTGCAAAGAAATAGAGTGATTTTTCAATACTCACATCCATATGTTTATGTTACTGCATTTAAATTGTAAGAATGTCTGCAGTAATGGGCAATATTAAACTGTTCTTACAAGTTTTGACCAGGGTAAACTAAAATGAGGCCCTATAATTTATACAATATGGTAGACTACTAGTGGTGTGCTTGAGCACAAATGGCGAGCGAGCCTTAAACTACACTATTGTTAAATGATTGATTTTAACAACTAACACTCGAGCTACTAAAATAAAGTCGAGTTTTTTAATTACGTATGTGGTAAAGGGGTTTCAATGCCATAGTAACCGCTCCCCGCAACTGTTTGAATTGAAAAAGAAGCAACAAAATCAAGTCACGTTATTTAAAGTTTTCTTTGTGACATTCTTAATAGTAGTTGTAACGCACAATACTTTCACACAACTGAATATACCTACGCAAGACTTACCTTCGTGGTTCATCTAGTGGACAATGAATTTTCAAGTAAATGCTGTTGAGTAGGGCTTATAACTGTGACAAATAGCGACTAACTCGAATAAAAATGGAGCTCCCATAAGTTTTTGAGTTTTAACTGCACCCGCAAAAGAATTCAAAGTGGTAAACAATTCAATTTCTAAGGTGATACGGGTAATGGTCGCTAAACCGGAGGATTCTGTTTAGTAAAGTTTGGGACGGGGTCGAACGCGGAGCGAACACATAAATACGGAGGGTCAAAGTACAAAATGACATACATACGTCCAAACATATAATATATAAATAAATAAATAAACAAACATCCCCGATTTTCAATTTTGTTACCCCTGTAAGTGTCTCGCTCGCTATGCTCGCTCGCCAATTAGCTGAATTAGACAAATCAATAACAGAATTGTATAATAGTGTATTATTGCTTTTATGTGTGTAGGCAATGTATCAGTATTGTCTAGTATGGATACCAGTAGTAAAAATGGAACTTGGGATCAAATATATAATCGTTTGAATTTTTTGCAATTCTGTAAAAAGTCAGTTGATCGTGGAACTTTGGACTATTTAGTGAGTTAGATCTTTTGTAATTATTATAATATTATTGGCACTTGATTAAGGGAACAATAATATTTACTTTATTATCCTAAATTATTGAAATATTCTATAGTATGGCAATATTGTTTTTAAAGAATAACAAGATAAGTACTTTATACTTATTTAGTTGCTCTTAAGTTAATGTTTTAGCTCTAGATTAGGAAAGCATCGTTTATTCTTAAAATACGAAGTACAAAAATAATTCCATTTAGTCAGCCTCATTAATGGTAGCTTCTAAAGTGTCTCATCATTCTCATTACCTAAATAACCATAGCTCCTAGTTAAATATTAACGGTTGGGATTTTTAAGCTATGAGTTTTTGATGCCATAATAAGCACTTACAACGACTTTTTGTGACATGAAAAAAGTATCTCTAAGGAATTATCACTCAGTAGTCACCGACAAAACTGGGGGAAAGTCTAACCAGTAGCTGTAACACACAAGACACACCCACACTTGTTTACTGGATATACCAGCACAAGACTGTTAGGGTATTTTATTATAGGCATTTGACTATATTGAACAATCGATTTTCGATTATGAACCAAGATAACTTACCACCATCACTAATTTTAATAGAAAATTAACTTGAAGAATTGTAATTCTTTAGCAGTAGAACAAATTTGAGGTAAGTCCAACTCGTCTGTAGGCACAGTGAAAATACCTTTATGTATTTTATTTTTATTTTAGTGACCACACAAGTGTTAATCTTTTGAAATAGCCTTTAGGATAGACATGTGTTGGCCTCTTCAAACTTTCGATATAATTATATACACACAAAAATCTCACTTCAGTCTCATTAGTGAGGAGCTTGCTTACCTCTATCAAACGTAGTTCCTATGTTTAATATGTTGTCTCACATGAATTCTCAAGCAAATCCAACTTTGAGACCCACAACTAAATTTTACTCAAATAATGTTTAATATTAGATATAAAAATGGAAACTTGACAAATGTTGAATTCAAGAAATTGAATCATGATAATTTGATAGCTAATCAACTTTGGTTTATTCTATAAAAACTGATACCTGTTGAGTAGGCAATTAGCTTACTATAATGATAAAGACTTTTACAATCTTGCTCAATTATCTGTAGGAATGTTTCGGTATTACGGGGACAATTTTTATCATGTTACCTGTCATCATTATCATTATCATCATCATAACCTTTGTCGTGTGCTGTAAGTTGATTTTGTTGCAATATGTTTTACTGTAATTATAGAGGTGGTTTTATTGCAGATTTAAAAAAGAGAACAAATAGACTAGGATACGAGCGTAAGATTTTTGTTTCATTTCTAAAATTATGCTATACTTTTCATTCTTACAGGTTTAGAGAATGAAAAAAGAGGTCACTTTTATGTAATTTGCTGGGACAAGTTAAAAAAATTCTGTGAGTGGATTATAGCACAAACTGATTCTCTAAATAAACTGATATTCTTTGAAACTATGAGATAAAAATGACTTCATGAAAAGATTAATTATAGCTAAATTAAAGTGCTCAATGCACTATAGCCTTTGTATTAAGTTATTCTGTGATTATTACAAGCAAGCAGAGATTATGAACAAGTCTTGCATTTACTCTCCATATATACACTCATGACTGGGTATGTATGTATGTGAGTGCATGCATTATAAGTTAGTAGGTATTTGGGTTGCGGGGGCAGTTAAATCTGGGATGGAATAAGTACAGTGAAAGGCAGTAAGAATTAATGGTCTAAATCACACTGCAGGTCACAAAACTGACTATGACCGCAGAAGTCAAAAAAGGACCAATCAAGCAAAATTAGAAAAAGGTAAGCATGTATTTATGGTATGCTTACAAGCTACATACACAAGTAAGACATTCTTTATACTTGGTATGACTACAAACAATATTGAATACATTTGTGCTAGAATCCAGCCATGTAGGATGAAAATGGAAGGTATTAATTAATTAACCTTACATTATGCTGTTTATAATTTGGCCAAGATTCGTTATTTATCATACACTTGTGTAATCCAGCTATTTTAAGTATAGACAACTTATCTTGCTTTTATTGCCAGAGATGATTGGGTGTTATCCTGTTTTGTTACTTCAAATTTTTGTAAAATTATAGGTGCAGCCTTAAATACATCTGAAAATTTATTTCCAGAATATGGATTTGAAGAACTGGAGGACTTAGGTATTTCTTTATTTTTTTTCCACAATAATAATAGCTGGTAATGCTGTATCAAACAGGTAGCAGATTGCAAAAGTATTGGTATCACAGACCTAACAGGAAGAACACTGGAATGAATATGTTACAGATGTCTGTACGTGTTATTAAATTAATAAATGTTACATAGTATTACTTCGGGTTTTGCTGTAGATGAAGAAGTCAACGATATGTCGTATGGAGCTAGGAGAAAAGGAAGTTTCTGTTTTGAAAGAAGTTTTTAAGTGTTTAGAGGTAGCTGATATGAAATATTTTAAAAGTGCTGTAAAATTGTACTTAAGTTGTACTTTAAGTAACAACCTTAGGATTAGCACCAGTACTTCAACATGAAATTTATTGTTGTTTAAAGTCTCGTTATCTCGAAATATAGTACTAAAAGCAATCTCTTATTTTCTTTAAATGAGTTAACATAATACATTATGCGATCATTTTACAAATCTTATCAAAAAAATTAGACCAATCATCGCAATAAACTTTTTAAGCCCCAATTATTAGGACTGTAATAATTTATGTATAGATAATAATAGAGGTCTTTTAAATTTTTATTTTTGAATAGATAACTTTAGGACTGATATACTACAGAATTTGAAGGAAATATTTTACACCTGAAATTTATAGTTTTAATATTACTAAAAGGAAAAAGAAAATTATAATACTAATGTAGTTGTTTATTTATTAAAAATTATGTATTTTTGTACAGTACCCTCATTTGCTCAAAGTTGAAGATTTAGCATTTGAAAATAATTCCATAAACTTACTAGTGGAAGTTGTGTTGGAAGGATCATTGAGAGATACAATCTATCAGGTAATAATGGTGCTGTTGCTTGCACGGGAACAATCGAGCACGATGCAGTACCCACAAAAGTCAGGCATTAAGCTCTCCAAGTTTTCTAGCCTTAGCTTCAACTGTTGCCAACGTATGTGGACTAACTCTTTCTATACCCAGACTTCTTCAATACTAAGAAGTAATACAATTTTTCTTGACATTTACGCATGCTGCATTGTGCTCAATTATGTTGTTGATGGTCACCTTTATTAATTACATTTCCAACTCTTAAGTAATTTATCATAACATTTAATTTTTAGCCTATAGCAGTTGTTCTTCAAGCAAAGTGTTTTCTCTTATTCTCTCACTCTCCCCTACTTCCCTCGCATCAAGTTTTTATCCCAGAATTCATACCATAAACTTGTAAATTAATTAATTAAGTTTGATATTTCATATCCGTTGTTATAGTAATTTTCTGAAATGCTATGTTGACAATTATAGGCTGGACAAGCCTTAATACAAAGTTTTACTTTTAAAAACAATTATTATGATTAGTTCTAGATTACTAAAGCAGAACTAGTAGCATCCATCGATGAACTTACTAATAGCTTTATAATTTTATATTTGTTCAGGCTAATCCATTTCATGATTGGGCAACAAAATACAAAAATAATGGAGCAAACAGAGTTTTTACTGATGAAGAAATATCTATTTGTGGAAGACACATTTTAGAGGTAATGAAATTACTAGATATACCTTATTATATGTTGGGCACTAATATTTTCATTATCACACATAGTGTATCCTTTCTAAAACTTAGCAAGAATAAAGTTGTGTGGCTAATATTTTATTAATATCATATTATCTACAGTGCACAAGTACATTATACATTATTATAGTTTTTGTCAATATAATGTTTTGACAGAACCATTTGATTATATATTATATTTCTAAAAGAATGATCTGACCATGCAACTTTACTTCAGAACATAGTGTCTCTCGGCTTGTATTTATTTACTTGACTTTGTTAACTTGTTCACTTGTTTAGGCAGTATCATTTCTATACAAGCAAGGATTTCCAATTATTGGACAAATTCATTCTGGAAATGTTTTCAAGATTGGGGATAGATATGTTCTTGGAGGATATGAGAACACTCTTCTAGGATACAGAACTTCTTTGTATAGTTTTCTTATTGAGAAAGACCTACTGAATCACATGGATGAAATCATGTTTGGTAAGTGTAACATTTTTTCAATACAGTTAGGGTTAATAGCTATCTTGTGTGTTGAGCTTGTTCAATAATTTTTTCTTTCTGTTACGCAAGGTGTATAGCAGGAAGAAACAGTATATTAACCAAGGTAACTTGTAACTTACCACCACCAGCAAATGAACTCCTCTAAGTTTGAAAGTCCTGACTATGAACAACTGTACTCTTTTGTCTACATTGCTCTTTGTCTTTATTTTTTCTGGTATTATTTCGAAGTCTTTTCTCCTAAATTTCGTGCACCTGCGCTAATATTTACATTTTTATGTAGCCTCCAGGGGTGGACATGCATTGACCTCTTTGAATTTTGTTATATATATAAATAATTGGCAAGCGAGCGAAGGGGTATCACAATTAAAAATCGGGGATGTTTATTTGTTTATATATATGTTTGGACGTACGTATGCCATTTTGTACTTTGACCCCCTCGAATTTTCGAGTTAGCTCAGCGTTCGACCCCGTCCCAGACATCACTAAACAGTATCCTCCTGTTTAATGATCATTACCTGTCTCATTCTAGAAATTGAATTGTTTACCGCTTTGAATTTTTTTGCGGGGTACAGTTTTAACTCAAAAACTTAGTGGAGTTTCATTTCTATTCGAGTTAGTGGCGGTGGTAAGTTATTACGCTATTTGTCATAGTTATAAGCCCTACGCAACAGTATTTACTTGAAAATTCATTGTCCACTAGCATTACCATGAAGGTAAGTCTTGCGTAAGTATGTTCAGTTATGTGAAAGTATTGTGAGTTACAACAATTACTAAGAATATCCCAAAGAAAAAGTTTATAGAACGTGACTTGTTTTTTGTTTCAATTCAAACCGTTTCGGGGAGTGGTTACTATGGCATTGAATACCTTTACCGTATAATACATAATTTAAAAACTCAACTTTTTTTAATAGCTAGAATGTTAGAAATTAAAACCAAACTTTTAGCAACTGTGTAGTATTAGGCTCACTTGCCATTTGTGCTCAAGCACACCACTAGTACTTATTACATGAGTCAGAATGTGAATTTCACTGAGCAGGCTAATTTATTTTCAAGAGCCAGAGGAGAGTTAAAATGAAGCCTGAGAGTGAAATATCTTGCCATAACACTCTGACAAGTGTAATAAGTGGTTTATTCCACACTAAATATCTTCACTACGGTAGTTAGTAATAGAGGAAGGGTAACTCACAGCCGTAAAGTTTGTTGTAGGGGCTACCCCTAGCTACTGTTGAGCAGGGTACACCAGAGGAAGGTAGCTGTAAAACCGAGAAAATTTGAAAAGTTTGGCCAGTTGTTATAACTACAGGTATAGCGTGAAATAACAGCGTATTGTGAGTTATTTCACTGGTCATGTACCTAAAAATATCATTGTGAAGGTGTCTAGGGTGGAATATATATAAATATGTATATATATTATATATGTATATTTATTGCAGCTTTGATATTTTTACATGAATATTTCCGCATCACGCGAGCGTTCTGTATTCTCCCATATTGTACGGTTTATATTGTACGCTCGTTGTAGCGCGCGCGTAGCGAGTAAAATCAATGAAAATTGTATTGTAACCGGTTGAGAAAAATTTCAAAGAAGCAATAAATCACTTATTACACTCGTCGTACAATATGGGAATGATATTTTACTCTCACGCCATATTTTCACTCGCCTTCGGCTCGTGAAAATATTTTGCGTGCTCATAAAATATTTTCCCATATTGTACTCAGACTCGTGCTATAAGTATTATATATTATATATAATATATATATATATATTTATTGCAGCTTTGATATTTTTACTTGAATATTTCCGCATCACGCGAGCGTTCTGTATTCTCCCATATTGTACGGTTTATATTGTACGCTCCTTGTAGCGCGCGCGTAGCGAGTAAAATCAATGAAAATTGTATTGTAACCGGTTGAGAAAAATTTCAAAGAAGCAATAAATCACTTATCACACTCGTCGTACAATATGGGAATGATATTTTACTCTCACGCCACATTTTCACTCGCCTTTGGCTCGTGAAAATATTTTGCGTGCTCGTAAAATATTTTCCCATATTGTACTCTGACTCGTGCTATAAGTATTATATATACCAAAATCTCAAGTGGGATGCAATAGATGCTGCCAAGAAGTCTTCTCTTTCTTTTCTTTTACAATGCAATCAATGATAAAAAAAAATTTAATATTCAAGTTGAAGTTTGGAAACGTGCTTTCATCTCGCGCGGTCCTTCCAGTGCCTGCACTTCGGAAGAGAGGATGCAGTGAACATTACAAGTTGTATTATGGTGACTTACAGATCAGATGTTCCACCAAGTTCATGAAATGTGTTGAGTTTACTGAGTGACATACAAAGACTCACACTGGTGAAGGGTCCCACACTCGTCCATTTAAGCCTATAATGTGGAGCACTCTAGAATAACCACATCACTAAACCAGGCTTAAATAATTTCTAGTACTAGATAGACTTACATCTCTGCAATGATTAAATCAGATACAAGTCTCTGCATTCATACTGTAGCTGCTTATTTTATTGTGAAATATATTGCTTTCATTCAATACTTTCCAGCAGCACTCAGTAGGCTGATTCAGTACACACTAAAATATTTTTATCCATATAAGAGTCCCAAATTTTCACCTCTATATATAGTTTTGATATTACAGTATGGGTGAATAATGATATCATTAAACCCATATATATTTATATTTGTTATTGCAGGATTGTTACTGCATGAAATGGCTACTGGAAAGCATTTTGTCCACGGATTACTGGAAAATTTGGATTTAGATGACATACATAGCTCTGAAGTTAAACAAGTTATTCAGTTATTGAGTAGTGACTCATTCAGAAGAATTGGAACCAAAGAAGGAAGAATACAACAGGTATTACTGACTTGATGAAAATTATAACATGACAATCTCTTTGTTTGCTGTAGATTTTAAAGATCCAGTTCTTTCATCAAGTTACATTTAAAAAGGTTAGTTACTTTTAGCACTTTTACTTCAGCACTTTAGCTTCAATGAATATATTGTGTATGATTGAACAGATTTTTTTGGGCTGTTGTTAGTTGCTTTATTAAAACATTTTAATATAAAATTATACTTTTTGCATGCATTTGCAAGAAGTATCAATGTATCACTCTGACAGCAATATTGCTTTAAACTTGTATATCCTATTTTAACAAAAAAGACATTTAAATGTGCTTTTAATTATTTTCTGATATTATGTAGGAGTGGAACTCTTTTGAATTTTCTCCAGAAGGCTTAAGATTAGTTCAATGCATTGCATCATCTCCAAGTGAAAAATATTCAGTTAAACGTATGTTAGTGTTTTCATGTTTTTCTTGTCCTTGAATAGTTCATTATTCACATAATCAAAACTCACCACTATTATTTTGTTAGAAATTGTTTTCAGTTTAAAAGTACAGGCCTTAGACAGAACTACTACTAACTGTACTATATTTGTGAACTTATTGAAAATACAAGTTACAATATTGTGGATGAGTTAGCTGTGTTACATATTCTTCTAGCCTGATTCATGAAGAGCAAATTCTTGTTACTTTCATAACTTTCAAATTTTGGTGAAGTTTTATAGGGAGCTTTATACAGCTGTTCCGTGAAACTGAAATCTTTATGTTTTTTTACTGTTGGCATAGTCAATCTTAGATAGAGAGTACTACCACAGTCTATGACATAAATAATGCACATTTGTATTGTAAGTGAATTTCAGAGTTGTTTAAAATAATCGAAGCCTATGAATGACAAATTCAGAAGTTCAGTTCTTTATAGCTAACTTCATAACAAGCAGTTGGTCATTACAGCTTGTTCAGCATGATTTCCTGTCATCATGGCTTGATGCTTATAGTATGAGAGGGATAACATTGGCCTCAATATGAGATTAGTCAGAAGAGTTGTTTACAGTAAAATTCCTATTTGAAAGATTCAGGTCTGGAGGAAGAAACAGTGTCTCAACTATCTACTCTGTACATACTTGATGCTGACACCTGTCATACAATAGGTAAGATATTTTAAAAGCTGTTATCATGCATGACCAAACAAAAATGTTTTGACCAAGGCTGGAGGATGAATAAAACATGGGCAAAAAGTGCTGGCAGAATGCTGTCTGCAGTAAGTTAACTCATTTCATTAGTACAGTTTATTTCTTATAATATATTGGTTGATTGTATTATTTCTAATTAGATACCAGTTCCATATACTTGTCCTATATTTGTAAAAGCTGAAGTGGATTCAATTCAAGCTGTACTAACTATGGAGGTAAACTGAAGATATTAATACATTATTTTAAATAAACTGTAAATGGTATGAATTTAGTGCCCCTATATTCTCAAAGTCTACGATGTCCGATCCATTAAAGTGAACGATAGTCATGTTGTAGTATTATTGAAACAGTTTGTGGAGAAAGGATCGCTAAAGGACTGGATAAATCAGGTTAATATAATGAAATTTAATTATGTGGTTCAATTGATATATTTCCTCGTTTTCAGTGCAATCCTTTGCAAGCTTGGGATAAAAAAAATTCTAGCAAAAAAATACGGTTATTTTCAAAGGATGAAATAGCTACTATTGGGTCCCAAGTCTTACATGTAAGTTTAAAGAGAGAGAAGAAGCATGAGATCATCCACTTGTGTTTGCTGGCTAAGTTATATAATTTTTTTTTTTTCAATTTTTGTTTGATTCATTCCTTTACACTCTCAGATTTTTTCTTACTGAGTATGAAATCTCCATGATCTTAACAAATATTGCAGTTTCTTTTTGACTCCTGCATTTGTTTCTTGTGTACTGTGCTCTTATAAATAATATACCTCGCACACTTAATAAATATCCCTAATTCTCATTTGTTACCCCTGTATAGTGTTTTGCTCACTTACCAATTAAATAATGCAAAACATTTCCATTTTGGCTACATCACAGAATTACAGGTGTTACTTAATTGAGCTTTTGCGGTGTTCATTTATTAATTTTTTCGCTTATTTATATGATATGTGCAACTTTTTTTCTTGCCCTTGCTACTAATTAAGTAAGACTTCACCGTCATTGAATGTGAAGTCAAGTTAGCACATTTGAATTAAACAACTATTGAAATTATGCCAAGGGCTGTAGCTCATAATTAGCTCATCCATTAAAGCTAGGCTAACTCCCATGCACCATTTGTGCTGAAGAACACAACTAGTTTATTGGCAAGCAAGCGAAGCAAGCGAGACATTCTCAGGGGTAACACAATTGAAAATCAGGGATATTTGTTGGTTTATATATGTGTGTGGACGTACATATGTCATTTTGTAATTTGACCTATCACGTATTTTTGTGTTCGCTCTGTGTTCGACTTTGTCCCAAACTTCACTACACAGAATCCTCCTGTTTATCGATCATTACCCTTATCACCCTAGAAACTGAATTGTTTACCACTTTGAATTCTTTTGTCGGTGCAGTTAAAACTAAAAAACTTAAGGGAGCTCCATTTCTATTTGAGTTAGTGGCGGTGGTAAGTTAATATGCTATTAATTGTAAGCCCTACGCAACATCATTTACTTGAAAATCATTGTCCACTAGACTAACCACGAAGGTAAGTCTTGTGTAGGGATGTTCAGTTGTGTGAAAGTATTGTGTGTTACAACTACTGCTAAGAATATCACAAAGAAAAAGTTTAAATAATGTGACTTGATTTTGTTGCCCTCTTTTTCAATTCAAACAGTTGCGGTTATTATGGCATTGAATGTCTTTACCATATATACGTAATTTAAAAACTCGACTTTGTTTTAGTAGCTTGAGTGTTAGAAGTTATAATCAATCGTTTAACAATAGTGTAGTTTTAGGCTTGCTCGCCATTTGTGCTCAAGCACACCACTATAATATATATATATATATATATTATCTAGATAAGCGTGTGGATGTTGTACATTATGTCAGTTTGCCCTTTGACCCTCACATTTTTGTGTTTGTTTGGTGATTGACACCATCCGCACACCCCACTAAACAGAATCATTTGGTTTATTGATCTTAACACGTATAATAATTTGTTTACCCTTTTAAATTAGGTTGTATCTGGACATCCGATATTTTGCGGATGCAGGTAAAACTTAGGAGTTTCACTTTCTATTCGAATTAGTGGCTGTGGTGGACTAGCCCCACACAATGGCAGTAACACAATAACTGCACATCTAAGTAACTACTAATTGGTGATTGTATAGACATTGTATAGACTTGTTAATTTGACTCATTAACATTTTGTTTCATTAGTTTTGTGAGCAGAGCAGTACTTAATAGTGCCACTCTGACAGTTATGTTTTCAGTCTTACAGTTGTAGTGCTATATTGATTAGAATTAAAAATTCTATCAAACTTGGCCTTATTGATGGTAAAACTTGTAATCTGGTTAGGCAAATAGCTAGTAAGACCTGGTGGCAGCATCTACCTCTCTCTCATACACACCCAACCACCACAGTGGCGGTGGTAAGTTATCTTGGCTAATATGCTGTTTGTCATTGTTAAACCCCTATGCAACAGTATTGTTCTTACTTGAAAATCCGTTGTCCAAATAGTCAAATCACAAAAGTAAGTCTAGTGTTGGTATATCCAGTGAACTAGTGTGTGTGAAAGTGTAGAGTGTTACAGCTACTGCTTTGCTAAATAATAGCACAAACATAAAAGAACTACGAAATTAACATTGGCTGCATTTACACAGCTTTTTAGGCTGCTGCAGTAGTAAGCAAGTCACCAGTTAGGATAAGATTATTACTGTGTGGCAATGCCTTAGTAATGCAAGTTTTTTTGTTTTGTTTTTTCAAGTCAAAAAGGTGTGGTATTTTGGCATTGAATCCTTTACCATATGTCATTTAAAAACTCAGTTGTTTTAAGTAACTGGAGTGCTTTCATTAATCATTTAGATTAAGCTGTCATTGCTACACAGTTAATTGCTACAGTGCTGCTTGTAGCTACTTTTAGGACTTAATCGACCAAGTAAACTGGATCTAATACATTAACTTGAGGCAAACTTAATGAATACTGCCTTATTGTTACTTTTGTATACAGACTTTGTAAAGGCAAAAGTCAACTTTTATCAGATTCTACCTTGTTTGAACTACTTGTGCACAATGGTTCATTCACCATTTGTGCTAAAGCACATCACTAGTTTTTATTAGATTGTTTTTCTTTGTCCTTTGCTTCACCATTTTAATGTCACATCATAATAACACTTATGTTATGAGTGTCTACCCCTTACCTATTCATCTTATTATATAAATTAGTTATTGGCATTATGATTTATGGGAAAGTTGTGAATAGAAATATGCTGTTTAAACACAGGTGGCATGTGAACTTCGTTGGATTCACGGTGATCCTAATGACCCTTTACCGTTATTGTTTTTACATTCGGGAAACATTTTCTGGGATGGCCGTCAAAGCTATGTGGGTGGAGTAGAAAACATGTTGCTAGGTGTCAGACCTAGAGATTATGTGAAGTACAGACATCACATGGACCGCATTGATGAACTGATGTTTGGTGAGTTTAAACTGTTTTAATGTACAAGAGTAATGATAAGATTTTTATTGCAATTTATTACAATTTTAATCTCTAGCCTCATAAAATAAATTATTTACTATTTTGACATTGGAAACATAATGGACAATTTTTGTACTTTTTTCACCCCTTGGATATTATACATATAGCTAAGGTGTAATACGGTTGATTACTAGTTGATTTATGTATGTATTATTTCTCTAGGCCTTTTTTGAAAATACTATAAGTTCCATCTCTAGACATTTTGCGTAGCATACAATACAACCAGTAACCAAGAAAGCAAACTTTTGTCTTGGATATTCTAACTTTCTTAATTTGTATCTGCTAAAACATAAGTAAATTTAAATTGTTTTTTTTTTTGACAAAATATTGCGCTCTTACTATAATTATACAAATTTTACATTAACATGTGTAAATCAAAAATTAAAACTGGTGAAAAACTGAGAAAAAGGAGGGAAAGGGACTATATGAGCACGTAGTGGGTTAGGGTCTTGCTGAAGAGAACACCAGAGCTCTAGTAGCAAGCATTGTTTCATAGTAACTTGACTATTGGACAATGGATCTTCAAGTAAGAACAATTCTGTTGCTTACAGTGTATGGTTATTGTGTATATCTATAACAAAATTGTGTGTTAACCAAGATAACTTTCCACTGCCACTATTTTTAAGAGAAAACGAACTCTGTAAAGCATGTAAGACCTATACGTGAATGCTTCTCCTTTTGTAACTTCGTTGCTTTTGCCATTTTTTTTTCACTTTTCGAACTTAGTTTTTCTAATCATTCAGTCATTAGTGCTCTTGCTAATGTGTACATTTTAAGTTGTCTCCAAGGATGGGCATGCATTGACCTTTTGAACTTTGGCAATCATATATTCCTAAATCTCATTTGAGACTTGTGTGTGAGGGGAATGCTTCACTCACCCATTTAGCTCTATGTGTCTTATATATTTCAGTGTTCAATGATAGAGTTAAGTCAATAGAAAATGAATGTATACTTTGGTTTCATATACATTTGCTGAGTTAAATTGCAGTAGCATGTGTAACTAATTCACTGGCATGTTTATGACAACCAGTATGGTAACATGATAATTAATGATACTATATTTTTTTATGTATCTTCTGTAAAGATATTCAGCAAGAAATGAATTTTTGAAGCAAGTAAAGAAAACTGTTTACTTGAATGCCTAATTAATATAGTACAAAAAGGGGAGCTAAAAATGTTGGACTTACTGTTTAAGGTTATGTATTACAGCTCAATTTCAAATGGCCATAGCTGCCATGAGTTTGAACAGAATGACAGATTATCCATCTTCTAGTTACCAAATTTTGAGCTTCAAAACTTAATGCAATGAAACAAGATTCAGCTGGAATGACACTCAAAGAAAGCATTCTGGCAGGCACTTAGTTTTTAAATTCTAAAAATAAAATATCATTGCATTTGTTGCAACTATTTTTATTACAGGAAGTATTACGTCATGTCAATACACAAACAAAAAAATAACCCTTTATATTAGGTAATCTATTGCTATTAATGGAATGCTTGGATAGATATGGTGATTGTGGTGTAAATGCTTGAAAGGGGTTTTACCATTATATAACCTAGAATTAATTTAGTTTGCTATTGTATTAAATAACACATTAGATTTTGATCATCTTAGCAAGAAAACAGTCACTAATGTAGACCTAATACTGCTACTAGTTAGTTTTTATTTGTGACCTAACCATAAAACACATCTTTACAGTAAAAGACCATTAACTGGCTAGTGCTGAGCACGTTAGTAACAATAATTTCTCAACACTGTTAACTTAAGGTTGTTATATTGATAATTAGGTAATCTAATTTTTGAGATGGCTACTGGAAGAGAGTTGGAAGGTGTGCTACCAAAGAAAGCAGAATATGACTGTGTCACAAAAAGTATTAAGAGGGTATTAAAGGACATTTTTGACGAGAATGCAACATTAGAAAAGGTAACACTTGTAAAATAATGAGTGTTTATAATATACCTTAATAACGTTTATTTGTTTTTAGATATCATCCTCGCATTTTTTCAGAATTCAATCACTTTCGAACAATCATTTACCAAGGGTAAGTTACATATGCAGTATAATTGGCGAGCGAGCGTAGCGAGCGAGACACTTACAGGGGTAAAAATGAAAAAATCGGGGATGTTTATTTATTTGTATATATGTTTGGACGTACGTATGTCATTTTTTACTTTGACCCTCGCGTTTTTGTGTTAGTTACGTGGTCGACCCCATCCCAAATTGCACTAAACAGAATCCTCTGGTTTATCGATCAGTACCCGTATCACCCTAGAAATTGAATTGTTTACCGTTTTGAATTCTTTTGCGGGTTGCATTTCCAAACTGGAAACTAAGGGAACTCAATTTCGTCTCTTCGATTCTATTCGAGTTAGTGGCAGTGGTAAGTCAATGCGCTCTTTGTCATGGTTATAAGCCGTGCGCAACAGTATTTACTTGAAAATACATTGTCCACTAGACTACCACGAAGGTAAGTCTGTAGGTGCATGTCCAGTTGTGTCAAAGCATTGTGTGTCACAACCACTACTTAGCTAAAGAATATCACAAAGAAAACTTTTAAATAACGTGTATTGTTTTGTTGTTGTTTTTTTCCTTCAATTCAAGCAGTTGCAGAGAGTTAGTTGTTACTATGGCACTGAAATCCCTTTACCCTGTATGCTAAATTTAAAAACTGGACCGTATTTTCAGTAGCTTCAGTGTTAGAAGTCAATAAGTCTTTAGGCTCGCTCGCCATTTGTGCTCAAGCACACCACTAGTGTATTTTCATAATCTTTCTTAATTTTTTTGAGCCTTGCTAAGGTTAATATAAAATAAACACGATAAATTTTATATCAAACATAACGCCATGTTTTAATGTACTACCATTAATTAAATGCATGTTATATGCTAATTGCATATGATATGTTTTCTCCAAAATAGGTTTTAAGCTAATATAAAACCCAAATAGAAATATATTTTTGAAAGTTTGGCAATTTGTTCAATTATTATAAATAATATTACCATGAATTTACCAATTTTTTTAGATTATTAAAAATTATCATGATGGAAGATTTATAGTTTATTGTTGCATAGGATATGCTATGTATTGTATTTTTTATTCAAAATACAGGAATCTTATTAAATTATTGTAATGATGAAATCTATATAATTTTTAATCATATATTACTAAAATATGAATGGATCATTAGCTACTCTCTTTGATTATCTTTCACACGGGCTTGAGAGCAAATAATTATAATTGAACTTGTGGTATATTTATCAGTCAGCTAAATTGTTACCAGTTTTGCTCATGTTACTGCAATTTTTTAACATGTTCTCGGAAGGAGGAAGAAGTTATATTAGAAAATGTTAGCTACTATAGAATAATAGATACCATGTTTTTTATTTTTCAATATTTTAAGTTTGTATTATTGCAATTAACTAATGTCAATTTTTTACTCTCTATTCACACAGTTTAAAGGTAATGTCAAGTTGTGCTTAGAGAAGGTCAAGAAAGGAAAATATAGAGATCAAGAGAATGGATTAAAAATTGCACAGTACAATTTTTTGAAGAAGCCAATGCACAGAGCACGTTTATATTTTGAAAAACAATAAGACAATAAATAATGAATTGCATTTTTGTGCTACAATATTCTATGATAATGAGATGGTGATATCAACTCATATCATTTTTTTTATTCAGTTCATTTCAACATATTACTTGCTAGGTCTTCTATTTATCTGTATACAATTTTCATGTTTATTGTGAACATTGTGACAGGTGTATATTAAGGTAAATAATATAGCTAGCTGGTTATCAGCTGTACCAGTTTGATAATCCTAACAATGTGCAAAAAAAGGGATCAGTATACAAAAAATAACATTATAGGAAAGGAATTTTATTCTCGATCACTGAATGATGATTTTTTCTTAGCATTCATCCTTCAAGTACAGTTAATATACAGTTACTTATAAGGTATTGCATCATGACGACCAGTGATTATATTTATATTATACTTATGATGGTTAAATTACTGTGCGTTTGCATTGAAATAAACAAGGGGAAAATTTATAGCATTTTTAACCCTTTTTATGTCGCTTTTTTCTACCTTCAAATTATATTATTTGTATCTAGTTACTACAAAGATTACCTGTATTTATTTTATATATTGTTGAGGATGCTTAATTGTCTAGTAGCTAAAGACATTTTGTTTTTCACAGCAATGTATTCACAACATATCTGCGAGTCACTGCTACATCATAATGTACACATTTGTCATGCATACACTAAATCACATCCATTTTTTCTTAATTTTTGTATCACTCACGCATAATTACCTGCCGAGTCATGCTCCGTGGGGGATCACGTGAGGGGGGATGATTTTGGAATGATGAATTGAACGAACTGTCTAATAACTCCTCCTAGCTAACCTCGGTTATATTGCTTAATACTTGGCGCTCCATTGTGTAGGCTAGTCCTATAACCCCCAACGCCAGGGAGTCTCCCACGGGCATTACACATTGACTTACTAGTAATTATGCGACCTTTTGCTACTTAGTATAGCTACTTACACACTAGAATAATTGTATGTTAAGTATAACTTCCCTGGGTTCTGTTTATAATGCAAGCTGATAGAGATGCTTCTCTCATCAAAGAGTTTATTTTCAAAGATTCCACATTATTTTATCAGAAGTAATAGATTAGCTTGATGATTCACCTCTGTCCAGAAAATTAACAAATACGATAACTTACTGTAATATTAAAAAAATATCCACCGAATATCCTATACTATGCTTTACAACAGTACCACTTTAGCATAATAGGCAAGTATTAATATCACATTAGTATAATAAATGATGAATAATTGTATCTTGCAAGTTACCACCTCCTCTATTTCCACATAAGGCCTTCATGAATATTTTTTTGGAATAATTCTTATGTGGTTGTTTATTTTTCATCAAAACATTTAAATACATTTTTAATCTGTCTGAAACAACCAGTATTGTTATTAATCTCAAGTAAAAGTTACTAATGAGGTGAAACCTATTTTTATAGTAAATTTCAAATTAAAACAAATACTGAAACCATAAATAATATTATTATATTAACTCCGACTAAAAGTGAATACAATCATTGTTGCAATGAATTAATTGTAGCTATTATTGTTTCAAAATAGCTCCTTATACATGAATATACTTTCCAAGCGTTTAATTTAACCATAGCTATTATATCAAAGTACAGACTTAACAAAATGATAGCCGCATGGACGCGTCAATCGGGGTTAATCGGTTAAAATTGAAAATGTGTGTCTCTATTAAGATTCAAATGCTTAGTAACAGCTATACAGTTGTTCACACACCTGAGGGTCTCCAAGGGTAACATTATATAAAATCCCACTTGTCTTTCACCATTATGACATAATTTTAAGCATTCCTTAATAAGTAATACCTTTACATTATTTATTTTTATGTACCAAAGTGGAATTATACAATTACAAAGTGTTAAATATTTGTAACGCAGCTAAATTTTGCCATATAGCAGCTAGTGTATGTCTCAATGTAGCATTATGTATTGTTACATGATAAAGCTAGATTCTTGTTATGCTTATGTAAGTGGGCGTTTCCTCTCAATTTTATTCCTATGCCTTGCTTAGCTCTGTCACATGACCCTCTCAGTGTTTGTTTTTTTAGAGGTAGTATAGCTGCAGCATTATGAGGTACATTTGTGTTGTACTACTTCTCACCATATAACATAATATGTTTTCTTACTTGAAAAAACAAGTTAAGTCACTTAGAGAATACAACACAATGATCCTTAGAATTTGATTGCTTATCCCTTGAATCCAATAGTCAAGGCAAGAAGAGAATACAAAGCAGGTCTTGTGCTGCTATATCCAGTGAAGAAGTATGTATAAAATGTTGTGTGTTGCTAAAGAATAGCAATAACTAAATAGAAATATTTCACAAAAAAATATTAGCAACTAGCATTCAAATTTAAATTTCAGTCAGACCCAGCTTGCTCGCCATAATGTGCTGAAACGCATCAATAGTTATAGTAGCTGTGAGTGCTTGTTGTCAAGAGCTACTGGTAATTCAGATAGTCGGAATGACTTTGAGACTACGGAAAATACCAGTACTCGGAAATTGAGGTAAGAAAGTATAGTTCTGTAATTGTTAGCTAAAGTAGTATGGTCACAACTGGTACGTACTGGATTGATAAATTCTTGTATTTACCCAATTTTTGTGCCAAGTTCTAAAGTTGATATTAAATCAACTCATTTATTATATTTTTTGTAGGGTTATTGCTATATGAAATGGTAAACATTTTATTCAAGGATTGCTAGAAGATTTGGATTTAGATGACATACATAACTCTAAAATTAGACAAGTTATTCAGTTATTGAGTAGTGATTCATTCAGAAGAATTGGATCTAAAAAAGACGGAATGCAAGAGGTACTTCATGAAATGTTAGAATAAATACTAGTGTGAATACTGTAGCTATTTGTGTGATTGTAGATTTTGAAGATTCAGTTTTTTCAGCAAGTTATATTTATTGAGGTAGGATACTATGTAGGTGTTTTTGTTTCAGCATGTAGGTTTCTATGAATATTTTAGGTTGCTTTTATTGTGTGATTAAACATATGCTTTAGTGGCTATCAGTAACCCTCAGCATGCATGCACGAGAGGGTTACAGTACACTATTTGTCTGTCTGTCTTGAAGTCGGTGGCCTTCTGGAGATTGAAACAAGTATCAAAATGTTGCACTGGACAGTTTAAGACCCTTTAATATGTCAGAATTTTTTGCAACTAATTTTTCAGATAAGTTAGTTATTTTTTGGCATTCTGGTAGTAAACTTTTGTTATTAACATCCCCTATTGCTATGCCATTATCTTGCTCTCTAATGCTGAGGGTTTGCACTTTTGGTGCTATATTTTGAAATGCAATGAAAATGAATGTAATATAGTTAAATACTAATATTATGTGTGAGTAGAAGTACTTAGTAGTAGTTTATAATAATGAGGCAAGAGCTTATTACCATTTTAAAAAATATATTGTGAGCCGTATATTTTCAAATGTAAATTTTAAACTCAAATATAGCTATATTATTATGTAATAGTTAGAGCATACGCGCTTAAGTACTGGTGGATTTAGTGCACTAAATCCACCAGTACCTGAGCGCATGCTCTAACTATTTTAGAACCCGTTTACCAGCCAGTTTCCACTAGCAACTTGGTTTATCTGCATTTTCGCACAAATATGGCGGTGTCAAGCGAATTTCCGGCCCAAAATTAAAATTCAATTAAAATTCAATTGAAGCACCCCTGGCAGGTTTACTTTAGCATTGTAGCTGCCAGCTGATGTTATCTCCAGATCTAACTCTACCCTGGGCTGCTCTGCTCTAACAGTTAAGCAGCTAGCTATGGTAAATTCCTGCGGGGGTATGAGTGTCAGCAGGAGAGTTGTACGAACTAGGGCTGCTGGAGAGTTGTCGAACTAGGGCTGGTCCCCGTATAGGTCGGATATGAGAGGGTAGTAGACCCTCACATATCATATCCAGGCCTCACACAGCTTTATCCGGCCTATTCTATTAAACTAAAACTCAAAAATAGCAATACCCCAAGGGTGGTTAGTATGCACAGTTTATATACCTAAAGGCAAAAAAGAGTGCACACTTACCAAGTTAGTACACCTAGTAACAATATAGCAACGGGTTCTAAAATAATATAGTGCTGTGGCAAAAATATTGTTATTATTTAATTTTTATACTCTTTAAACCAATTGAAAGTTGGTAAAGCATAATTTGTAACTATTTTATAAACTTGCATTATTCTATATACATGTTTTAGGAATGGATCCCTATTGAATATACTCCTGAAGGCTTAAGATTAGTTAATGTGTAGCATCATCCTCAAAAATAGAAAATATACAGTTAAAGGTATAATAGTACACATTTTTAGTAGACATTTAAATTTGAAGAACATAATTTTTTTTTATCAAAATCTTTAGTTTTAACAATAATATAGACCTTAAGTACAATGCTAGCCGTACATTTTAATATATATATGTGATTCAGTCATTCTCGGCTGAAATAATTATAATAATAGGAAATTTTTTCTCTTTGTAACAGCCAATGGCTGTTAAAAAGAGAAAAAAATTCCTATTATATATATATATATACATATTATAATTATATGTATTATATATTATTATTATGTATATATATTGCTGAAAGTTCAATTTTAATATTGTGGATGGGTTTATTTAAAAGTAATATTACTATATAAATACATAAAATATATAGATTTCCATAAAGAATGCTTTGTTAGTTATGTATTGAAATGCAGATAATTAAACAAACAAAAAGAAATGATAATTATAGGAATACTGTCTGTTATTTATAGTGGACTCTAGAAGAATAATTTGGCTGTTCTTGCCTAGCATATTTAGCAGTAATTATCTGGACACTGACTACATGTATTTGTACTGCAATATCATTAAAAAGTAATACAATAATGCTATACACTTTAACACTATTATGTGATCTTCAGTAATGGTGTGTTTTATATAATCAAAAATCCGATCCATTCATTGAAAAAGACTAGACAAAGTTAAATCATTTGAAAATGTGTTCATGTTTAAATTCTTGGTTTGTGTTGTGAGATTGATATGCAATGGTTCTGAAAAATCATTAGTTAAATGAGTTATGAACCCTGAAGATTTCAAACAACTTTCATTTTATTAATGAAAAAGCTTAACTGGATATAATATATACCAAATGTGCTGTAGAAAAAATAATGTAATGTAAAACAAATGATTATTTAGTGGTTAGTTTACAAACTTGAGATTTGTTTGAAGTCATTATTTTAGTTACATACTAGTAGCACACGACAATTGGGTAAAGCTATAAAAACTCAGCCAAACTATCACGCAAAGACTACTAACTTAAACTAAGGGAAAAAGACAAATATATCTCCAGACTTAAACACACTGACTAAGGCCTATCCACTATCCAGTATGTTCAAGATCCATATCAGTACTCAGTCTCAAATTCAAAACTAAATGATACATAACTATAAAGAACAAATTACAATTACAGAACATAAAACAAAACAAAATAAATGATACACAAAAGCAAGCAAATAGAATGAGAGTGTTACAAGTATATATGTGAGTGGAATGGAATGGGGATTGTATAAGATAAGGGCAGGCATGAGAAAGGTAATGTTAGAATAGAATAATTGTTTGTGTGAATGCAGTGAAGGTACGCTAATTAGTGAATAGGTGGTCCATTAGCACCTACAGCTAAATCATTCCACAGAAGCTAGCCTGGAGTTGAGGGGTGGGGCTGCTCCACATTCTTAATCTCAAAGATTCATCTTTGGAAGAAGAGGTATTGTTCCAACTTGCTACATCGTACAAACTTGATGCTGATACCTGTCAAAATATAGGTAAGATGTTATCATATTATATTATCTTGTTATAACAAAAATGAAAAAGTCTTTATAAAGCTGGAGAATAAATAAAAGGTGGGCAAAAACTGCTGATGGAATGTTGTCTGTGGTAGGTCATCATGAATAGTTTATAATTACAGATATTATATTATTAGCTGCTATTTATTTTTTATTTGATTCCAATTCCTTATATGTGTCCTATTTTTGTGAAATCTGAAATGGATTTGATTCAAGCAGTTTTAAATCTGGAGGTAAGCGTATTATTTCGATATATTTAAAAAAATGTATTACTATTAATTATTTTAGTGCCCGTTTCTTCTCCCAGTCTACGAGGTCCGATATATCAAATTACACAATAGTCATTTGCTAGTATTATTGAAACAGTATGTTAAAGATGGATCACTGAAAGACAGGAAGGTTAGCATATCTGTAATAAATAACACTTAAATTATTTATATTTTTATTTCAGACCATTCCATTGTAATCCTGGGATGAAAAAAATTGTAGCAAACTATCAAGCAAATTTTCTCCAGAGGAAATAGCTATAATTACCCAGGAATTTCTGAAGAGTTACCACACAGGTTTGAACCTAACCTATTTATTACCACCACCACTAATTCAAATAATAAAGTGAACTCTGGTAAGTGTGTTGAGTTATAACTGGACCCGCACAAGAATTCAAAGTGTGGTAAACAATTCAATTTCTTTCAATGATGTCAGTAAAGATCGATTAATCATAAAATTCTGTTTGGCGGAGTATCGGATGGGATAGACCTTCTAGTAAACACAAAAATGTGAGGGACAAAGTACAAAATGTGACATATGCGTCCAAACATATATAAACAAACAAACATCCCCAATTTTCATTGTGTTACCCCAGTAAGTGTCTCACCAATAAACAAGGTGACATATTATATTTAGTTTGCTAGAAAATAAATATTTTAGCTCCCACTTACCTAGTTCAGAAAGGCATCTTTCAGTTCATTTGTCTAAATTACAAGTATGTAGTCATTGACCATTAATTTTAGAAAATACATATGGAATTACTTTCTTACCTCAATATTTTGGTAGTATCTGTTTTATGCCATTCTGAATATTTGAATGACCAATAAGTAAAAAAAACTATTTCTTTACATTAAGTAAGGTAAAGATATTTTAATGCCATAGAAATCACTCGCCACAATTTTTGTTAACTAAAAACACATTTCTTAGAAATTATCAAGAAGTTTTGAGCCCAAACGTAATAAGACTAGTTTGGTGATATTCTTACCTAAGCAGTAACTGTAACACACAACACTTTAACACACAGGCTCTTCTTGACCTGATATAAAAGCACTATGCTTTTATTGTATTTTCTTTGACTATTGGACACAATTATTGTAGCAAAGTCATACATAGCTTTGAGAAACGGTGCATTAACCAAGATAACTTACTAATGGCACTAAAATTAAACTCCTCTGGTAAGTTTGTAAGACCGACTTCATCCAGCAACATTCAGATCATGTCAGTGACAACCTAGCTAATTTAAATGACTAACCATTCGATTTCCTTGGATTACGGGTAAGTATCATTAAATTAATGGATTCCGTTTAGTGGAATGTGGGACAACAACCAAGCGAAACAAAAAGTGAAGAATCAAAGTAAAAAATGACGTATATACGCTTATACTAATATATAACCAATATCCACAATTCTCAATTAGGTTACTCCTGATAGTGTCTCACTCACTTTGCTGTCTTGCTGAGTATAGGCATACTTAAAATTTTGAAATATTGTTACATCACATAGGAAAACAAATGTGGAAAAAACGATGGCAGTAATTTTGTTACAGTTTGAAAGTCATTGCTTTTGACCTTAATCAATGTCGAAAAATATTTTCTAGTCACTAGCACAGTATAGCCACTTGAAAATACCTGCAACCATTAGCTACATAAACTTTGTGTGAAAATCTGTAAACTACGCGGACTATGAAGTCGATGTTAGGGCACAGAATGGTTGATAAAAGGTACCAGTCTATAATAGGCCGACACTAGATGGTTGTATAATAAACAAAGTTTGGGCATGCTGGCATATAATTATAGTTCTATATCTAACCTTGATGTTAATATTGAGAAGTTTATTAGACATTGAGAGTAATGTATGTCTGTTTAAGTTTAGAATCTATTGTCAGAAGAATTTTCCATGCATTCTGTGATGTAAATTGTTGGCAACAATTGAATGAAAGCCTTTTGCAAGTCTTGAGCAAAAATATTTTGATTGAAATAATTGAAATTGTTTTTTAATATTTTTTTTCGTTACTCTTGGTTCAGTAACCTTATTTCTAGCTCTTGAGCATTAAGATCTATTATAGTCATTGAGAATAGATTTGTCATTTAATGCATAGGTTGCCTGTAAACTTCGTCTGATTCATTGTGATCCGAATGACCCTTTACCCTTATTGTTTTTACATTCGGGAAACATTTTCTGGGATGGCCGTCAAAGCTATGTGGGTGGAGTAGAAACATGTTGCTAGGTGTCAGACCCAGAGATTATGTGAAGTGCAGATATCACATGGACCGCATTGATGAACTGATGTTTGGTGAGTTTATTAATAAATAGTGATAATACTTTCAATAATGTGCAACAAACAAATTGAGTGAATCTTTGCACTCAGGACTTTAAAATTAATTTCTATAAAAAATTGGAATTTTGAGAACTGAAATGCACATCATGTTACAATAATATAAATTAAATTATATATTATATATTTATATATATAATTATAATAATGCGCTATAATCTAGTCATTCAGCTTGTGATAGCAAAATATCTTGAAATATGTGGTGGGTCATATTTTTGTTGAAATTATAAATAATATGCAGGCTTATTGTTTCATTAGGCATGTTTCAGGAACTAGCTATGTTTTTTTAATCTTGAAACACTAATGCTGACCTGAGCTAATTTTGGAACAAATCATTGCAGCTAAGATCATAATTTGGCAGTTCATAGTTTTGGTGCTTAGCAATAATTTCTCATGGTGGGCATTATTAAATATAATGTTGTTGATGACTAGGTAATCTAATCTTTGAGATGGCCTCTGGAAAAGAATTAGTTGGTGTGTTTCCAACGGAAGCAGAGTATGGCAATGTAAAGAAAAAGATGAGGACAGTATTAAAGGACATTTTTAACAATGATGCAACCTTAGAAACAGTAAGATTCATGCTTTATGAATGATCATTTTCACTTTTTGTTGTATGTTTTAGATATCACAATTAGATTTTTTCAGTTTTTCTGACAAGGATATACCAAAGGTAGCTACTGTAAAATGTAATGGTGACACTATAACTACCACAGAGAGTTCGACCTCATTGACCTCTGAAAAGGACTGCACCAAAAAATCAATGTGTCAGGTTAAGTTTAATTGATAGAACGAGAAAATTTGCCATTATTACATGAATTGATGTTTGAATTTTTATTTAACTATAGTTATGTAATAGAATTCAGTTCTGTGTTTCTTGAAATCTATATTTACTCAGTGTAGAGTACTTAAGAGATTGTCACTAGCTACTTGTAATCACCAATTTCAATCACATTATTCTTAGTGTAAAGTAAATAAATTCTTATTAAAAATACAATGCTATATTTTTTTTTCTAATTTGCATTTTTTCAGTTGTTATTTTATAATGAGGTGATTTATGCGTTATTTATAGTTTAAAGGTTCTGTCAACTTCCTCTTAAAGAAAGTCAAGAAAGGAAAATATAGAGATCAAGATGATGGATTAAAACAGGTTAAGTATAGTTATTTTCAGAAGCCACTTCAAAGAGCTCGTCTGTATATTGAAAGAACTTGAGAGAAACTGCATTATAAACTTCATAATCTATTTGTGTCTAAGTTAACAATTTCATTGAGGAATTGGGTTGTTATACCTAACACTATTGATTCAAATTCTTTTTTCCGTTCATCTTATTATTGTTATTTTAATTATGAGTATTTATACAGTCAATTGATATATTTTATTCCTTAAGTTAAATAATCAATACAGTTGGCTTTTTAAATAGCTAATAGCTATACCTAGCACTTGTCTGAAGAGTTTGCTTAGCACATGTCTGCTCAAAAGGAAACTTTTATTATTCTACACCTTAAAAATTGACCTATCAACATTTTTACTGAATGCATCTTCCTAAACATAATGATCAGAATGATAATAATGATAATGATTTAAAAAAATAATTGAAAACCTCTGAACAGAGAACACTTTTAGTTAAAAGAGGTTGTTTGCATTAGGAAATGCATTTTCTATTGGAAGAGGCAAGCAGAAAGATTACTAAACTTGAGGTAATTTATTGGTTAGAGAGTTCACTATCAGAGGTGTCACTGCAGCCTTATTTATATTGTTTTAAGAAAGAAATACTATAATTTTAAGTTATTTAGACCTATACATGTCAAGCGCAGTCCATGTTATTGACCTAACTACTGCTATTACCCCTGTTCCTTTTTAGCAGATAGGAAGACCTGTCATAAATTGTGTTTTCTTATTGTTTAGTTTAACTCTAGCCCTTGTCTTCGCTGGCAGCACTCATTCCTAGAAACATAAGCATCGTCCTCATGCCATGGCACACTTATACATGGGGACATTTCTAATAGAGGGTGGTTGGTTGGAGGAGTGCAATCGATCATATTTCTTTGTAAACAGAAACTAGCTGGAGTTATTTACTGCAAGCTCATTAATCGCTAATACACATAGAACACTCTTATGTATTAGTTTTTGATAAGTAATGCTCAGAATTCGGATTGTAATATCATGCGTAATTCCAGCTGCTTGATGGTCCCAAGCTGTTCAGTTCAGTGAAGTTACACTGCATGGACTATTCAGTCACACTCAAGTAAAGAATAATTTTTCAATTCAGCATTCGCTGAGCAAACCCATGTACTTTTGAACTTTGAAGTCCACCAAAACGCAAATTTCATTTGAAGATTTTTGTTTTTTGATATTCACATCGCATTGATGTTTTAGCACATGCATTGGTTTACTATGGCATTCTGACCAAACAAAAACTTGGTAAGTATATTGAGATTAGAGAACTCTCACTTATGTAAGAGGAAATATGTCTGATGTATTGACTGTACAATACATTATCAGCAAATGCTCACATCATTCTGCCATTGACAATATTTGTAGCCAATATGTTGCTATTGCGATGGGAACGCACTCAAACGATTGTTCAGTTTTCTGAGGAGTCGTTACTAAGCTTTATCCACAAGGTGTTAATGATGGGTATGATGTTGTGGAGAAATGGATCTCAGAAGAAGCGAACTTGTATGGATGTTCTGCGCCTGTGAATAGTAAGTGCAAACATACCAAAAAAACATGTTTGTACTCTATGGTCTTTTTTAGCTGCTGACCAGTGGAAAATATTATATTATCATACTCTTCATTCTTACTTCGCACTAAGGTAACCAATACATATTGGTGGTTGCAATTTTTTTACTTTTAATTAATTTTTTTTTTACAATGGTTAAATGTTCTTCAGAAGTAGAGCTTTGACTAGCCAACCACATCTCAAAAAGAACTAGCGAGGTTGGGATTATATAGTTATTTGTACACGAGATATATACACTGGTTTCATTTGTTTACATCCTTAGTTGGAGAGTCAATTGGTGGACATTGAAAAGAAGCATTTCATCTCTTCACGATGGACACCATCAGATAGATAGGCAAGAACTGGAAAATCGTGTGGCAGCAGACAAAAAAGAGCATTTGTTACGAGCAATTTGGAAAGCTGCCAAGAGGAGAGCATTATTACTCAAACTAAAGACCAAGTATGCAGGTATGTCTTAGCAGGGTTTTGGTTGGTTCATATTATTTGCTAGTTTTTATTTATTCAGTAAAAATAACACGCATGACAGAATTGAACTTTTCAGTACCAATATACTATCACACATGGCTGATTTGGTTTGAGCCTACATTTGGTTTTTGGTTATTTTTCTCCTTTTGTGCACTTGAAATACGTGTACACTAAATAATGATAATGATGGCTCTTGTATTTCTGTATTAATTCCATAATCAATACCCTTCCATCATTGGCATAACCACACATATACATAGGACTGAAGCTGGGAGATTATTTATGTTAAAGTTGAATAAGTACAACTGTAATTAATCTTATCAGCAAATCTATGTAGCCTGGTAAATGTGACTGTCTGGTGTGTCTGTAACATATCTCTTATAAGCCCCAATGTGTGTGTGTGTGTGTGTGTGTGTGTGTGTGCGTGTGTGTGTGTGTGTGTGTGTGTGTGTGTGTGTGTGTGTGTGTGTGTGTGTGTGGGGTCGGTTCTTGAACTAATAAGTCAGCGCCTCCTCGTGGTGACCCCGGGCAACAGCATACCCAGTGTATGCTGGCTAAAGCTGACTAGTGCTCTCTCGGAATGAACGGGATAATGAGTACAGGGTGTCGACAGATGGCACCACTCATGTCTTGCCATGATAGCTCTCCTGCAGAGGTTTTGCACCCCTCTCAGGATGACATATCTCAAGGTGCACATAGAACAGGTCAAGGAAAATCTGAAGTCTGGTTTTTGGCCTCTTGGAATGTTAGAACCTTGTTGGATGTGGATGGACCTATTGAGACAGCAAGGCAGCAGAATGACGATGAGCGAGTAGATGTTGTGGATGAAAGGAAAATAGATCAAGTGGTGGCTGAGTTGAGGAAGTATAAGGTGGACGTTGCTGGGCTGCAGGAGACTAAATGGTTTGGACGCGGAGTGTACAGTGTTAGTGACAGTGTGGTGATAGCTGCAGGAAGGCCAGTGCCTGGTGCTGGTGTAGTGAAGCGTAGAGGAGAAGGGGTGGCAATTGTTCTGTCTGGAGCCGCTGTGGAAGCATGGAAGTGTGGTGGAAGTAAGTGGAAGAGATGGAGCTCTAGGTTGGTGTCTGCAGAGCTGATGGTTGACAGTAGTAAGGGTGAAGTGCTGCATGTGGTGTCTTGCTATGCGCCTACTTTTGGTGCAAGCAGGGAGGAGAAGGACAGCTTCTACAGCCTGTTACAGGGTGTGCTCTCTTCTATACCATCCAAAGATAACTTTGTGTTGCTGGGGGATTTCAATGCTTGTGTGGGCTCAAGGAGTGAGAATGATGAATGGTGGGATGAGAGAGGTCCACACGGGCATGGAGTCCTCAATGAAGCTGGTAGAGAGCTGCTGTCCTTCTGCAGTGTTAATGAGGCGACTGTGTGCAACACGTGGTTTCAAAAGAAGGCCATATATAAGCAGACCTGGCAGCATCCTAAATCAAAGCGATGGCATTGTATAGATTACGCTATTGTAAGGAGAAGTGAGCATTGGAGGTGTCTAGATGTTGCAGTGAAGCGTGGTGCTGTCTGCAATTCTGACCACATGATGTTGTGGATGAAGCTGAAGGTTGGGAAGAAGCTTTGCAGGAATGCTAAGAAGGAGACAGTGAAGAGGTTTAATGTGGCTGAACTCGAAGGGCACTGTGTAGATGTGAAAGGCAGAGAGCTACCTAAAGGTAGGTTTGTGTCAGGTGTCAGTGATAGGATGACGAATAGCTGGAACCCAGGAGGCAGTGTGCAGGAGAAGTGGAAGGTGATGAGAGATGCAATGTGTAGTGCAGCGAAGTCAATACTGGGTGTGGCTAGTGGGAGAAAAACTGACTGGTTCAGAGAAAGTGGAAATGTATTGAGACCCCTTTTTGAGGAGAGGAGCCGTACTTATGCACAGTGGCTGAGTTCTGGAAAGGCAAAGAATAAGAAGAAGTTTGTGAAGGCAAGGAGTGTTGCTAGGAAAGCTGTGAGGGATGCTAAGAATGGATGGTTTCAGAGGAAGGCGATGGAGGCATCTGCACGCAGGAATGGTGGGAAGGTAGTGTGGAAATGCATCAAAGACATCCAGAGGAGCAGGAGAGGGCTGGCCCCTATGAGAGTGACTATAGTGAAGGATGAAGATGGCAATCCATGCACCACACCTGACTCACAGCAGCAAAGATGGCAACGTCATTTTGAGAAGGTCCTGAATGCCCAGAGCATGTTTAGTGAAGCAGAAGTGACAAGTGTGAGGCAGAGGCCAGTCAGGGAGGAGATGGCAGAAGTATCCAGTGAGGAGGAAGTGCTGGAGGCAGTGATGAAGATGAAGAATGGCAAAGCTGCTGGGGAGTCAGGGATTCTCTCAGAAATGGTGAAGGCAGCATGTTGTAGTGGAAGCTTTGTTGAGATGTTGATGGAGCTGGTCTCAGATGTGTGGGCTGAGGGTAAAGTTCCTGCTGATTGGAGTGATGCGGTGCTGGTGCCTATCCCTAAGAAAGGAGACCTGACCCAGTGCGACAACTGGAGGGGGATTGCGCTGTTGGATGTTGTAGGGAAGGTAGTGGCCAGGGTCATTCAGGGACGGTTGCAGAAGTTGGCAGAGGATGAGTTACCAGAGTCCCAGTGTGGTTTTCGGAAGGGTAGAGGTTGTGTTGACATGGTGTTTGCTGTGAGGCAGCTGCTGGAGAAATCTTGGGAGCACAGGGAGAGACTGTTTATCACCTTCGTGGACTTAAGGAAGGCCTATGATTCAGTTCCAAGGGAGGCTATGTGGAAAGTCCTTGTGAAGCTTGGTGTCCCGGAGATGATGGTCAACATCATAAAGTCCTTCCACCAAGATATGAAGGCCAGTCTTTGCATAGATGGTAAGCTGATGGACCCAATCACTGTGGCTAAAGGCTTGAGGCAAGGTTGTTGTATGGCACCTGTACTTTTCAACCTCTATACGTGTGCAGTTATGGAGAAGTGGCTAGAGAAGCGTGAGGCGGAAGTAGAGGTTGGGGTCAGGGTGCTGTACAAGCTTGATGGAAAGCTCTTTCGGAGATACTGCAGAAATGCAGAGGCTAGGGTGGTAACTGATTGTCTTTTTGCAGATGATGGTGCCTTGCTATCCTCCTCTAGAAGTGGTGCAGAATCAGCCATAAGAGCATACCAGTGTGTGAGCTCTAGTTTTGGTCTAACTGTGAACAGCTCCAAGACCAAGCACATGGTCACGGGCAGATTGGCAGCGGAGAGTGATAGAGCAGCTATTCAGGTGGAAGGTGGAACGATCGAATGTGTGAAGGAATTCTCCTATCTAGGATTACAAGTAGACGACTCTGGCAGGATTGATGGCGAGGTGGAGAGACGAATAGGCCTAGCCTCTAGAGCCTTTGGTGCTTTGAGGAAGGCGGTATTCCTAGATAGGAATCTGACATTGACCACCAAGAGAATGATCTACCGGGCTTGTGTCATGTCAGTACTCCTGTATGGGTCAGAATGTTGGACACCACTGAAGAGGCATGTCAACATGTTAAACTCCTTCCACTACAGGTGTATTAGGACCATCCTGGGAATTAGCAACAGGCAGCAATGAGAAGAGCGGATCAGCAAAGTAGAGGTGAGAAAGAGATGGGGAGATCAAGAGACGGTGAGAGACATGGTGATTAGAAAAAGACTGGAATGGCTGGGCCATGTGGCACGCATGCCTGACCACAGGATCCCCAAATCCATGCTATTTGGATGGCTGAGTCAACCACGCCCACAGGGAGGACCACGCAGAAGATGGAGGGATGTTGTAAGGAGAGATCTAAAGGAGGTGAATATTAGTGAAAAGGAATGGTATGAAACAGCAAGGAGGTCCAGGCCAGAGTGGAGAGCATTATGCAGACTTGGGATAGAGGAGATGATGGATACCGAGCAGGAGAAGAGGAAATCTGCGCAGTTGAGGGAAGTGATGTGTGAAGTATGTAGAAGGAGTTTTAGTAGAGAGAGTGACAAGATGAGGCATAAGTGTAGTGAAGAAAGAAGGAAGCCTGTGAGGGAACAGAAGGGAGTGGTGCAATGTATGACCTGCAAGAAATGGTTTCTTAGTAGAGGAGGACTGGCAGTTCATTCGTGTAAACCTCCAGGAGGGTAGATCAGACTCGGAAATTCTTTGACTTGTTGCCCATTAGGGCTTGCGTGACCGTGAAACGGCAGCAATATGACAGGACAGGACAGGTGTGTGTGTGTGTGTGTGTGTGTGCTGGCATATGGGTGGATGCAAGATGGACAGAAGATTTGCAAAAACTGTTTGTCTCCGCAAATTGCAAGGGAAACGAGGAGAACAAAAGCTTGTTATTAGAACACAATTTATGCTTCTCAAATGATGAAAGTCTGCAATATTCATCAGCAGTGGATCTTGAAGTTTTGTCTAACTTATACAGTTGCCAACTCTTCTCCAGAAATGAAGAAAAAGCATGACGTCATTGAAGAATATTTGCTGCTCTTAAGAAGTTGAGAAGAACTTAAGCTAATTGAAGTAGAAGTTTTTATTCTTCAAAGAAAGTTGTGATTGAGGCAAAGATACAGTCTTATTCAGATTCCTCAGCACATTCAATTGGGGCTGATGCAGCTGCTTGAAGAAGTAACACAGTTGCAGCTGTCTTTGGAGAAGACCACAAGGGCTATGAAGGACTGTAATGTGGCAGATGAAGATATAGCCTACAGTAGCTCAGAGTCTGACAGTGATTTTTGAATTATTATTATAGTATTATCATTACCACTATCATTTAATTTATAACTACTATTGTTACTATTACAACAATACCACTGAAAGTCAATATATTCATTTGATATACATGAGAATATCATGAGCTGTTGGCTTAGTATTTACATGAGTGTTGCAGGCATGAGGGTAGACATAGCCATTCAGACGAGGAGCTAATATTCTGCGGTATCTATAAATGATTAATAGATTTGTGAATATTGCCCATGTGTGAATACCATAGTAATGAGTTTCTAGTGCAGTAAACACTTGCATAAACTGGGGGGGGATTAGCCCTGTTCAGTACATGATTTATGCCACTGTCTATGAACTGCCTTTAATTAAGATGTCCAGTGATATAAATTCACTTGGAAAACATATCATGAGATGGTAGCAAATGCAAAAATCAGGCATTGCTAGCTAGGGTGTTAATAAAGTTCAAGATCATTTCCAAAATCATGCAAACTAGATGTCAATGCTGAGATTTGCATGTTACAAGGATTACTGCATGTGGTCACTTTAATAAAATACCTTATAGATAACTGCATACAATATTGACATATCTTCAAATTGTGGAACCTCAAACAAATTCCTGCAGTGTATTTAGCATTATAGTTAAGTTAATGTAATACGTGGTAAGAGGGATTTCTGTAAGTAGCTTAAACTCACGTACACACAACACTAGCTGGTGTAAGAATGGAAGTTGAAGAGTGCTCTGGAGTGGGGTTCACAAGTTTTGCACGTAGTCAACCACCAATGAACTGAATCTAATGGTAAAGCTCGCATGAGGAGCCCCATGAACCCCCACCTCATAATGGTCTTCTTATGTCAGTGTATGAGGCTTATCTTTTCTACACAAGTACAAGTATTAAGTGTATGTCAAGTTCAAAGACTTGCTTAGTGTTGATATCTCGGCCACTAGAAATCAAGGGGATCTTTGGCACTGAATAAACTAGGCACTCGATATCTCAAATTACTCGTGTCTCACTTACCAGTTGGAGGTTCGACAATGGGTGGAGCTTTGACAATGGGTGGAGCCTTCACAATGGGTAGAGGTTTGACAATGGGTAGAGGTTTGACAATGGGTGGAGGTTTGACAATGGGTGGAGGTTTGACAATGGGTGGTGCTTTGGCAATGGGTGGAGGCTTGACAATGGGTGGAGGCTTGACATTGGGTGGAGGTTTGACAATGGATAGAGCTTTGACATTGGGTTGAAGCTTGACAATGAGTGGATTAGTGACAGTGGGTGGAGCTTTGATGGCGGATAAAACTGTGTGCGGGTGTTTGGCTTTAGGAGGAGCTTTGGAAGATGTACATTTTGTATGTGATTGAAATTTAGTGGGTGCTGTTGATTTGATATGTGCTGAGGATGATGATGACTGCATTGTGGTCACAGTGGACAGACATGTTACAGATGGTATAGCAGGCACTGAAGGAGGGGCAGGAGCATCAACTTTGCTAGAACATCTGGAGCACAACACTGGAGTGTCAGTCATGGAACAAGTTCTTGCTATGTATAAAGCACAATTAAAATCAAGTTAAGTTCCTAAGTTATTGAAAATTAATACCATTAATCATAGCAGCTCTAATGGATTCTAGAAATGATCTATCTACTACCTGTGTCACATCTGTGGTATATGCCACCTGTAAGTCATCCTCAAAGTGCCCTACAGCCAATGCCTGGTAACCCAAGGATTGTAATTCTTTCATCTGTAGACAAAATTAATATAAATAATATATATGTATCAAAAGCTAAGACTATGTACATGCAAGATATGGACATACCTGCAACTCAATCTTTTGGAATAACTGTGACCCTTCCTTTTTGATGACTCTAATTGACATGGTTTTATTACTCTCCACAATCGTATAGTCGTCAAGCAGTTTCTTATCTTCATCACCCATCTTTTTACAAGTTTCACTGGCAACCTTGCTGAAAGCAGCAGGACCTCCCTGCATGGCTTCTTTTCCGACTACATTCATGTTACATATATATATATATGTATATATGGAGATATAATAGCATGGAATACTGTGGTATTCATTAATAGCATGGAAAACGTTGGTATTCAGGATTAATAGCATAAGCGGTATGAGAAAATTCTCGCCACCAAATGCCTGTTTTCTATGCTATCATATGTTAATACTATAGCCAAAGAGTATAGTTTAATACTACAGTTAACCTTTAGTTGAAAAGGCCCTAGTAGTATCAACCTTTAACCTTGTGAGGGAATAGCTGCTACTTATGAAGAGGTCTGAATGTTGTAATGTCATCTGGTTGACATGCATTATTATTATATTCACCTGAAGTAGCACCAAACTGCTTCAGAAATATCTGCCATCTGGTTTGCTTGGTCACTTTCTTCATCGTTGGCAGTAAAATTCTTTTATTTTAAACTACAGGGGAAGAGATACTATAGGAGTGGGGGGGGGGGGGGGGGGGGGGTACAGCCCCAATTTTTTCAGCTCCCACTTTATCATACCACTGTAAAGTACCTGGTGTTCACAATCAGATCAGATATGGGATTAAAATAACCTAAACACATTCACTTAATAAACAATGGTTATATAGTTAGAGTAATGCAATAAATAGTAATTGTTTTATTAAATCGCAACTAGATTTGTGAGGAAAAAAAGAGACTTCATTATTTATTTTTTAACTTTGTGGAGATATAAAGACTTTTAAAAAAATGAGAATGAAGAGCTCATTTATGATGATAGCCAGTCCAAAAAGGGAAGATGAGGATTATAAACTGGCCTGCATTTAGTGGCTCAGAAACTGAGAGTAGAGCCCGTTTTTAATAAAAAGGGCTAAACTACACCCTCACCTTCTTCCCCACCTCAAACAAAAATATTATGAAAACAAACTGTTACAATACAATATTCATATATGTATGCCTTGGTTGTAATAAGCGCTGAATTTGCCACACCCTATACTTGCTTGTGGCTATCTAAGTACCCGCCCCACCCCCCCCTCCACATTTCATATACTGTCTTTGACTCTAACATTAATGACTGATTTTTATTTGTATCATATCCATGTCATTTCCACTTTACACTGCAATGTGCTGAGCCTCTGATTATTTTAGTTCCATGAGGTAATTTCTTTGATCAAAGGATATAATTCATATCCAAATTGATTGTATTAGCTTTGTTATTGTAAAAGTTACATTGTTGTGGTTTGAATGAGTAAAGGCATTTATAGCTAGCTAATTGTTCTTTTATTTTGTATAAATAGGTTTAACAATGGATGAAGGTTGCAACAATAACAACAGTACTTAACACAAATAATAGCCTAGAATAAAATTAGAACAAGAAACAAACTAGGGGTACATATTGTATGGGAGAGTGGGGTGCCAGTATCCACAGCTGAGATCAATTTAATTTAGCTACCAGTAAGATAATCTACAATAAAAATTGTTATAAATTTCAGCTGTTCAAAAATATTGTGTTTCAGTTATTCTGTTCACTGTAACAACCACATGTCCCATTTTTGTTCCATTAACAAATGTGTGTAGGGTCTATAGTTATCATTAAGAGACTTTATTCACTTCGGAATCTAGAGCATAACTAATGTGCACATCAAATCGTCAAATGTAAACTAGGCACTGTGACTTCCCTCTCTTCATTAAAGTGAGTGAATAGAAGAAGCTGTATTGTAGCAATCAGGCATGGGTTCAAGCACTCAGTGCTTGTTCTTATAAGTATTAAGTACTCTTTTTGAAGTGCTTGATAATGCTTTCAAGCACTTTGGTAAATAAATCACTTGTGCTTGTATTTTAAGCCCAAAAATTCAAAATTCTTGATGAGCACTTTTTAAGCACCTAGCACTTTCAAGGAGCGTGACAAAAATGTAAATTGTACATGAGTACTGATAGATTGAGGCTGAATAATATGACATTGAAAGACTAACGCTCATCAGATGCAACAAATAAACTCTTCAAGTATTTCATTAAATTATACTATGTTCCTGTAGTTCATGTAGTAGAGTGTGCAGCATGCTCGAGATTGTGCTTGAAAGCACTTAAAATGTGCTTGACTTGGTGCTTAAGCATTTTTTTGACAAGTGCTTAATGTTTAAGCACATTTTAAAGTGCTTGTACTTAAGCTTGAAGCACTGTAGGAAGTGATTGAACTCATCCCTGGAGCTTAAAACGCAAAATATTACCTTCCATGTTTGTAGATAGAGCTGCTCTAATTTGGATGCCCCGACCATGCATCTTATTTAATGATGATGATACAGACAATTATTAATATCTGCGATAAAAATAATGATGATGTTCATGATATATTATAATATTAATGACAGAACTAATCAATCAAATACAAGGCTAGCGAAATGTTGTTTTGAATATTTGAATGATCAGATAGTCATAACCAATAATAAAAGAATTTCTACTGAATTTTAACAAATAGCTGCAGCACAACTTATGCTAAACAAGCTTCCTTAATCTTTTTCTCACACAAATTACAATCTCTGGAGGCAAGCAATCATTGTCAAATAATTCTTACCCACTCCAACCATACCAAACTTAAAATAAGCATTTAAAGTTGCCAGCTGAGCTGGGTATGCCTTCTTCTTCTATTAGGATTATGTAGTGCATATCCTATAGTTTCCGTGGGACTGGAAGGGAGTTCATCGTTACTACTACTACTAACACAACCATCACCAGAAGAAGCCATACGAGCATCCATAATAGGTGGACCATCCATAGTGGTAGCTATGACCAATAAAACTGGGGGAGGAGTCAAAAGTATAATAGGCGGAGGATATTGTATGGAAAAAAGTCTACATTGATTGTGATCGGGCTAGAAATATTTGAAAAAATTACTAGAGCGCAGGCAGATTCTGTGAAGTGGCACATGAACGAAGCATTAGAATAACTGCCTCTTTCTTTGGCCGAGTATGCAAGAGGTTGCCTACAACAACTTTGGATTCACTGGTAAACTCAATAGTCGATAAAAATATATATAAATCAGCACCAGCAGCTTGTGCCTGGGGGAAGGATAATGATGGCAAAGCAAGAGATGCCTATATTGAGAACATGGAAATTAATGGGCACAGAAATTTTAAAGTGCAAGCATCTGGATTAGTTATTAATAGGGAATTCTGTTTCCTGGGTGCCAGTCCTGATGATGTTGTCTATGATCCACTGTGTCCATTATGTGCAGAGGGGTATTTCTCCACATCATGCTGCCCAACAAAAATATTTTTGTTATTTGGAGAATGAGAATATACACTTAAAAACACAGCATCAATATTATTACCAGGTGCAAGGGAAAATGGCAGTTTGTTCAAAGAAATGGTGCAACTTTGTGGTTTACACTAATAGTGGTACATCAGTGGAAAGAATTGACTTTAATGAAATATTTTGGAAAGACATGCTTGTCAAACTGAATTCTTTTTATGTTTCATCTGTGCTCCCAAAACTTGTTAACAAGTTAGCACAATAATGTTTTCATTTACATAATTGTTTACTAATATTAAATTAATAAAAATAATAATAATAATAATAAGGAACCAAAATTTATTGAACAAGAGGGGGGAGAAAATTAGTTAGACTAGAACATATAAACCAAATTTGATCTAGTTGACAATGTATTCTATTAGGTATTGTTCCCTGCAGTATGCGATAATTCTTGATACGCTCAATGGCTCTTTCTACATGTATTCGCACTGAAGCAATACTTCTTGTTTCAAATTCTTCCTCGAGAGAGAGAGAGTTGTTCTTTCCCATTCATGAATGGTGGAATATTAAGTTTGACACTCTTTGCTGCCAAAATATGTTGTATGTCAAATTCTCGGTCTGCCATTACCATATCTTTAGGCTCTAATAGATCGACAATACCACATAGCTCAATATGTGGCCTCCATATAGATTTGAAATAAAAGTTGCAAAGCCATTCAGTGCAATACCGATTAAACCTTTTGCAGTATTGTGGCTTTTATAAGCAGAATAGGTGTTTGATTGAGCGCGAAATGATGATGGCATTTCTATGAAAAGTTCCATACAATCAAGTATCACGCTTGTTTCAGGATACCGTTCTTTGAAGCATTTCGGCATTGTATCTTTAATGACTTTGCAGATGGCCAGATCGGTAGCTGTTTTAGCGTGTAGTATAAGAAGTTTATCCATGTATTAAGAGTTCTTGATACAGTGCTGATGCTCACTCCAAATCTATCAGCGATATCTTTCTCAAGTGCATCATATCGCAATCGATAAAGAACCATAAATACTTCATCTATTGGCTGTATTTTACGCTGAGGGCCACGCTTTTGTTCATCTCGGCTGTCAGAATACGTAGAACCCCAATAGTTCCGCTGAGTCCGCAGATGGAAGAAGGAAGTCATAAAAACTTTTGAATGTGCTGTAATTGGGAAATCCAGTGTAAAAACGAATATCATCATCACTTCCAGCAAATATTTCCAAACCAAATTTATGCTTCTTCATTTCAATTTTTTGCCTTTTCAAGGCCTCAAAAAATTGAAATGAATAATTCACGAATGGAGGTAGGGAAGCATAAATTCACGAATGGAGGTATAGAAGCATAAATTTACGAATGGAGGTAGAGAAGCATAAATTTGGTTTGGAAATATTTGCTGGAAAAGTGATGATGATATTCATTTTTACACTGGATTTCCCAATTACAGCACATTCAAAAGTTTTTATGACTTCCTTCTTCCAGCTGCGGACTCAAGATTTTCATCTTGAAGTGTACCAATAGTTTTAGTTTGTGCCAATATTTCCTCAAATAGACTATCCACTAATGGCTTGGGTGGTTCAGACTGGGCTTTTTTAAACCCTTTTATTAGGTGGAACGTGCACACACAACTTTGGCTCCTTCCTAATCGTAGGTTGAGGAAGCAATGGAAATATTGTAGGAATATCCAACAACTCCCTTTTCAATGGGAGCGGTGGTGCAGTGATACCACCTGGGTGTGGCCAAAGTTCCGTGATGTCATCATGCAAATCCCTAATGTTTAGATTATTGCCACCCTTTACCTGGCAATTTACTGAAGCGGTGTTCGAAGATGAATTACCAGTGTGCCTTATCTCTCCTGTACTTATCGACTACGAACGGGTTGAAAACTTTTCATGATGCGAGTGAGTATGTGTTTATTTGTGAGTAGCTGGGAAAGAGCCAAGTGGGCTTCAACAGTCTAACAGCTTGAGTGGTGTTACTTGCTACATCTTTCTTTATGATGGAGTAGTAGTTGTGCATGGTGAGCAAAAACACAACACTAGTGCATCGTCTATTCAGCTATAGTAGTTCCAGATAGAGCTTAATAAGATATATGTCGGAAATGTATTGAAATTAGAGTTTGAAAGTTAGTTTCTTTAGTTCTGATACCGAAAGGATTGAACAAATAAGACCATATTATTTCATTGTATGCCATTTTTTGTCTGTTATCATTGTAGGCGTGTCTTAGGGTATGATGTAGCAACTGTACGTTGTGATTTAACTAAATATTTAATGTGAATGGTCATAATCTGTATACTGGCTGGCACCTTTGAAAATTTTTGATTAATTTGATGTTCAAATTAGCCATTTTTGTTGATTGCAGTAGATAGAAACAATGTAACAAGTAAGAAATACAACAACCAAAACTACAACAATGGGCAACTAAGAATTCCCATTCTAAGTTGTGGGATAAAGTATGAATTACGTTAATAGTCAATATGACAAGTCTGAATATTTTTGAGTAGTTTTATTCAAACAAATGATGAACTTGCATTGTTTCTTCAGTTTGAGTTTGATTGCTAGCACGTTCTAACTCATTGCAATTGGTGATCATTTGTCTAGTTTGAAAACAGTGTATGAGGTGGCATACTGTTCTACACACATGGCAACATGGGTTGGTAAAACAATGAATGATTTGAAAATTCACAGGCCATAGAATTGAGACGGCAAATTAGTAACTTATAATACACAGTACTGTTTTTACTTCGCTCTTTTTGTTGCGTATGCCTGGGCCTGCATTGTTTTCAAACTTGTCAAAGTCAGGCTGCCGGGTTATAGGATTAATAAACTTTTTTTAGATTCATTCGTATCCTTGCAATAATATATATATATTATATATATCATGACTGTATTATCTGTAGGCATAAACAGACATTGCCTTTGTCATAACTAAACATAACTTTTACGTAGACCTACTTGCATCATTTATGTGTAGGTGGAACATTTGTAGTATCGAATACTATTACTAACACAAATAGAAATGGAAGCACCTGGGATGAAATATATGATCACTTAAACTTTTTGTTATTCTGTCCGAAGTCTTCAGATAGAGGCACTAGGGACTATTTAGTGAGTACAATAGTTGGAAGACATGTTTCATTTTACATCTTATCACAAAATACAATATTTAACACATTAGCACAACTGTAGAAATTTAATATAATTCTAATATTAAATTGTGTTTAAGTCTTGTGTACTCCTTATTTGTAATGTTCAGTTGTAGCTATTACTATATATATTACAATCAAATACTATATTTGGTATATCAGTTGTAGTTAAGGCCAGTAAAGGTGAGCTAATTGTAGTTTTTGCTTAGAACTATGATATTTCTGTTGAATAGATAAGAACTGCAGCTGATTTTCTTTTCTTCTCTGTTACAATAATGCACACTGCTTGCTATGACTAGAAATTTTTTTCATGTTCCTTTTCTTATGTTAGCATTTAGGTTCTAAACCTCTTTAGTTTGTCAATTAAATATTTACTAACACAAGAGCCACATACATACTGCTGACATCTTGAATTGCGGTCAATTTAAGTGACAACAGACTATTATTAAGCAATTGCCAAAGCATTCATGTAATTATGTGCTAGCTAGTGTACTCGTAATTGTGCTTGAGCACAAATGGCGAGCGAAGCATCCGAGTTAGGCTACGTAAACCTAAATACTATTGTATTATAAATTTTAACTTCTAACACTTCAGCTACAAAAAACAGTCAAGTTTATAAATTATGTATAATAAGGTATAGGGGTGTCAGTGCCATAGTACACACTCACCATAACTGTTTGACTTAAAAAACAAAAAGGAATAAAAAGTAGGCATTTCTACAGAATTATTGACAGGTTTGAACCTAACCTTATATCAGGACATACTTACTACTGTAGTAGCCAAAATGCTGTCTAATGGCAGCTTAAATCTGTATATGTTAAAATTTTACTTTGTGCTATTCTTTAGCTACAAAGTAGCCATAACACTCAACACTTTCACACACACTTGTTTACTGTAGACCTTTTATTGTGCTACTTCTACTTATAATTTTGTGCTGATTTTGTGGAAAAGAGCGTTAAGATGTCAACTTCACGTAGAAACTACTTTTTGGGATACATACATTATAGTCATGTCATAATCACATGAGCAAATAATTTCTTGAGGCCCGTGGTATTTTTGCTTCATGCTGAAAAGTTCATCTGTGTGCTGGAATTGGACTTTGGTGTTGAAACTATATACCTGTGAGTGTCATTTTTAGCATGTTAAGCTTTTTTCTTATGAAGGCATAATTTGTATCTGCTTTTTGCATTACTCAAATGTGACCGGTTTTGGGAAAATCGGCCTGAACGCGGCAAACAATTTTTTTCAGTATACCCGGGTACAGCCTTATGGGTCGATTTTTTTCGAAAAATTTTTTATGGCAGAAATGGATAGACACCAGTTAGCTTTAGCTTATGACGCAGTTGTAAGCTCTGGCATGCTCTAGAACTCACACTAGGAGGCTAGAAACACTAGCCGGTTGGACTCGTGTACGGAGAGTTGCTAAGAAATTATTGGCGGGCTTTTCACTAACAGCCAGGAAAAAACTGTAGCTAACTAATTCACTTACTATTCTACATAATGCACATACTCACGCAATTCTCGCCATCATAGTTTCTTAAGGAGCCCTGCATTAAGCCTTTTAGACTTCTTTCAATCCGCCTGTAACCGGTTTATTCCATAGTGTCCCGGAGACACGCAGTAATAGTATACGGACACAAGGCACGCCCCCTGACCTTAGCTACGCCTTTACCTGGCGTTTTTTCGAAATCAGCAATAATAAGTTTAGCAAAAATACTGAAGTGTTGTAGTGCGTAGGGCGAAGACGGCTTGTGCTACAGCTTCCAAATTAGGAGGAAGGCATCCCAAGTGCAGCCTACTGGTAGAATAAATTAGAAAACTTTAGATGCCGCGTTTAGCCGGGTTTTCACAAATCCGGTCACAAATTATAATGATACCCTACCTGATTAGGAATAGTGAAATAAGTTATTCCTTTGTTCTGATAAATGATGTTGTAATAGCAAGATAGGTAGTGCAGAGGGTTCACACTTTTTGTGCTTCATTATAGTTATGTTTACATTTTTGTGTGTGACATTTGTAGGAATGTTTTGGTAGTATTCTGGCAATTTGATTACTTCTTATCATTACACTATTTGGCATCGTAGCCATTATTGTGTGCTGTAAGTTATTTTTATTGTACAATAAGATAATTTAGAGTGTACACGTATTTTTTTTGTAGATTTTAAAAGGAAGACATTAAAATCTGAAGTTTATCAAAGTAAGGTTCAAGTTTTATAATGATGTTGTTTACTCAAGAATTTTTTTCAGCTACCAAATATGGAACTGTACAACTAATATTTAATGAAGAAAAAGTCAGGTTATACTATTATTGTTGGCAAAAATTATACAAACTATGTAAGTGTTCCCTGTTATGAATTAGATTCAGTAGGTATATAAGTAATAGTATATTATTGAAACTACTACACTACTCATCTATCAATAGTTCTTCTTTCTATCCATTTATCAAAATAATTCCTCCCATTCCACCTTCTTTCACTGTTCTTTCTCTCCTACTCTTTCACTGTTCTTTCTCTCCTACTCTTTCACTGTTCTTTCTCTCCTACTCTTTCACTGTTCTTTCTCTCCTACTCTTTCACTGTTCTTTCTCTCCTACTCTTTCACTGTTCTTTCTCTCCTACTCTTTCACTGTTCTTTCTCTCCTACTCTTTCCCTGTTCTTTCTCTCCTACTCTTTCACTGTTCTTTCTCTCCTACTCTTTCACTGTTCTTTCTCTCCTACTCTTTCACTGTTCTTTCTCTCCTACTCTTTCACTGTTCTTTCTCTCCTACTCTTTCACTGTTCTTTCTCTCCTACTCTTTCACTGTTCT
>WLWD01002950.1_pt1 | contig 86227 bp, 33 predicted proteins | sample 6712731 | NCBI WGS metagenome assembly WLWD01 (sample SAMN12718690, study PRJNA576275) | sponge metagenome | isolation source: marine sponge | host: Mycale hentscheli | place: New Zealand: South Island, Marlborough, Capsize Point | collected 2014-11-01
GTACCTTTGGAGCGCCAAAAAGACAAACAAAATTGTTAGCAAATGTGACCTTCACATTGAATACCTGAACAGATAATAATAAAACTGCTCTGCAGGGATAGGGAAGGGGAAAATGAAACCTGGACAACTGAGCAAAGTGCTTAATGTCAAAATTCTGTATTTGCTAACTTTGCTAATAATCAGCTATAATGTTGAAGTAGATTGTTGGTTAATAATTACAAGGTCAATCAAGTCATGAACATTTCAGGGGATAATTGAGCTACATACAACACTAGAGACATGGAATATATTTAGAAAATACGTTTTTAAGACATATCAGGACACAACACATGAGCTTCTGAACAAATAACTAATAAAGAATTCACATGGAATATTGAAATATGTATCAACTCTAATGACCACATTCATTTACATTCTCAATCCTTACTCACACACACCGGTCTATCACAGTTCTTTAATCTGTAACTTCCACACACACACACCCGCACAACATAACTCAATGACTTATTGGTACAAGCAGAGTTCACTAACAGTTTCATCCCTTTCTTTTCATTAAACACTTATTGTTAACTTTGAATTAATCTTCTTGTAATTCATCACTCGCTATTGTTGATAATCCTATTTGAAATTTCCTGGAATGGGCCTGGCTTCACTCTCAACTGTGCCTTTAGTAAAACCTAGTGGGAAGAGAAGTTTCCAGTCAGAAGTTTTGTTCTTTTCTAGGGCAATTTGCTGTTCTAGTAGAATAATAGTGTATTGAACATACACATTAAAAGTATCACTGAACTGAGAACATTTTGCTATTATGTCTTTCTGTTAGTTGTAGAAACTTATATTATTTCAACTGTTTCATGAGCTCTTTGAGCACATGTAAACACTAAGCATGAGTTATTTACACTCTATTGAGTCAGACTTGTTTGTGGGCAATTATATAGGATCTTTCAGCAATGGCAGTGAAGTTGAGCAATCAAACTTGTACGCTGCAGCGAGTAGCATGTGGTGTGTGCCTAGCTAATGATTCATCCACTTTTCAACTATCATAAAAAATTGTGCTATATGTACATTAATTGAGAATTCACACCAGAACAATAGGTCAAATTTTATGCACTTTTTTTGCATTACTAAATCCATTATACAGCAGCATATTGAAGTGTAGATACCATTGTTTTATGTAGTAGTTATGCGGTTTTTTGTATGAATTCTGTATTTTTTTATACTATTTAGCTAGTCTGGCGGGCCAGACCCTTTACCTTCTTTTTTATGGGCGGGGGAAGGGAAAGGGTCTGGAGTCACTATAGCAACAACGACTTGTTCCAGAGGAATTTAATTAAAAAGTGTCAAAATTGCGTCACATATTCCCCCGCGCATTTTAATATTTCCCGGGAAAGCAGCTGTAACTTGCAGCTCGACCAGCATACCAGGTTGCGATCCGGCTTAGCTATGGAGTTCTGCTTAGGTTGTGGTTCTGATCTTCCATCAGAGTCTAGATATGTCCGTAGGCTAGTTGCAGAGAGATCAGATCTCTCAAGAATCCGTTCTGGAGTAGTGTTAGCCTGGCGTAATCTAATGTAGTGCTGCCAATGTTATAGCTCAACACAAGAAGCAACTATGCCAATCTTACATTACAAACCTCATCAGGTAAGAGTCTCCCATGCTTGAAGAAGAAAAAAAAGAATCGTATAATGACGCATTATAATGACGTCCCATGACGAATGTACGAAGGAATGTGCTAAAACCGCCACCCCAAAATCGGGGTGGCTCGAACACAAGTCGTTGATGCTAGAGTGACGCCAGACCCTTTCCCTTCCCCCGCCCATATAAAAAAGAAGGTAAAGGGTCTGGCCCGCCAGACTACTATTAAGCTATGTACCTAAATTCTGTAGAAGTATTCTTCAAAATATCTAATTTTGTTATTCACAATTTAACAATTATTGTTTCTTCTTATCCTAAATAATATCTGACTAATAGATAGACCAAATCCGTATTTTATAAGTAGCCAACTCACTTGGCATCACGTTCAGTACTGAATTAGAAAGAATGCAGAAAGGGTGTGGTCACTCGAAGCCAAATTGCGCACTGTAACTGAACCACCCTTTCCGTAGTAAGGGTGTGGTAGTAGGCTGTTAAGATTGTGCTTACTTCCCGTTAAGAGAATTCAGCCATTTAACAGTTGCCTGGCTTTCGTCCTGTGTTTAAAATAACAATGCGACTTGAGTATTCTAATTGCGCGCTGAGCGGGACCTCATCCAGTTGTCTTATAGTTCCGAGGAATACTTTATGAGCGGAGCTACTGCTGTATAACTGGATATTTGAATTTGGTGAGCTATAAACATTGATATACATTGTATTGATGAGTAAATGATACACATTTAGTTATTTCTTGATGTAGAATAATCAAACAATAGTATGCATATCATTTTTAAAAGTTATGAGACATAGAGATATTAATTGATGCCACTTCAATGAAAATATTATTGCCTCCTACAAATTTTGACATATCATAGCTACTTCTAGTCTTTCATAGCTCGACCCTTTATCTACCACTGCACTGTGAAGACGTCCAGGTGGCATTAATAAGTGGTACAAGCTTAAAATCCTCCAGATCTCTGTGGGATAGTTGGTTCTGGTTGTGGCTGACAATGCACTTAGCTAACCACATCCACTTTCATAGGTTTTAGTAGTGAAGCCAGCAATGGAGGAATGGCTGTAGTGGCAAATTTAGTGAGCTGACTTCAATGCAACTACAATTACTGAAAATCTGGTTTATAAGAGGAGACTAAACTCTCAAAATTGAAACCATTGCCTTATCTAGGTGCAGCATTGATACACTTTTAGCCAAGTTCCATAGTGTGGCATCATTAAAATTACTTAGGTTTTATCTGCAGAGCATCCAGGTATGACTAGATACATTACTTTTGAACTGGTAGAATGTACTGATACCACCAGAACTCTTCCCAGCACAGTGGTGGATACACAAGATCAACTCACCACATCAAGAGTTAAAGTAGTAGAAGGCTTAGATTAACATTGTAAATTGTCAAGTAGTTGAAGTACACTGGTATGAAAACATAATTGTTCGAAACTTGTTTGCTTATCTTTAACTTAAGTCATACATCCTTATATGTGATAAGTATTACTCTGGCATAGTAGACATTGATGAATGTATCATATTACAATGGCTTATTAAGAAACCCACATATCCATAAGTGATATGTAGCACTATGCATGAGAGATTAGATGATTGTATCATATTACAATGGCTTAAACAGATCACTTATACATAGAAATGATATGTAGCACTCTGGCATAGTAGACATTTGAGTAATGTATCATAATATTACAATAGCTTTAAGATGACCACATATCCATACAAGTGATATGTAGCACTATGCATGAGAGGTTTGATAAATGCATCATAATATCAGCGTACACTGTAACAAATCGGGCATTCCACTACATGCTTTAGGGGTGTAATACAACACCTCTGTTTAACTGAGTGTTGTACTACACTTTGAAATGATCAGTAATACATCAAAGTGTAGAGTGACAGCCCAGTGTTGAGAATGTATCACGGCTTACAGTCTCGAAAAAGGAGTAGAGCTTAGTTAGTAGACTGTGGTTACTTTGTGACATATAGCTAAATGGGTCAAGCTTTCGTTCTTCATGAGTTGTCCCTAGTTTACTAGAACAGGGTTACTACAGTCAGTGAAAATGTGTTTAAGAGTTTTGAAGAAGTTGTGATAACTTGTTTGCATGAAGTTTAGCTTTAACGTCTAATACAGTATTTTCTTCATGGTGGTTGGTATGATCTCTGGAGGCTGAATTTGAGAAACATCGCATTCCATTTCTTATTGTCTAGAATAGCAAGCAACAAATATCTATCAAGTATCAAGGACTATTCAGAAATATAATACACTTAGTTGACCTTCATCGCAAGTTTGGGTGTGTCTCTGATATTTGTATCAACAGGTAAGTGTAATTAAGAATTATGTAGATAAACTATATTAGCATTCAGCTGCAGATTTGTATGTATCTATAGCACGTCTGTGAGATACATTGCTAATTCAATAAATAGGTTTGCTATACAGCTAGAAATGCTCACTTTTAACCCTCAGCGCGCATGCGCGTGAGTGGTAACTGTAGTCTGTTTGTCACTCATTCATTCTGTCTGTCTGTCTGTCTGTCTGTCTGTCAATAGCGAGTCTCGAACTTCACGTCGATTTAAGCAGCGATAGCGATATCAAACTGCAGCACTACTCAAAATAATTCCCTTTAAAATTCCAAAAATGTTTATTTAGGCTTAGTTTTTCAGAAAAAGCGAGTGAAATTCGGGGCCAATGCTTTTCTGTATGCGAGATGTCCTTTACCATACAATTTGCACTTGAATGGTAAATACTTAGCAGGCAGTACCTTTGCCGTAGTTGGAGGAGCCAGGCAGTTGGATAGAGGTCTGCTGCATAAGACTGTAGCAGTATGTTATACCTTTATAATGTGACATATCTTAACCTTTAAAACACTGTAGGGAATTATAACCCTTTTACTTCTTCTCCACTCGAGTTCCGTCGATCAAGTTAACTAACGACAGTCTAACTTTTAAGTTGTTTTAATAAATTGGTTACTAAGACAGAACTAAACTGAGAATAATGATACAATGCTTAAATAGAATGTGTGAGTATGACGTAGTTGTTCTAATGCCCAATCAAATAAATACAGGTGATGGAGTGATGACGAAGTTGTTCGACGAACATCGAACCCTGCAGCAGAAGTGCCCGATTCACGGTGTGCAAACTAGAATACAATAATAATGATAATGATATAAAACGGAACGTAGCTAAATAAGTATGTTCATGTGGAGTGGTTCTCCACATTTTCCTCCTCCAGACTTGATGTCGTCCTCGACATGCACTTATCATCTTCCCAAGATTGACGAGACAAGCCATCTGCATTTCCATTTCTAGTCCCTGGCCTATAGCGAACTTCAAAAGTGAAATCTTGAAGGAAGAGGGCCCAGCGTGTAAGTCGCTTGTTGGGTGATCTTTTTGTTTTGAGATATTGAAGAGCTTGGTGATCTGTTTCCAGCATAAATTTTCGTCCAACTAAGTGTGCCTCAAAATGGCGCACTGTGTCAACTATAGCTAAGCACTCTATTTCCGATGCTGAATAATTTTTCTCTGGTGAACGGAGCTGACGAGAGTGGAATGCAACTGGCCATTCTTGTCCATCTCTGCATACACTTAATACTCCACCAACACCTGCATAACTAGCATCTGTGTGGATAATATATTGGTCTTCAGCAGTAGGTATAGTTAATGTACAGACCTCACACAGAACATTCTTCAATGTATCAAATGCAATTTCCATCTCCTCTGTCCATACTGTTTTCATGGGCTCAGATTTTCTTAAACTAGCGGTTAATGGTCTGGCTTTTGCTGCGTAATCTTTTATGAATTTTCTGTAATATCCAGTGGTTCCCAGAAATGCTTTGATATCTTTTTGAGTCTTTGGTCTGACATATTCCCTGATTGCTGTGACTTTAGCTTCTGGTACAGTAACTTCACCATCACCAATTATATGGCCCAAGTATTCCAATTTTGCCTTTCCCCAGACACATTTTGAGGGTTTAGCAGTTAATCCAGCCTCCTGCAGACTTTTTAAAACAGCTGACACATCTTCAATATGGTCCTTACCATTTTTACTGAAAATGAGTACATCATCGATATATGCAGTGCTGCAACTCTCCAGTCCACTCAAGACAGTGTCCATTAATCTCTGGAATGATGAAGGAGCATTCTTCATACCAAATGGCATCCTCACAAACTGATACTTGTCAAATGGAGTAGTGAAAGCAGACTTCTCCTGGGCTGTACCTGTAAGACAGACCTGGTAGAAACCCTTTGCAAGGTCTAACTTGGATAGTACAGTGCAACTACCAATTTTGTAAAGCAATTCTTCAACAAGAGGAATATAATATGGGTCATCTACTGTAAGTTTGTTTAACCTTCTATAATCAACACATAACCTGACCTTACCATCAGGCTTCTTAACTGGCACAATTGAGGAGGACCAGGGACTAGTGGAATGTTGAATAATTCCTTGCTCCAATAGTCCAGCAATCTCCTCCTTGACCTGCTCTCTCCAAACATCAGGTAGTTGATATGGTGGTGAACGCACTGGAGGAGCTTGGCCTGTGTCAACATCATGAAGAAGCACACTACTGTGTCCAGGAGAATCTGAAAGCACACATTCCCATTTCTTTAGTAGATCAGTCATCTGTTTTCTCTGCTGTTGAGAGAGGGCATCCCCATGTAGATGTACTTTGGGCTGGTCCAATGATGGATCATCATTTGCAGCTACTACCAATCTGTGAACAACACCTGCCAACTGAATATATGGTTTGCATAAGTTAACATGTACTCTCTTCCCAATTTTTCCTCGCTTTCTGCTACCTGGGACAGCCAAAATTAAATGAATGTCATTGGGAACTTCAATTATTTCATAAGGTCCTTCCCAAGCACAATCAAGCTTATTGCGAAGTCCAGGATATCGGGTTAATACCAATTCGCCCACTTTATAATTTCTCAACTTAGACTTTCTGTTAAAACTGGTCTTCCTTTCTTCTCTACTTGTGATCTCATTTTGTTTAACTTCCTTTCTAATCAAAGTTACTCTTCTATTTAAGTCTTCAACCCAGGTCATTACATTCACTTTACTGGCAGTATGAGGATCTAACTCCTCTAAAACAAGATGCAAAGGAGATCTTAGATTCTTGCCATAAATTATTTGGAAGGGTGAATAGCCTGTGGACCTATTCGGTGTTGATCTAACAGCAAACAATGCAAATTTGAGCTGATCATCCCACTCAAGACCCTGATGATCAAGCTTGCGCAACATTGGTATAAGTGTACCATGAAATCTCTCCACACAACCATTGGATTGAGGATGGTACGGTGTAGTGTTTAGCTGTTTGATTCCCAGTCTCTGACACAAAGATTTCATAAGCTTTCCCATAAACTGAGTACCCTGGTCATGCAGAATAGTAGATGGAGTGCCCAATCTACTAAAAATATCTAGTACATGTAGTCCTTCTGCCACCTCTTCTGCAGAAATAGACTTAAGAGGATAGCCTCAGGATATCTGGAAGCAAGACATATACAAGTCAAAAGGTATTTGTATCCCCTCTTAGTCCTCGTAAAAGGACCAACTAAGTCTATAGCCATGTGTTGAAATGGCTCTGACTGTATAGGTGTATCACCCATAGGTGCTTTTCATTCTCCAGCCTTATTATTTTTTTGACATTCGTCGCACGAGTGGCAATACTGCCTTGCCTGTTTGAACATGCCTGGCCAAATGCAATTCTCTCTCAATAATTGACCAGTGTTTCTTAGGCCCAACATGAGCCTGGTGATCATGAGCTAGCCTGATCATTGTCTGTCTTAAGCCTTTGGGAATTACAGTAACTTCCCTAGTGCCTACAAGCCCATCCTCAACTTGTTTCTTTAAAATATCTCCAACCCATACAAATCCTTTTTGCTTTGTGTCAGCAAATTTCTTCCATTCATGTAATGAACCATCTTCACTGAGTGCTTTCACATATTCATTTTTAAATGTACTTCCCTCCTCCAACTTGCACACACCTGCTAAACCTTCCAATTCCAACTGAACTACATTATTCTTTTGTACAGCCTTTTTAACTTTTCCCACTATTTCATTTTCGTCCACCATATCATTAGACATACCTACATCACTTATACCCTCAGACCCATTCTGTTCAATTACCTTATTTTCATTCTGACCACTTACTACCTCCTCCGTGTTGTAGTTGGGTAAGTCAGCCTGTACTAAGGTTGGTAGTTCTTCAGCCACCTTACATCTCTCTTCTATTTCCTCATCTGATTCCTTAGTGGATTGCTGTCTTGTCCTCACAGGAAATGTCAGGGCTGGTATCTCCTGCTCTTTATTCTGGCTGAGATTCTCTGGATGGTGTTGACATCCATATAGGCTGATGAGTGCAAGCAAATTTGCTTCCCCAACATTCCTCCCAATTAGTGGTAGCTGTAACACCTCATCAGTGACAACTGCAACATCTACTTCACCTTGGAAATCACCAATGGCAAGCTTGACTGTAGTGGTTGGTGCCTCTACTGCATAACCATCTAGCCACTTCAGAGAAATCCTGTTAGTTGGAACAAAGGAATAATTATTAAGAACACTTTCTGGAATTACCGTTATACTGGCTCCACTGTCCAATTCGCATTGCACTGGTTCCCCATTGATGTGTCCTGGTAAAATCCATCCCTGGAGTGGTCTGTCCATTTCAACCTTCTTCAGTGGGCGACTAATGGTCTTTGGTTTTGGACATTCAGCTTTAAAGTGTCCAGCTTCTCCACAGTTATAGCATTTGCGTCCTCCACTGTTGTTGTCTTTGTTGGATGATGGTTTCCACTGACTTTGCTGTTGTTGCTGCTCCCCTGGTTCATGCTGTGGTTGATATTTATGCTGGCCCATATTCCATGTCTTAGCTGCTTTGCCATATGTTTCCTCCCACTTGTTGACAGCTTGGGCTAGCTCCACAGGATTTTTTGGGTTTGATTTCCAGACAGCTTCAGCACATTCCTTCTTTACTTTGGCTAGAGTTCTAGCCTTTATCCATTGAAATCTGTGGCATTCAGGAGGAGTGTCACCAAGTAGTGAATCCACATGAACAGTAGATTCATGAATTGCTTGCTGGATACTCTCCGTCCATTTCATCCTGGTAATAGAGTACTGTTGCAAACAAGCTGTCTCTGAAAAGGCCAGCCAGGCCATTAGGGTTTGTTTTGCTACTGGGTAACTCTGTCGTTGTTGTGGAGTGAATGTATTCCAATATTCCGTATTCAACTGCCCTTCAATACAGCTCTGAAGAGCCTGTAGCCACTTTGTTTCTGAAACTTCATTGTCTATTAACATTTGTTCAAACCCTGTAAAGAAAGGTATGACTTCTGTGGTAGAAGTTAATCTTGGTAATCTATTCAGTACAGATTGATAAGTTTGCCTTTGAGTGTTGAGTTCTACTGCCTTTTGTTGAGCTTCATGTAATTCCAATTGTTGAGTCTTCATAAACTCCTGCTCTGTTTGCCTCTGACCTTCCTGATGTTGAAAAATGAGCGTCATTTGTCGTTCAAACTGCTTGGTGAGCATTTCTTGTCTCCTTTCTTCATCTTCTCGTCTTTGCTGATTCCGCTTGTCGTCATCTCTCTTTCTTTCCTCGTCTCGACGTCTTTGTTCTTGCATCATACACTGAAACATCGTAATCATGTCACTATGTGGCTCTACACTAGCCATCTCAAATTGATTGCTACCAATTGCCTCCGTCACTGCAGGCAACTGATCCTCGGTCACATTGGACTCCCTTTGTCCAAGATTCAGCTTGTCCATAATCGGCGAAAAATGAAACGATTCTGTCCACTCCACACCTTCGTTTGTTGTTTCGGTTTTTATCTCTGGCAATGGACCGTCCAATTTCCAGACGTCCAGTATCGCTTGTCTCTCTGGAGCGTTCCGACGCTGTTTACTAATCTCCCAGCACTCGTTCTCCAGTTTGGCTGTATTTTTCTTTTCGGAGTAGTTCGAGTTGTCTAGGTCTTACTTTGCCTTCAACCTGAATCACCGCTGCCACCAAATGTAGGGAATTATAACCCTTTTACTTCTTCTCCACTCGAGTTCCGTCGATCAAGTTAACTAACGACAGTCTAACTTTTAAGTTGTTTTAATAAATTGGTTACTAAGACAGAACTAAACTGAGAATAATGATACAATGCTTAAATAGAATGTGTGAGTATGACGCAGTTGTTCTAATGCCCAATCAAATAAATACAGGTGATGGAGCGAGGACGAAGTTGTTCGACGAACATCGAACCCTGCAGCAGAAGTGCCCGATTCACGGTGTGCAAACTAGAATACAATAATAATGATAATGATATAAAACGGAACGTAGCTAAATAAGTATGTTCATGTGGAGTGGTTCTCCACAAACACTTTTACCCAAACTTGTAGCTAGCTAGCTACTATGGCTATAGCTGCATCACATATAGTTAATTTGGTCAATTTCACTGAAACAGAGCTGACCTTTAGCTTCATCATCAAGATAATAATTTGTTAATATGACATTGTAAATGCAAACAACTAACTCTAAGCAACTATAATTAAATTTATTTTATTATTATGGTGTCTAGAAAAATCCTACAGCAAGTATACCTATCAAGACATTCTGAGTTGCAATAAAGTTTGGCAGGCATTGTTCATTGTCTTATCACTTCAAGTGTGGGTGTGTCTCATATTGGAATCAACTGGTAATTACAATACTTAATATACTTGATTACTTTCTATCTAGTTAAGGATGGTGTGTAATGAAGTGATGGCGATAACATATGTTTTAAAAAGTGTTCAACTGATCAGATGTTTCATGTCTCCACTTATATGTATAATTCATATAATATATGAGAATTATGAGCAAGCACAACTATGAACCGTAGATGCCAGTGTTACATGAAATTTGGTCCGTGTAGTTTTCGGTCCGATCAAACCAAATCCGATAGTGGTAAAAGTCCAGGAGACTAAATATGCTAGCAAATTTGGTCCCCCCCAGGCCAAAATTGATATAAATTTGGTCCGCCAAATGTGGACTTGGTCTGCCCTAGTGTTTAGTCTTATTTTAAAGAAGTGTATAGGTCAGACATTACCGTCACTTTGTCTATTTTCAGCCAAAAGGAATTTTAATAGTTAGAAGACTATCTTAATTAACGGTAACTCTTGACAACAAGCACGCAAAGCTACTATGTAAACGGCTGAGTTTTTGAAATGATGTCTGGTATAGGGTCTCAGTACCAAAGAAACCTTTTGCCGCAACTTTTTAAGACTTAAAAAAAAAGTTCTGAAGTATTACTGTACATGTTTGAGTCCAACAGTAAGGTTTACCTAAAAGTGTTTTGTGGCATTTAGATAGAACCTAATACAAGGGGCAACAATTACATTTTCTTGAATGATACGGGATTGCTAAACTGAAAGATTCTGTTTAGTGGAGAAGTGGGAAGGGTTAGACCATGAAGCAAACACAATAATGCAAGAGTCAAAGTAAAAATTGACATACATACGTCCACACATATGTATATAAGCGAGTGGTGCGCTTGAGCACAAATAATATCAAAGGAGCCTGCCGAAGTTAGGTAACACAAGCTAGAGTTATGTTACTATTATTTTAGTTTAGTTCATAGATAACACTATAGTAGCATAATGATCATTAATTTGAGGAGGAAACAAATACAAAATTACTCTCTTACCTGAGTTATGGTAGCTTCTGTAGTATCAAACTTAAGCTATTCTGAATATCTCAATTACTAGTAACTCTTGAACAAACTCTCAGCTACAGAATAAAATCGGCCAGAGTGTTATTTTTCTAATATTAGCTGACAAATATGGAAATACTAGCTACTTGCCACAGTTTTTTTAGTATTGGTAACTTCTGTAGATATGAATTTAACCTATTCACTGGCACAAGCACCTATAGGAGCTCAAGGATGGCATAATGCGGGGAAAATTTTTCCCCCCTAAACAATAAGCACTAAAGCTTAGCTGCAGCATCCAGAGCATGGCTAATGTGTTGTTCTATTACATGTATATTATTAAGCATAGAAATAGCTACTATGTAACTAAGGTAGTCAGGCTAAAAATATACTAGACGTTAGTTCGAAAAATGGCAAGACATATTTCTGCAACTGAGCCAGTGGATTTCGTCTGCGATGACATTTTGGAGGATGAAAGTGAGAGAGAAGGTGTACAGGAGTTATATAGCTACTGTGAGGTACTGTCAAGGATAGAGAGTTGGACTTGTTCGCCAAAGCTGTCATTTAATGGCTGGTTGAGGATACTACTAGTTTTTCAACGTGAGAACTACTAGAGCACTGTAGGTAGCGAATATACCAGCAGATGTTGAAGCAGAAATGTAAGCTTATATTCTAGGTAAGACAAACAGCTGAATAAAAAGCTGATGGACATTTGTCTCACCTCACCAGTAATTTTTATTCTGGGACCATTCCACCGGTGATATGGTGTGACAATAAGGTGGCGCTACTGCCACTAGATCACAAAAAATTACTAAAAAAAGAAGAAGTTGAAACAACAAATCTGGTCCCACCCAACCCAATCTTCAGAGGCCCCTATTCAAGAAATGACTGATTTGACTGATAAACTCTATACTGCTATTGCTAGTGGGTAAAGAGTTTATTTGAATTGCATCATGTGCTATAGTGGGGCTGAGTTACTGCTGAGCCACATCGGACGGTCCTCCGATTCCATTCTCTCTAGAGTTTCTTCGCGTGTTGTTTGACTCCAGCTCAATTGAGTTTGTCCAGTTGGGTATAGTTTGGTTAGAACTTGCATTAGAAGCGGTGTATGCATAGTTTTAAACTTTCATATAGGTAAGATATTGTAAGTCCAATTTATTATAGCTTGTGAGGTCAAGTAGTGACACACTTGATTAGGGGCATGACGGTTGTTTAGATGCAAAGAAAAGACATGTGTGCAGTCTTTTAATATGTAATCTTGTGAACCATACCTTTAGTTTAATCATATATTATCATACTGCTTAGGCCACAACAGGAAAATTTCCTGTTTCTCATCATCCACCTCCCTCATACAATTTCACCCCAACATCAACCCAAAAACACAATACAAATTATATGGCATTTTTCGCATTGATTTGTTATTTTTTGACTTAGAAAAACACAAAACCTCACTGATATAGACAAGAAAAGTGTGAATAATAATGTTCATGAAATGGTATTTGTAGTATTGGTTTAGACAATAGTTACAGGTTAAATGCTTCTGTAGCAGTTCGCTTCTTCCCACCAAAACGAGGGCCTCTGGTTCGTTCCTTAATGCCAGTCTCATAACATTCACTGCATACTGGGTGAATGGTTTGATAGTTCTTCTTCATAGCATCCGAAATACTTCGTAAATCACCATATGAACCACAGTGATAGCAGCAAGGAGTATTCTTCAATCTGGAAGCATAGTAGTGAGGACTAATGTTGTCATTACAGCCATCAAGTATCTCATGGGCACAGAGTAAATTGATGTCTTCATCTTCTTCTGGAAAAATTGAGCCACCACAGCAATACAAAAAATTTTCCTTGTAAATTGCCAGCTTGTTAAATTCATCCTTGGTTAGTTTCCTTTTAGAATAAACACACCTAGGCTTCAGACATTCTCCACACACAAGCACATCACAGACAGTTTCTGCTGTCATACGAAAAGACTTGGATACTTTGGCTGTTGATTTTGTTGGTGTTGATTTCCGTGAAGCAAGTGATGGCCTATCCTTTTCACTGGTAGACTTTCCCCAAGAACTTTCAAATTCATTGTATGAGTTGCTTGCTGGTTTCCTTTCTGGATCAGGAAAGAAATTCAATTTGTCAAACACATCACAGGGAAGTCTTGACTGTATAAAATGATTGAGCATTAAAACTTCACTCCACTGGAAGTGGGAGTGACTGAAATCTGAAATAAGCCCTACAAACTGTATCATATGGAGTATAAAGATGCACATAAAACATGGATGAGCAGCAGAAGGCTATCCTATAATTTTCTTTGCACTCTCAGAATTCACAAGAAGGGAACTCACATGCTCCTCTCAGAAGAGAGCTTTAAGTTCTCCACTCACAGCTCAAAGTCCCTTGATAACAGTGTACAAACAAGCTCTCACAATAGTTTTAAGCAAATTTCCCTAAGCGAAGACCTTCCTAGCTGACAGCTCATGTAGACTTCCATTAGTTCGTGATTAAAATACACTACTGGTCCATGCTTCACTAGTTGCATTCCAATGAAACAGGGAAGTACTGTAGGTGTCCCCAGATCCTCTTTCTTGGTGACAGAAAGATGGAGAAATATCTGATCCGCAAGACTGAAGTTATAATAATACGAAATTATTCTCTTTTTAACAGTCAATATTTTAATTATGACTTAACACGACGTTTTGGCTTCTTGCTGAAGTCCTCTTCAGAGGTCAACTGAGGTCAAACTCTGCATGGTGGTAAAATAAAGTAAACAGCAATATTTCTGGAGGGCACACTGGAGGGTGATTTGCATGCAGCATGGACAGCCAGCATCCTGGAAGCTATAAAATACCTAAACCTATGTCTCATGACATAGGTTTAGAGCTTCTGTTAAAAAGATAAAAAATTACTATTATTATGATTATTTCAGCCAAGAATGACTGAACCATTAAAAGACTAAGGTTAAATTCAAAGTTTGGGTGATAATACGCTAGCTAGACCATGAGCTTTTTCTCAGTATTAGTTTTCACTAGAAATTTTATAGAGAATTTTAGTCAGTAAAGTTTAATAATTACATACTTGCCAACTCTCAAGAAACCTCCTGGACTATCCTACATTTATCACTTAGTCACGGTCCACAACGGAATTGTACTTCTTTTATCATTTGTCTTGGAAATTGAACATCGTATATATCTGCTTACTTTGCATGATCTGCAAAGACGTTACTTAGCTAATCCACCAACAGTTGTTGATTGCATAGAGCTCACGAATGCTTCCACTTTTCTAAAAACTTGGTTCAAAATACAGTGTTCGTTTCTCTCAAAAAATTGTCATGAAATAGATATAAATTCAATTGGAAGTAAAGTTGCCTCACAATTTATAATCATCCATCAGCAACCAATGGCTATTGTTGCTGATTCATTACATTAAATTATTATTATTTTTCACTAATACAGGGTTGTGAAGTTCAGTCTAGAATTAACATTGAACAAATCAAATGAATAGTAAATGTTTGAACTGATTTGTTTAGTATAGTTAAAGATACACTTCAATATTTTACACATGTTGATTAAGATAAATCATTTACAAATAAGACATTTACGGAATTACAACTATGTGTTAAAATAGATAGTTGTCTGATATAAACAACACAAATTTTTTTCCTAACTTGATAGGATGAGTTATAATTTCTTATAATATAAATATGTTATCAAATCTACAGATATAGCATGGGTCGCCATCGTTATCCAGCTCCACACTGGGAAAGTAGCAACAGAAGACTATACAGATCCACGCTCTGGGAGACTCGTTGTTCATATATCAATCAACCTCAATGTTTCTCTAACACTCAATATCTGTTAATAGCCATCACAATGATCTGGATTTTCAGAAGGAAAACTAAAACTCAATATTTCAAACTCTATACTGTAATAAAGCCACTAAAGACAAATAATAAGTTAGAATTGATATCTCTACCATTGATCTGGTCCATTTGGAATAGTTCAATAAATATCTTAAAAGAAATTCATTCCAGAACTACTTCACTCAAACAGAAACTATTATTATTATGTGGAGATGTAGAAGCTAATCCTGGCCCCTATAATAAAGGTAAATTAACCTGTATCCAGTGTGATGTTAAAATGGAGTCAACCATAACTACAGCCACTTGTAAGGCAATCATTATATTAGGTGAAGATAAATTTCTGTTTTTCTTTATTATATTTCAATTGAAATATAATAAAAAATTGTAGTATTCTCTCATTTTCACTGGGTTTTTAACAATATAGAATTAAAAATATTTGGTCGCCACCAGGAATGGAAACAAGGACCGCTTGCTTACACAAGTGCTCTACCACTGGGCTGACAACCAGTTAACAAACAAACACTGTAATTCTGTATTTAGTTAAAGTGTACTGCTATACTACAGTCTCACTCTCAACAGACAAACGAAAATTCTCTTTTTTCAAAGATTTTATTTATTGAATTTTTTTTACTCCACTAATTTTTAACTTTTTTATTTCTTTCTCAGCCTTCTTTTACTCATTAGATGTATTGTCTTACATTCACAGGCTTTTTAAACAATACTAAATTAAAACATATTTAAATCTGTTATACGTATTTCTGACTAAATTCAGTTAAACAATAAGATATTTATCATTAACTATTATTTTACTTATTAATATGCAAACCATATTCCCTTAATTTTTTCCAACAACCTATCTGAAGCATTATTAACTTGATGTGTGTTGATTATTATTCGTTTTTAATGAATTACATACAATTATTTTTTAGCATTGCATTCATTATGAGTACAAGTATATTCCACTTAAGAGCATTATGTTGACAGCTGCTTTTGGACTTTAATGTTAGCAGCTGCCTGAGATGAATGAAAGATTGGCAGTTACACAATATTTTCCATTATGGTATATACACTGTCATATAATTTATAAAACAGCTAACTACCAACATCAGCTAAATACTAACTAAAATATTTATTGGAATATCCAAGTACAGGAGAAGTCATGACTTTGAAAGTAAATTTGAAACATTTTAAACAAATCAAAATTACATAAGTAACCATTCCAATTAATAAAAATTTATTTCAGTAAATTAACATAACAGTAAAACATATATTGCACCTTTACATTAATTCTGCAGTGAAATAATTACTTTGTATATTTGTAAAATTATATTTTATTTGTACAATTTACACTATAATTTTATCGTAGATCAGCCTCTCAGTAGCTATGAACCTTCACCTCGAGCATATGCTGCTGCCTCGGCAAATTCTGAACAACTGTACGCATATGGAGGTCATGTTGATAACTTTGATGACAATAAAAGACAACTGAGAGCCGTAATTCAAATCTATGAGTGCACTACAGAATCCTGGAAAGTACTTCCAACATCTGGTACTCCACCTCCTGGAATATATGACTGTGCAACATCTAATTCAGGTATGTTCTCTACTTGTTTGGTGGTAACCATGGTACATCATTCCATGCTTCACTGCATCAGCTAGACACCAGATCTATGACGTGGAAGCAACTCTCACCACAACATGATAGTGGACCCATGAGGAAATCTGAGTGTCAAATGATATATTATAATGATTCGCTAATCGTGATTGGAGGCTATGGCATACCATCAGGTGAACTGCAGTCTGGATCACAATTTACTGAGAGTAAACATTGTCAAGATGGTCGTGGCTGGACAAATGAGATTCATAAGTACCATATTTCCCAAGGTAAGTCACAAATTGTATTTCAATTTATTTGTCACGATTTATTTTATACATTATTATTAAAATACAGTGTATATTAATAAAGTATTACAGATATAATTTCTTTAGAGTTATTTGCAGATTTAATGTAAACTATTATCGAAATTATCATGGAATAATTATAACACAATGGTTTTATATATTTGTGATATATTTAATTTTGTCATGTAGATGTGAATACAATTTAATGGTTTCAGACATAGTGGAACTATTACCCTTTTACATTGTAAACATTGTCAGGAATAATTATAAAGATATAATCAGACGTGATAAATTCAAAGTTACAGTGCTAATATCTGTCTTTAGCAATGAATTTTAATGACTTTTCAATCATTTCTTTCCAACATAAATAGAAACTAGAATAATTTCTATCTCAGGTTATGATTATATTGAGTATGTATTAGTGATTTTTGAACTAAGGAATTTGGTTTATGTATGAATTTATTTGTAGTGATAGAATGGAATGTCATTAGTTTAAACATGCCAATTATACATTCTTGTATTTAGTATTACTTCTAGGATGACTCACTTAATTAATATTTATTCACACAATGGGCACCACTAAGTAGTACTGGTTCTGTGTAAATAGTAATAATAAAGCAATTTATATTATGTGACTGTGTCTATCAATAGTAATAGAGCAAATTTGTTAAAATAGTGGACATACATTTAGTAGTTGCGTAAGTGCTGAGGTATTTGAGAACACATTTTCTCAAAAAGTAAATAGTTTAAAATGTTGTATTAGTTTGAAACAAATTTTTTATAAAACGCACAGCGAAATACTTAATTTATGTTTGTGAATTATTATAAACGTATCAGATACAGTCTTTGAAGTAATTAAGATTAATAATTTTTGGCTATATGAAGTGTTCATATAAAATGAGGCATGTAACCATGAAACTGAAACACTGCAAATACAACCATTACCAACTCATAAATTAAGTGTCTCAAATAACATAATGTAAGTCATTCTTATTACTCCAATAATATCAACCAAAAACTTGGTCATTGGTAAATTACTACTAACAATAGATACGATACTTTTGAATTATAACTTGTATAATAATTGCTGCATATAAAGCAGCTTTAAATTTATGTAAATGACATTTGAAGTCCTCATAAAATAGATATCTTAAAATAACTTAAGAAATATATAATTACATTGCTATTTTTGTTTAGGTACATGGTCTTCTCCCTTGATCACTGGAAGTAGACCTTCTCCTAGATGTGCTTTTACAGTCACCTGCATTAGTCCTACACATGCAGTCTTGTTTGGTGGATGGGATGGTACTAGTGACTTTAATGACACTTACCTCATAGACTTGGCACAGATGGTAAGAATTGATGTAATCTCTCGATCATTGTAATTGTATTGATAATATGAGGTTAGTCAAGATGTATATGTACAGAAATTAAGCAATAAAATACAAATGATAGCATTCATCTGCCAGTACATATGTACAATGTAAACTATTTATGTATGTAAAATAAATACATTAGAACAGGATTAGCACATGGCTGTAAATGTAAAAGCTTTAAATTGTTGGTGCTGCAGACTCAGTGTTTATATGAATTGCATACTGAGAGAGGACTAAATTCAGTATTTACACTATTTTAGTTCAGACTAGAGATAGTTGCAGCATGGGCTGACAAAAGTACTTTTATTCCTTTATTGCAAGTTTCTATCTAGTGAGTTTGTTAAGATGGAGGGGATTTCATGGAACATAGGAACTAAGGCAAATCTGCCACTTATTTCAAATAACAAGTAATTTAGTGGAGTGTCCATTTATTAAAACTTTCTATACGGAACTAAATAAAAAAGCAAATATTTTTTATAATTCTTTGTATAAATTCTTATTGACCTGGATGAGTTCTCATTGAAGAGACTAGTAAGTTGCAACTGGCCATTGCTAAGCAGCAAAAGAATAAAAAAACAGGGAGGGAGAGAGTACACTTTAGAAAGTACAAAGACATGTAGTGGTATTTTTATAATGGTATCTAGGCAGCTGCACTTGCAGAGGATATTTGTTGTACTTGGGCTCAAACAACTATTTTTCTAGTATACAGTACTTATTACATGAGTCAGAGTATGATGATATGTGACCGTCTACAGGAAAATCGGGCACAACGCGGCCCCGACGAAAAAATTTTTTTTGCACTTACACACTCCTCGGCAAGCAGATATTAAGCTCTCCAAGTTTTATCGCCGTAGCTTTAGCTATTCCCGCTATATATCACCTAATTGTTCCCTTCGTTAGGCTTATTTAATACAATTTTAAGAACTAAATCGATCTTTTTGCGACGTCTACGCATGCCGCATTGTGCCCGATTTTCCCATAGACGGTCACATATGGTGAAATATTTCATGACCTGGCTAATTTATTGTCAAGAGCCAGAGGAAATGAATTATCAAACCATATCACTCTGCTGAGTGTAATATGTGATTTATTCCACACTAGATATCTTCACTACTGTAGTTAGTAGCCCCACCCCCTCCTTTAGCAGCTGCTCTAACATTAGTTGAGTAGCTACACAGAAGGAAAGTAGCTTGAAAAACCTAGAAAATTGACAACTTCAGCCAGTTGCTATAATTACATGGGTAATGAGCCTGGCAGTACAGCAACATGGTGAAATATGTGACCATCTACAGGAAAACCGGGCACAACGCGGCGTGCGTAAATATCGAGAAAAGATCGATCGATTTCTTAAAAATGTATTGTTTCAAGCCGACAAAAGGGAACGGTTAGGTCTATTATAGTGATAATAACTTAAGCTACGATGATAAAACTTGGAGAGATTAATATCTGGACGCCGACAACTCTGTAAGTGCAAAAAAAAATTTTCGAAAAGTGCCGTGTTGTGCCCGCGGTTTTCCTATAGACGGTCACATATCATGAGTTATTTCACAGGTCGTGTACCTAAACATATCATTGTGAAGATATCTAGGGTGGAATAACAATTATTATTTTTTTAAATTTATTAATGATCCTATTTAGACACAAAGTTTCCTGACTCAAATATGTCTGATGTTTTAAAGTTATTACTAATGTTTGTGTTCACTTTTATACTCTGAAATTCTTTTTATGCTTACTTATTTATAGCAAATATATGATGCATGTTATCAGGAAACTATCCTGACAGCAACATACACACGTCGCCATGAAACCAGAAATGTGTAACTGATGTATTATGATTATTGTTCATTTTGTCGTATTTTATATTATTGCACATTCTTATCATAATTACTGCACATTATTTTTATTCTATTCAGACAGATCAATTCAAGTATAGACTGCTTGATTACTTTAGTTAGTAAAACTACGAGAAATAAAAATCTATTCTAAGCACTGTATATAGTGTGATTGGACTTACTCAGGTGGCAGCAAAACACAGTATATGTTACAAACATAATAGGCTTTTAAAATGCAGCTGATACTTTTGGATATTGTTATTATATTTAGTTAGGCATGAAGAAATGTTTTAGTTTTTCTAATAATATATTGTAAAGTATTTGTTTGATTGCACATTATATTCACGTACGAATAGCATTTTACTAAACTTGTGTGTGGAGCACCACAACCATCTCCAAGAAGTCATCATACTGCTGTTTGTCTTGATTATAACTACAACAATCCACAGTTGTTAGTAGCTGGTGGACATGATGGCAAGGCTTTAAGTGATGTTTGGTGTCTTGATGTACGAGCACAGAGTTGGCAACAGGTGAGATCATATTATAGTATAGCTCAAATAATAATAGTTATGTAGAAGTAATTAATAATCTTAACTGATGCACATGAGGAATAATATTTAAAAGATAAAATAATGTTAATTGTTTCAACTAAAATTACTTTAGTAGTTCCTAATAATTATTTTTTTGGATCATGTACGATTCACTGATAATTGGTGGCTAAAAGTTCACCTGTAAAGAACTTTGACTGTTTCAGTCAATTCTGTTTTTAGAACTAATTCATAGTTTATGTTAAGTTATACTTTTCATAGATCTAATTAAGTATAAGTTGCTTGTCTAATCTCTTTATATATTACACAATTTCATGCATGAAATCAAATTAGTTTGTTCAGTCCACAATCCAGCAGTTCAAAAACAATACATTTAATGCACATACATGAAGTACTACATGAGTACATTCCATTGTACATTTTTAACAACAACTTTTCTTTATCTTTTGCAAGGTGTAGGTTAAATTCTGAGCACTTTGAGATTGATATTTACACTGTCTGGATAGAGTAGCTCTTCTTCTTTCTAACAATATAAGTCTGTCGTCTGGGAAACTTTCTGGAGCTCGTGGTAAAAGTGTTTCTTTAGATCTCCTAAAATGGCTTTAGAATAATAGCTGTGTTAAATTTGGGTAGAATATTTTTTCCCACACAGATAGCTGTGATATTTATATCATTCTGTAGCATTATAAATACTCTCTAACATTATACTGAAATCAAAATTTACTATCAGAGAGTCTAGCTTCTACATTCAAAACCTGACCAATGTAGCCTGAAATTTTGATGAAAATAAGTGAGTACTGCATGAATACTTGTGAGGATACATATCAGTGAATGTTAAGTAGCTATAGAAGTAATGAATGAGAAAATATCAAGAACAATCATCATTACAGTTATCTAAAGTTAAACAATCATGTTGATTTGAAGAATATATATCCTATGCTGCTCATCCTCAACCATCATATTTTGACATGTCTGTCTCTTCAAGGTTTCTAGAGTGTAGCGGCAAGCTGATCTGATAGTAAATATTTTAGTATAATTTCATGTGAGGTTCAGGAATGAGACACAAGATATATCTTGTTAGAAAGAAGAAGAGCTACACTATATAGACAGTGTAATTACAAAACCTCAAAGTGCTCAGAATTAAATCTACACCTTGCTGTGGTTTAAAAGTGTTCGATGGAATGTACTTCATGTAGCACTTCCTGTATCTGTATTGATTGGACTGCTGGCTTGTGGACTTCATTATGTATTATTAGCAAACAGTTTGTTAGCAGCTAGTTGATGTTTGTTAAAATAAACTTTTTATTGCCATGTTTCGGAACTGGTAATCTAATTATTAGTTTTACTTAAATTAGCTGTTGTTTAATTTACAAAATTTGTACAATTTGTGTGGTGTTACATAACTTTTAACTTGATTTAGTTTGTTTTACATTTGTGTTGATACATTTGTTTGAATAATTACATATATTTATTTGTATATAAATGAATTAAGATAGTAATTACATTATAATTTAATTACTAATTGATTTACTTGTTTCATTTCAGTTAACTTTATTTTTTGTTAGCTACCACTAGTAGCTTAATTGTCATGAAGTATAGGCTCAGCACTTTCCCTAGAAAAAATGGCATGTATACATGTAGAGACACTGTCTATTAATAGTGAGATGTTATCAGTGACGGTACATATTTAGGAATAGTAACATGTATATGTAGAGATACACATATGTCATTAATAGTGAGGTGTTATCAGTGATTGGACATGCTCTAGGATTTTTTCCATATCTGATACTAAACTGTATGCAGCTAATTTTGAGTTCAGTATAACTACTTCTTCCTCATGCAGATCTTCATAACTGCTTTGTCTCCTGAAGCTGTAGTCAAACACCTACATTTCTTCACATAGCATCTTTCTCTTTGTTGTTGAATGGTTTCTGTAGGCATAAACATCTTCTGCATCTTCTGGTATACTAATACTAGTTCGGGCTAGAAAGACAGATTTTTTGGCCAACCTTGTTTTTGTATATAAAAAAACTTATTAAGATCAATTTATACCTGTTGAATCCAAATCTGATGTGTGCCAGTTGTAAAAACTTGAGCATTTCTCGATGATTAAATTATAAATACACCTATTAATTTTTAGTATTTTAAAATCAAATAAATCATCTCAGCTACCATTTACTTCAAGCATTAACCAATTTAGTATAATGGAATTAGTTCTTCTCTGACATAGCAGTTATAATGACATCAAATTTATATCAGCTGAGTTCCTGTTTGTGCACATTATTTCCTTTTATGGTAATTTCCGTCACTTTGTATGTGCTGCATGCTTGCTTATGCTCAAACTGATAGTATAGTCTAGTTTAACTTGGTACTTCCTTCAAGAAACAGAAAGTTTGTAATTTATAGATATGCTCAAGTTTATCTTGAAAGTTGGATGTTCAGGTAACACTAAAGTCTTATGTGCAAGGGAGAACAGAAAAATAACCAGCAAAGCTTATCCAGAACAATAATCTAGAGTTTCTATACAGCACGTAAGCTTTATAAGCTACCAGATGGTAAATTGCACTTCACAAGTATGTATTAGCTAGTACATATTGTTTCAAAAGTCATATTGAGTGATACTTTAGAAGTGCCAGATAGAAACAAGTGACTAGCTGAGTTTACAAAACTACAAAAAAACTTTGCATTCGACTATCTTAAGACTGCATGTTCTGTTGTCAAAAATGCACAGTATAATGTTCTCAAAAAAGTCCAGTAGCTCCATGTAGAAGACATGTGTGTAGAACTGGATGGAAGGTAACTTCCGATAGTCTAGTGAGTAGTTCTGATGGCATAATACACCAAGTAGTCTGGAGTCCTATGAAGTATTTTTTACAGATAAATGATTGCCAATTTGGCAACATTGGAAAACTCAGGGAAATTGTGAAAATTAAAAATGGTCACCATGAAATTAATCAGTTCCAACAATTTTTTCAGGTATTTTATCTAGTATAGAATTCCTGGTTATGTAAAAATTATTCCTGATCCATATTGAGGCTAGATAGCTAAATTGCAATAATTCCAAATGGATGCAGATAAGCTACTGACTATGAAGGAAATGTATTACATAGTAGAATTCTTTTCTGATTGTATTTTTCAGTTCAGACACTGCAAAATTTAAATTGTGCCGCTTCTGCTGAAATTAAATATATGACTTAGTCAGAGTTCTTGTATAGTGTGTTGTATTACAGTACATTGTTAATGAGTGAAGTTCTCATGCAAGAAATTAAAATGTGTAAATAATTAACTACAGAGCATTAGGACTTTATATATCTTTCAGAGTTTAATTAACGAAACACATGCAGACTGATCTACTTTAGGTAGGTTCCTCAAAGAATTACTAAATATGTTGCTTATTTGTTCCTGCTGTCACTAAAGGCTTCTTGTCTAGGATTACACACTTTCATGCAATTATTCAGCTATACACACTACATATGACATATATTTAACATTTTCGGGAGACAGTGTAATGCTACTCATTGCCCATCTTGATTGCCATTGGTTTTCCAAATTGGTCAACAGATACAGCATTTTAGTTCCCTAGATGGTCAACTAATCAGACCTACCTTAGCCTCTGAATCAAGAGTATACATTTTGTGCAGATAAAGAGAAGTGGAGAACATATCATACATGTCCTATCAATTTCATGGAACAGGCTTGGCTAGTTCCAAGATAGCTGTTTTGACAGCTGCTAAAGCTGCCAGTTTTTAGTATGGTGAATGTACTTCATCTGGTTATTGGCAAAGATAGCTATATATGTTACGTGTTGTGAGAATGGTATTATTGTAGATATGAGGCAATAATAAGAGGATTAAACAAGTAGGTGGTAGATTTTAGAATACACTCAAATCCTTGCAAATACTTATTGCTTCATTGCTCATATTCTTCAACCAGAATGCATCAGCCTGTCATCACACTCATGTGTCCAGCATGTGCACCAGTGCATATCCTTCCCATTTGACACTAGCATTCAAAGTCTATATCATTGAAATATTTTACCAGCTGCTTTAGTGAGTCCATCATTATTGTAAAGTAGTAGCATTATCCTCAACATATTTGCTACTTACTTTATGAAACAGTAAATCCATGTCATAGCTATGGAACTCAATCATGGGAAAAATCAGCTATCACAATTGTATTTTCAAGGTTAAATTCTAGAACCACTTGTGGATGCAAATCTGTAATAGTAACTTTCATATAGGAGTTTGTAGACTTAAAGTAGCAATTCCAATAATATTTGAGATAAAATTTTCGTTTTTTTTTAATTTAAAACAAAATGCTCAATATTTCATCACTGGCACTCACCAGATCTGAATTCAGCACAAAAATGGGTCTAGAAAAGTCAATCAAACTTACTTCATGTGCTGTTAATTCAGGTGTACTGCACTACACTAATACAAATATTGCAACATTTTCAAATTATTTACCACCCAGTCACTATTTTGAAGTAAGTCAAAACTTGAACTGCAAAAGCTACCTCAATGTTAGCATTGTAGCCTTAGAGATATCACTGCAATGAGTTTGACAATCATAAGTAGCTTACTCTTTGAGGTTAAACAGCATTCAAGTGAAGGCAACACAGACGAGAATATAACACGATTTTTATGAGGTGATACTTCAAATCTCTGAGCACCAGTTACTGCAATGAAAGGGTTAAGTAATTTTATGGCTGTTTAAATTACAAATACATTATTAATTATTGTTTTAGCTGTCTGCAATAAATTAACAATAAACTATTTGCTTAACACACTAGTATTTCAACCATTAGATTACACCACAATAATGCAACAAATGCTAAGTTGTGTATTTATACTGTTAAGGGATACTGCTATGAATATTGCCATTTTTAACAGACTTCAAATTTTCTATATTTAAATATATTTTTTAAATTTTGGGAATTGTTTTGCTCTGTCCATTATTTATAATTTAATAATTGTTTTCTTAGTCTTCTTTTCTTCATTTTATTCACATGTTTCTCTCTAACAACTCAGCAAAAACAGACAATGGTTAACTGCCGGTGACAGCAAAAAAAAATTACGTATTATTTTACATGAATATATAAGTGAAGAGTGAGTCATCATACAAGTAGCTCACATGTAGGATTGAACTCAGTCATTGAATAGTGTTCTCACAGTGAACACTTGCACCTTGAAAATATTGGAAAATAATTCTATAGAAATCGTCTTCTGCTTCATTGAAGATTGATTAGATTGATATGTAATATTAGACTGCAATTAACTTGTGAGATGCAATAATTGAATTAATGCTCTAAAGCTATTTTTATTGTAAAAAAATATAACTACATCTACTCCTACCATGTTAGGAAAATTTGATGTGTTGTTTATTTCAGACCACTATCTAATTTAACATATGGTTTGTAAATCAGTAATGTCTCATTAGTAAATGATTAATCTTAATCAGCATGTGTAAAATATCGAAGTGCAATTTTAACTATACTAAACAAATAAGTTCAAACATTTACTATTCATTCATTTGTTCAATATTTGCCACTTCAGATAGCCAAATTGCCACAGCCTAGATGTAGTCACTGTGCAGCTGCTTTTGTTATTTCTTCTGAACTCACTGAAGTAGTGCTATTTGGAGGAGATTATCAACGCAATCGTCACCTCTCAGACACTACAATATTAAGAAATGGTGAGTTTACTGATTTTTATAAAATGATTTACTTTTTAGCTTAGGTATTTTGATATATTGGAAGTTCTGTTTTATAAACATTGTCTCATTGTAATTTATCCTTTATTGTTTGCCAGCGGAGTATTCTTTACACTAATAACAATATTTTGGTCATTACATAAAGAATATACAATTTCATTCTCATATTTCATTACATTTTGCATATTTTTGATGAGTTCATGTTACCAAATTAGAAAATATAGCTGATGTTATATAATTGGGTAGTAACAGTTGTTCAAGCATACTTGACTGTAACAGTTTCTCAAGAAAAGGCAATCTATTAATATCTTTACAATTTAAGACCACAACTGTTTATGCCTCCCACTCACACAATTTTGTAAAAAAGCGAACATGTTAAATATCAGCTACAAATACATGATTATTTAATTAATATTTTCATACTATAGCTAGTCTGATGGCATGTGTGTTATTATATTCACTAAATCATTTCAGTGCATGAGAGAATAATTCACATAATTTTTATTTATTATTCCACACAGTTGAATAATTTCTAGCCTAATACATTCTTTTTACTACTGCTAACATGAGAAGCTTAAACTTTGACAAATTTTATAATTGCCTTTTCATTCTAACATGTAAAGTTATTGTATGAATCGTTGGAATGCCCTTTTGAGTTTACATTATTAATTTGAGTCTTGTATTACTTTGGAATGTGGAAATAGAATATATAGTGCTATAGAGAAGTGATAGCTATAACTAATAAATAATTAGTTCATGTTTATGCCCAGCATTCTGTATTAAATTTGTAGAATGAAATTTAACTAAGGCATAATTACATTTTATATTATAGAAAAATTAACTTCCTCCACTAAATGGAAAGTATCTGAAATTATAAATTCTTCAAAGTTGAGAGCTAAAGATAGACTAATAGCAAAGAAACTACTAAAAGGTAATAATATAATTACAAGTTGTTGACATGATTTAATGTATTAGGCATTATAAAGTTGTGAGTAAAATAATACATTTATAACTATACATTATACCTCAGTTTGAACTTTGAAACGTAATGAAATGTTTTTGATTCAGAGTAATGTCATTGGTAAACTGGTGAAGCAGGCAAGTCACTATTGATAGCTAAATATAATATGTGAATATATGAATTAATGGTACATAAACTTTTAAGGAACTGTCAAATTAGTTCATGTAGTGTCTAAAATTACAAATTAATTGGGTCTAAATTGATGCAAGGATGCCATTTGTTAATGGATTATTTGATGTTTGCTTCTTCAGCACTTAAACTACAATAAAAATGTTACTGCACCATATTAAAGTATTGCTGCTAGAATAAGCTAAGCGCTCCATAATTATAATTTCATTGACTTGTTTTAAATTTATGATTATATTTGCCTTAGCCAAATAGTTGTAGCATTTTTTTACTTGACCATTTAATTATAGTATTGTAGTAAGAAGTTGAGGTTATATGAGATTTATTAGCAAAATTTTCTTTGTTATAATTGAATCAGGTGCATATCTAGTTGATTATTCCTCTTTTCTAATTCTTTGGTAGTTTTTTGCCAAAAAAACAAAACTTCCAAGTCTTTAGTAATTACCACATGCTAATTTTATATGTATTATAATGTGTTATACAGTGCAATTATTACACACAAACAAAAGAATAATAAAAACATGCAACAATAAATAGCAATTATGAGCCTTAATCTTTGTACTGTATTGAGGATATTAGATTTTAATTTGGCACTCTATGTAATAGTTAGAGCATAATCTCATAGCTACTGGTAGATTTAAAGCACTCAACTCCTGGAGTCTACAGCCCTTAGGTTTGCGTGCAACAAATTTACCAGTAGCTACACACATGCTCTAACTATTTCAGATCGCGTTTACGCAACTTTGTTTACCAGCATTTTCGCAGAGATGGCAGTGTCAAGCAACGTTTTAGTGAGAATATTGTGGATATCGCTCAAAGCACATGACTTTAATTTAAGTCATTTTGAAGGTGGTAAAATAACTCCATGCCACTGGTCCCCCAAAAATGATTAAGCTTAGAAGAAATATAAATACTGTTTCTAAGGAACATTCCTAAGAATACTAAATGGGTGGTTACGCTTTGATAGAAAGCCACATCTCACACCCTAGCAAAAGTGTCAGATAGAGATTATTTATCATCAAGATCCAGAGACATTAACCCTTTCGTTCCGGATCCCGCTTTAATACATCAAACAATATTGTTTCTATTTTTTTTATATTTTTATTGATGGGAAAATGGAATTTTTTGGGAAAAAAATTTTTTTTTAAAAGTATTAGAGGGCCTAAATTTTAGCCAGCATCGAGTTAAAAAAAAAACGGTAATGCTCTATTCCGCGGTAGAAGATTAGATTTTTCCGCGCGCGTCCAAACAATTCAGGAACGAGAGGGTTAAATCATTGGTTAAAATATTCACTGTGAAAGTGAATGGAGAACAATACTGTCCCTAAATATAACACAACGAGAACACAGAAAAACTCAGGAAGGATTATTATTTCAACTCCTGGGACCTATGGCCCTCAGGCTTGCGTGCACTAAATTTACCAGTAGCTATGCACACGCCCTAACTATTTCAGATCCTGTTTACACAACTTAGTTTACCACATTTTCACAGAGAAGGCAGTGTCAAACGACTATTTCAGTGAGAATATTGTTGATGTTGCTCAGGAAACTGAAGGTTCTTGTCATCCTTCACCAGTAAATGAAGTACATGACTTTAGTTTAAGTCATTTTGAAGGTGGTAAGGTATGTCCATGCTGCTGGGCCCCCTAAACTGACTTATCTTAGCTCTGAAGAAGAAATAAGAACGCTGTCTGCAAAGAACATTCCTAAGAATACTAAATAGGTTGTTACACTTGGATGGAAAGCCACATCCTACACCCTAGCAAAAGTGTCAGATAGACATGATAAATCATGAAGATCCAGAGACATTAAATTATTGGCTTAAAATATTCACTGATGGAAGTGAGAAAAAGTAAATGGAGAACAATATGATCCATAAATATAACGCAACAAGAACAGGAAAACTCATAAACAATTGTATTTCATTGTAGCTGAAGCAAACATCTTTATTATAGCTGTAAACCCCATGGTCATATTATAATTAACAACAAGATAAGCTATACTTTTCAACTAAAACTAAAACGTAGCTATACCCTTAGTCAAATAGTATGCACACTATAATATATTATACATAAAGGCCAAAAATAGTGCAAACTTACCAAGCTAGTACACCTTAGTTACAATATAGCAATGGGATCTCATGAATTGATAATGTACAGGATGCAAATTATAATTTGTAATCTTTGTAGTTACAGAAAAAGAAATTGAAATAGCCTGTGAAGAAGCCATAAAGAATCAAGCTTGTGTAGATATTTTTGTAGGACGCTTAAATTTTGTTGGCTTACCTCGTTCAGGAAAAAGTTCCACTCTACGTCGACTACTTGGAGAATTCATTAACTTTATTGAAGCTAAAATAGACCAGGAACTACCAAGTACTGGAGTAGCAGACAGAAGGCAACTCTTCATTCAGAGCATTAAAAAATCTGTTGGATTTGTGAACAAAGGACAATGGAATGAGAAGAATCTAGTAGGGGAAACTACTTTTCTCAATGGTATAATATATCAATCTATCAATGGTAAGATCAGTAACAGGTTGAAAAGAGTCCTTTTACAACCATAACAAAATCTGTAAACTGTCTTGCTAATTAGAGTTCATAAAAAATTTACAAGTCTGTAGAAATTAACAAACTAGTTATCAACACATTATACACTAATTTACGATTTTGTTTTGGTTGTCAATGGACACTTTTCAGGCAATGAATATTTATAATATTTCCACTTTTATAATTATATTTATAATATTCATAATATTATTATTTGTATTAATACAGATGTAACAGTAACTCCACAGGCTGAAAATTCCCAATATGCTGCTGGGGATTCAAATACAAGTATACCATCTCCAGAAAATGAGAAATTGAATCACTCCACTAATAAGGATATTGTTAAAGAGAAATCTTCAACAAATGAGTCAGACAGTTCACCTGCACTCACAAAAACACATGAAGCCAGTAAGAATGATTTTGTTCCTACAAATATTGCTCAAATATATCCCACATACAAAGAAGCAATGGCTAATAAAGATTATGAGAGAGTGCAATGTTTACTTGAAGATGTCATATATTTGATTACTACTGACCACGGAGGACAGACTGAGTTTTTAGATCTTATGTCTCGATTTCTCATGGGGCCTTCACTAAATCTTATATTTAGTCGACTGACTGATCCTTTTCATCAAGTTTACAAAATATACTCTACTAATGAAGAAGGAGTCTGTACAGACAAGGAAGACTCTGTGGTAACTTTAGAAGAGATAACATTTCAAACACTAGCTAGCATAGCTTGTATGGAAGTTCCTAATGACCAACAACATTCTTCAACAGTAAGAGAACTAAATGAAGCTGAAAACAATACATCTTGTTCTTCTAAGGCCATGTTTATTGGAACATTTAGAGACCAGGTCACTCAAGAAGAATTTGAAAAACGAGATCAGGTTTTGAAACAGGCTTTGGAGCATACTGATTTTTATCACAAAGGTATAATAGAGTATGCAACTGAACAATACATTACACTCCCTATAAACAACAGAAGTGGAACCCAACAAGAGATTGATAATGCTAAAACTATTTTTGAAAGTAGTATAAAGAAAAACTTTAAAAAAGTCCATATTCCATGTACTTGGCTAATGTTTAACATTGTGATGAGATTCAAAGACAAGCAAACTATGACGATTGAAGAATGTAAAGAAATAGCTGGAAATCTAGGGATTAGTGACACAGACTTACCCAATGTTCTGTGGTTTTTACATTATCGAGTAGGGTCTTTACTCCACTATCCCATGGTGAAAGGATTTGAAGATATAGTTATATGTGATGTAAAGGTTAGTTGTAGCACACTTTTAATGAGTTATTAACTCAACCAAATGTTATGCTTTTATTGTTAGATTATATTTGATGTAGCAACCCAATTAGTAAAGAAAACATTTGTATTTAGTAAAGTGGGAAAATCAGCTGCAGATATTTTTAAGAAGAAAGCTCAGTTTACTAAAACAGACTTGCAGAAAGTTAGAGAAGAGGACTCAGACACATTGATTTCTATGGAAATGCTGGTATCACTTTTTGAGCATCACAACATCTTAGCTACTCTCGGTACAACGTCTGACAGAACAGAAACCACCTATTTTATGCCCAGTATTTTAACGAGTGCTACAAAAGAAGAACTTCAAAAAGTTCCAACTTCTTCTACAATAGCACCACTTATGCTTCGATATACTTGTGGGTACTTGCCACTTGGAGTCTTTTCTTCTCTCATCATTGAAATTGTCCGTAATAGAGAACTCAAATGGAAACTCGTTGAAAAAGGTCTTTGTAGAAACAAGATATCTTTCAGAGTTGGTGATGATTATGACATAGTAACTCTCATTTCTTATCCATGCTTTATTAAAGTGGTCGTTTGCAGAGAGTCTCACCCAATCTCATCAAATTCTGAAGTTTGTGGGAACATTAGAAATACTCTCACTTCCATCTTGACTGAAGTTAATAAAACTCTCAGATATCACAGTGCAACTCTAGAGTATGGATTTGAATGTCTAGAACATTGGAACATATTTCGTAAGACACCCTTCCACTTGTGTGTCATAGAAAGTGAAACATCTAAAAAAATGTTGTGTTTCAATGATCCAAGTAGTCCTAAAATATTGCCCATCAAAAATTCCAGACAATTAGTTTGGTTTGTAAAAGTAAGTAGAAACCATTATTGTTGTAATAAAATGTACTAAAGTATAACTGTAGGTATTCAATGATTCTTCAGACTCAAATGAATCAACTTTGGGTAAGAGAAAAGGCGATAGAATATATGCCATTTTATAATCTGTTATTAAAAATTTTGAGGTGATAATTTATTGCAATCACATGATATTTTTAATAATATTTGTATGATAGTTATAAATTAATATACTTCATGTCCATGTTTTGAATTTCTAAGTACTCTGTTATACATACAATCTAATTTACAGGAACTAAAAAACTGATATACAAATGACACCTACGGTATACGATCATAATGTGCAGTTATCACATTATGTTGAATTGAAAAACATTATTGTGTACATGTCTACTTAAAATTTCGCAATGTGAAAGTTGTCAAGATTGGTTTAAAGAATTCGATAGTCAGTGAATCAAATGCTTACACTGTATATACAATTTTCTAATAGTTTTTGGTCATATTTAAGTGCTATGTATGTAGTTTATTATTCAGAGAAATGGTTTTTGTGATAATTATAACATCACAAATATTTATTAGATGAAATAACATTTAAAATAAATTAATAGCATGCTTTAAAAATATGGTAATAGGCCCAGGAGTTATTCTGCCTATGTAGGCCCATGATGTACACAGCTTATTAGAGAATGCTTATGATATAGTAGCTGAATTGCTACGACTTTAAACATTTGTGCAAGCTAAGGAGCCAGAATTTTAGTAAAACACTTTTTTTTTTAATATTATTTTTCTTTCACATTACAACAAGCAAGTGTTCAGTGGAAAGTATAATTAAGTGCATACTTTATTATTGCATTGCTGCTATAAATAGTGGTGTGTAAGGCATTTTAAATATTCAATAGTCTATGACCTATTTATGTTGTTATTACAGCTTTAGGTGCAAAAGAGATTGGCAAAGTCTATGAAGAGCTCTATGAAGCCAGAGTGCAATGGAAGAACATCGGCCTCAAACTGGGTCTGACATTAACTACACTCAACTCTATTGAAACTCATCGTCACTATAAAGCTGAGCCAAGTTGCCTGGACATGTTGAATGAGTGGTTAACAAATGGAAAGAACAGAAACTGGAGCAATCTAGCTGATGCTTTGGAGAGTCCAATGGTGGGTTATCCTAACATTGCATCTGCAATACGAACTAAGTACTGCACTTGACTTTTTAAAACACATTTTATAGTCAACATAATACATTTTATAGCCATATATAATAATATTGTTTTTAATATTTTCAGTCTACGATGTCACCAAATACAATAGCATATGATATATTGTCTAGATCATTTTTAATTATTTTTGTAGAATATTTTATAAATTTATTACTAAGAATTATAAATGATCTGGAATTGAGCTCATTGGATAAGTATCATTGTTAAAATTCTTGCTAGCTCACCACTGCTAGATCCTGCTAGCTCACCACTGTTAGATCCTGCTAGCTCACCACTGCTAGATCCTGCTAGCTCACCACTGCTAGATCTTGCTAGCTCACAACTGCTAGATCCTGCTAGCTCACCCCTGCTAGATCCTGCTAGCCCACCACTGCTAGATCCTGCTAGCTCACCACTGCTAGTTCCTGCTAGCTCACCACTGCTAGATCCTGCTAGCCCACCACTGCTAGATCCTGCTAGCTCACCACTGCTAGTTCCTGCTAGCTCACCACTGCTAGATCCTGCTAGCTCACCACTGTTTGATCCTGCTAGCTCACCACTGCTAGATCCTGCTAGCTCACCACTGCTAGATCTTGCTAGCTCACAACTGCTAGATCCTGCTAGCTCACCCCTGCTAGATCCTGCTAGCTTACCACTGCTAGATCCTGCTAGCTCACCACTGCTAGTTCCTGCTAGCTCACCACTGCTAGATCCTGCTAGCTCACCACTGCTAGATCCTGCTAGCTCACCACTGCTAGATCCTGCTAGCTCATCACTGCTAAATCCTGCTAGCTCACCACTGCTAGATCCTGCTAGCTCACCACTGCTAGATCCTGCTAGCTCACCACTGCTAGATCCTGCTAGCTCACCACAGCTAGATCCTGCTAGCTCACCACTACTAGATCCTGCTAGCTCACCACAGCTAGAACCTGCTAGCTCACCACTGCTAAATCCTGCTGGCTCACCACAGCTAGAACTTGCTAAGCTCACCACTGCTAGATCCTGCTAGCTGTCCTGCTAGCTCACCACTGCTAGATCCTGCTAGCTCACTAATGTTAGATCCTGCTAGCTCACCACTGCTAAATCCTGCTGGCTCACCACAGCTAGAACCTGCTAGCTCACCACTGCTAAGTACTGCTAGCTCACCACTGCTAAGTACTGCTAGCTCACCACTTGATCTCGCTCGCACTGACTACAGCAGTTCGGAAGGGCAGCCCGAGTTGTAAGTTCGGGCCTCCAGTGAGGGGATCGAAAATGGAGGACTTTGCTGCCCTTGTCGTCTGCCCAGTACAAGGCTCGCTGTCGGGATGGCGACCTTGTGGCAGTAACTTTCGTGGACGTTGGAGTACCGAGTGGAGGACTCGGTCTTAGCTTAGGTCCGAATAATCAGATAGCTAGGGTGGGTGGGTAACTACAACTTCACTGGTTTGATAACTTCAAAACTATAGGAACTATAACTGAGAACTAAGAATGAAAGAATACAATACTTATAACAACTGTAGTCATGGGCATAAACCGCGACTGGCCGCGAGGCTTTACAGAAATAAAGTGCATGCGTAGTATAGTTTGTTCGGAATGTTCGTTGAGGTTGCGTTAGGCCCACACATCACTGCTAGATCCTGCTAGCTCACTAATGATAGGTCTCTTTGTTTTGGACCACACTCACTCATTACTAACGACAGATACAAGTCCACGAATGTGACATGACTTCACTGCAGAAGTGTCATCCTGATAATTATGCTGAGTTCATGAAGAGAAACTTTGCAGTGAAAATATTTGGTAGCTATGTGTTTTCTCTGCTATTGATCAGGATTGCGATCAGAACAATACTCATATAAAAGTTGCTGGTGGTACAATAGATATTAATAGAAACTCTAGCAGCCTTGAGTCACTGGATGGTATATGGATCCAAGATGGCACATGCGATTGAAGATATTGTGTTTTATTAAGAAGATACAGGAATTAATATTTCATGAACAGAAGCAGCATATGCAGACAGCTTTCCTTCGTGCAACATTAAGTGTATTCTGAAGCATAGGGTAAATTCAATGAATCTGTCGTTGCATGTCAAAAATCATTTATTCTGATTCTGAAAGCATGTGTAAAAACATTGTTGTGCATGTAAATTCTTAAATACATGATGTCATTTGTAGGAGAATAGATGCATAAATATCTACGCATTTAATACTCTTTTTTTTTTCATTATTACAATTACTGATGAGTAGACAGGGATGTATAATACTCGTGAAAAAAGTGATCTAAATACACTAAAGTATTTATCAATCTTAATTTTATTTGATACATTATTAGTTGCCAAGTACAGCTAACTTTCATGCATATAACCACATGCTATAAGACCTAAAGCTCATCAACCTATCTGTGAGATCAAAGCTAAAGTTCAGCACAAAATGATTAGTAGTGAATTAGACTCGGAAGCAATATCTGATAGAAGTTACAATGGCATACAGCAGTAGATGATGATGCAGCATTGATTTCTCAAAATACTTCTAAAAAATATTTTTTATGTATTGGAGTTTTTAATTCAGGGCACAGAAAGTGAAGGTATATTGAAATTATGATGATGACAATGTACTTAAGTACATGCTTTACATTCTTACACAGTTATTGTAGAGCCACCCAAAGTGCTTGAGTTTATAGGGAGGTTGGACCAACAGGAAAATGCTTGAATATAGACTATGTGGTGACAATATTGACAAAACAATCAAACCTCATTATATAAGACTCGATAAGCATAATGTTGTATTACGCTACCTTCATTCCTATGTTGCCGTTAACCTTAGTGACAATTTATAGTTTCCAGATATCATACCCAGCAAAAGTAAACTTTACTGCTAAACTGTTGATTTTTCCCTCTGGGTTGATTTGATGCACGAATTTTGGAATATCGTATTGAGAACATCAAATTATGCATTTGAAGGTGTAAGCAATGGCATATTAAAATGCATTTTTGGAGAAAGGTCCACAAAATCTACTGTTGTTGTGATTAAACATCGGAATTTAGCGTTGCAATTTATTCAGATTTTTGTTTCTTGTTGCCATTGTTTATGTTATGATGTTATTATTTAAATATTTCTGTTTCATTAGTGTTGTTGCAAATAATGAGATTGAAATTGACAAGAATTGACTCACTGCAATATCAGCATGAGCTGATAGTACCATATGTTAAAATTGTTGGTTTATTATGCATTATTCAGACTATTATAGCAAAAAATGCTTGGCAGATTATAAAGGATCAGTTGTAATTTGTTTGTTATGAACAATATGTCTCCACTAATTGAAGCAATTCATATTATTTTAGCACACACCTACACATGTCACATACACATTGCATACTTACGTTGACAACTTTTCTGCTCTTGACTTGAACTTTCACATCTCTATTTATTATTACTATTATCATTTTTCACTAACTACTACTAAAACGTCACATCACAAACTTTAACAGCTCATCAAAAAAGGTCTTTATAAAAAAAATTAGATGCATTTTACTAATGTATCTATTATAATGCAGTAGTGATATTGGGGAAAGGGAGAGGATGCGCTTGAAGCAAAAACATAATTTATGCTTATATAGTTATGAAGTGCGCACTTTGACAATATAATACTGCAGTATCTGGTTATTTCATTTCATTAGAACAAATTCTTTTATTTATATTAAACCCCAATGGTGTCAGCTACAAACATCTATAATACACTTATAACAAAAGTTGTACTTTTAACAAATGGCAGCATTCATTTACTTTTGTTATGATTAGATATTTCATGATTCAGTTATAACTACCAAAAATATTTGCATTATTTACTCCAAGAAATTTTGCCTTAATGTGCCCATTGTCTATAGCTGGTTAAATACTTTCAAACTGTTTAAATGAAGAGTAGCTATGTATTCTGACTTTTTTCGGCTCCACGTTTTTTTTTGCATCTGTCAGTGTTTTCTTTTAGCAGTTATGTCACAAGTGCTACAATAGCTACTGCCATGTGAAAAGGCTTGTGTCATAATATAAGAGTTTTACTGAATTCTTCAAATTCTACTAATATACTGGAATGGATGGAATCAACTGAAAGCAGAAAGAAAATGTCATCTTGTTTTAAGATATGGTATTTTCTTTTGCTTAGTTAATGAATATTATCATTTGGCTTTTATTACCTGTGAGTATATTAATAGCATATGAGATGGGGCGGTGAAAGAGTGAGAGGTCTCTTTTACCTATGCTTCATAGCTCCAGTAGAAACAAGTACAACACTCTAGAATGCTTTCATGTTTGATTTTAACTTATTTTTTCTGTCACTTCATCTGACTATATGTACCTTTGGAGCGCCAAAAAGACAAACAAAATAATTAGCAAATGTGACCTTCACATTGAATACCTGAACAGATAATAAAACTGCTCTGCAGGGATAGGGAAGGGGGAATGAAACCTGGACAACTGAGCAAAGTGCTTAATGTCAAAATTCTGTATTTGCTAACTTTACTAATAATCAGCTATAATGTTGAAGTAGATTGTTGGCTAATAATTACAAGGTCAATCAAGTCATGAATATTTCAGGGGATAATTGAGCTACATACAACACTAGAGACATGGAATATATTTAGAAAATACGTTTTTAAGACATATCAGGACACAACACATGAGCTTCTGAACATATAACTAATAAAGAATTCACATGGAATATTGAAATATGTATCAACTCTAATGACCACATTCATTTACATTCTCAATCCTTACTCACACACTCCAGTCTATCACAGTTCTTTAATCTGTAACTTCCACCCCCCACCCCCACACACACACACATACACCCGCACAACATAACTCAATGACTTATTGGTACAAGCAGAGTTCACTAACAGTTTCATCCCTTTCTTTTCATTAAACACTTATTGTTAACTTTGAATTAATCTTCTTGTAATTCATCACTCGCTATTGTTGATAATCCTATTTGAAATTTCCTGGAATGGGCCTGGCTTCACTCTCAACTCTGCCTTTAGTAACACCTAGTGGGAAGAGAAGTTTCCAGTCAGAAGTTTTGTTCTTTTCTAGGGCAATTTGCTGTTCTAGTAGAATAATAGTGTATTGAACATACACATTAAAAGTATCACTGAACTGAGAACATTTTGCTATTATGTCTTTCTGTTAGCTGTAGAAACTTATTTAAACTGTTTCATGAGCTCTTTGAGCACATGTAAACACTAAGCAGTTATTTACACTCTATTGAGTCAGACTTGTTTGTGGGCAATTATATAGGATCTTTCAGCAATGGCAGTGAAGTTGAGCAATCAAACTTGTACGCTGCAGCAAGTAGCATGTGGTGTGTGCCTAGCTAATGATTCATCCACTTTTCAACTATCATAAAAAATTGTGCTATATGTACATTAATTGAGAATTCACACCGGAACAATAGGTCAAATTTTATGCACTTTTTTTGCATTACTAAGTCCATTATACAGCAGCATATTGAAGTGTAGATACCACTGTTTTATGTTGTAGTTATGCGGTTTTTTGTATGAATTCTGTATTTTTTTATACTATTTATTAGCTATGTACCTAAATTCTGTAGAAGTATTCCTCAAAATATCTAAATTTGTTATTCACAATTTAACAATTATTGTTTCTTCTTATCCTAAATAATATCTGACTAATAGATAGACCAAATCCGTATTTTATAAGTAGCCAACTCGCTTGGCATCACGTTTCAGTACTGAATTAGTTAAGATTGTGCTTACTTCCCGTTAAGAGAATTCAGCCATTTAACAGTTGCCTGGCTCTCGTCCTGTGTTTAAAATAACAATACGACTTGAGTATTCTAATTGCGCGCTGAGCGGGACCTCATCCAGTTGTCTTATAGTTCCGAGGAATACTTTATGAGCGGAGCTACTGCTGTATAACTGGATATATTTGGTGAGCTATAAACATTGATATACATTGTATTGATGAGTAAATGATACACATTTAGTTATTTCTTGATGTAGAATAATCAAACAATAGTATGCATATCATTTTTAAAAGTTGACATAGAGATATTAATTGATGCCACTTCAATGAAAATATTATTGCCTCCTACAAATTTTGACATATCATAGCTACTTCTAGTCTTTCATAGCTCGACCCTTTATCTACCACTGCACTGTGAAGACGTCCAGGTGGCATAAATAAGTGGTACAAGCTTAAAATCCTCCAGATCTCTGTGGGATAGTATGGTTCTGGTTGTGGCTGACAAGGCACTTAGCTAACCACATCCACTTTCATAGGTTTTAGTAGTGAAGCCAGCAATGGAGGAATGGCTGTAGTGGCAAATTTAGTGAGCTGACTTCAATGCAACTACAATTACTGAAAATCTGGTTTATAAGAGGAGACTAAACTCTCAAAATTGAAACCATTGCCTTATCTAGGTGCAGCATTGATACACTTTTAGCCAAGTTCCATAGTGTGGCATCATTAAATTACTTAGGTTTTATCTGCAGAGCATCCAGGTATGACCAGCTACATTACTTTTGAACTGGTAGAATGTACTGATACCACCAGAACTCTTCCCAGCACAGTGGTGGATACACAAGATCACTCACCACATCAAGAGTTAAAGTAGTAGAAGGCTTAGATTAACATTGTAAATTGTCAAGTAGTTGAAGTACACTGGTATGAAAACATAATTGTTCGAAACTTGTTTGCTTATCTTTAACTTAAGTCATACATCCTTATATGTGATAAGTATTACTCTGGCATAGTAGACATTGATGAATGTATCATATTACAATGGCTTAAGTAAACCACATATCCATATAAGTGATATGTAGCACTATGCATGAGAGATTAGATGATTGTATCATATTACAATGGCTTAAACAGATCACTTATACATAGAAATGATATGTAGCACTCTGGCATAGTAGACATTTGAGTAATGTATCATATTATTACAATAGCTTTAAGATGACCACATATCCATACAAGTGATATGTTGCACTATGCATGAGAGGTTTGATAAATGCATCATAATATCAGCGTACACTGTAACGAATCGGGCATTCCACTACATGCTTTAGGGGTGTAATACAACACCTCTGTTTAACTGAGTGTTGTACTACACTTTGAAATGATCAGTAATACATCAAAGTGTAGAGTGACAGCCCAGTGTTGAGAATGTATCACGGCTTACAGTCTCGAAAAAGGAGTAGAGCTTAGTTAGTAGACTGTGGTTACTTTGTGACATATAGCTAAATGGGTCAAGCTTTCGTTCTTCATGAGTTGTCCCTAGTTTACTAGAACAGGGTTACTACAGTCAGTGAAAATGTGTTTAAGAGTTTTGACTTTTGACTAAAGAAGTTGTGATAACTTGTTTGTATGAAGTTTAGCTTTAACGTCTAATACAGTATTTTCTTCATGGTGGTTGGTATGATCTCTGGAGGCTCAATTTGAGGAACATCGCATTCCATTTCTTATTGTCTAGAATAGCAAGCAACAAATATCTATCAAGTATCAAGGACTATTCAGAAATATAATACACTTAGTTGACCTTCATCGCAAGTTTGGGTGTGTCTCTGATATTTGTATCAAAAGGTAAGTGTAATTAAGAATTATGTAGATAAACTATATTAGCATTCAGCTGCAGATTTGTAGGTATCTATAGCATATCTGTGAGATACATTGCTAATTCAATAAATAGGTTTGCTATACAGCTAGAAATGCTCACTTTTAACCCTCAGCGCGCATGCGCGTGAGTGGTAACTGTAGTCTGTTTGTCACTCATTCATTCTGTCTGTCTGTCTGTCTGTCTGTCAATAGCGAGTCTCGAACTTCACGTCGATTTAAGCAGCGATAGCGATATCAAACTGCAGCACTACTCAAAATAATTCCCTTAAAAATTCCAAAAATGTTTATTTAGGCTTAGTTTTTCAGAAAAAGCGAGTGAAATTCGGGGCCAATGCTTTTCTGTATGCGAGATGTTTTTTACCATACAATTTGCACTTGAATGGTAAATACTTAGCAGGCAGTACCTTTGCCGTAGTTGGAGGAGCCAGGCAGTTGGAAAGAGGTCTGCTGCATTAGACTGTAGCAGTATGTTATACCTTTATAATGTGACATATCTTAACCTTTAAAACACTTTTACCCAAACTTGTAGCTAGCTAGCTACTATGGCTATAGCTGCATCACATATAGTTAATTTGGTCAATTTCACTGAAAGAGAGCTGACCTTTAGCTTCATCATCAAGATAATAATTTGTTAATATGACATTGTAAATGCAAACAACTAACTCTAAGCAACTATAATTAAATTTATTTTATTATTATGGTGTCTAGAAAAATCCTACAGCAAGTATACCTATCAAGACATATTTTGAGTTGCAATAAAGTTTGGCAGGCATTGTTCATTGTCTTATCACTTCAAGTGTGGGTGTGTCTCATATTGGAATCAACTGGTAATTACAATACTTAATATACATACTTACTCTCTATCTAGTTAAGGATGGTGTGTAATGAAGTGATGGCGATAACATATGTTTTAAAAAGTGTTCAACTGATCAGATGTTTCATGTCTCCACTTATATGTATAATTCATATAATATATGAGAATTATGAGCAAGCACAACTATGAACCGTAGATGCCAGTGTTACATGAAATTTGGTCCGTGTAGTTTTCGGTCCGATCAAACCAAATCCGATAGTGGTAAAAGTCCAGGAGACTAAATATGCTAGCAAATTTGGTCCCCCCCAGGCCAAAAGGTGAAGGTGAGGTGAAGTAGTGACACACTTGATTAGGGGTTTGGAAGGTTGTTTAGATGCAAAGAAAAGACATGTGTGCAGTCTTTTAAAAATTACTAAAAAAAGAAGAAGTTGAAACAACAAATCTGGTCCCACCAAACCCAATCTTCAGAGGCCCCTATTCAAGAAATGATCTGCAAAGACGTTACTTAGCTAATCCACCAATAGTTGTTGATTGCACAAAGATCTAGAATGCTTCCACTTTTCCAAAAACTTGGTTCAAAATACAGTTTTCGTTTCTCTCAAACAATTGTCATGAAATATATATAAATTCAATTGGAAGTAAAGTTGCCTCACAATTTTTAATCAGCCATCAGCAACCAATTCTATTGTTGCCGATTATTATTTCACTAATACAGGATTGTGAAGTTTAGTCTAGAATTAACATTGAATAAATAAATGGAATAGAGTAAGCAACCAATTATCGCCCAAGTTTTGACCCGACGGCGTAACTTACGCAAGGAAAAGGCAAACGGCGTCAAACAACGTTCAAACGTTGGGGCAACTCTTCATTATTGTGGAGTCCAACTTAGGCTGCTGTAACGTGCTCCAACGCAGGATGCTATCGCCGTTTACGCTGCTCCTTAAAAACCGTTTATCGACCACGTGCTTCAATTATTGACCACCGGTAGATTTTCTATAAACCAATCGCTCCCCGTCCTTCTTCATAACTTGTAGCTACTTATGTTAACTCTGCCCTTACTATACTATCATCTTGCAATTTGGTATTCAATAGTAAAAGATTGTTTCAAAAAGCAAAATGTGTGAATAAATTAAAACTTCAAAAATTGTCATGATAGAACTGTTAATGTGGTTATAGTTAGAATTATCAATGTGGCTATAGCTAATTGAGAACAGATAGTTTTTCTTTGAGAAATATAATCTTTGTAATTGTCATACATACATTTTTGATAGATCATCCAGGCAGTATGGACAAATGCGATCCTTCCCTTCCTCATTTTTCATACAGTCATCCACACATTCTTCGTGAAGCCACCTACCATACGCACACGCCAGCCAATCTGCACCAGTTCCTTCAGCCACATCTTGTTCGTATAAACAATCACATGTACAGCAAACATTGGGGTTAATTTCTCTTCCCTTTTGGACTGAGTTACTTTCTTTGGGTCCGTAGCCAAAACGTTGCCGCTTTGTTTGCACTTCTTCACTGCACTTTCGTTTTCCTGTTGAATCCTCACACTTTCTCTTTTCTTCTTCCTGCTTTTTCTTTCCTCTTGAATCATCACGCCTTCTCTTTGCTTCTTCTTGTTTCTTTTTTGTTGAATCCTCCTCACGCTTTCTCTTTGCTTCTTGCTTCCTCTTCGTTTCTTCTTCTTTTAGTTCTGCTTTCTTTTTTCGCTCTTGCTCTCTTACAGCTTTTCTCTCAGCTTTTTTCTGTAATTCCTCATCCCTTGCTTTCTTCTTCTCCTCTCTTTCTTTTTTCCGCTTTTCCTTCATTTCCAATTCTGAAGGAGGACTAAACACTGGAGTAGCTCCTATAAGACTTAGCCCTGGAGTAGCTCCTGAAGGTGGACTATTCCTGCTTTTTTTTTTCTTTTTCTTCTAGTATTCAAAGTGAATCTAGACTAGTTAAGAGTTTGGCACGTGGTAAACTTCTTTCAGCACGTCGTGGAGTGGAGTCCACTGGAACTTGGAGGTATTTTGATACCACATTTGAAAAGTTCGAACTGACTGTCTTACTTGCACCACTTGAAATTGCAGAATCAGGACTATGCCATGAAGATACTTCTGCCGGAATAGACATTGAAGTAGCTCCAATAAAACTTCGACCTGAAGTAGCTCCTGAAGGACTAGACACTGGAGTAGCTCCTATAAGACTTGGCCCTGGAGTAGCTCCTGAAGGTGGACTAGACACTGGAGTAGCTCCTATAAGACTTGGCTCTGGAGTAGCTCCTATAAGACTTGGCTCTGGAGTAGCTCCTGAAGGAGGACTAAACACTGGAGTAGCTCCTATAAGACTTGGCCCTGGAGTAGCTCCTGAAGGTGGACTAGACACTGGAGTAGCTCCTATAAGGTTGTAATGATCACTGGGTAAAGCTTCTGGATGGTGTGTTTCAAGCCAGCTGACATAACAAAGATCTGAATAGAGATTGTATCCTTCCTCATATCGACGTTGAAAGAGGTCTTCTTGCTCACCTGTGAAAGATCCAAGTTCTGGTGTTCCTACGTATAGGTAAAATTGATAATTGTGTGTGTAAAAATACGTTTATTTAGCTACATTGACACATTAAGTATTTATGACAAAAAATGAAATTTGTGTATTGACTGGCTTACTGTACCACATTACATCACATTTAAGACTACCATAAAAATTCATTCCATTTTTTGTATGCAAACACTAATTCCTCATTTCATCTAGCTTATAGCTTAAAAAAACCCTCACATTCTATTATTTAACTAGCCAGCTAGCTGGCTAGTTAGCTACTCACCAGAATGCAGTGAATTTGCTGGTGTCAGTTCATGGGCCAACTCAGCACACTGCAGTTCACATGCTCCTTCAGCAGATGGAAGATCTAATGCTGTTTCACTTGATGACATTGCACACTCCCCATTACTGCCATGTGACAATTCTTCCTCATCATCGTCTTGTTCATCAGGTTGAGTATCATTTTTGTCACTGCTAGTGTCATCAGTTGGAATAGAAATGGCAGATGGATTATATGGGAATATTCCAGTAGTCTTAAAACCAGCAATTATATTTGATGGAATGAGAGACTTCAACCATGCTTGAGAAAACAGCATGTTGAAATTGAATCGCATGATAACCTTTCCAGGGTGCTTCTGAAAATAAGTGTGGCATACTGCTGTCCATTTACTCTTTAATGGCTTGAACACTCCACAATCTAGCGGCTGTGATTCATGAGTTGTATGTGGAGGCAAACATAGCATAATAATATTGTGTGCTCTTGCAAACCGAATGACATCTGGCAGGTAATGAGTACTATGTCCATCAAGCAGTAGCAACAGGGGGCGCCCAGGAAATGCATATTGAATAAAATGCTCTACCATCCACCCTTTGAATAAGTCTGCATTGATCCAACCTGTATTACTCAAACCATATCTTGTCAGGTACTTCACCTTTTGTCCAGGCATGATTAAGATTTTGGGCATTAAAAATTATCATTGGTGGAATGGCTTGGCCTACTGCACTAGCACAAGCTACGACAGTTACTTGCCCCTTTTTGCCAGATTGCCAATATCGAATTTTTTTTGACCCGGTCTTCGCAACAACATTAGGAACTTTATAATCAAAAGGAATGCTAGATTCATCTATATTATAGACTTGAGCTTGTGCTGAATGTAATTCATGTTCATCCAAAACATCCTTCAATAAAGAGAAATATTGCTCCATTGTTTCCTTATTGATAGCATTCATTCTAACGTGAGCTGTACTATCACTCCTTCGGAGTAACAAATCGCGCTCAAGAAATCTATTCCACCACCCGTGAGTAATGTAACCCTTTATCAGCATGTTTTTGTCTCTAGCTACAGATTCAGCTATATGCATCACATCTTTTTGTGTTTTACCATACCCTACAGTGGCACATGTCTTCAAAAAAGAGCTAAGTTCACCTTCTTCTTCAGTACACAGATATGGTTTTGGACCAGGTTTAACACCATGCTTTACACGACCACTCACTCTGCCCTTTAAAGTAGATGCGGGAACTCCATGGTCAGCAGCAGCCCTATTTATCCCTGCACCTTCTTGTACTGCTTTTAATGCTGCTCTCATCTGTTGATCAGTCCATTGTTTTCGCTTCACAGACTGCTCCAGAGCGTGTTTACTCGTTAATGCTGACCGTAGTTGAGATTTGTGCTTGGTCAAGCGCTTCCTCTGACTTTTTTTTGGCATGGCTATATATCAAACCTGCTCTACACTCTCGCAAACAGCCAAAAAACTGGATCCCTTTCTCTTCGTTTATGGTAAGCGAACAGCTGGTTTGGCAACCCCATTTTTTTTTCACGCACGGCCGGATATTTCAATGGCCGATAATTGATGTCGCTCTAGACGATAATTGATGTCGGTCGATATTGGTTGTTTATGCTAGTAAACGTTTGAACTGATTTGTTTAGTATAGTTAAAGATACACTTCAATATTTTACACATGTTAATTAAGATAAATCATTTACAAATAAGACATTTACAGAATTACAACTATGTGTTAAAATAGATAGTGGTCTGATATAAACCACACAAGATTTTTTCCTAACTTGATAGGATGAGTTATAATTTCTTATAATATAAATATGTTATCAAATGTACAGATATAGCATGGGTCGCCATCGTTATCCAGCTCCACACTGGGAAAGTAGCAACAGAAGACTATACAGATCAACGCTCTGGGAGACTCGATGCTCATATATCAATCAACCTCAATGTTTCTCTAACACTCAATATCTGTTAATAGCCATCACAATGATCTGGATTTTCAGAAGAAAAACTAAAACTCAATGTTCCAAACTCTGTACTGTAATAAAGCCACGAAAGACAAATAATAACGTAGAATTGATATCTCTACCATTGATCTGGTCCATTTGGAATAATTCAATAAATGTCTCAAAAGAAATTCATTGCAGAACTACTTCACTCAAACAGAAATTACTATTACTATGTGGAGATGTAGAAGCCAATCCTGGCCCCTATAATAAAGGTAAATTAACCTCTATCCAGTGTGATGTTAAAATGTAGTCAACCATAACTATAGCCACTTGTAAGGCAATCAATTGTATTAGGTGAAGATGAATTTCTGTTGTTCTTTATTATATTCCAATTGAAATATAATAAAAAAAATTGTGAGCATTCTCTCACTTTCACAGGGTTTTTAAACAATATAGAATGTAAAATATTTGGTCGCCACCGGGAATCAAACCCATTATTGCTTGTTTGACACAAGTGCTCCGCCATTGGGCTATGACAACCAGCCAGCAAACAAACACTCTAATTCTGTATTTATACCATTAAAGTGTACTGCTATGCTACAGTTTCACTCTCAACAGACAAACGAAAGTTCTCTTTTTTTAAAGATTTTATTTGTTGAATTTTTTACTCCACTTTTTAACTTTTGTATTTCTTTCTCAGCCTTCTTTTACTCATTAGATTTATTGTCTTACTTTCACGGGCTTTTTAAACAATACTGAATTAAAAATATTTGGTCGCCACCGGAAATCGAACCCATGAAGAATACATCTAATGAGTAAAAGACAGCTGAGAAGGAAATTATGAATTGTAAATGTTCATCAGAGCTTTAAATAGAATTATGAAAATATTCATACTTGACATGTACAGCATTGGTGCAGATTAGTAACCTACAGACATTGGAACATGTAGGAACACAATTTTAGTAGCAAAATTGACCACTTTAAAACGGTTATATTTCTGACTACATTCAGTTTAAACAGTAAGATATTAATCATTAACTATTATTTTACTTATCAATATGCAAACCATATTCCCTTAATTTTTTCCAGCAATCTATCTGAAGCATTATTAACCTGATGTATACTTATTATTATTCATTATGAGTACAAGTATATTCCACTTAAGAGCATTATGTTGACAGCTGCTTTTGGACTTTAATGTTAGCAGCTGCCTGAGATGACTGAAGGATTGGCAGTTAAACAATATTTTCCATAATGGTATATTATATTGTCATATAATTTATATAACAGCTAACTACTAACAACAGCTAAATACTAACTAAAATATTTATTGGAATATCCAAGTACAGGACAAGTGATGACTTTGAAAGTAAATTTGAAACATTTTAAACAAATTAAAATTACACAAGAAAAAATTCCAATTAATAAAAATTTATTTCAGTAAATGTACATATCAGCAACCTTTACATTAATTCTGCAGTGAAATAATATTACTTTGTATATTTGTAAAAATATATTTTATTTGTACAATTTACACTATAATTTTATCGTAGATCAGCCTCTCAGTAACTATGAACCTTCACCTCGAGCACATGCTGCTGCCTCGGCAAGTTCTGAACAACTGTACGTGTATGGAGGTCTTGTTGATAACTTTGATGAGAATAAAAGACAACTGAGAACCGTAATTCAAATCTATGAGTGCTCTACAGAATACTGGAAAGAACTTCCAACAACTGGTACTCCACCTCCTGGAACATTTAACTATGCAACATCTTATTCAGGTCATATTCTCTACTTGTTTGGTGGTCGCGATAGTACATCATACCATGCTTCACTGCATCAGCTAGACACCAGATCTATGACATGGAAGCAACTCTCGCCACAACATGATAGTGGACCCATGAGGAAATCTGAGTGTCAAATGATATATTGTAATGATTCGTTAATCGTGATTGGAGGCTATGGCATACCATCAGGTGAACTGCAGTCTGGATCACAATTTTCTAAGAATAAAGATTATCAAGATGGTCGTGGCTGTACAAATGAGATTCATAAGTACCATATTTCCCAAGGTAAGTCACAAATTGTATTTCAATTTATTTGTCACGATTTATTTTATACATTATTATTAAAATACAGTGTATATTAATAAAGTATTACAGATATAATTTCTTTAGAGTTATTTGCAGATTTAATGTAAACTATTATCGAAATTTTCATGGAATAATTATAACACAATGGATTTATATGTTTGTGCTATACTTAATTTTGTCATGTAGATGTGATAGAATGGAATGTCATTAGTTTAAACATGCCAATTATGCATTCTTGTATTTAGTATTGCTTCTAGGATGACCCAATTAATATTTATTCACACAATGGGCACCACTAAGTAGTACGGGTTCTGTGTAAATAGTAATAATAAAGCAATTTATATGTGACTGTGTCTATCAATAGTAATAGAGCAAATTTGTTAAAAGTGGACGTACATTTAGTAGTTGCGTAAGTGCTGAGGTGTTTGAGAACACATTTTCTCAAAAAGTAAATAGTTTAAAATGTTGTATTAGTTTGAAACAAATTTTTTATAAAACGCACAGCGAAATACTTAATTTATGTTTGTGAATTATTATAAACATCAGATACAGTCTTTGAAGTAATTAAGATTAATAATTTTTGGCTATATAAAGTGTTCATATAAAATGAGGCATGTAACCATGAAACTGAAACACTGCAAATACAACCATTACCAACTCATAAATTAAGTGTCTCAAATAACATAATGTAAGTCATTCTTATCCAATAATATCAACCAAAAACTTGGTCATTGCTAAATAACTACTAACAATAGATACGATACTTTTGAATTATACTTGTATAATAATTGCTGCATATAAAGCAGCTTTAAATTTATGTAAATGACATTTGAAGTCTTCATAAAATAGATATCTTAAAATAACTTAAGAAATATATAATTACATTGCTATTTTTATTTAGGTACATGGTCTTCTCCCTTGATCACTGGAAGTAGACCTTCTCCTAGATTTGGTTTTACAGTCACCTGCATTAGTCCTACACATGCAGTCTTGTTTGGTGGATGGGATGGTACTAGTTTACACAATGACACTTACCTCATAGACTTGACACAGATGGTAAGAATTGATGTAATATCTCGATCATTGTAATTGTATTGATAATATGAGGTTAGTCAAGATGTATATGTGCAGAAATTAAGCAATAAAATACAAATGATAGCATTCATCTGCCATTACATATGTACAATGTAAACTATTTATGTAAGTACTTGTATTCCTTTATTGCAAGTTTCTATCTAGTGAGTTTGTTAAGATGGAGGGGATTTCATGGAACATAGGAACTAAGGCAAATCTGCCACTTATTTAAAATAACTAGTAATTTAGTTGAGTGTCCATTTATTAAAACTTTCTATACGGAACTAAATAAAAAAGCAAATATTTTTTATAATTCTGTGTATAAATTCTTATTGACCTGGATGAGTTCTCATTGAAGAGACTAGTAAGTTGCAACTGGCCATTTCTAAGCAGCAAAAGAATAAAAAAACAGGGAGGGAGAGAGTACACTTTACAAAGTACAAAGACATGTCACGGCTGTTTTCTAGCAGGCACTTAGCGGTTAATTGTTTCACTTCCGCGTATATACGGTACAGCCTCATGAATATTATAATTAGCATGCCGGTTGTGCAAGAAATAAGCCTCTTCTTTCCAGTCGCATTTCTTCAATCTTTCATTCCAATTGTAACCTCAGAGGTCACAGGATTATTCCCCAGTGGTTATAAACCCATTCCTATTCCATTGCGCATGTTAAAAAACAATATCCAGCAACCACACATTGACCTTTTTCATTACCACGGTGGTTTTGATTGAGGGTGATAGTGGACTAGGTTTCTCCAGCGAGGTTTTACTCAAGACAGGAAGTGCTTCAGTAATTTTCTCAAAGGTAAAACATTTCATTATACATTAAATAAACTAGATAAGAGAATAACAAAATGGTAATTATTTTCCCCCCCCCAAAAATACACCATGAAATGTATGCACTAGTAATGGAATTCCATCTTGAGCAGCTTCAGAAACACTGCAGAATTTGTGGCAATAGATTGTCCAAATCCAAGGGCAGCCGGCAACCAGTTTACTGCTGCGCTGACTTCAGTGAAGACCTTGCCACTTGTATTGGAATTAGGAGTGTGCCTGAGGATGATGGTGTTCTATTGCCTCCTAAATTTTGCAACAATTGTTTCATGAAACTGCGTAGGGTGAAAAAGGCCAAGGAATCAGGTACTCCATCACATCAGATTCAACCAATGGAATGGACATCACACACTGATGACTGCACAGTAAGAGAGTATGAACAATAATACTTCACCTTTCTAATAAAAAATATAATATTAATAAACAATTAATAAACTAACTGAAATTCCATAGTAACCTATCAATGGTTATCTTATCTTTGCAAACCATTTGAATTGGGCCCATATTAAAAATAGAATTGTAAAATACTAATTACCTTAAAAATGAAATAATAATAATAAAACACCCAGCAGTTAATTTAGTTATTTATTCTTCAACCCATTACTACCAGAAATTTAAAATGTATAGATTTGTCTACACTTCCAACAACTATCTAAAGGTGGTGGACACAATAAAAAGGCTCAAAAAAATAGGGGCCGCCCGAAAGGAGAATCTCCTAGAAGTGTGACTGAGTATGTCAACTCAATCGATACAATACGATTGCCCCTGGAAGATCCTTACCCCAGCTACATATGTTCGTCCTTGTCAGGAAAACTCACCTGCCCCATCTGCCTATCCCTCCTGAATAGACCGGTTCAGCTCTCATGTGATAGAGTTATTTGTGCCTCCTGCTGCTGCCAAGCAATTCAGGCATTGTATTCCTTGGCATGCCCTTGCTGCTATGACCACCTGCTAAGTTCTTCGACAATTTCTCAACCCTCAACATTTCTCCTCTCTGTGTTAAATGACCTACACATTACATGTGTTAGAAAGTGCGGCAAGTCAGTGAAGATACGACACTATCAAGAACATCTTGCAGGGAACTGCAGAAGTCATTATGAGGATCTTAACTCACCTTCTAAAGTGACTCTGCGAGATGTTCTTGATAAGCCATCTTCATCTCCTGCGACCTCGGCTGAGATGATGGCAACACATCATTTAGTGCGCCGAGTGTTATGCCAAGAAGATAGCAGTTCTGGTGCATCAGGCATCATCACAGTCCCTACTGGTGGTCAAGTTAGTAATTAAATACTAATAGCAAAAACAAGTGATTATAAAATGATGTATTGTATAGCCTATTACCTTAGTCAAGGTACGAGGGTGCAGAGTTCAATCTGGAGATGCCAGCAAGCGGACTCTTGAGAGAAGGACAGAAGTTTTGAGTGTTGTCCGGGAGTTTAGTAGTGGTGGTGACAGCACATCACAGCTCACTGCTGAGATTAAGCAGCTCTCCAAGTGTGAAAGAGAGGAACTGGTCAAGGCAGCCAATCTTCCAGTTGTTGCCATCCCTGCTAATCATGCCCTTGCCATGAAAGCGAACCTCAGTATACCTTGGAACAAATTTAGGATACTCAGGAGGTGAACAATATCATCTACAAAAATAAAGTTAACTAATAATATTGCATTTAGGTGGTTTTCTTCTTTCAATATCTCCATTGCGAGTGAGCAGCAACAGAGAAAACTGGCCAAAGGGAACATGAGTGACAATTTGGTGGCTGAAAGAGGTGCTTTCACCTTTAGTACAGGCCATGGCGAAGAGATCCGGGAAGTACCTTTTGTGTACTCACCTAATCTCATGATTGCCATTGCTGAATTGGTGGACAAGCATAATAGGTACTAGAATCACACAAAATAATGTATTAAGAACGTGCGCTATTGTATATAATTTATATACGTACTGACATCAGGTCTAGTTCTGGCTTGACCTGGCACAATGGCGCAATCCCTTCAAATGAGTTGTGGCTGAAGATCTGTGGAGACAAGGGTCAAGGAAGTTTCAAGCTGAATCTGCAGCTTGTTAACACACATCACCCTAACTCCATGAAGAACACGCACCTCATTTCAATCTTTAAGGCTGGTGACAGTACCGCTAACCTCCACATTGCACTGGATATGTATCGGGAGCATGTGATGGAGGCTCAAGGAATGGAAATCCAGTAGGAAACTAAATTATTGTAACAATGTGTGCGTTATATATACTATGAATGCATTTACAACTTAGAAATCGTACTGTGCGCCTATTCCAGTCAGGGGACTACGAGTACCTATGTAGAATATATGGGCTCAGTGGTGCTAGTGGTATGTCTAGAAACCAAAATATTTTAATATGTGCTGAATAACTATTTTAACTTACTTGAACAAGGTCGCCACAACTGCTTGTGGTGCACTATCCCGAAGACCAAATTGGCCGAGTCTCCAAAGCAAAGGGGAACTTTTCCTACACGGACTCTTCAGTCACTCCAAGAAGACCATGCTAGATTCCTGAGTGAAGGAAAAGGAAATTTGAATGTGGCGAAACATTACAATAATGTTATAGGAGTGGCACTGTTTCAAATTCCCCTCACTAATGTAAGTTCGCTTTTAGGTACCTACAAAATATTTTCAAATACATCCCATCTTAACTTTAGGTTTGCATACCTGGACTGCATCTTTCCTTAGGAATATTTAATCGATTGTGGACGCTTTTGGAAGATGCTTGTAAAGAATTGGATTTTAAGTGTGCTGTTGAAGGAAGTGGTGCTGGCTTTACTGAGAGTGACACACTCACTCTGCAGAAATTATCCTCTCTGAAGTTTGAACTAACTACACAGAGGAAGTATGCCAAACTTATTTCAGAAATGTTGGTTTATACCTTACTGACCAATACCAGTGAGGACATCAGCACTCTGGCAGCAAGTATGAGAGATGAAATCACTTCTACACAAGAAAACATTAACAATATGGTATAATAATAACTAATCTAACATAGATTAGCAACTAACCTGATATATACACACAGGTGAAAGAGTCCTCAAAACTTGAAGCTTCCCTTCGGAAGAACTTCAGTGCCACCAGTGGAATATTTTATTCTTCACTGGAGGCTAGCCTACAGTCCCTAAATGTGCAAAGGCAGGCATATCAAGGGGGAACGTTTATAGGCAATCACGTCCATAAACTTCTAGAGGTACACGAATATGAAATATGGTTTTACTCATTACTTTGTTGTCATACCTAAATATTTAGGCCAAGAGTATCGCCACACTCTTTGACAACTTGAGGAGAGCTCAACCAGCATCACAATCGCAACAGGAGACTGTCAACAAAGTTGCTGACAAGTTTTCAAGAGCCTTCTCACTCTTCGGCCATTGCCACTGTGGCTACAATTCTTCAACCTGCATGAGTGACTCTGACATACAGAAGTTAGGTAGGACTTAACTACAAATACCTGTTAATGGATGCAATTCAGGTTTGCATTGCTTTTCAGAAACCAGTATCGAGACATTCATGAGCTTCTATCGACAGCAATTTCCTCGGGCAACTATTCTCCCCAAGATGCATATCATGGAAGACCATGTCATTCCGTGGATGCGTCGATGGAGAATTGGAGCTGGGCTAATGGGAGAGCAGGGAGCAGAGTCCATGCATTCCCATTTTATGAAGCTGGAAAGAAACAACCAGAGCATAGCAAATGAAGTGGAGAGACTCAAGTATATAGTGAAACAGCATATGCTTGAGTCTGATCCTTTATTGAACTCTCTCAGACCACCTCCAGCAAAAAGGAGAAAAAAGAATCCTGAAAAGTGACATTTTTTTTATATTTATCATTTTAGTTTAGTAGATACTACAGCCAGCTACTCACTGGCTATATTCATCATAAAAAACCATGATGAACTAAAATGTCTGACTCGCAGTCAAAAAAATAGCTAACAGTCTCTAAACGCTTCTACAGCCACACAAAGAGTTAGTTTTTCATCTTACCTGACTGTTCAGGCTTGAAGCACTGCCAGAACTACGCTGCATCAACACTTGTAGGCAGATATTGTTTACCCCGCAGGTCCGCGCCGCTCCACTTCCTTCTGTTCTGATCTCTTGAAATGGCCGCTTCAACTCCCTCTCTTTCCAATTAGCTCCCCAGACTCACGTGAATTCAATTAAATAGAGTAAAAAAATGCATTTTTTGCACTCCCAGTTGTGGTTGCTATGATAGTTGCTAGGGAAATTTGAGAAGGGGAAAAATATTTGTGGGCGGGTCTAAGTGCCCGGGAATTAACTGCAGGAAACAGCCGTGATGTAGTGGTATTTCTATATAGGTATCTAGGCAGCTGCACTTGCAGAGGATATTTGTTGTACTTGGGCTCAAACAACTATTTTTCTAGTATACAGTACTTATTACATGAGTCAGAGTATGATATGGTGAAATATTTCATGACCTGGCTAATTTATTTTCAAGAGCCAGAGGGAATGAATTATCAAACCATATCACTCTGCTGAGTGTAATATGTGACCAGTTTTGGGAAAATCGGCCTAAACGCGGCAAACAATTTTTTTCAGTATCCCCGGGTAAAGCCTTATGGGTCGATTTTTTTCAAAAAATTTTTTATGGCAGAAATGGATAGACACCAGTTAGCTCTAGCTTATGACGCAGTTGTAAGCTCTGGCGTGCTCTAGAACTCACACTAGGAAGCTAGAAACACTAGCCGGTTGAACTAGTGTACGGAGAGTTGCTAAGAAATTATTGGCGGGCTTTTCACTAACAGCCGGGAAAAAACTGTAGCTAACTAATTCACTTACTATTCTACATAATTCACGTACTCACGCAATTCTCGTCATCATAGTTTCTTAAGGTGCCCTGCATTAAGCCTTTTAGACTTCTTTCAATCCGCCTGTAACCGGTTTATTCCATAGTGTCCCGGAGACACGCAGTAATAGTATACGGACACAAGGCACGCCCCCTTACCTTAGCAACGCCTTTACCCGGCGTTTTTCGAAATCAGCAATAATAAGTTTAGCAAAAATACTGAAGTGTTGTAGTGCGTAGGGCGAAGACGGCTTGTGCTAACGTTTCCAAATTAGGAGGATGGCAGCCTACTGGTACAATAAATTAGAAAACTTTAGATGCCGCGTTTAGGCCGATTTTCCTAAAACCGGTCACATATGTGATGTATTCCACACTAGATATCTTCACTACTGTAGTTAGTAGTCCCACCCCCTCCTTTAGCAGCTGCTCTAACATTGGTTGAGTAGCTACACAAAAGGAAGGTAGCTTAAAAAACCAAGAAAATTGACAAGTTCAGCCAGTTGCTATAATTACATGGGTAATGAGCCTGGCAGTACAGCAACATGGTGAAATATGTGACCATCTACAGGAAAACCGGGCACAACGCGGCGTGCGTAAATATCGAGAAAAGATCGATCGATTTCTTAAAAATGTATTGTTTCAAGCCGACGGAAGGGAACGGTTAGGTCTATTACAGTGATAACGACTTAAGCTACGACGATAAAACTTTGAGAGCTTAATATCTGGACGCCGACAACTCTGTAAGTGCAAAAAAAATTTTTTCGAAGTGTGCCGCGTTGTGCCCGGTTATCCTGTAGACGGTCACATATCATGAGTTATTTCACAGGTCGTGTACCTAAACATATCATTGTGAAGATATCTAGGGTGGAATAACAATTATTATTTTTTTAAATATATTAATGGAACACTTCAATGATCCTATTAAGACACAAAGTTTCCTGACTCAAATATGTCTGATGTTTTAAAGTGATTACTAATGTTTGTGTTCACTTTTATACTCTGAAATTCTTTTTATGCTTACATATTTATAGCAAATATATGATGCATGTTGTCAGGAAACTATCCTGACAGCAACATACACACGTCGCCATGAAACCAGAAATGTATAACGGATGTATTGTGATTATTGTTCATTTTGTTGTACTTTATATCATTGCACATTCTTATCATAATTACTGCACATTATTTTTATTCCATTCAGGCAGATCAATTCAAGCATAGACTGCTTGATTACTTTAGTTAGTAAAACTACGAGAAATAAAAATATCTTCTAAGCACTTATACTGTGATTGGACTTACTTAGGTGGCAGCAAAACACAGTACATGTTACTAACATAATTGATAGGCTTTTAAAATGCAGCTGATACTTTTGGATATTGTTATTATATATAATTAGGCATGAAGAAGTGTTTCAGTTCTTCTAATAATATATATATTGTAAAGTAACTGTTTGATTGTACATTATATTTTCGTACTAATAGTGTTTTACAAAACTTGTACATGGAGCTCCACAACCATCTCCAAGATTTTTTCATGCTGCTGTTTGTCTTGATTATAACAACAACAATCCACAGTTGTTAGTAGCTGGTGGATATGATGACAAGGCTTCAAGTGATGTTTGGTGTCTTGATGTACGAGCACAGAGTTGGCAACAGGTAAGATCATATTATAGTATAGCTCAAATAATAATGATTATGTAGAAGTAAATAAACTTAACTGGTAAAAATTTGGAATAATTATTAAAAGAAAAAAATGATCTTTATTGTTTGAACTAAAATTACTTTAGTAGTTCTTCATAATTATTATTATTGGATCATGTACCATTCCCTGATAATTGGTGGCTTAAAGTTCACCTGTAAAGAACTTTGAGTATTTCAGTCAATTCTGTTTCTGGAACTAATTAAATAGTTTGTTAAGTTATATTTTTCATAGACTTAATTAAGTATATTAAGTAATTTGTCTAATCTCTTTATAATTATTACACAATTTCATGCATGAAATCAAATTATTTCATTCAGTCCACAAGCCAGCGTTAAAAAACAATACATTTAATGCACATACATGAAGTACTACATGAGTACATTCCATGTACAATATTTAACAACAACTTTTCTTTATCTTTTGCAAGGTGTAGGTTAAATTCTGAGCACTTTGAGGTTTTATATTTACACTGTCTGGATAGAGTAGCTCTTCTTTCTAACAATATAAGTCTGTTGTCAGAGAAATTTTCTGGAAGCTCGTGATGAAAGTGTTTCTTGAGATCTCCTAAAATGGCTTTAGAATAATGGCTGTGTTTCCCACACAGATAGCTGTGATCCTTCTGTAGCATTATAAATACTCTATAACATTATACTGAAATCAAAATTTACTATCAGTGGGTCTTGCTTCTACATTCAAAACCTGCCCAATGTAGCCTAAAAACTTTGATGAAAATAAGAGAGTACTGCATGAATACTTGTGAGGATACATATCAGATAATGTTAAAGAGCTATAGAAGTAATGAAGGAGAAAATGTCAACAACGGTCAACATTAGAGTTATCTAAAGCAAAACAATCTTGTCTGATTCTTTATCGTTTGAGGAATACATATCCTATGCTGTTCAACCTCAACCATCATATTTTAATATCTGTCTCTTCAAGCTTATAATTGTTAGGTTTATCTAGTTAACAATAAAGTCTTATGTGCAAGGGAGAACAGAAAAATAACCAGCAAAGCTTATCCAGAACAATAATCTAGAGTTTCTATGCAGCAAGTAAGCTTCATAAGCTACCAGATGGTGAATTGCACTTCGCAAGTATGTATTAGCTAGTACATATTGCTTGAAAATCATATTGAGTGATACTTTAGAATTGCCAGATAGCAACAAGTGACTAGCTGAGTTTTACAAAACTACGAAAAAAACTTTGCATTCGACTATCTTAAGACTGCATGTTCTGTTGTCAAAAATACACAGTAAATCGTCCTCAAAAAATTCCAGTAGGTCCATGTAGAAGACATGTGTGTAGAACTGGATCGAAGGCAACTTCCGATAGTCTAGGGAGTAGTCCTGTTGGCATAATACACAGAGTAATCTGGAGTCCTATGAAGTATTTTTACAGATAAATGATTGTTGGCCACTTTGGGAAACTCGGGGAATTGTTTCTATGCAGCAAGTAAGCTTCATAAGCTACCAGATGGTGAATTGCACTTCACAAGTATGTATTACCTAGAGTGTATCGCCTAAAAAGTCATATTGAGTGATACTTTAGAAGTGCAAGATAGAAACAAGTGACTAGCTGAGTTGTACAAAACTACGAGAAAACTTCGTATTCAACTATCTTAAGACTGCATGTTCTGTTGTCAAAAATACACAGTAAAACGTCCTCAAAAAATTCCAGTAGCTCCATGTTGAAGACATGTGTAGAACTGGATGGAAGGTAACTTCCGATAGTCTAGTGAGTAGTCCTGTTGGCATAATACACAGAGTAATCTGGAGTCCTATGAAGTATTTTTACAGATAAATGATTGCCAATTTGGCAACTTTGGGAAACTCTGGGAAATTGTGAAAATAAAAAATGGTCACAATGAAATTGATCTGTTCCAGGTATTATATTATAGTATAGAATTCCTTGTTATGTAAAAAAATATCCTGATCAAAGTTGAGGCTAGATAGCTACATTGCAATAATTCCAAATGGATGCAGATGAACTACTGACTATAAAGTAAGTGTATTACATAGTAGAACTGTTTTCTGATTGTATTTTTCAGTTCAGACACTGCAAAATTTCAATTGTGCCGCTTCTGCTTAAATTAATATATGACTTAGTCAGAGTTCTTGTATAGTGTGTTGTATACAGTAGGTTAATGAGTGATGTTCTCATGCAAGAAATTAAAATGTGTAATAATAGCTATATTTGTTTAATAATTAACTGTAGAGCTTTAGGACTGTTTATATGTCCTTCAGAGTTGAAATGAAACACATGCAGACGGGTCTACTTTAAGAAGGTTCCTCAAAGAATTACTAAATATGTTGCTTATATTTTCCTGCTGTCACTAAAGGCTTCTTGTCTAGGATTACACACTTGTATTTATTATTCAGCTACAAACTACATATGACATATATTTAACAATTCTGAAGACAGTGTAATGCTTCTCATTGCCAATCTTGATTGCCATTGGTTCTCCAAATTGGTCAACAGAGACAGCATTTTAGTTCCCTGTATGGTCAACTAATAAGACCAACCGAATCAACAGAAATTATAACTACATCTGCTCCTACCATGTTAGGAAAATTCGATGTGTTGTCTTTTTTAGACCACTATCTATTAAATATTTTTACATATGGTTGTAAATCAGTAAATGTCTCATTAATCTTAATCAGCATGTGTAAAATATCGAAGTGCAACTTTAACTATACTGAACAAATAAGTTCAAACATTTACTATTCATTCATTTGTTCAATATTTGCCACTTCAGATAGCCAAATTGCCACAGCCTAGACATAGTCACTGTGCAGCTGCTTTTGTTATTTCTTCTGAACTCACTGAAGTGGTGCTATTTGGAGGATTTGATCAACACTATCGTCACCTCTCAGAAACTACAATAATAAGAATTGGTGAGTTTACTGATTTTTATAAAATAATTTACTTTTTTAGCTGAAGTATGTTGATATATTTGAATTTATGTTTTATAAACATCGTCTCATTGTAATTTAGTCTTTATTTTTTTAGCAGACCATTGATTACACTAATAAAACTATTTTGGTCATTGCATAAAGAATATACAATTTCATTCTCATATTTTATTACATTTTACATATTTTTGATGAGTTCATTTTACCAAATTAGAAAATATAGCTGATGTTATATAATTGGGTAGTAACATTTTTTCAAGCATACTTGACTGTAACAGTTTCTCAAGTAAAGGCAATCTATTAATATCTCATCAATTTAAGACCACAACTGTTTATGTCTCCCATTCACAAAACTTTGTAAAAAAAGCAAACATGTTATTTATACTTTTTATGGAAATCAAGCAAGGTACTGACAATCATCAAACAAAATATCAGCTACAAAATAACATGATTATTTAATTAATATTTTCATACTATAGTCTGATGGCATGTGTTATTATATTCACTGAATCATTTCAGAACATGAGAAAATAATTCACATTAAATGTTTACTTGTGTTACTTTATTTATTATTCCACACAGTTGAATAATTTCTAGCTTAATACATTACTTTTACAGCTGTTAACATAAGAAACTTAAACTGTGACGAATTTTATAATGCCTTTTCAATGTAACATGTAATGTTTAGATTTCAATTATTGGATAAATCATTTAAATATCCTTTTGTGTTTACATTGTTAATTTGAGTTTTTTTATTACTTTGGAATGTGGAAATAGAATGTATAGTGCTGTAGAGAAGTGATAGCTATAACTAATAAATAATTAGTTCATGTTCATGCCTAGCATTCTTTATTAAATTTGTAGAATAAAATTTAACTAAGACATAATTACATTTTATATTATAGAAAAAGTAACCTCCTCCACTAAATGGAGAGTATCTGAAATTATACATTCTTCAGAGTTGAGAAATAAAGATAGACTAATCGCAAAGAAACTACTAAAAGGTAATTATTATAATTACAAGTTGTAGACATGATTTAATGCATTAAGCATTATAAAGATGTAAGTAGAATAATACATTTATAACTGTACATTATACCTCAGTTTGAACTTCGAAACATAAAGAAACGTTTTTTATTCTGAGTAATGTCATTGGTGAACTGGTTGAGCAAGCGAGTCACCATGGATAGCTAACAATATTATGTGAGTATATGAATTAATGGTACTTAAACTTTTAAGAAACTCCCAAATTAGTTCATGTAGCTCTAAAAATACAAATTAATTGGGAGGGTGATGCACGGGTCTAGGGTGATGCACGGATGCCATTTATTAATCAATGGATTATTTAATGCTTGCTTCTTCAGCACTTAAACTACATTAAAAGTGTTACCACACCATATTAAAGTATTGCTGCTAGAATGAGCTAAGTGCTCTATAATTATCATCTTTCATTGACATGTTTTTAAATTACTATTATGTGCCTTTGCCGAATAAATGTAGCATTTTTTTACTTGACCATTTTAATTATAGTATTGTAGTAAAAAGTTGACGTTATTTGAGATTTATCACCAATTTTTTCTTTGTTATAATTGAATCAGATTCATATCTAGTTGATTATTCCTCATATCTAATTCTTTGGTTGTTTTTTTCCAAAAAAAAAAAACTTCAAAGTCTTTAGTTATTACTGCATGCTAACTTTGTAATTATAATGAAGAAAGTATTATAATGTGTTATACAGTGCAATTAATATACACAAACAACAGAATAATAAACACATGCAACAATAAAACTAAATTATGAACGTTAATCTTTGCACTGTATTGAGGATATTAGATTTTAATTTAACGTGATATGTAATAGATAGAGCATAATCGCATAGTTACTGGTAGATCTAGAGTACTCAACCACCCCTGGGAACTGTGGTCCTTGGGCTTTCACGCACAAAATTTTCCAGTAGCTACACACATGCTCTAACTACTTTAGATCTTGTTTACTCAACTTTGTTTACCAGCATTTTGGCAGAGATGGCAGTGTCAAGCCACTTTTCAGAGAGAATATTGAGCATATTGCTCAGGAAGCTAAAGGTTCTGGTCATCCTTTGCCAGTAAATGAAGCACATTATTCTAGTTGAAGTCATTTTGAAGGTAGTAAAATGACTTCATGCCGCTGGTCCCCCAAAACTGATTTTTCTTAGCTCTGAACAAGAAGTAAGAATACTGTCTCTAATAAACACTCCCAAGAATACTAAATAGGTCGTTACGCTTGGATGGAACTTAACTACAGCAATACTGTTACAAAACTGCTATAGACTATGTGTTTTATAATAAATCAGCTTTATGCTTATGTAAGTTGATTGAAATTAAAGTTTTCGCTCGTATTCACCCAAGGAAGACATTACACGGTTCATTTATTCTTAAAACATAATTTAAACGAGTTTAAATGAGGTTAATGATGGAATAGTAGTTAGTCAAGGTGTGGTAGCAATAATGTATCACTACCACCTGGTCAAGCCTACTTTAATATTGATAATGGAAATGCCATTAGCAATGTATTTTCCATGTCAATTAAAAATTGCAAAAGTGAAGTAAACTTTCCTTTGTATTCTTTAAAGTACTTGGATTCTTTGGCATGATGAAATGATAGTATAAAAAATGTGAAAGATTAATTAATGAACTTGCAAGCTCAAATTATAATAATGTTCCGGTTTAGGGTCCTAAATTGGAAATGTAATAGTTATTGAGCTGAAATGAGTGCTAGTATATCAAATGATTGACTCATTAGAATACACTATTACAGTATGCAATACTCACTGCAATTGTCTTTCATAAATATAATAGAATTATAAAGGAGTTTTATGGGGGGGGGGGTGTGGGTTCCCCACACAACCGCCATTGATGCCTGCACTCTACTGTGCACTGTGTACTTTCTGGTGCATGTGGACTGAGCTGGACTCTCACACTTCATTCATTGTGTGTTTGTGTGTTTGTTTGGTGTGTGTGGATTTTCATGCATATGCCTGCAATTTTTGGTTTTGTTCAAGTGCTGTTCTGTCTAAGTTTGAATTTACCAACTTAAGCCTAACTTACTTAACTTTCCATAGCTACTCTTAGCTGTCTACTTCCCAACACTGTTGGGTGGTCCTTCTCTTCTATTACTTGAGCTCAGGGATTTACACCCCTGAACATGGGGCTCCATTGTGATTTTTCAAAATGAGCATTTATCAGTGGTTAGGGTTTGAAAAAGATTTGCGCAACAATTTTGACAATTACTACAAATTACTTAGTTATTGTCAAATGAAATAGTTTATTTGAAATCGCAACGATAAATTAACATACTATTTTATAGCTTGAAACACCGTGTACGACAATAGGCAATTGAAACTTCCACATAGTGAGTCAAAATAATTTGTTATGAGAGTATTATGTTTGTGCTGTAATTTTCACTCCTCCCACCCACTCCTAAAGCGATGTGTAGTAAAAGTGTATTGGAGATTTTACACTGTTAAAATGGGGTGCTTAAATAACACCTCGTGAGGTGTTTTCCAGAAGGCATTGTCTGGACACCCCACTTTGTAACTTCTACACCAATTCATACTTTACCAAGTGAGCTTATAATAACTTATATCCATTAGTTTGTTCCTTTCAAATATCATTTAGTTGTGACTAACTATGGAGACAATATTAGGCTAGAAAACTGGGGTGTCCATGCAGCGCCTCCTATCTAACACCAAAACTAAGTTATCCAAACACCCCATTTTTAACAGTGTAATGACATGGATGTGTAAGTAGATACTGCATTTTCTAATGTACATACAGGACATCAATTGTGGTCATATAATGTTTTGGCTACCATGTTGTTTAAATTACTGTGGACAATGGCTCACTAGCCATTTGTGCTAAAACACATCACAAGTATATCTATTAATGTCACTAACTAGCATACTTGTGTCATTCAATAGATAAAGAAATAGAGAAAGCTTGTCAAGAAGCCATACAAAAACAGATATGTGTGGACCTATGTGTAGGACGAATGAATTTTGTTGGTCTTCCAAGATCTGGTAAAAGTTCAACTCTACGTCGACTACTTGGAGATTTTATAAACATTGATCAATCTAACATGAAAATTAATGAGCCAAGCACTGGAGTAGCTGAGAGAAGGCAGCTATTCATTCAGAGTATCAGTAAGTCATTTGGATTTGCACAGCAGGGGCAATGGACCAAGAAAGACATTGTGGGCGAAACTTCAATTCTTAATGAGGTTATACAAGAAGCTGTAGAAAGTAAGTAGAAAATATACCAATTCATCATGGTAAAACATTATAATTATCATAGTAGTATGCCTTTAAATTACAACCAATTTTATCATTTAGAACTTGAGCTTTATTTCAGAAATGGGTCGTGAAGTAAATTGAGTAGCTCTCATATTGGAAGTGTGACACTTAACCATACGTCTCCAGTAATCAGAATAATTAAACCCAGTTTCATTTCAGATAATATGAAATCTACAATTTTATATACCAATAACAGTTTTTTTGTATGGAATTTGTAATGCATAAACTTGGATAAGAACTTGATGAGTACAAGAAATATTTCAAAATGTATCTGTAGTATAAATATTAGTTCTTTTCTGTTAGATTTGCTTACGTTATAATAGTGCCTTATAATTGTGAAAAGTTGTGACTCTATAAAACAACAAGTATTATTTCTTTAGCATAAATGATCTAAGTCAAATGAATGCTGACAAGCTCATCAAAATTTACTGTAACAGTTACAAAACACATTCTCTTTCATAAATTGAATGAAATGCTAATTGAATTTGATTGATCATTTTATGCAGATACAAAACCAAAATTCCAAATCCAACTAAGTGTGTCATCAACTGAAGAAGTTGTAGATGCCCAATCTTCAAATGATGCTAAGGAAGTGTCTTTAAATTCAACTGTAGAAAATATAAGAACACTAGCTGAAACATCAGCAACTTCTGATAATGAAGAAAAGTTAAAAGAATCACATGTCATCAATTTAGCTGAAATTTATCCTGCTTATATTGAAGCTGCAGCAGAACACAATGAAGAGAAGGTAAAGTATTTACTGAAAGACACTATATACTTGATAACGACTGATCATGGAGGCCAAACTGAATTTCTAGACCTCATGTCTCGCTTTCTAATGGGGGCTTCTTTACATCTTATTTTCAGTCGACTCACTGATTCCTGGGACAGTGTTTTTAAAATGTATTGCACCAATGAAGATGGAGTTTCTACTGAGAAAGAAGACTCTATAGTTACTCTAGAGGAAGTTACATTTCAAACTCTGGCCAGTATAGCATGCATGAAGAATACGAGTGACAAATTGACCTCAAATCAAGCCTCAAATGTTGACATGGAGAAAACCAACGTAGTTACTAAAGCTATGTTTGTGGGAACATTTAGAGACAAGGTGTCTCTGTCACAGTTTGGAGAAAGGGATCAAATTCTTAAAAACAAAATTGAACAAACAGAGTTTTACCACCAAAAAATTGTCGAGTATGCCTCAGAAGAATTCCTGACCTTAGCACTGGACAACAAGAAAGGAACTGTAGAGGAAATCAACAAAGCAAGAGATACTTTTGAGAAGTGTATTAAGAAGAATCTAGGTAAAGTTAGCATTCCTTGCTCCTGGTTGATGTTTAGTATTGTTGTGCGATCAAAAGAAAGGCGTGTGATGACACTGACAGAATGCAATGAAATTGCAGAAAGTTTAAATATTGGTTTATCAGATGTACGCAATGTTCTATGGTTTCTTCATTATCGTGTCGGCACGCTTCTGTACTATCCAGAAGTGAGAGGATTTGAAAACTTAGTCATTTGTGATGTTAAGGTTAGAAATACTTGCATATTATTTTATTTCTGTTAAGACTTCATTAAGGTTAATTGGTATCAATGTTATTAATAAACAATAATTTATAGCTAAATATACGTTATTTTTGAGTTACAAAAAATTAAGTACTTTTAAAATTTACATTACATATGATAATCAATGACTAATACACCGACTTAATCATAAATACAAGATTTTTTCCAGACTAAAACTTGATTGAACAAAATAACTAGCAATTATTATATGAACAAAATGTTTGAAACTAAGATAGAAAGTTTTGTGAATGTAATATGAATAAACAACTAAACTAGATTTGGTATCGATTAGAACTTAATAGAGACTTATGCTAAATTAAAATATAAGAACTTATTGAAACTAAGTTCCTGTTTGGAGTGTATATCAAAATGTATTATCTGAAAATCACACAATAAACTTGAGGCATTCACACTTTTCATTATTTGGAGTAATGCTTCAATTTAATTACATTCCATTACTTAGTAAATATATAGTGTGTATTATGATATCAATATTGTTCAGATAATATTTGATGTGGCAACACAACTAGTAAAGAAGACATTTATTTTCCGAAAAGTTGGACATCAAGCAGCAACAATGTTTAAGAACAAAGCTCAGTTCACAATGGCAGATCTACAGGAAGCAACTAAAGAAGACGTCAATGATTCCATATCTATGGAATTGCTAATCACACTTTTTGAACACCACAATATCTTAGCTCCCCTTCCAATAACAAAAGATAGAAAAGAAATTACTTATTTTATGCCTAGTATTCTGAGATGTGCTACAAAAGATGAGCTCGAAAAAGTTCCTATTTCTTCAGATGTGGCTGCTCTCATGTATCGATACAAGTGCGGCTACTTACCATTAGGAGTCTTCTCTTCTCTTATTATAGGCCTGGTCTCAAACACAGAACTAAATTGGACTTTCAAAGAAGACAACAGTCCTTGTCGTAACAAGATTGAATTTCAAGTAGGAAAGGACTATGACACAGTTACTATCATTAGCTATGCCACATATATTAAAGTGGTACTCTACAGAGAATCTCATCCAACAACACCCACTTCTGTAGTCTGTGCAGACATTAGAAATACTATCACTTCTATGTTAACAGAAGTTAATTGTAATCTCAAGTACAACAATGCAAGACTTCAATATGGATTCGAATGTACTGGCCATCCACCAGAAAAAAAATCGTTTTTGGATTCTTTATTGAAACGATCAAGTAAAGCTCCACTTCATTTGTGCACACTAAAAGATGAAAACTCTCCTAAAATGAACTGTGTGAAGGACCCAAATAATACTATAATTCCACTTATAGATTCAAGACAGACAATTTGGTTTAAGGTATGTCATTAGTTTAATTCAACTCAGTGTTGCTCATAGTATACTCTACATTATAGTTGAAATGTGATGCAGTAACTACAGACACCTCTTCTAAAGGTATTTGTATTTTTTTAAATGTTGACTAACTTGTTTAAATGAACATTTTTTCCTAATCAACATACTTCAATTTGTTAAATAATTTTGGTATTAACATTTTAAAAACTTAGGTATGTTAGGTAGTTAAAAAAATATAATTTAATATTGAAATGCATTTCGACTTAATACATGTGACAAATATATTAATCAAAATCCTCTTGGTGTTTTGGTATGTGTAGTTGCCATTAAAACATTTATTTGCATGAAAAAGCTAAAGTGATGTTATCAAACAGTGTGTATTGAATTTACCATATTACATGTTATTGTACAGCATTCAAAGTGGAGGAACATTGTATAGAAGACACTGCTGCAGCACAGCAAGGGTCAAGTGGTAAAGGTAATTACATATTGTTTAATTAAATCTGTTGTGTATATATTTGAGGTGAAAATTTATTGCAATCACATAGTATTTTAAGCAAAACTTGTATGATTATTAAATTAGCGTATTTGTACTTATGCTTTGAATTTCTCAATAAGCTGTGATATTATATAGTCTAATTTACAGGAACTCTAAAGCTGATGTACAAATGACACCTATGGTATATGATCATAAAATGCAGTCTTCACACAAGAATTCAAGAACATCTTATTATGTACATGTCCACTCTGAAATTTAGTAGCTAGTTTGTGGGAGAGATTTGTTGGCTTATGAATCAAGTGTTAATACTGTATATAAAAGTTCTACTAGTTTTTGGTCATATTATATTTAAGTGCTATTATAAAATTTATACAATAGTTTTAGTCACTAACCCACAAATACTTACCAGGAAGTACAGTACGTATTGAATAATGCTAATGGTATAGTAGCAGAATTGCTAATACTTCTATTTGTGCAAGATATGAAGCCAGAATTTTAGTATAACACTGCGTGTTTAGAATGTTATTTTCCTTTAACTTAAGTAGCAAGTGCTCAGTGGAAAGTAAATTTAAGTACATACTTTATTACTGCATTCTGCAATTAGTTGTAGTGTGTAAGTCATTTAAATTCTCAATACTCTATTTTGACCAGTTGATGTTGTATTTTCAGCATTGGTTGCAGAAGACCTTGGCAAAGTCTATGAAGAGCTCTATGAAGCCAGAGTGCAATGGAAGAACATCGGCCTCAAACTGGGTCTGACATTAACTACACTCAACTCTATTGAAACTCATCGTCACTATAAAGCTGAGCCAAGTTGCCTGGACATGTTGAATGAGTGGTTAACAAATGGAAAGAACACAAACTTGAGTACTCTAGCTGATGCTTTGCAGAGTCCAATGGTGGGTTATCCTAACATTGCATCTGCAATACAAACTAAGTACTGCACTTGACTTTTTATAAACAAATTTTATAGTCAACATAATACTTTTTATAGCCATAATAATATTGTTTCTAATATTTTCAGTCTACGATGTCACCAAATACAATAGCATATGATATATTGTCTAGATCATTTTAAATTATTTTTGTATAATATTTTACAAATTTATTATTAAGAATTATAAATAATCTAAAATTGAGCTTATTGAATAAGTATCATTGTTAAAGTTCTGCTAGCTCACCACTGCTAGATCCTGCTAGCTCACCCCTGCTAGATCCTGCTAGCTCACCACTGCTAGATCCTGCTAGCTCACCCCTGCTAGATCCTGCTAGCTCACCACTGCTAGATCTTGCTAGCTCACCACTGCTAGATCCTGCTAGTTCACTACTGCTAGATCCTGCTAGCTCACCACTGCTAGATCCTGCTAGCTCACCACTGCTAGATCCTGCTAGCTCACCCCTGCTAGATCCTGCTGGCTCACCACTGCTAGATCCTGCTAGCTCTCACCACTGCTAGATCCTGCTAGCTCACCACTGCTAGGTTCTGCTAGCTCACCACTGCTAAATCCTGCTAGCTCACCACTGCATGTTAGATCCTGCTAGCTCACCACTGCTATAGATCTTGCTAGCTCACCCCTGCTAGATCCTGCTAGCTCACCACTGCTAGATCCTGCTAGCTCACCACTGCTAGATCCTGCTAGCTCACCACTGCTAAATCCTGCTAGCTCACCACTGCTAGATCCTGCTAGTTCACCACTGCTAGATCCTGCTAGCTCACCACTGCTAGATCCTGCTAGCTCACCACTGCTAGATTCTGCTAGCTCACCCCTGCTAGATCCTGCTGGCTCACCACTGCTAGATCCTGCTAGCTCTCACCACTGCTAGATCCTGCTAGCTCATCACTGCTAGGTGCTGCTATCTCACCACTGCTAAATCCTGCTAGCTCACCACTGCATGTTAGATCCTGCTAGCTCACCACTGCTATAGATCTTGCTAGCTCACCCCTGCTAGATCCTGCTAGCTCACCACTGCTAGATCTTGCTAGCTCACCACTGCTAAGACCTGCTAGCTCACCACTGCTAAAACCTGCTAGCTCACCACTGCTAATTCCTGCTAGCTCATTAATGTTAGCTCTCTTTGTTTTGGACCACGCTCACCATTACTAACGGATACAAGTCCACTGATATGACATGGTCATCCTGATAATTATGCTGATTTAATGAAGGGAAACTTTACAGTGAAAAAATCTTGGCATGTGTTTTCTATGCTATTGATCAGGATCACGATCAGAACAACACTCATATAAAAGTTGCTGGTGATGCAATAGGTATTAATAAAAATTCCAGCAGCCTTGAGTCACTGGATGGTATATGGATCCGAGATGGCACATGTGATTGAATATATTGTGGGTTTTATTACAGGACAGGAATTAATGAACAGAAGCAGCATATGCAGACCGCTTTCCTTTGCGCAACATTAAGTGTATTCTGAAGCATAGGGTAAATTCGATGAATCTGTCATTGCATGTCAAAAATCATTTATTCTGAATCTGAAACATGTGTTATTAAAAAACATTGTTGTGTACGTAAATTTTAAAATACAGGATGTAATTTGAAGGAGATTAGATGCATAAACATCAACACATTTAATACTCTTTTTTTTTCTTCATTATTACAATTACTGATGAGTAGACATGGGTGTATATAATACTCGTAGTAAAAAATAATCCAAATAGTGAAGTATTTTATTTGATACATTATTAATTACCAAGTACAGCTAACTTTCATGCATATAACCACATGCTCAAAAATAATTTAGGTAGTTATTAATTCAGGACACAGAAAGTGAAGGTATATTGAAATTGATGATGATGACAATGTACTTGCATGCTTTACATTCTTACACAGTTATTGTAGGTCTACCCAAAGTGCTTGAGTTAGGGAGGTTGGACCAACAGGAAAATGCTTTGGATATAGACTATGTGGTGACAATATTAACAAAATAATCAAAACTCATTATAAATAAGATTAGATAAGCAAATGTTTTATTACACTACCTCATTTCTATGTTGTTGTAAACCTCAGTGACTATTTATAGTTTCCAGATATCATACCAAACAGAAGTAAACTTTACTGTTAAACTGTTGCTTTTTCCCTCTGGCCATTTCCAGCATTTCAATTAGAAATTTAAGTTGATTTGATGCTCAAATTTTGGAATATCGTATTGAGAACATCAAATTATATGCATTTGAAGGTGCAATGCAATTAAAATGCATTTTTGGAGAAAGGTCCACAAAATCTACTGTTGTTGTGAGTAAACATCTGAATTTAGCATTGCAATTTATTTAAAATTTTGTTTCTTGTTGCCATTGTTTATGTTATGATGTTATTATGTATATATTCCTGTGTCATTGGAGTTGTTGCAAATAATGAGATTGAAATTGACAAAAATTGACTCACTGCAATATCAGCATGAGCTGATAGTACCATAATCTGCCAAGCATTTCTTGCTAAAACAGAGTCTGAATAATGCATAATACACGAACAATTTTTACATAATAAAGGATCAGTTGTAATTTGTTTGTTATGAACAATATGCCTCCACTAATTGAAGCAAATCATATCATTTTAGCACACACATACGCATGTCACATGCACATTGCAAACATAAGCTTACAACTTTTCTGCTCTTGACTTGCACTTTCACATCTCTATTAATTGTTATTATTATCATTTTTCACTATCTGCAACTAAAACATCAAATCACAAACTCTAACAGCTCATCAACAAAGGTCTTTATAAAGAAAAAATTGGATGCATTTTATTGCAAACAATCTACCTATTATACAGCAGTAGTGATATTGGGGAAAGAGAGAGGATGCACTTCAAGGTATAACATAATTTATGCTTATATGGTTATGAGTACGCACTTTGACAATAATACTGCAGAATCTGGTTATTTCATTTCATTAAAAAAAATTCTTTTATTTTTATTAAAACCCAATGGTGTCAGCTACAAACATCTATAATGTACTTATAACAAAAGTTGTACGCTTAACAAACGGCACCATTCCTTTACTTTTGTTATAATTATATATTTTTTCATGATTCAGTTATAACTACCAAAAATATTTGTAATATTTACTCCAAGAAATTTTGCCTTAATGTGCCCATTGTCTATAGCTGGTTAAATACTTTCAAACTGTTTAAATGAAGAGTAGCTATAATTATATTCTTACTTTTTTGGGCTCCACGTATTTTTGCATCTGTCAGTGTTTTCTTTTTGCAGCTAAGTCACCAGTGCTACAATAGCTACTGCCATGTGAACAGGCTTGTGTCATATAAGAGTTCTACTGAATTCTTCAAATTCTACTAATACTGGAATTGATGGAACCAACCGAAAGCAGAAATAATTGTCATCTGTTTTAAGATATGGTATTTTCTTTTGCTTAGTTAATGAATATTATCACTTGACTTTTATCAACTGTGAGTATATTAATAGCATATGAGATGGGGCAGAAAGAGTGAGAGGTCTCTTCTACCTATGCTTCATAGCTCCAGTAAAAACAAGTACAATGCTCTAGAATGCTTTCATGTTTGATTTTAGCTTATTTTTTCTGTCACTTCATCTGACTATATGTACCTTTGGAGCGCCAAAAAGACAAACAAAATTATTAGCAAATGTGACCTTCACATTGAATACCTGAACAGATAATAATAAAACTGTTCTGCAGGGATAGGGAAGGGGAAAATGAAACCTGGACAACTGAGCAAAGTGCTTAATGTCAAAATTCTGAATTTGCTAACTTTGCTAATCATCAGCTATAATGTTGAAGTAGATTGTTGGTTAATAATTACAAGGTCAATCAAGTCATGAATATTTCAGGGGATAATTGAGCTACATACAACACTAGAGACATGGAATATATTTAGAAAATACGTTTTTAAGACTTATCAGGACACAACACATGAGCTTCTGAACAAATGACTAATAAAGAATTCACATGGAATATTGAAATATGTATCAACTCTAATGACCACATTCATTTACATTCTCAATCCTTACTCACACACTCCAGTCTATCACAGTTCTTTAATCTGTAACTTCCACCCCCCACCCCCACACACACACACATACACCCGCACAACATAACTCAATGACTTATTGGTACAAGCAGAGTTCACTAACAGTTTCATCCCTTTCTTTTCATTAAACACTTATTGTTAACTTTGAATTAATCTTCTTGTAATTCATCACTCGCTATTGTTGATAATCCTATTTGAAATTTCCTGGAATGGGCCTGGCTTCACTCTCAACTGTGCCTTTAGTAACACCTAGTGGGAAGAGAAGTTTCCAGTCAGAAGTTTTGTTCTTTTCTAGGGCAATTTGCTGTTCTAGTAGAATAATAGTGTATTGAACATACACATTAAAAGTATCACTGAACTGAGAACATTTTGCTATTATGTCTTTCTGTTAGCTGTAGAAACTTATTTCAACTGTTTCATGAGCTCTTTGAGCACATGTAAACACTAATAAGCAGTTATTTACACTCTATTGCATCAGACTTGTTTGTGGGCAATTATATAGGATCTTTCAGCAATGGCGGTGAAGTTGAGCAATCAAACTTGTACGCTGCAGCGAGTAGCATGTGGTGTGTGCCTAGCTAATGATTCATCCACTTTTCCACTATCATAAAAAATTGTGCTATATGTACATTAATTGAGAATTCTCACCAGAACAATAGGTCAAATTTTATGCACTTTTTTTGCATTACTAAATCCATTATACAGCGGCATATTGAAGTGTAGATACCATTGTTTTATGTTGTAGTTATGCGGTTTTTTGTATGAATTCTGTATTTTTTTATACTATTTAGCTATGTACCTAAATTCTGTAGAAGTATTCTTCAAAATATCTAAATTTGTTATTCACAATTTAACAATTATTGTTTCTTCTTATCCTAAATAATACTGACTAATAGATAGACCAAATCCGTATTTTATAAGTAGCCAACTCGCTTGGCATCACGTTTCAGTACTGAATTAGAAAGAATGCAGAAAGGGTGTGGTCACTCGAAGCCAAATTGCGCACTGTAACTGAACCACCCTTTCCGTAGTAAGGGTGTGGTAGTAGGCTGTTAAGATTGTGCTTACTTCCCGTTAAGAGAATTCAGCCATTTAACAGTTGCCTGGCTCTCGTCCTGTGTTTAAAATAACAATACGACTTGAGTATTCTAATTGCGCGCTGAGCGGGACCTCATCCAGTTGTCTTATAGTTCCGAGGAATACTTTATGAGCGGAGCTACTGCTGTATAACTGGATATTTGAATTTGGTGAGCTATAAACATTGATATACATGGTATTGATGAGTAAATGATACACATTTAGTTATTTCTTGATGTAGAATAATCAAACAATAGTATGCATATCATTTTTAAAAGTTATGAGACATAGAGATATTAATTGATGCCACTTCAATGAAAATATTATTGCCTCCTACAAATTTTGACATATCATAGCTACTTCTAGTCTTTCATAGCTCGACCCTTTATCTACCACTGCACTGTGAAGACGTCAAAGGTGGCATAAATAAGTGGTACAAGCTTAAAATCCTCCAGATCTCTGTGGGATAGTATGGTTCTGGTTGTGGCTGACAATGCACTTAGCTAACCACATCCACTTTCATAGGTTTTAGTAGTGAAGCCAGCAATGGAGGAATGGCTGTAGTGGTAAATTTAGTGAGCTGACTTCACTGCAACTACAATTACTGAAAATCTGGTTTATAAGAGGAGACTAAACTCTCAATATTGAAACCATTGCCTTATCTAGGTGCAGCATTGATACACTTTTAGCCAAGTTCCATAGTGTGGCATCATTAAAATTACTTAGGTTTTATCTGCAGAGCATCCAGGTATGACTAGATACATTACTTTTGAACTGGTAGAATGTACTGATACCATCAGAACTCTTCCCAGCACAGTGGTGGATACACAAGATCAACTCACCACATCAAGAGTTAAAGTAGTAGAAGGCTTAGATTAACATTGTAAATTGTCAAGTAGTTGAAGTACACTGGTATGAAAACATAATTGTTCGAAACTTGTTTGCTTATCTTTAACTTAAGTCATACATCCTTATATGTGATAAGTATTACTCCGGCATAGTAGACATTGATGAATGTATCATATTACAATGGCTTATTAAGAAAACCACATATCCATATAAGTGATGTGTAGCACTATGCATGAGAGATTAGATGATTGTATCATATTACAATGGCTTAAACAGATCACTTATACATAGAAATGATATGTAGCACTCTGGCATAGTAGACATTTGAGTAATGTATCATATTATTACAATAGCTTTAAGATGACCACATATCCATACAAGTGATATATAGCACTATGCATGAGAGGTTTGATAAATGCATCATAATATCAGCGTACACTGTAACAAATCAGGCATTCCACTACATGCTTTAGGGGTGTAATACAACACCTCTGTTTAACTGAGTGTTGTACTACACTTTGAAATGATCAGTAATACATCAAAGTGTAGAGTGACAGCCCAGTGTTGAGAATGTATCACGGCTTACAGTCTCGAAAAAGGAGTAGAGCTTAGTTAGTAGACTGTGGTTACTTTGTGACATATAGCTAAATGGGTCAAGCTTTCGTTCTTCATGAGTTGTCCCTAGTTTACTAGAACAGGGTTACTACAGTCAGTGAAAATGTGTTTAAGAGTTTTGACTTTTGACTAAAGAAGTTGTGATAACTTGTTTGTATGAAGTTTAGCTTTAACGTCTAATACAGTATTTTCTTCATGGTGGTTGGTATGATCTCTGGAGGCTGAATTTGAGGAACATCGCGTTCCATTTCTTATTGTCTAGAATAGCAAGCAACAAATATCTATCAAGTATCAAGGACTATTCAGAAATATAATACACTTAGTTGACCTTCATCGCAAGTTTGGGTGTGTCTCTGATATTTGTATCAACAAGTAAGTGTAATTAAGAATTATGTAGATAAACTATATTAGCATTCAGCTGCAGATTTGTAGGTATATATAGCATATCTGTGAGATACATTGCTAATTCAATAAATAGGTTTGCTATACAGCTAGAAATGCTCACTTTTAACACTCAGCACGCATGCGCGTGAATGGTAACTGTAGTCTGTTTGTCACTCATTCATTCTGTCTGTCTGTCTGTCTGTCTGTCTGTCAATAGCGAGTCTCGAACTTCACGTCGATTTAAAAAGCGATAGCGATATCAAACTTCAGCACTACTCAAAATAATTCCCTTTAAAATTCCAAAAATGTTTGTTTAGGCTTAGTTTTTCAGAAAAAGCGAGTGAAATTCGGGGCCAATGCTTTTCTGTATGCAAGATGTCCTTTACCATATAATTTGCACTTGAATGGTAAATACTTAGCAGGCAGTACCTTTGCCGTAGTTGGAGGAGCCAGGCAGTTGGAAAGAGGTCTGCTGCATAAGACTGTAGCAGTATGTTATACCTTTATAATGTGACATATCTTAACCTTTAAAACACTTTTACTCAAACTTGTAGCTAGCTAGCTACTATGGCTATAGCTGCATCACATATAGTTAATTTGGTCAATTTCACTGACTGACCTTTAGCTTCATCATCAAGATAATAATTTGTTAATATGGCATTGTAAATGCAAACAACTAACTCTAAGCAACTATAATTAAATTTATTTTATTATTATGGTGTCTAGAAAATCCTACAGCAAGTATACCTATCAAGACATATTCTGAGTTGCAATACAGTTTGGCAGGCATTGTTCATTGTCTTATAACTTCAAGTGTGGGTGTGACTCATATTGGAATCAACTGGTAATTACAATACTTAATATACATACTTACTCTCTATCTAGTTAAGGATGGTGTGTAATGGAGTGATGGCGATAACATATGTTTTAAAAAGTGTTCAACTGATCAGATGTTTCATGTCTCCACTTATATGTATAATTCATATAATATATGAGAATTATGAGCAAGCACAACTATGAATCGTAGATGCCAGTGTTACATGAAATTTGGTCCGTGTAGTTTTCGGTCCGATCAAACCAAATCCGATAGTGGTAAAAGTCCAGGAGACTAAATATGCTAGCAAATTTGGTCCCCCCCAGGCCAAAATTGATATAAATTTGGTCCGCCAAATGTGGATTTAGTCTGCCCTAGTGTTTAGTCTTATTTTAAAGAAGTGTATAGGTCAGATATTACCGTCACTTTGTCTATTTTCAGCCAAAAGGAATTTTCTAGCTTCTTGAGGAAAGCATGTAGTTAAGTCAACTGTAATAGTTAGAAGACTATCTTAATTAACGGTAACTCTTGACAACAAGCACACAAAGCTACTATGTAAACGGCTGAGTTTTTAAAATTATGTCTGGTATAGGGTCTCAGTAACAAAGAAACCTTTTGCCGCAACTTTTTAAGACTTAAAATAAAAGTTCTGAAGTATTACTGTACATGTTTGAGTCCAACAGTAAGGTTTACCTAGAAGTGTTTTGTGGCATTTAGATAGAACCTAATACAAGGGGACAACAATTACATTTTCTTGAATGATACGGGATTGCTAAACTGAAAGATTCTGTTTAGTGGAGAAGTGGGAAGGGTTAGACCATGAAGCAAACACAATAATGCAAGAGTCAGAGTTAAAATTGACATACATACGTCCACACATAGGTATATAAGCGAGTGGTGTGCTTGAACACAAATAATATCAGAGGAGCCTGCCGAAGTTAGGTATCACAAACTAGAGTTATGTTACTATATTTAGTTTAGTTCATAGATAACACTATAGTAGCATATGATCATTAATTTGAGGAAACAAATACAAAATTACTCTCTTACCTGAGTTATGGTAGCTTCTGTAGTATCAAACTTAAGCTATTCTGAATATCTCAATTACTAGTAACTCTTGAACAAACTCTCAGCTACAGAATAAAATCGGCCAGAGTGTTATTTTTCTAATATTAGCTGACAAATATGGAAATACTAGCTACTTGCCACAGTTTTCTTAGTATTGGTAACTTCTGTAGATATGAATTTAACCTATTCACTGGCACAAGCACCTATAGGAACTCAAGGATGGCGTAATGCGGGGAAATATTTCCCCCCGAAACAATAAGCACTAAAGCTTAGCTGCAGCATTCAGAGCATGGCTAATATGTTGTTCTATTACATGTATATTATTAAGAATAGAAATAGCTACTATGTAACTAAGGTAGTCAGGCTAAAAATATACTAGACGTTAGTTCGAAAAATGGCAAGACATTATTTCTGCAACTGAGCCAGTGGATTTTGTCTGCGATGACATTTTGGAGGATGAAAGTGAGAGAGAAGGTGTACGGGAGTTATACAGCTACTGTGAGGTACTGTCAAGGATAGAGAGTTGGACTTGTTCGCCAAAGCTGTCATTTCATGGCTGGTTGAGGATACTACTAGTTTTTCTACGTGAGAACTACTAGAGCACTGTAGGTAGCGAATATACCAGCAGATGTTGAAGCAGAAATGTAAGCTTATATTCTAGGTAAGACAAACAGCTGAATAAAAAGCTAATGGACATTTGTCTCACCTCACCGGTAATTTTTATTCTGGGACCATTCCACCGGTGATATGGTGTGACAATAAGGGGGCGCTACTGCCACTAGATCACAAAAAATTACTAAAAAAAGAAGAAGTTGAAACAACAAATCTGGTCCCACGCAACCCAATCTTCAGAGGCCCCTATTCAAGAAATGACTGATTCGACTGATAAACTCTATACTGCTATTGCTGGTGGGTAAAGGGTTTATTTGAATTGCATCATGTGCTATAGTGGGGCTGAGTTACTGCTGAGCCACATCGGACGGTCCTTTGATTCCATTCTCTCTAGAGTTTCTTCGCGTGTTGTCTGAGTCCAGCTCAATTGAGTTTGTCCAGTTGGGTATAGTTTGGTTAGAACTTGCATTAGAAGCGGTGTATGCATAGTTTTAAACTTTCATATTGGTAAGATATTGTAAGTCCAATTTTTTATAGCTTGTGAGGTCAAGTAGTGACACACTTGATTAGGGGCATGACGGTTGTTTAGATGCAAAGAAAAGACATGTGTGTAGTCTTTTAATATGTAATCTTGTGAACCATACCTTTAGTTTAATCATATGTGACCGTCTATAGGAAAACCAGGCACAACGCGGCACCTTCGAATTTTTTTTTTTTGCACTTACGGAGTTGTCGGCGTCCAGATATTGAGCTCTCCAAGTTTTATTGTCACAGCCTTAGTCGTTCCTGCTATAATAGACCTAACCGTTCCCTTCCGTAGGCTTGAAACAATACATTTTTAAGAAATCGATCGATCTTTTCTCGAAATTACGCACGCCGCGTTGTGCCCGGTTTTCCCGTAGACGGTCACATATATTATTATCATACTGCTTAGGCCACAGCAGGAAAATTTCCTGTTTCTCATCCACCTCCCTCATACAATTTCACCCCAACATCAACCCAAAAACACAATACAAATTATATGGCATTTTTCGCATTGATTTGTTATTTTTTGACTTAGAAAAACACAATACCTCACTGATATAGACAAGAAAAGTGTGAATAATAATGTTCATGAAATGGTAATTGTAGTATTGGTTTAGACAATAGTTACAGGTTAAATGCTTCTGTAGCAGTTCGCTTCTTCCCACCAAAACGAGGGCCTCTGGTTCGTTCCTTAATGCCAGTCTCATAACATTCACTGCATACTGGGTGAATGGTTTGATAGTTCTTCTTCATAGCATCAGAAATACTTCATAAATCACCATATGAACCACAGTGATAGCAGCAAGGAATATTCTTCAATCTGGAAGCATAGTGTAGTGAGGACTAATGTTGTCATTACAGCCATCAAGTATCTCATGGGCACAGAGTAAATTGACGTCTTCATCTTCTTCTGGAAAAATTGAGCCACCACAGCAATACAAAAAATTTTCCTTGTAAATTGCCAGCTTGTTAAATTCATCCTTGGTTAGTTTCCTTTTAGAATAAAAACACCTAGGCTTCAGACATTCTCCACACACAAGCACATCACAGACAGTTTCTGCTGTCATACGAAAAGACTTGGATACTTTGGCTGTTCATTTTGTTGGTGTTGATTTCCGTGAAGCAAGTGATGGCCTATCCTTTTCACTGGTAGACTTTCCCCAAGAACTTTCAAATTCATTGTATGAGTTGCTTGCTGGTTTCCTTTCTGGATCAGGAAAGAAATTCAATTTGTCAAACACATCACAGGGAAGTCTTGGGGGCTTACACATCTTGCATCCTGTGACACCACACTTCTTTATGCAAAAAAAGTAGTGGCGCTGTACACAGCAGTGATAAAAATGCTTGTAGCTGTGTATGTGCTTTCAAATGCTCCTTTCTGGTATCAGTAGCCAATACAGTGGAGTCCACTTCATAAATACACTTCCACAGATCATCAATTTCCTGTGAAGTACAAGGAGACTGGGTCTGAACTAGCTCATCTAGGTTCTTTGGCTGAGGCCATAAGGATTGTGAATGCATTCCGCTGGGTTGATGTATTGCATCCTTTCTCTACTTTTTCTACAAAGTACCTAATAAACTGTCCATTCAGAGAACAGCACTCTACCACATTAAACTCCAGTTCTATTAGCACACTCTGGGCACAATCAATAGATTTAGATAAGGTGCACATTGTTATTTTTGTACCTTCATCGATTTCAGGTAAATTCTTCCTGATGTCTTCAAAAATAGACACAAATGTGTGTTCTTCTGAGCATAGAAACATTTTCCAAGGATAAATCCTATTGTTTCCTTGTAGGACTGACACAGTGACATACATGGCAGACTAGCGAGAGCCAGTAGGATTACAACAAAATGTACTTACCTGAGTGCTGAGTGAGAAGTCTACCGTGCGAAGTTCAGACTTAAGTTTATACAGATGTGTTTTGTAATTTTAGCGCCCGCCCGCATAATTTTTTTATTACTTCCTGGATGAGAAACAGGAAATTTCCCTGCTGTGGCCTTACCTGAAAATGGTCTGGGGACAGCCATAAAGTTTTCAGGTGTGCTACAGAAATGTCTGTAGGTTGAACCAGTCACATGACTAACCTCAAACTGACTATATAAAATGATTGAGCATTAAAACTTCACTCCACTGGAAGTGGTGGTGACTGAAATCTGAAATAAGCCCTACAAACTGTATCATATGGAGTATAAAGATGCACATAAAACATAAAAGAGCAGCAGAAGGCTATCCTATACTTTTATTTGCACTCTCAGAATTCACAAGCAGGGAACTCACACGCTCCTCTCAGAAGAAAGCTTTAAGTTCTCCACTCACAGCTCAAAGTCCCTTGATAACAGTGCTCAAACAAGCTCTCACAATAGTTTTAAGCAAATTTCCCTAAGCGAAGACCTTCCTAGCTGACAGCTCATGTAGACTTCCATTAGTTCGTGATTAAAATACACTACTGGTCCATGCTTCACTAGTTGCATTCCAATGAAACAGGGAAGTACTGTAGGTGTCCCCAGATCCTCTTTCTTGGTGACAGGAAGATGGAGAAATATCTGATACGCAAGACTAAAGTTATAATATTACGAAATTTTTCTCTTTTTAACAGTCTTTATTTTAATTATGACTTAACACGACGTTTTGGCTTCTTGCTGAAGTCGTCTTCAGAGGTCAACTGAGGTCAAACTCTGCATGGTGGTAAAATAACAAAGTAAACAGCAATATTTCTGGAGGGCACACTGGAGGGTGATTTGCATGCAGCATGGACAGCCAGCATCCTGGAAGCTATAAAATATCTAAACCTATGTCTCATGACATAGGTTTAGAGCTTCTGTTAAAAAGATAAAAAATTACTATTATTATGATTATTTCAGCCAAGAATGACTGAACCATTAAAAGACTAAGGTTAAATTCAAAGTTTGGGTGATAATACGCTAGCTAACCATGAGCTTTTTCTCAGTATTAGTTTTCACTAGAAATTTTATAGAGAATTTTAGTCAGTAAAGTTTAATAATTACATACTTGCCAACTCTCAAGAAACCTCCTGGACTATCCTACATTTATCACTTAGTCACGGTCCACAACGGAATTGTACTTCTTTTATCATTTGTCTTGGAAATTGAACATCGTATATATCTGCTTACTTTGCATGATCTGCAAAGACGTTACTTAGCTAATCCACCAATAGTTGTTGATTGCATAAAGCTCACGAATGCTTCCACTTTTCTAAAAACTTGGTTCAAAATACAGTGTTCGTTTCTCTCGAAAAGTTGTCATGAAATACATATAAATTCAATTGGAAGTAAAGTTGCCTCACAATTTATAATCAGCCATCAGCAACCAATGGCTATTGTTGCTGGTTCATTGCATTAAATTATTATTATTATTTTTCACTAATACAGGGTTGTGAAGTTCAGTCTAGAATTAACATTGAATAAATAAAAGGAATAGTAAATGTTTGAACTGATTTGTTTAGTATAGTTAAAGATACACTTCAATATTTTACACATGTTGATTAAGATAAATCATTTACAAATAAGACATTTACGGAATTACAACTATTATGTTAAAATAGATAGTGGTCTGATATAAACCACACAAATTTTTTTCCTAACATGATAGGATGAGTTATAATTTCTTATAATATAAATATGCTATCAAATATACAGATACAGCATGGGTCGCCATCGTTATCCAGCTCCACACTGGGAAAGTAGCAACAGAAGACTATACAGGTCAACACTCTGGGAGACTCGTTGTTCATATATCAATCAACCTCAATGTTTCTCTAACACTCAATATCTGCTAATAGCCATTACAATGATCTGGATTTTCAGAAGGAAAACTAAAACTCAATATTTCAAACTCTGTACTGTAATAAAGCCACGAAAGACAAATAATAAAGTGGAGTTGCTATCTCTACCATTGATCTGGTCCATTTGGAATAGTTCAATATATATCTTAAAAGAAATTCATTCCAGAACTACTTCACTAAAACAGAAACTATTATTACTATGTGGAGATGTAGAAGCCAATCCTGGCCCCTATAATAAAGGTATATTAACCTCTATCCAGTGTGATGTTAAAATGTAGTCAACCATAACTACAGCCACTTGTAAGGCAATCAATATATTAGGTGAAGATAAACTTCTGTTTTTCTTTATTAAATTTCAATTGAAATATAATAAAAAAAATTGTAGTATTCTCTCACTTTCACAGGATTTTTAAACAATATAGAATTTAAAATATTTGGTCGCCACCGGGAATCGAACCCATTATTGCTTGTTTGACACAAGTGCTCCGCCGTTGGGCTATGACAACCAGCCAGCAAACAAACACTCTAATTCTGTATTTATACTATTAAAGTGTACTGCTATGCTACGGTTTCACTCTCAACAGACAAACGAAAGTTCTTTTTTTTTTAAAGATTTTATTTGTTGAATTTTTTTACTCCACTTTTTAACTTTATAATTTCTTTCTCAGCCTTCTTTTACTCATTAGATGTATTGTCTTACTTTCACAGGCTTTTTAAACAATACTGAATTAAAAATATTTGGTCGTCACTGGTTACCTGCTGAGGTACTGAGCACAAATGGACATTTACCCGAAGTTATACATACTGTTGGCCTTTACCCATTTCAGAAGTGTGTGTGCCGGAGATTTGCAGTCGCGCGTGCTTGCCGGGCTTGCCGCCCGGCCACGCCTCCACCGAGGTCCTGCTGGGGGCTTGCGCGCCCCTGGCCATGCCTGAGGCTCGCCCTTGTGCAGCTGACCCTTACCTCTCCTGTGGCAGCTGTACATACCCCACCAACACCCCCCCAACATGACCCTACGGAGAGCCCCGACTGCTCCAACGCACACACTCCCCCATTACATCTAGGACTAGCCCTACTTACTGACACCACTCCCCTCACTAGCCCTTGCCACTCCACACACATAAGACAAGAGCGTCTTTGACAACAATCACTCTGAAATATCATAAGGGAAGTGAATGACAACATGATCACTGGCTAGTCCCGGCTGCAGTCCTCAGCCTTGATTGACTCCGTCCACTTCTTTGCCGAGGAAGACTGGTCCCCCTCCTCTTTCCTTATGTAACTCTTGTATTCTCTGCTCGTCCATCTCCCCAGAGCTTTCACTTCTTCCTCCGAGGCCCCTCCCGCAGCAGCAGCCGTAGCTGCCCCGATGCTGAAACTGTGCCCGGAGATACCCGACTCAGGTATCCCTCTCTCCACTAGTGCCTTCCGGACTTCCACCACGAAGTCGCGTCTGGTGAGACTCCCTCCACCCCCTTCCGTGAAGAAGGGAGGGTCCTGGCCCCGACCCTCTGCACACCATGAACTCCAGCACCGCCCTCACTGGGCAGATGTCCCTGTCGGTCCTGTGCAAGGTCACAGAGGCTCCCACTCTCAATCTGTCTGTCTTGGACTCCTTTATCCTGACTCGGATCCAGACCGGGCTCTTGGCCATGGTGTACGTGGCGGTCTTGGCCAGAGAGGGGCTGAAGACTGGGACAGTGAAGTACCACTTGGCAGGGCTGAGAATGGCTCAGATCAAGGCAGGCATGAGGGCACCAGATTGGAGTACCATGGACAGGTTGGCCCAGTTGAGAAAGGGCTTGGCTCGGATGGAGGCCGTGGACGGTAGGGTCACCCTGGTGAGAGAGCCGGTGAAGTGGGTCCACATGAGAGCCATGCACTCAGTGTGGAGGGGAAAAGGAGAGAGAGTAAAGATGTTGTGGGCAGCGACCTGCATGTGTTTCTTTGGCTGTCTGAGGGCAGGGGAGGCATTGGCTCCTGAGAGCGGGGAGTTCGACGAGAAGGCCCACCTGACGTGGGGGGACGTGCAGCTGGAGAAGGCCTTGTCCTCCGTGACAGGCAAGGGCTCTTCCTCCTGGCTCCTGCACCAGCCCAAGTACCTCTTCCACGCGGAGGCATACCGCCTCTGCGTGTGCCCCACTATTGACATGTCAATAGCAGCTCCGACAGTTGCCTCCACTCCTGCCCTGACCAGGATTGACTTGCCGTGGTCAGCATCCCCATGAGCTCTACTGGCACTGTCACTGGCTCCGCCTTCGGCACCTGCATGATAGACAAAGCACTCTGTAATCTGTCTCTGGACAGATCGTCTGCCACCCCGTTCTCGACCCCTCTGATGTGCTCTGCCCTCACGGTCACAGAGAGGGTCGCCTCCACAAACGCCAGGCACCTGAGCAGGTGCATGGACCATCTCTCCTTACAGGCACCCGCCTGTATGGCCGCCACTACCGACATATTGTCGCACCTGGCTCTAATAGCTCGCCCTTTCCATCAAGCTCCCCACACCACTGCCGCGACTACTATCGGCAGCATCTCCTTAGGCATTATGCCCCACTCACTTGTACCTGGCAGGGCACCCCACTGGATCTGGAACCACTCGCCCTGCCAGGTTGCTCCACACCCCCAGCTCCCTGATGCATCTGAGAACATCTCTTCCTGGGGGTCTCCATTCACGACCACGGCCTTCATGAGTGAGGTACCGTTCCACCTCAACCCAAACTGGTGCCACCACTCAATGTCCGCCCGAGCCTCCTCATTGAGTCTCACCCTGCGACCGTCTCTTTCCACCATGGTTATGAGATTCTGCAGTCTCCTTTTGAAGGCCCTACCTGGCCTTACTGCCCTGCATGCATGATTGAGGGACCCCACCAACGACTCCAGGTCCCTCCTTTTGCATGACTTCATGCCCCTCCACCACTTTAGGAGGGCTCTCATCTCGGTCAGCTTCTCCTGAGGCAACCTCACCTCCATTTTGACCGAGTCAATTTCCATTCCCAGGAAGGTCAGCACCTCGCTGGGTCCCTCCTCCTTGTTCTCGTCCAATGGCATCCCCAGCGGTTGGTACGTCTCCTTGAACACGGCCATGGCCCTCTCGCACTGATCAGTGCCTCTCTGCCCTACTGCCATGAAATCATCTATGTAATGCCTGAGCCAAACTGCTCCTCTTTTCGGGGCAATCCACCCTATGGCATCCCCCAGGGCCGTGAACAACAAGGGAGCTGACCTGAGGCCAAACGGGAGGGTGCCATCCACGAAGGTCTCGCCTTCCCACCTCATTCCCAACAGCCACCTGTCTCTGGGGTGGACGGGAACGTTCCTGTAGGCTGCCTTCACGTCAGCCTTAGCTAGTCTGGCACCCTCCCCCAGCTCCAACACTCTTTTCACCACGTCGTCCACCGACGTGTAAGACACACTCGACAGCACCCTGTCGATACCGTCGTTAACACTGTGGGCCTCCGGCGCAGACAGGTCCACAATCAATCTCCACCTGCCTGGCCTGCCCTTCTTGGGAATCACTCCAAATGGCGAACACTGGACCCCCTCAGCGTTCACCTTCCAGATTCTCCTGCACTGTACC
>WLWD01000089.1_pt1 | contig 86179 bp, 61 predicted proteins | sample 6712731 | NCBI WGS metagenome assembly WLWD01 (sample SAMN12718690, study PRJNA576275) | sponge metagenome | isolation source: marine sponge | host: Mycale hentscheli | place: New Zealand: South Island, Marlborough, Capsize Point | collected 2014-11-01
AAAAATGATGATGGTGTCGCAGTTCAAACTGTGTTGCATTTGACTGATTTAACAACTATTGAATCAGAAGCAATGAAGATTAAAGATGAAAATATTGTGTTAAAGGCGAAAGTATAAATGCTAAGAAATGAAGTGGAAGAACTGACATTTAATGAAAGTTATTTTCGGGATGATGATAAAAAAGTTTTGTATTACACGGGATTGAGCACATGGGAGTTGCTTCACAAGCTGTTTATATATGTAAAGCCCTATTTGAAATTACGCTCTATTCTCTCACCGTTTCAGCAGCTCATTGTCACTTTAATAAGAATGAGACTCAATCTTAGTGGACAAGATCTGGGTTATCGATTTAAAGTAAATAGTTCTACGATTAGCCGGATCTTCCTTCATGTACTTGAAGTATTGTACATAAAACTCAAACCTCTTATTATATGGCCTGACAGGGATAGTCTTAAGAAAACTATGCCAATGGTATTTCGTAAACATTACCCCAATTGTATTGTAATTATTGACTGCTTTGAAATTTTTCTCGATCGCCCAACAAATTTATTAGCACGTTTTCTTCTTACAAACACCATAACACTGTCAAATATTTGATTGGTATTACACCACAAGGGACAGTAAGTTACATTTCTGATGGCTGGGGGGGAAGAACTAGTGACAAATATCTAACCGAGCACTGTTCATTACTTAGCTACCTTATTCCTGGTGACACTATATTAGCCGACCGTGGGTTTGACATCAGTGATTCTGTTGGCTTTATTGCTCAAAGATTGAAATTCCAGCTTTCACCAAAGGCAAGCCACAGCTGAGCGGCAATGAAGTAGAGCAAACTCGAAACATTGCCAATGTTCGAATTCATGTGGAAAGAGTTATTGGAAACATTCGAAAGAAATATTCTCTTCTCAGTGCAACTCAACCCATTGACTTTGTCACTTCAGCTAATGAAAGTAAAACAACACTGGACAAAATTGTGTATTTGGCATGTGCACTTACAAATATGTGTGACTCTGTTATTCCATTTGATTAGTAAATTGATTGTTGATAACGTCAAAAATTATGACTTTCAAAAAATTATCCTAATAAGTGAGAAAAAGGACAAAAAAGCAAACAGTTTCTGAAAATGTAGCTATAGCTAATTAAATAAACAAGAAAAGTAAGATGGTTGGAGAATTTAGCTAATCATTTTCTTCTTTCTCTTTCTTTGAAATTCAGGATGCTTTCTGCAGTCTGGCCAGTACCAAAATTTCGACTTTGGTAAAGAATTGAGTTTTAGACACTTGAGATGAAACCATCTGTATACACATTCCGAATTGTCACACCCCACCATTTCTCCTTCTTCTGGTCCTTTACAATAGCAATATGTTAGTAGTTCATCATTGCCTGTGTTCACAGAAGTATCTTTATTAAGTGAAAATGAGGTTACACTTTGATCAGGCTCTTGTGGTTCAACCCCAGATTGAACAGAAGATGTACGAGAATGAAATTTTCCCATTAACTCAGGCAGAATAGACGTAATAAAGATATGTTTAACTTTTTCCACATTTATTAGCCAAAATTCCTCATTTGGGTATATTCTTTCAATGTGTTTGTCTTTTTCAGTCCATACGACAAAATCACAATAAGTTTTTTTGCTACAAAAAAGCTGACACTGCACCTGGATAAAACAATTCCTTAAATAATCATACATTCTTTTAGAAATAAATATTTATATAGTTTGTCAAAAAATATTCACCTGATAATAATACGAGTGGTCATGTCTGAGCTGAAATCCTTGATCACTTTCAACTAAGCAGAATTTGTAGTCTCCTATGGAAGTAGAGATAGTATCTTCTCTGTGACAGTATGGACACTAGGATAAAAAGAACATGGTCAATATCAAGCCTTAAAAAAAAACAAAGACATACCTTAATTTCACAAATCCCTTCACCACAACATGTACAGGTTACTAAACCATCTGGAGAAGCTCCAAGAAACGGAAAATCACTGCTAATAAAAAAACCACACTTACGAACTTCAAAGTTATGATGAGCAAGGATAGAAAAACTTTTGTACTTAGTACGAGCAATATCTTCATGCTCACAGCCCCAACATGTTGAAGCAGATTTAAATTTCATTTTCTCAGGATAGCATACTGACATTATAAGGGAGATAGATGGTGAAGCAGTATTTGTGTGAGCGGCTCTATGAAAACATGATGCTGTTATTCTTTTCCTGTTCTCATATGAAACCATACAACCTGGTTTTTTCTTCAGCACATACTATCGCTTCAGATTTAACCGTGATCATGCAATCTTCAGCTAATTTTATCAATTCACCATAGCTTAGTTTAAGGTATTCAAGTTTAAATAATTCAGATTAACATGGAGGAAGACCTTCATCGAGTGATATTGGTATATAGCTAGAAGAATGTGGCTCTACCAGAGATAGGATTGCTGGCTTGGTGGAACAAGTAGCTAACTCAGAAAAGAAAACCAGTGACTTCTTCTTGTGTAGGTGGCTTGAGTATTGGTACTGGTGTAGGCGATCTTGATGCACTTCTACAAGTAGATGATGAGGATGGGGTGGGTGAGGTGGAGTGCCTAAAGTCTAGTGAATATAGAGCTGCAAAACTCCTTTTCTTCCCTACAAAATCAATGCTTTTTACAGGTGCATAAGGCACTTCCTTTACACCAGCTGGTATAACCCAATAAGACTTTTTTTCTGTTACTGTCATGGAATCCCTGATGCGTACTCCAGACTCAATAGCCCAAAGAAGAGATGCCACATGAGAGCAACTCACCTAATCCTGCCATGCAATCACAGTGAGCAGAAATAATTTTACCGCTGACTTCAGCGATGACCCACGGAGTGAGAGGCTTCACACTCAATCGTTGTGAATGGTTTACCTATAATTAAAGTAATTGAAGGGAAAAAAACAACAACAAACTAACAAACAAAAAGCATAGTATTAGATGCATATAATATTACCTTTCCAATAACAACCCTTTTGTCATCAAAGCTCTTCACTAGCACTTCCCGACCCAGCCAGATATAAAATTCACATAGCAATCCAGGCTCTTGTAATTCAGTAAGTCTTTATATGGGCTAGGAGTTGCTAGTAAATACATTCCAAGATGCACGTAAGTGATTCCTGGCCAAAGATCCACATCATCATTCCAATCTTTCCTCTCTGATTCATAAGGATCAAAACCGTTTATAACACTCAACTTAGCCAAGTATCTCTTCTTCCCATCTGCACCCCTCAAAGATGAAAAGTAGCCTTCTAACAACAACCTTCTTTTCGTCGGATTCATTTTTAGTGCACGGCCACGCTGCTTCCGGTACACCAACATGGCCGACGGGAAGCTTACGTAATATAACATTACGTAACTGCAAGGGGTCTATAGACATTGTTATGGCTTCATACCAGAGTTATAAAAATAATACGAAAACTGTGGGTTTGTTGTTTGCTTAGCTGGCGAGGAAATTAAATCTCGAGATTTAGAGGACTGCGCATACGCGTGCGGTTAGACTGTTAGGGAGTGTTTGAAGCTTTAAACAACAGTCTGCACAGTCTCTGAAGCTTTGGTAGTCCATCCTACGATTTATAAACGGGCTGTATACAGATCGGCAAGTCTACCCACGATACTCACAAGTCATGACTGAACGAAGGAGGATTCACAATGATAATGCTGGCATGGAAGAAGACCTTGACCAACCTCTTTCTGAGGCTGAGTTAGCGAAAATTTCGTGTGATATTTCAAAATGGGAAGTCAAAGCTTTCTATCTTGGCCTTACAGCAGTCCAAATAGAAAATATTCGACGCAATAACCATGACTACGAGATGCAGAAAATTGCCATGTTGATTACATGGGCCAATAATGTTGGCAGCGAGGCTACTCTGAGAAATCTTAGGAAAGTTTTAAGAGAGGAGGACAAGAAGGACTCACTTGTTGAATCAATTTTGAGCATTGAAAACAAGCATACCAGGCACAGTGAGTTATAGTTAATACTTACAATATTTGCAAGATTCATAATACATTATCATAATAATTATTCTCCTGACCCTGACCCTTTAGTGACTGCACAGTGAAGGATCATAACAATGTTTCATTCCTTGCCCAATGAATTATGGGAGAGGAAATAGTCTTGTCACTATCCATACTTTGTCTGGTGTAGCCAGACCTTTTAGCCCCCTTTACCCACTACACAGGGGAGGAGCGTGGAAAGGGTATGGAACACTGCCATTGACTCAGTGGTTCTAGCTCCACCCGGAAGTTGGTGGAGGTAATTAGCACTATGAATAACATTAGCAGTGCAGCAACTGTAACCACTCTTTCTGCAAGCTGTAATTTTGTGCATGTTGTGTACAAATTAGCAGCTGTCTGGGTTACTCTGTCTAATGAAGGAATGAATACATTTTGACTGCAAAGACATAGCGCATTGATCTATATATTTTGCTGAATATAAGTTTTCGCTCTCAAGTATCTCCTCTACTGCATGTGGTCACTTAATGTTATTCATAGAGCTAAAGCCTACTTACCTCCACCAACTTTGGGGTGGAACTAGAACTGCTGAGTCAATAGCAGTGTTTCAGACCCTTTTCTCACCCATGTAGCGGGTACAGGGTGGTAAAGGGGGTCCAGTTACAAGAGACTATCCATACCACCAGTGGTGTAGAAGGATGTTTCAGTATGGGGGGCGGGAGCGGGGAGGGGCTCCAAGGGCATGTTTAAAGTGTTCATGTGAGAAATTATCTCGTAAAATGGTGCCCAAAAAGTATGGGGGGCTTCAGCCCCCGGAGCCCCCCCCCTTCCCTTTCTTGCCACTGCATACAATGTTTTGCATTGTTCCATTCTCCATGAATCATGTAGATCTATACTTTTGTGTGTATAGCATATGGGGTGTGGTGTGTTTACATTGCCTGGTTGAGTGCAATTTAGCCGGTACCCACAGAAAATGTAGTTAGATAGAATTTTGCGGCTTGCTATAGAACTTGAGTAAGAGTTTTTCCCTGAGTGAGATGATCATCTCTTTACCCATTTCCAATAGTGATTGAAATTTGTCATTGTTTTGAACGTGTATTATATCTAGGTGTTTATTGGAAATATATGAGAGCCTGCTTACTGATGATCATTGTTTTAATATTGGCCGTTATGTTTATGCCTCGAATTCAGCCCAATACTTCTCAATATCTTCCTAATGTACAAAAAGATTTCTTTGGACGTGAAAAAGACATTGAAACTCTAATAGATATTGTGGATTTTTCAAATGATACGTTTTATTTCATTAATATTGTTGGCCCACCAGGATTTGATAAGTCAGACCTTGCTATAAGCATAGGCCATCAAATGCTGGCCAGGAGAACGGAAGTATACTATATTGATTTAAATGATTTCCCTGACAAAAGCTTAAAGCAAATACTGGCAAAAAATATCTTAAAGAAAGAAAGTGATGGCAATGATGGTTATGGGATGAAAGAAGTAACTTTTCACAATTTACTAAACTGGGTAAGGAAAAGAACGAGCAATTGCTTGATAATTTTAGACAATTGCGATAACATTCTAAGAAGCCACAAAGAAGACTTTCATGAATCTATAAATAAATTACTAACAGCTGGTAACAGTTTAAAGCTATTAACAACTAGCAGAGAAAGTACATTTCATTCTGATGCAAATTATAAACATGAAGTACTTCCTGTTAATATAGAATCAGCCTTCAAAATATTGGATTTTAAGAATCTTTTTCTTAACAAAGACGACAAATTAGCCATTGTGAGATTAACTGGAAGAGTACCATTGGCTCTAAAAATAGTAAGGGCATTATTGTACAATAACATGTATTCACCTGCTGAAGTCATAAAAAACTTGGAAAAACAACCTATTAATACACTGAGTCCTCCAGAGCTACAATCAAGCATGCGGCTTAATAGTTCTATATCTTGTTCATTTAATTATCTTGACAGAAACGTGCAGAAAGCTGGCAGATACCTCTCCTTATTTCCAGGATCATTTGACCAACAAAATGCTGTGGGTGTGCTTCATAAAATTTCTAAATCTGATGAAATAATTAATCCTATTTTAAGTCTAAAACAGCTGGTTAAACTCTCGTTGTTAAAATATTATGCAAAATTAAATCGGTATCACCATTACAAACTTATTAGAGATTATTTTAATACACAGAGTACTATAAAAGAAAAAATAAACTTTGGTCGTGGTATCAGATCATATTATTCTTTACAATTATGTAAACTGGTAAACAAATTTAGAGAATCTCCTCGATCTTCCCTTCACATGCTAGATTTGGATCGCAGTCAGATTCAATTGTGGATGTCATTCATCAATTCTGATATTTTAGTTTTGAAACAGCCTAAATTTGACAGGGACTCTGCAAATTGCTTTTTAAAAGCTGTCAAAATAAAATTCATAAATTGTTGTTTTACACCACAGGAGATAATAGGGGTCCTCTTCTCTTTCACGACTTCCTTTCCAAACTCTGTAAGAGAAAATCTCAAGTATAATAACACTAAAAATGCAGCTTCTGATTTTACTCTTTATGTTGGTTTAGTAATTCAATTGTCTGATATGTTGCAAAGCAATAAACGAACTAAAGAAGCATTAAAACTTATTAAATACAGCTCAACAATTATCGATACACTTTGCGAGTTTTTGGATACAGAAAAATCTTGCAGGAGATTTTATTCTTACTTACTGAGATACTATGGAGACAAATTTGATGCTACCACAGCTAAATTGTATCACATAAAATTTCTAGAGAATAGTTTAGCATATCACCAGATCAATGGCAATGCAATTATAACTGCCAAACACAATTGGTATACAATTGCAATATCATATCTTAATTTGAAAAAATATAGAAAAGCAAAAATATATTTTGAAAAAGCCTTGTATGATGAACATTTTGAGTACTCTATATCCAAACGATTATTCATGTTGCTTTGGCTGCAAAAAACATTTAGGGACTCCGTGAACGTAAACCAAATAAAAAATGATTTGATACAATGTTATGATTATTTGTTAAAATTATCCACTGCTGAGCTGTATAGAGAAAAAACATATTTAATTCAAGATTACCAAGATTACTTAAAGAGCATTGGTGAACACAGTAAATCATATGCTATACAGGAAAAGTGGATAAAGGCAATGGAAGAAATTGGGGTAGAGAGCTCCATGCAACAAATAAAGCATGCTAAAGGCACTGCACTAAAGCTTTTTGATGAGGGTCATTACAGCAGATCACTGAATGTGGTAAAGCATATTTTGTCTGTTATAGATAAAAATCAAACAGAGGAATTTATTACATTTTATTTTCTTAAAGGCATTATTTTGCATAATATGAATAATTTCACACAATCAGAAATTGTTTTAAAAACAGCTGCTGAGCATATTTTAAGTTGCAATATGACACTTAATAATGGTTTCTCTCAAATATGTTGGATGTTAACATTTCTTTTGCATAATTTTGAATATATTCATGACTGCTATACACTTACAATACTCAATTCAGATTATTTTTATGCTGAAACAATTCTTTATTTATTTCTGAAGTCACCATTTAATTATGTTTCAGTCAAATCACCAATGAGATGGAAAAAGGTAACCATTTCTAATAAATTCTTCCCTTTTCTTTGGAGGCCATCTGATCATCCACATCACAAGGACATTGAAAGTGATGAAGCTTCCATATTCAAGCCAGATCTCACTACAGTGATTATTAGCACTGCTTTAGAAAATGTGTTTTCAATTGCACTTCATTGCTTCATTGCTTCATTGTTTCATTGTTTCGATGGAATTGAATATATTGCGTCTTTTTTGTAACTTTGTTTCTATTTTTTTAAGATTAATTATACTACACCATTTGTTTAGATTTTTTGTATATTTTTTGAACAAGTTATTTAGAATTTTTCTACATATCTTATATTTCTGTGAACTACTGTTTATGCTGAATTATTATTAACCAATTTTTTTGAATTTATAATCGATACGATCAGTTTATAATTACCATTATTTGGCATAGAAATATTGCACAGTTCATAGTCAATTGCTGCAGCAAAAAGTTAGCAACTAGCTCCCTAACAATTAGTGGTGGAATCAAAATTGGTAAAGTTATCCAGACATCTAGTTGCGATAACTGGAAAGTGTCATTAACCCTCAGCGCGCATGTGCGAGAGGATTATAATTTTGTCGTCCTGTTATCTTTGCCTGTCTGTCTGTCTGTCTGTCTGTCACGCTCTGATTTTGAAGATTACTGACAATTAACAGTTGATTTAGGTATGAACTTACTCAGTAAGAAGATTTAAGACATTTTATAGTGCTACTTTTTTTGGGGCTAATCATTGAGTAAAGGCGAAGCTTTCAACTCCGCGTAGGTACCAGCTTTTATGGGCAACGCCCCCTAGCGCCACGTCATAATCACGTGAGCAAATAATTTCTGCAGCCAGCGGTGTATAGTTTGCTTTACCTCAGGCTCCCAAGCGTTACTCCGGAGAAGTTAACGGAGTTGAAAGAAGTGAAGTTTCGCGTTGAAAATATATACAGGTGAGTGTTTCTGGCTAGTTTAGTTTCTTCTCTTATGAAGACAGCGTTTCCATGTACCATTTTCATTGGTCGAGCTATTTTGATACCTCATTAAAAATAGCTAACAGATTGCTTGTTCTTTAGGAAGGAGATTATATTGTAATAGCTAGGTAGTGTTTAATAGCGCTGAAGGTTCGCACCTTTGGTGCTTCATTTCTATGGTGCTGAGAGTAGCACAATAAAGTTACTACAGTCACTATCTCAAAAAAATATAGCAAATTGACAGAAAATCGAGTGTCTCTTGCTAAGCTTAAAGCAATAATAGCCACATATATTATTCTTGTCATATGCTATGGGATAAGTTCTTGCTTGTTACTACATACAAGAAACCCTCTAAATTGATACATTGATGAAGATCAGTTAGCTCATCTTCTGTGTTTTTTAAACATGGAACCCACACTTCACAAATACCATATATTACTGAGAAGCAACACATTGAAAGTACAACCAATCCAATATGTTCTGGTTGCCATCAGTGTTTGGCTTTACAAATTGATTTCTAACAGCAAGGTATTGAGCAAAAACTTTCTCAGAACATATCAAAACCCACCCTACGGGAGTGTCAAATCATTCAACGTAAATGAATTATAAAAACAAAAAACGGGCTAACGTCATAATGTGGGTGTGGTACAAAAAAATAAGTATGGAAGTCAGGGACGTTCTCCCCAGGGATTTACCAATAGCGCTGCGACGGGCAAAACGGCAAGGAGAAGAAGTTAATTACAAGGAAGAAAGCTTTATAAAGCTTCCAAAATCTGACCGCATCCAGCAAAAAACTAAGCTTTACCCTGTTACCGTACAAGAGGAGAAGTCTGAGGGAGATAGAGCCATGGTCAAAATACATTACGTTGGATACTCTAGTGAATGGGATGAATGGCGTTAGGAAGGAGAACTGGAACGCTTAAATGCAGATACTTCCCCCTACCAGCAAGGTAGTTCTATTATTTCTCCCTACCAGCCATATAGCATTTACAATGCTTTACGTGTGAAAATCAAGTGTGCTCTCAACTGTGGTCAAAAAGTATCACCAAATATTAAGATAAGCATGCCCTTTGACTTAATTCAATTTAATGGTGGACTTAAGACTGTTGGAATTCCTTCAAAGATGGTCTGCAACATTCAGCACTACGGAATAAAACATTACCAGGACCTAGACCCTTTCCTTGGCAGCTTCTGGCATTACAGAGGACTCAACGTCAATGGGGACTACTATGGTTATGTACAGTTAGATACAGTGAGCTTCTTTTTACGTAAATCCAGAAGCCTGGTTGAATATTTCCCACCTAGCAGTGATAGTCAGCCACTTTCAAAAACTGTTACACACACTGGACACACTTTATCATTTTCTTTTGTATGTAAATATGGCATAGGATCAACATTTGGAAAAGACAAACAAATTTTTGTTTAAAACATTATTATACTATTATATAATACCAAAATTTTGCTTTGTTAAAATTAATTAAAAAAAAATGAGAATACATAGTGGGGCAAGTACATTTATTGTGACCAGCAGACTCTCAAAGCTGCACTTCTGTACTTGTTTGCTTCTCTGGTATCCATATTCCAATTCTTCTATGCGGTTTCCTTTTTCCAAAAGTTGTTTGAGAGCTTCAGATTCTCGATGATTGGTTGAGTGCTGATAGTGGATGGTTGTGATATCATTTAGCTTTTCAAGCCCCTGTTGTGAAAATGTGACTATATTTCCATCCAAGCTAAGGAACTGATGTACATGCATTGCAAATGCATGCATGTAAGGTGTTACATCTTTACTCTGGTATACAGAGGTAAAAAGCTTAAACCCAGGCTTTAGCAGATTGTTCAAAATCGACTGCATTGTGACAACTAGAATGTCCAAGTGATGCCATAAGCTTGAAGAAATCTTTCCATAACTTTTGCAGTGCCTCTTCATTTTGTAAGTCGGGAAATGCTGCAGGAATATTAATGCCATTAAATAATCTCATTTTCTCAGGGCCAGTCAAATCTTTCCATGTCAACTTTTTTGTTTCTTTGTCAGTAAACCACCTGAATCGAATTTTACAATTGTTTAGCACATCAACATAGGCATCAAGATTTCTTTTGTTTTGATTTATCGCATCCAATGTACGCATATCCCTTTTATCAGAACATCTGTTATCCTCAAAAACAAATGAAGTGAATCAATAACTACCTGGTGCAGTGGTATAAAAGAAAATAATGGTGAATTGCAACAATTAAATCGAGTCTTGTTTGATTTAGCAAGCTTTGCTTTTTCATTAATCTCAGCAATTGTTCTTGCACCCTTTTCTTGATCCAGCAATGACCAAGTCATGCTCATATCCCATTTTTTTATCCTTGGGACACTTGCACCAAATACATGCATGATTTGAAGTAGCTTATTCCAAACCACATACAAGAGCTAGAAATTTCCAGTCACCTCCGAGAAAATACTGTAAGTGAAAAATATTTCCATCAACACTCACTGAATTTAAAATGCTAGCTTCTTCAATAACATCTTTTAGTGCAGTTGCTAAATCATTATAATTTTCTGATACTTTTAAAGTTGCTATTGTATATGGTTTCCTTTTGCTGAACAACAGTCTCGATCATCCAAAAGAGTGAAAGCAAAATTTACAACTGTAAAACCTCTAGCAATTTGAGTACCATTTCCAGTAAGTTTAATTCGAATAGTTTCTGGAAGTAGTTTATCAGATGCCTTGTATTGCTTAGCTAGTTGAGATATACAAAAAAATCAGCCTGCTATGTAAACTTTGCTGTACTCCAACAATTCCACTTGGGGTTTCACAAATTTCAAATTTGGAATTCATTTTATATGCCAGTTTCTTTACTTTGTTAGAACTAGGAAGATTAGACACTACACTGAGCTCATGGAATGCCTCGTTAGATATGCAATATCTATCCTTAATGAAAAGAGCAGACTGGGGACTCACAGGTGTAGGAGAAATATTTTCCTTGCCAGAATAGGTACCATTTTTAACATCCAGTATATCACACTTGTATGTATCCTTATTTTTAAGTTCTACAAAACGTTGGTTCGAATCCTTCATCCTCACAAAAACTTAGAGCACCTTGTACTTTGCTGCAAGCCTTTGTTGGCGATTGTATTGCTACTGTCTACTACACTGAGGCCATGACTTTAAAGACAATCCCCTCATATTGCTAGAGTGCCCAGTTCTCAGCTGTGCGATGGCTTTTGATTGCTCTTTTGTTGTTTTTTCCAGCTTTTTTACTTATTTTTCCAGCCTTCTTGTTTTTGTAAGTTCAGTATTTAATTGAGTTTCTGCATTTCACTTTCTTTTCAATACTTGTAGGTTCACTTCAGTTTCAAGAACTTCGAACTTCCAAGTAGAATCGGGACCATCCTTCCATCTAGCCAATAACTTTTTGCGCTGAATACCTCCAAGCTTAGACAAATCCTTACCCATTCTCCACAGTTTTGATCTAATTGCATGCCGAATAGGATCTGTTGTTTGGATAGGTAAATCATACTGCTGAAACAGCTTTATAATAACTCTTTCATAACGTAATTCAGTAGCTGTAAAGTATTCTGCAGATACATAGGCACTTTTGTCTCCTGACAAATCAAAACAAGGAATTCCAGTTTTTCCTGGGTGTGAAATGCTCCATAAATAATAGCTAAATAGAAAAAAAAAATTTAAGTCAATAACTACTTGATTTATGTAACAATTTTTAACATAGGAATCATTTCATTGCTAATCAAACTATTAATACCTACAAAAAAACTTACTTGTTAATCATAATATAAGCCCTATAGCCATACTATATAGAAGCAAACACAGTTAATAAACACCGTGAAAACTAACTCAACTGTACCGCTACGGGTATCAAAAAACAGCTGAAGACTGGCTCTTTTTAGTGCTACCCGTATTGAAATCCCTTACTTTCGATGATGTAAGCTGTTTATTTGCAGTGTTTGCTGAGCAAGCACCGTTGAATTTTTAATGAGCGATCCATTAAGTGAGGTGAAGAAAAACGCAAAAAGCGGTGGTATACAGTCGAACCTCCCTACAACGGGACTCCGAGAAGCGGTCAGACTCTAAACAACGGTCAGACCGTTGGGAACGGAGTATTTTCTGCATGTATGTAATGGCTTTTTTGACTCCAAGTAACGGTTGACTCTCTACTCCGGACAACGGCCAAGTTGTGTGCCCCAAAACTTAATGACTTGTACAAAATTTACTTCTTGGGACGACCAGTTAGCCACACTCAACTTATTGATGCCGCCGTTTTGCCTAGCCTTTCAATTTTAGCTTGCCACGCCTTTTTATGACTTGTGTGCCTTCAATTTAATATAAGACATAATACTAAATGAATGCTAATACTAATTTTACAATCATTACAGATGTCCCTCTATTAATAATTCATTAACTAGTTCTCTCATTCGGCAGACATAAACAGGTGGGCCGAACAGGCGGTAGATACAGGGCACTTCCAGGCCATAACCGGCGCCTCTGTTCACTCTCTCTCCTTGGACCACTGCAAACGCTTTGTTGACATCTCTTCTTAAGAAGTGAAAAAGACGCGGTGCAAGATTGTGTGGTACATGACCTACAACTGTGGAGTCCTTCATAACTGCTACTGCTTTATTGTCTTTGGCATTTGTGGGCTCTGGCTTCACCAATAGTGATTCCCCTATAAAAGGTACTCATACGTCAGTGTACTCGTGATAGCCTCTTATGAAGGAGTTTATTTCCAAAACTCGCAGTTCAGCACTAGCAACAACCTGACTTGCAGCCATGCACACATCACACCTTCTTGGGGTGGGCTTTATCTGAGCTCTCCCGCATTTCTTGCACCAATATGGCTTCGAAGCAGAAGAAAAAATTTCGTGCCATTAAAAAAGAAAGTGGAGGTTATCAAGGCCCACGAGAATGACAGGGGGCTCAGTCACCGTGCACTAGGGGAAATGTTTCAGTGTGGCAGGACTCAGGTTGCCCAAATTATCAAGAATAAGGATTCTATTTTAGCATTATTTAAAGCTAATCTGGAAGCAGGATCTATTCCACTAAAGTCTCTCGTACATGTGAGTATGAAGACATAAATAAGGCTTTGTACGAGTGGTACCTTTTAGCATGTTTAACCTGGTGGTCCCCAGCTTATTGAAAATGCTAAAGTCATTGCTGAGAAATTAGGGAACGAAAGCTTTAAGGGATCCAATGGTTGGTTAGGCAAGTGGAAAGCCAGATATAACATCAAACGTTTTAAAAAATGTGGGGAGTCTGGGGATGTGCAGGGAGTTACTGTGGATTCATGGAAGGAAAGGCTTCCTGAGCTAATTACAGGCTATGCAAAGGAAGATGTGTGGAATATGGACGAGACTGGAGTATTATTTGGCGAGCTTTACCTGATAGTGGCTTTGGACGAATAGGAAAGGAGTGCAAAGGAGGGAAGCAAAGAATCACTGTGGCATTTTTTGTCAGTGCAGCAGGCATTAAGGAAAAGCCAATTGTCATATGGACTTCAGCTAATCCCAGGTGTTTAAAGCGTTTTGATAAGAGTGCATTGCCAGTCAATTATAGAAGAAGGCATGGATGACAGGAGATATTATGGAGACTGTTCTAACTAAGTTGAACAGCAGGTTAATTCATAGCCAGTGTTCGATTTTGTCGTTGATGGACAATGCAGGTTGCCACCCTAGCACTCTCGAGTCAAAACTTAGTAATATAAAAATAGTTTTTTTGCCAGCCAATACCACTTCAAAGTTGCAGCCACTTGACCTTGGCATCATACAAAATTTCAAGGTGCACTATTAACGCTTACTTTTGCGATAATGTGCTAAAAAAAATTGATGAATGCCAAACTGCAGCTGAGATCCTCAATTCAGAGATGGATATTGTTTCCTGCAGCATAAAGGAAGATGACCCATTCTCAGCTGTGGATGTTGAAGCCGACCTTACCAGCCTCATTCATGATGTAGTGCCTAACTGCTGCAGCTCAGATGAGTACATCAATGGGGAAGATTCAATACCGGTGTCACGGAAATATGGGGACCCCACAAATCGGGGACCCCCGTCCCCATAATTGGCGGAAATATGGGGACCCCCGTCCCCATAGTTCCTGGAAATATGGGGACCCCTTTGTAAATATAGGGACCCCTATATGCGAGAGTGAAATAACTTTACTAACTAACCCCTACTATTTTTTTTGCTGGCTGGCAACGGTTAACTCAATCTGATTAGCCCTATAGTTTAATAAGGACAGCTAAAAATAAATATAACTTTTAATGAAATCCTGTGTCAATATTTCATTCATTAATAGGCTGCTTGATCTTTAATAGAAACTGTGTATTTTGTCAGTTATTGTACTAACATAAATCTAATTTACTTTAGTAAATAAAACATAATTAGAGCTAGAAATATAATGTAGATGTTTGCTGCATTGTTGATACAAACAATGAAAACAATTTAGATTTCTTGATGTTGTTTTTTCATATCTAACTAATCTGTAAAACATTTTAATGTATGGATTTAGTTGGTTGAAACAATCTCTAATAAAGTTTGCTTTGCTTTTCATTGTCACTCTTTGCTAAACCTGTCAGCGCAATTTACCCTGTGCATACTGTATATAGATAGACAGTAGTAAAGTTAGAAGGGGGTCTATCATTTGTAACAAACTATTAGATGACAAAATGTTATTTGATTTAAACACTCAAAGGATTAGCTATATAAGTCCAAAATTTTGGTGCTGTGCCCACACAGCCTGTTTGGTAAGGGGGACTAGGGCTCTCTGAGACTCCACATTCAGCGACCTATGTATAAATTAAGAACAAAGTTATATTGTATCTGCATAATGTGAAAAAGGTATTAATAGATAGTAATGTGTTTTACTTTATTCAGCACAAACTGACAAATCAACGTAATTATAGAAAACGGCAGTGATATGATGCATTATTCGTTGTTGCTGTCGTAGTATTTGTATGTTTATGAACAGAAAGAACAGATCCAGTTAATTTCTTCAACGCGATCGGGAATTTTGATACAACTGTCGTGATACCATTCCAGGCAATTGTCGCACTGAGCCATCTTCCCACTTTCTGGTTTTCTGCACGTACAGTATATAGGAATAATTTCTGGTGAAGTCTGCTTTGCTTTTCGTTGTGAACGAGAGCTGGGAAAAAGTGATAGGTTATTGTTCTGGATGCAGTCGTAAAGGTGCTTGCGTAGCTTTGACTGGTCATAGTTCACTTTTGATGGAGATAAACCTGTGCACAAAGTAGTTGCATAAGCAATCGAAAATAAGCCACAGTCATTGCCACCTTTCTGCTTCTGAATATTGGGAAAGTTGAGAATAATCTGTCTTGCAGGTGAACACAGAATTGCACATATTTCATTTACAGTTTTGGTGTCCGTTGCAGAGTAAGGCATACTGTCAAAAACATTGACATGGTTCTCTTGGCATCCAATATTTGAGATAGTAATCCAATGGCTTTGCCTAGTGTGCAAGATTTGCACAAATTTCCCCCTTTCCGACTTAAAAGAATCTGTGAGTCCAAGAGTTGTCATTTGTAATCCACAAACTGTTGGGTAGGATTGCTGGAGCAACACTTGAGCACAATTGATTAAAGCATCCGACAACCAATCACCTCTCAGTAGAGCTTGGAGATCAGATGTGAATAAGCCATATTCTTTTCTCCAATATAGTTGTTGTTCGCCATACTTTTCTGGAGAAGTAGATGTTAAGTTAATGGTTAGGGCTGCAGCAAATAAGGGAATGTTATTTTACATTTTTTATTATGAAATTACCGTACCAGTTTGATGCTTTTTCTTGAGATTTTCATACATAATCCAATTCAAAGAATCTATTTATCATATAGTTATGAATCATAAATATTGCAAGAGAAATATTCATGTATACGTCTATACACACATCATCCATATATATATAGTACACTTTAAAATATTATAAATTATCAAAATTCAGTCAGAAATATTGGCATCAGTGCTGCGGGCATGAGTTTTAATGTTTAGATCAGATGATGTGACATTTTTTTTAATTCCCAATAATAGGTATATATATATATACATGCATGTATGCATGCATATGTATTTACATATACACATATATATATATACATACATACATACATACATACATACATAAATACATACATACATACATACATACATACGTAAACATTTGCATGTATGCAAGCATATGTATTTACATATACACATATATATACATACATACGTAAATAGTATATTCATATAGATATATGTATATGTAATGTGTATAGAAATAATATATGCATTACCTTTTCTAGTAGAAGTATCATTTTGTTCAGTTTCTTTTATTGGTGGCATAAACATGACAGTCTGGGCCTGTCAATACAAAGAATAGCATACAAACAATAAACATGAAATACAAATATAAATGATGATTAGGTGGAATAATATAACTAAAGCCTAACATTGCACTTAAAAATATTTGTTACAACAAACAAGTGGATTATAAAGCTTGAATTGTTCAAGCTATTTTGTCAACTAGGTTTATTTGCTGAATAAGTTTACTATGTATTGACTAAGGTCACATGCTTTAAAACAATACTCATCTATTTTTACCAATTTTTATGACCATCCAACATCTCACCCCAATCTGAGATGAATGGCTGCATTATTACTCATAATCAATATCCAAGGACATAAAAAAAAACTATTTATAATTTACAAAGCTAAGTTGGACACTTGGCCATGCACCTCATTTCAAATGGTCTGGCTACAGGTCTCACTCTATTTTCTTTAGTTCATGTCGTATGTTATCTTGTAGTTACCTGTTCTTGAGTGAGATCAAATGAGCTACAGATAACAAGAAGCAAAACGTTAGGTAGCATAACATCCAGAACATAGGAGACAAGCTGAAATTAAATTATTCAATATGTAAACGATTGTAAAATTTTCATCATAATAATATTATGCATACCTCAAGTGTATGATCCTTATGAATGTATTTAGAGTACAAAAACTCTAAGATGTCACTAAATTGTGCACAAGATATACAACTGATATTATTCGTCAGATTCTGCATCTTCTCTATATTATTATATCAGAAAGTTCAATTAATTACTTTTAAATTAAATGGTTCTCACTCACTTCTTTTACCACATCCAAGTTTAGAAAACTCCATCAAGCTTATGCAGCCATTCACCTATTACATTTTAAATACTATGAGGAAAACTGAATTTGCCATGACATTTTTCTTTGTTAACCTTTCCATTCACAAATTCATCCAATGAAAGATTCAAGGAGGATATTTTGGAGATAAAGTGATCTGAGTCATAATTCTTTATTTCAGTAACAGCTTTTTCTAACTGACTCTGCTTAGTTAGCTCTGTGTCCTGTATAGAATTTATTGAACTTCCATCCTGACAAGCATCATTTTCTACATCATCCTGTTCATGCTGAGAGAGTTGTTGGATATTATCGAACTATAGTATGTAAATTAAAAAATGTATTAGCACTACATATCAGCGCAAATGCAGTAAACAAGGTTGTAAAAATTACAATTTTCGAGGTATAGTTGTACAATTACCTTAGCTTTCTTTGTGTCTGTTTCATTTCTAGAACAATCGATTTCCCCACGCTTTCGGCAGACTTTCAGTCTCTTAATATTGATCTTATTTTTAAGAATTTTTCCATCATCATTTTTTAATCTGTATAATCCTTTTCCTAAATTTTCTGATATAGTATAGTTGCCACGAAATAATTATTGTAATTTTCCACCTTTTCTTCCCTTTTGGGCCGAATTTTCAAGTAAAACACTAGTACCTACTGAAAGCTCTTCAGTAACATGCTTCCTGTCATATGTCTCCTTCTGTTGAATTTGGGAATCTTTGATTTTTTCTGTTGCTTTTTTAAAAACAGATTCACGATATACTAGTAACTCATTGACCAATTCATCACAATTTTTTCCTGATGTATGAATGGGAGGGGAAATCTCAGAATCAATTGGAAGCCTCATTTCTTTTTGAAATAATAAATAATACGGTGAATATCCAGTAGAACTTTGAAAAGATGCTCGATATCCCATAAGAACTGTGTTTATTTTCAGATCCCAATCATTTTGGTCTTCATTAATGAGTTTAGCCAAAGATCTTGTAAGTGTTTGGTTGAATCTTTCAGTGAGTCCATTGGTCTACAACATTCAAGCACACTAATGTAATTTTCATAAACTATTATAACTTACTTGTGGGTGGTATGCACTTGTAACACGATGATTAGTATTTGTCATATTATAGAGAGCAGATGAGAGCTCATTAACAAATTCCCTTCCCTGATCAGTGATTACGACTTCAGGACAGCCAAATCTACAAATGCACTGTTATGTACCAAAATAATTAGTTAAGATCATAAATAATAGAATTTACAATTTGCCTTGACTACACAATGCTTAATAAATGTTTCACATTCACTCTTGATGCAATTAGATATATAGCATGTTATCTCGGGCGGTGTCTCTCATGCAAGCTGCATTAATGTAGCACTTCTGACTTTCCTTGATTCATTTCCTTTCAAATAAATAGTCCAATATAAAACACAAAAACAACTTATCAAAGTCTGTTTCAGTAATGGCCATATAATCTTTGAAATTTTCTTGTTTAAAGATTGCCAAGCTATGCAAGGCAGAAGACCTGCATGTGTATAGACTTTATCAGAGATATATCAATTTCAATAGCATAAATTCTTGGCCTTGTGGGCCTTCCAGTGCAAGTGATGTGAATGACAGTAGAGGAGGTAGTGAATATATACACACATTACAGTACAGGAAATATAGATGAAAGAGTCCAAAGTGTGAAAATTAAAATTGATAGGTGTTGATAGACTGTGTATAGTTGAGGGAACCGCCTGTTTTATGAGGTAAGGAACAAAGAGGTAAATCAAAAACAAGTACATATCAGGGAGGAAGAACCTGAAATAGGGATAGGAACCAGGTATATTGAAGAGGGATAACTTATAATCACATAACAATTTAACTTAAAGAGTAACTTAAAGAGCAAGTCTTAGGCAAGGTGCCCAGCGAGTGGGTCATTTTCGGCCTCCGATTCCCCACTCGCTTCATTATACTTCATAAATTATATAGTGAAAAAATTAATATTGTGACTCACACTGTATACAAAGTAAGCAACCTGTTCTGCAGATTTATTAGGTAGAGCAGCTGCTTCTGGCCACTTTGAAAAATAATCAGTTAATGTTGCTATATATTTGTTGCCTCGAGAAGTTATGGGCAATGGCCCTATTAAATCCATTCCTACTTGACACCACAATTTTGACTTCACTGGAATTGGGTGCAGGCAACCTGTTTGTTTCACCAACTTCTTGTTGTGTTGTTGGCATTTTATACATGATTGAACCTGTTAATGAAAGTTAGGTGTGAATAAGAAAATAACTTGCTCTTAAACTTACATATTCAGCAACATCTTGAAACAAACCTGGCCAATAATATTTAGCCGACACCATATGATTAGTTCTATGAACCCCCAGATGACTGCTGTCATGAACTGAAGCTAGAATTCTCTTGCGCTTATCCACATCATCAACAACTAGTCTAAGAGAGCCACCTTAAAAATCAAATTTTAATGATTTATAGCTTAGCATAAAGTACACCATTCTAACCTTTACCACCAACATAATGCAAAGACCCTTCAACAATTTGGAAATACTTTGCTCTCTTTCGTAGAGCAAGCTTGTCTTGTTTTTGATAATTCTCTGGATATATACCTTCCTCAATGTAGTTGTATATGTCTTTATACAAAAATCTTCCTTCTTGAGCCATTTCAAAATTTAGCCACAGAGAAAAGAAGGAAGGACCCGCGCGGCACGAGGGGTCCCTATATTTACAAAGGGATCCCCATATTTCCCGTAAATATGGGGATGGGGGTCCCCATTTTTTGGGGGGTCCCCATATTTCCGTGACACCGGTATGCAATGACCTGGACAGCTTGACATGGGAAGAAGACTTCATGCATCAGCTTGACCAGGTAGGTGGCGAAGAAGAATGTGACGAAGATGAAGAAGATGATAGTGAACAATTGCCCATTTCAAATGTGAAGACCTACAAGGATGCCATCTTGGCTTTGGAAGATATCAAAACATTTCTAGAAAGTCGAGGTCACTTAATAGAGTCAACCAAGATTGGCATATCTGTGGATTCATTGGCTTCATTACAACTTTCAGCCATGAAACAAAAAACATTGCATGATTTCTTTCCCACAACAAAGCCACATTAAACTAACATTAATAGCTACATCAATTCAGCATCCAAAAAAACTCAATCCATTAGTTATTTTGTCAAATTCTTTAAAAAAAATAGTGGTAAAAAATACAACTCCGAAATAAGGTCAAACTCTCTACAAAGGCCAAAGGGTTCGTCCCCATGCATGGATGTTGTTCGGAGGTTCGACTGTAGAAGAAAGGTCAATGGTTGAGTTTGGTATCATCAGGAAGCACTGGGACTGAAGATTACAAGTATGTCAGTATTGAGCTACCTCATGCAAAGGAAAAATATATGGTAAGAAAATATTCGAAGAAAATAGTCATAGCTCTACACTTTCTGTGGGATGTAGTTGTTTAAAAACAACTGGCAATGCTTGTATTTTTGTATGGCAAATTTGACAAAGGTTTTGATATGACTTCATTGCTGGTACAGTGTCATCAACATTTATGCTCATAAATATTATTCTATACATAGGTCAGAACTAAACAAAGCAAATGCTTTTCAGGTGAATGTATAATGCATATTTTCAGTTTGCTTCAGTCTGCTATAAAGACTGTACTTCAGTGTAGATGCCTAACACTTTCTAGTTGCTCCCCATTCAGAAATATTACTTACAGAACACATGATATAACTTAAGATGGCTCTGAACTGGGATAGCAAGTACACTATGAAGCAATTCAAACTGCTATTGAGACTTGTTCTCTCAACAAAACCTTCAGTGTTTGACTCCCTTTGGAATATCAACTTTCTCTCAGTTACTTAGTAATCCAATATCTTCACTAAATCACATACATTATTTGAAAATATAGAGTTTGTCATTTATTCCTGTTGCCTCATTCCAGAGCTTTGAAAGTATTTAGTGACTTCAATAGCAGTGGAGTGTGTTTGAAAACCAGTGATAAGGAGGACTGGCTAGGATGGAAGATCTTGTTACTTTTTACTGATAATCTTTCTTCATATTGTTAGATTCACTTGTCTACAGTGAACTTCATCATAATATGAGTATGCATATAATATACAGATATACTAATTGGAATCTTCTCAATTGAGAGAAGGATGATTAACTACCAGAAGAATGTGATAATCAACTGCTCTCTAGTACAAGTGACCTTTGTACAAACACTTTCACAACACTTACAACCCAGTCATCTACTGGAAATGTTTTCACTACTCCAGCCAGAGGCCGTAAGCGATAAAAAAAATCTCATTCATAAGCAGAACCATGTCAGTAATTAAATAATTGTGTCACTGCATTGACACTTGCTCCTAGCCTTCAGCGAATGCACGTACTGTGACTCCACTGTTGTTATAAATCAGTATCCAACCTCTTCCTCACCAGGATCCACCTCTTAGCAGAGTCATGTTTCTGTCCTGATCTGTGAATGAGGTAAGAGGGACTTTGCCTATAAACAATGACCAGGTGTGAATGTTCAGAAGCGAGCCATTAGATTCTGTAGAGTCCAGTAGAAGAGAGGGATGACTATTAAGTAAATTATTAAGATGTGAATGCTCAGGAGCCATTAACTTAGGGCATCATACAGTTAGACAGTGTAATTTACTCTCTACTTTACTCTAATTTACTCTGGCTTTATTTAGCTGTTAGTTTAGGTGTTAGCTTCTCATAATAGCTGCTAATAGCTTGGGACTTACATCCTAAGTGGCCCCCACTCTATCTAGTTCATAGCAGTTCTCAGCTTTGATTAGCTGAGTAGTGAGCAATCACACACCTCCTAATATGCAATATAGACGGCACGTACCATCACTAAATGGTTGATCATCTTCAATGCCCTCACTCACACCCACCGCAACGTGATTGTGCAGCTTTTTCCAGATTTGTTGGAAACTTGCACAATAGATATAGCAACAAATAATGAGAATACAAAACTCCAGAAGAAAGTACAACCAAAAACAAACAAATACAATTGATCATAGGATGGCTTTGGCGTACTTGTCCAACAGCAGAATAGGCTTAGAAGCTCATAGCATAAAGATTACCAGTGTTATCAGATGTGGGAAAATGAGTCTCCTACTGTGTCCTTAAGTTTCCTCTCAATGATTATTAGTTTCTGCCACCAAAATCTTATAGTACACACTATATACATTCTGCAAAGTCTCGTAGCTGAAAACCCGTAACTCAAACATTATGGTAGGGTTAGTTGACTCCATATAATTAGTGGCTCTACAAAAATGGAAAATTATAGGACTAAAAGTGCATGAGCAAAAAGTCAATGTATTTATAAAACCAGTTACTCCAGCCAGAAGCACAAAACTGTCACACAGCAATATCATGCACAACATTAGCTACTCAGTGACAATAGCATTTATAAATTAAGTACATGCAACATGAACACATGCACTAGGTTCAATTTACTAACATCTTACCATCCTGCAGTCTGGGCTGAGCCACACAATGAAGATAGATTTTGCAGACCCAGTAAACTTCAGGTAACCTACGAGAATCAAGATATATGGTGCCTTATTCATTTTATTTCTTATATGTGCAGCTTATCTGGAGGTGTCCACAAATCTATCGATGGAGGAATTTTGGCAGCATTGAACTGCTTCTGCTGCGGATGAGGCACTCCATCTCAGTTTTTACCGAACAGCACCAACTTCATTAGAACAAGAAATGAGATTAAGTAGTTTTATCAGAGTTACTCTCCTCACAGAAGATATGGAAAGCGTGTCATAATTATTAAACACTCTGACATACACTTGTAATTAAGAGCTCCAGAGTTTGGCAGACTACTCTGATAGGCAGTTGTACAGTGATGAAAACTCAGCATAGGAATTGGTCTCACCACATCTAATATCTCATACAAAAAACTCATCACAGTTTTAACAGAAGTGGGAGCTATTTATACTTAATAGTCGTCCCTCTCGTCCACTGGACTCTACAGAATCTATGTAATATGGTTCCTGAACATTTACACCTGGTCATTTTTTTTGTAGGTATTCACTCAAAGTCCCTCATACCTCATTCACAGATCAGGACACAAAAATCACTTTACTTTTCATGTACCCATTACGATCTGTTTTTTTTTTTACTTTAATAATAGTAATGTTAAGTTATTATTATTTTAAATAATATAAAAAGAAACTCTAGTGAGCACATGAGAATGCAGAAATTATTGTAGGCATTCGCTTAAACTAAACTAATCTAAACAGTCACTATTGAATTAAATGTTGGGATTCTTAAAGAAACTCACATATTATATTTTCACATTATTTAACATTATCTAATTAAATAAAAAATTTAGTCCAGTAGTATTCTTTGACCCAGCCTATAGTAGAGGTATGTTCACTTTACTATTGAGCTCTAGCAATTTTGATGTAGTTCAAGTTCCACTGTTCACTGCTATAAATGTAAGTAGATTCCACAGGATATAATCTAATTTTTTTGGTCCGCCTAGTTTATCATCTTCCATGACAGCTACTGCACCGTTTTGGGGGTTCAGGAGTCTTCAAGTAGAGGTATGTTCACTTTACTACTGAGCTCTAGCAATTTTGATGTAGTTCAAGTTCCACTGTTCACTGCTATAAATGTAAGAAGATTCCACAGGATATATTCTAATTTTTTTGTAACTAAATTCAGTTAGACTGACATTTGAGCCTCTTCATGATCTTCAGTTTGAAAGGGATAATGTATGTACACAAGTCAAGTACTTAATTATATATACAACACAGAAGCATTATTTGACATAATAATGAAGTTGAATACAACAAAATGTAAGTGATCTTGTAGAGACTATTCCTGAGTTAGCCTCGCTGAACAAATCTGCTCAGTTGCCACTATTTTTATTTGAAGGAGGCTAAAAGGGGACCTAGTTTATAGGCTTTAAAAGGTTTTATAAATGCCATCCCCGAACCTCACTGGATGTATCTGCTCTATCACTACTATTCTTGTCTAAAGGCTGTGGAAATAGAACGTTGTTCACCAAGGTAAATACACTTTTAGTCGATAGTTGCAAGCCTCGCTTAAATAGCTTCTGTCATTGATTAGTATTTTTATCTGTCAGAAATGGTAGCTTAAATAGTTAAACCATGGCAACTCTCAGAATTATCGCTGTATAAATCCTCAAACCAATGATTTAGCTATTACATATTCTCCCGTATTTTATGCTATTTATTGAATTCTCCAAGCAGTGCGTACATAGCGAGTAAAATGAATTGAAAAATGTACTCTGACTGTTTGAGAAAAAGTCTAAATCGCTTTCACATGATATTTTCATTTGCCTTCGCCTCCCATTTTATACTCTGACTCATGCTATGTACAATACTTGAGTCAGAGTACATTAAAAAGAGAACTACTTTACAAGCACTTACAGGGGTAACACAATCGAAAATCGGGGATGTTTATTTGGCGAGCGAGCGTAGCGAGCGAGACAGTATTAGGGTGGATAATGCAAAATCGGGTATATGTTATATGTGTATGTGGGATGGTACGTATGCCCTTTAAACGCTCGCGCGTGGAACTTTTTACTCCAAAAAAACACGGCTTTTTAGGCTTGACCCAAGTTTATTCTGAAACTATAGCATTAAGCAAGCCTTACTTAATACTTAAGCTCCAAAGTGTGAGAAAATTCCTGCGAAAATGCTTGCTTTTCAAGAAACAAAAAGTTGATTCGACCGGTTACTATGGCATTGAAGACCCTTTTCCAGACTTAATTTCAAAACTTCGCCGTTTTATGGGGGATAGCGGAGTGCCGGTTGTTGGTTGTCAAGAGCCGTTGGTAGTCAGAATGCCGTAGTATTAATGCTAAGGGGAAGCTACTACTTCTCGAGGGAAGCTGAGGTAAGTACGTAATTCCATATTTGTTAGCTAAATATGCAAAATTAACTCTGGCCTTTCTTTTTTGTAGCTAAGAGCTTGTCAACAGTGACTGGTAAATTCAAATAGTCAGATTAGCTCAAATTTGGTACTACAAAAGTTACCACTGCTCAAGAAAATGAAGTAAGAAAGTAATTTTGTATTTGTGTGCTAAAATTGATTGTCTTTTGTTTTTGTAGGTGAGAGCTTGTTGTCAAGAATTCAAGGTAATTCAGATGGTCAATTTGATACTACAGAAGTTATCAATACTCAAGAATGATGTAACTAGTAATTCCATATTTGTTGGCTAAAATTACAAATAATAACACTGGTTTATTTTTTATCGTAGCTGAGAGCTTGTTTAAGAGCTACTGGTGATTGAGATTATCAGAATGGCAGATGTTTGATACTACAAAAGTTACCATTAATCAGGTAAGAGAGTGATTTTGTATTTGTTTGCTGAAAATCAAATGTCATAAATGCTATTAAAGTGTTTGCATGAAGTAAGCTAAAAATAGTAACATTTTATGTTACCTAACTATCAGGCTCGCTCGCCATTTGTGCTCAAGCACACCACTAGTTGGCGAGCGAGCGTAGCGAGTGAGACAGTATTAGGGGTGGATAATGCAAAATCGGGTATATGTTATAATATGTATATATGTATGTGGGATGGTACGTATGCCCCTTAAACGCGCGCGCAGTAAACGTTTTTCTCCAAAAAAAACACGGCTATTTAGGCTTGAGCCCAGTTTATTCTGAAACTACAGGATTAAGTAAGCCTTACTTTATACTTAAGCTCCAAAGTGTGAGAAAATTCCTGCGAAAATGCTTGCTTTTCAAGAAACAAAAAGTTGATTCGACCGGTTACTATGGCATTGAAGACCCTTTTCCAGAATTAATTTCAAAACTTCGCCGTTTTATGGGGGGATACGGAGTGCCGGTTGTTGGTTGTCAAGAGCTGTCAGAATGCCGTAGTATTAATGCTAAGGAAGCTGCTACTTCTCGAGGGAAGCTGAGGTAAGTACGTAATTCCATATTTGTTATCTAAATATGCAAAATTAACTCTGGCCTTTCTTTTTTGTAGCTAAGAGCTTTTGTCAACAGTGACTGGTAAATTCAAATAGTCAGATTGGCTCAAATTTGGTACTACAAAAGTTACCACTGCTCAAGAAAAGAGGTAAAAAAATAATTTTGTATTTGTGTGCTAAAATTGATTGTTTTTGTTTTTGTAGGTGAGAGCTTGTTGTCAAGAATTCAAGGTAATTCAGATGGTCAAAGTAACTTCAATTAGAAGTTATCAATACTCAAGAATGATGTAAAGTAGTAATTCCATATTTGTTGGCTAAAATTACAAATAATAACACCGATTTATTTTTTCATCGTAGCTGAGAGCTGTTTCAAGAGTTACTGGTGATTGAGATTATCAGAATGGTTGATGTTTGATACTACAAAAGTTAACATTAATCAGGTAAGAGAGTGATTTTGTATTTGTTTGCTGAAATAAAAGGTCATAACGGCTATTATAGTTTTTGCATGAACTAAGCTAAAACATAGTAACAATACTAGTTTTATGTTACCTAACATCAGGCTCGCTCGCCATTTGTGCTCAAGCACACCACTAGTATATATATATGTATGTATGTATGGATGGTACGTATGCTCTTTTAACGCGCGCGCTTCTAATTACGTAAGTTAGGTAAAGCGTTCATAGTTCCAGAATTTTCAATTAACGAGCGTGGAGAATCATACTGCACTGCCTTACGCAACTTTGTTTCAACCAAAAAGTTTACAGCTACTCTCTTCTTGAAACAATTGTGAAGTCTTTGTCAAGCTGCGCTTCTTTGCCACTGCTTTCGAAGTTTATTCAGGTAATTCTGTTAGTTTAGTCTGGGATCAGAGACTTTAGATTATCTGATGCTAACTGAGAATGGAAAGGGTTACACTGTGCACTACAGTTAGATGTAATTTCTGTCCTATTTTTCTGTAAAAAGAGTCTGCTCGCTCGCCATGCATTTGCGCTATTCGAGCGCACCACTAGTTTATTTATTGGCGAGCGAGCGAAGCGAGCGAGACAGTATTAGGGGTGGATAATGCAAAATCGGGTATATGTTATTGGCGAGCGAGCGTAGCGAGCGAGACAGTATTAGGGGTGGATAATGCAAAATCGGGTATATTTTATAGGCATATATGCATGTGGGATGGTACGTATGCCCCTTAAACGCACGCGCGGGGAACGTTTTTCTCCAAAAAACACGGCTTTTTAGGCTTGACCCCAGTTTATTCTGAAACTACAGGATTAAGCAAGCCTTACTTTATACTTAAGCTCCAAAGTGTGAGAAAATTCCTGCGAAAATGCTTGCTTTTCAAGGAACAAAGTTGATTCGACCGGTTACTATGGCAGTGAAGACCCTTTTCCAGACTTAATTTCAAAACTTCGCCGTTTTATGGGGGGAATACGGAGTGCCGGTTGTTGGTTGTCAAGAGCTGTTGGTAGTCAGAATGCCGCAGTATTAATGCTAAGGAAGCTACTATACTTCTCGAGGGAAGCTGAGGTAAGTAGTAATTCCATATTTGTTAGCTAAATATGCAAAATAACTCTGGCCTTTCTTTTTTGTAGCTAAGAGCTTGTCAACAGTGACTGGTAAATTCAAATAGTCAGATTGGCTCAAATTTGGTACTACAATAGTTACCACTGCTCAAGGAAATGAGGTAAGAAAATAATTTTGTATTTGTGTGCTAAAATCTATTGTTTTTGTTTTTGTAGGTGAGAGCTTGTTGTCAAGGATTCAAGGTAATTCAGATGGTCAAAGTAACTTCAATCAGAAGTTATCAATACTCAAGAATGATGTAAGTAGTAATTCCATATTTGTTGGCTAAAATTACAAATAATAACACCGGTTTATTTTGTTATCGTAGCTGAGGAACAAGAGTTACTGGTGATTGAGATTATCAGAATGGTTGATGTTTGATACTACAGAAGTTACCATTAATCAGGTAAGAGAGTGATTTTGTATTTGTTTGCTGGAATAAAAGGTCATAACTGCTATTATAGTGTTTGCATGACCTAACATCAGGCTCGCTCGCCATTTGTGCTCAAGCACACCACTAGTTTATTTGTATATATGTTTGGACGTACGCATGTAATTAAACGCGCGCGCGGGGAACTTTTTTTCTCCAAAAAACACGGTTTTTAGGCTTGACCCCAGTTTATTCTGAAACTGCAGGATTAAGCAAGCCATACTTTATACTTAAAGCTCCAAAGTGTGAGAAAATTTCTGCGAAAACGCTTGCTTTTCAAGAAACAAAAAGTTGATTCGACCGGTTACTATGGCATTGAAGACCCTTTTCCAGACTTAATTTCAAAACTTCGCCGTTTTAGGGGGGATACGGAGCTAAAATTACAAATAATAACACTGGTTTATTTTTTTATCGTAGCTGAGAGCTTGTTCAAGAGTTACTGGTAATTGAGATTATCAGAATGGCAGATGTTTGATACTACAAAAGTTACCATTAATCAGGTAAGAGAGTGATTTTGTATTTGTTTGCTGAAATAAAAGGTCATAACTGCTATTATAGTGTTTGCATGAACTAAGCTAAAACATAGTAACAATACTTATTTTTATGTTACCTAACTATCAGGCTCGCTCGCCATTTGTGCTCAAGCACACCACTAGTTTATCTGTTTATGGGGTACGTGAGACTTCTGTTTTCGCCCGCGCTTCTAATTACGTAAGTTAGGAAAAGCGTTCACAGTTCCAGTATTTTTCAATTAACGAGCGCGGAGAATCCTGCTGCAGTGCCTTACGCAACTTTTTCAACCAAAAAGTTTACAGCTACGCTCTTCTTGAAACAATTGTGAAGTCTTTGTCAAGCTGCGCTTCTTTGCCACTGCTTTCGAAGTTTATTCAGGTAATTCTGTTAGTTTAGTCTGGGATCAGAGACTTTAGATTCTCTGATGCTAACTGAGAATGGAAAGGGTTACACTGTGCACTACAGTTAGATGTAATTTCTGTCAGTCTGCTCGCTCGCCATGCATTTGTGCTATTTCCTTATTTTTAGTAGCTTCAGTGTTAGAAGTCAAAATCATTCATATAAAAATAGTATAGTCTTTAGGCTCGCTCGCCATTTGTGCTCAAGCACACCACTAGTTTATTTGTATATATGTTTGGACGTACGTATGTCATTTTGTACTTTGACCCTCGCGTTTTTGTGTTAGTAATGTGGTCGACCCCGTCCCAAATTGCACTAAACAGAATCCTCTGGTTTATCGATCAGTACCCGTATCAACCTAGAAATTGAATTGTTTACCATTTTGAATTCTTTTGCGGGTGCAGTTCAAACTTGAAAACTTAAGGGACTTCCATTCCTATTCGAGTTTGTGACGGTGGTAAGTCAATGCGCTCTTTGTCTAGGTTATAAGCCGTGCGCAACAGTATTTACTTGAAAATGCATTGTCCACTAGATTAACCACGAAGGTAAGTCTGTGTAGGTGCATGTCCAGTTGTGTCAAAGCATTGTGTGTTACAACCACTACTTAGCTAAAGAATATCACAAAGAAAACTTTTAAATAACGTGTATTGTTTTGTTGTTGTTTTTTTTACTTCAATTCAAGCAGTTGCAGAGAGTTGTTACTATGGCACTAAAATCCCTTTACCCTGTATGCGAAATTTAAAAACTAGACCTTATTTTCAGTAGCTTCAGTGTTAGAAGTCAAAATCATTCATATAAAAACAGTATAGTCTTTAGGCTCGCTCGCCATTTGTGCTCAAGCACATCACTAGTTATTTTCAAAATATTTTTATTAATCATTTCTAATACAATTTCAATAGATTTTACTCGCTACACGCGTGCTACATGGAGCATTCAATAATCAAATGATCTGCTTGCCACATTGTGTGAAGACATGGTTAATTAACATGTTAGAATTCCTTTAGAACTATTCATTATTAAAGGCAATTAGAGAATGCACGTAATATCATTGTCAATTCTCAGTTGCTTCATTTGCTCTTGTGTATTTTGAATTAAAGAAGATCAGGTTTTGCATTTAGAATATACTGCATTTAAAACGTCTCACAATTATATTCATTCGGTGCAGCAATTATGTACATAAAGGGTGCGTGGTTAACCACATGGCTCAGCTACCTCACTATAGTTGGATTGTGCAGAAACCAACAACAAAAGAACAAGCATCACAGGCATAACTAGCATGAGGACTGTATAGCTACAGGAACCAATGCACTCAATAACTTGTAAACACTCACGGAAATATTGGGGCTGTTACAAAGAGTAATTTAGTGGAAATAAAATTTGTAGATGTTTTACTATATTTTTTAACTATCTAGTATAATGTTGACGTGTTAGAGATTTAATTATAGGTAATCTAAGCAATTTAGATCTTAAACGACTGTTTTTATTGTTGATGTTGCCATCTTCATTTTCTGCTATTACTATTCCTTTAGAAGTTACCACTTATGTACAGAGAACTAATATCTCGTCTTATCTTTTTGTTTGAATACTAGAAAGATAAACCTGGAATAAAGGTATGCATTCATATAAATATGATTTTTAGGGTGTATTTATATTAGTCAAAAATCTGGTTTTTAATTTAAAATTTATCAGACTTAAAGCAATGCTTAAATGATATGAAACATATCATTATAAGTAATGATATGCTTGCTCAATATTTGCTACTTGTTGTCCTAAATAGTTATCTTTTAGTTTGATTTACCATCTAGAATTGTCAGCTTGTTAATTTAGCTAATGATGCAGGACAATATGTCATCTTGATCAAGTTATCAGATTTCAAATATGTGCTATGAAAACTGAAAAAAGGTATCTATGAATAGAAATGCCACCTATTGAATTAAGAAATTCTGTACTTGCACCAGTTACCATTACTGGGCTACATGTGTGTATGGGTGTGTGTTTGCGCATGCGTGCATGCATGCTGCGTGCGTGCGTGTGTGCATGCATGCGTGCGTGTAAATATAGCCAAAGAATCAATTATTCTTTGAAAGTATTACCTATTCCCCTCTTTTCCCTCTCTCTTTTCCTTCCTTCTATTCTCCTTCCTTCTATTTCTCGATACTTTATTCCCACTCATCTCCAACCCCCCACCTCCTCCCCTATATTATTATTATTGTTATTATTATTATTATTATTATTATTATGTGTATATCAACTTTGTGTGAGTCCAGGTGATTGTGCATGGCTATTGTCAAGCCATTGGACAATATGACCCTGGAACACTCTCACCTCTCATCAGTGGCGTAGCTGGAGAGAAACTGCTGGAGGGTCCTAGTTTTGTGACCTATAAATGTATGAACCAAGTTTAAATTGAATTTATGACTAATTGATAAAATATTTTTGATGGGAGGGCCAAGGCCCTCCAGGCCCCCCTCAGCTACGCCACTGTCCCTCATAGGTTAATAATGAAGAGTTAACAAAAAAAGTGTGTGTGTGTGTGTGTGCATGTGTGTGTGAGGTGCTATGTTTCCTCTTTGGACCATGACCTTGTCAATGGAGGGGCTTAAGCGCACCAATGAACCCACAATTGTTAAGTTTTGGGGGTAGTTGCTGACTAAGCATGGTCCAAGTAGACTAAAGTAAATAGATCCAGGGCATTGCCTGATGGTGCCACTTAACAAGAACTCCATGTAATCTCAAGTACGTCCTGTTTAAAGCTTATTATGAAATGCTGGTGCCAGTAATGCTTAGGGTATGTCATTCTTGCCCCCCCCTCCCCCCCATCTTGGAAAACCACTTGACCCATTACTGGCAGTGGTGACAAGGTTAAGGTGTTAAGTATAAGATACATTAGTGAGATTGCTGGTTCACCAGATGTAAGATGTACGGTACTTTCTTCTTAGTAACTGTGACCAGGCAGCTAACCAGAAATTAATTAGTAATATTAAACATTTCATTTGTAGTTACATAAAAAATTATTGAGTATAATGATACCAAAGTGCAATTTTTAATTGTAAAAGTGATCTGTAGTAAATCATTCAGTTCTTGCATTTTGGGCACACCCAGGGTTTCTTCTTGCTATTCCAATCTTTATTACTTATTCTGCTACATTCCCTGTGGTACCACTCTCCACATTCATCACAGCATACCATACTACGACCTTTTTCAGGCTGTCGACAGCTACAATAAATTGGTATCTTTTGAGTGTCAAAAGTTGCCTTTCTTTGCTCACTTTTGCTTGGAAATGTTGTGAGAGTTATGCTCTCAAATACTTTCAATAATTCTGATCTTAACGTTTCTTGGTTAAAAGTTATGAGTTCAGGTTTTTGTCCATTACAAAAGCTGCAAAAGCAATCGCTAAGGGACCACAGTCAGAACCTCCCTTCTGAATTTGAACATTCATATAATTTACTTTGATGTCTTTGCTATTTGTGTGCAGTAAGTCTGCGATTATTTCTTCTAGATCTTCACTGAGTAGTAAATGCATGCTGTCATAAATTTTGACAGTGGCAGGTTGACATCCTACTGTAGATACTGTCATCCAATGGTTTCCGCTGTGGTTTAATATTTGCACAAAGGGGTTCAAGTGATGAACAGTAAATGTCCTTGTGTATTGCAATGTAGGGCTTTCCAGTCCAGCTATACCATAGGTATTTCTCAAAATGGTCTGTGCTGCATCTATGTGACGGTCATTTAACCACATGTTGCTGGTTAGGATATTCTTATCAGTAATTGAGAGTGAGATTTGGCCAACAACAGTCCATATTTTTTTCTCCTGTACTGCATTCGTTTCGGCTACCTCAATCACTGCAGTAGACTGCATTGCAGCTAGCTTTTGAGATCCTGTATTAATACATGCTCGACCAGGATGACATTGTGGTCCACATATGTTACCCTGCCGTTTGCATGAACATTTCTTTGTGGCACACCGAGTTTGGCACATACACTGCTGACCAGCTGGAGGCTGAGTTTCAGGCTGCATTATCACATGGATAGCCGAAATAATATTTGAAAATTTATTTGAATCTTAGCGTTAAAAAAAAAAGCTAGACAATAAGACCAAAGGGTTTAGCACATTTAAAGTGCTGCAACACCATAGCAGTTATGCATAATAATTTCAACCAGGTACATTACAATCTGATTACCTTATCATATGTAGTGTTTTCTGAGCTTGCATCAATGGACATCACATTTTCGGATAATTCCTGCCATGTGATACACTTATTTGCTGCCAGCATTGATGATGTATTATTAATTAGAGATTAGTAATTTGAACTGGTATTTAAAGCGGACAAGCACTGATATTCACAGTTGTTGTAATAAAAAATTGCTTTTTTAACTTTGCCCATTTCAACCTAATCATGAATAAAGCACATGTTAAATGAAATAAAAAATTATAGAATTAATAAATGAGAAAATTAACTTTCTAATTGGTTACTTTGATACGAGTAAATGTTAATTATTATATGTATTACTCCAATTTATTAATAATAATCACTGCAACTGATCTTATTTATAGTACTGGCACACCAAAATTATTCAAATAAGTGAGAAATTTGGGTATTTATGTATACTGTAAATCTACACATACATTGTCTTCTGTAATGGTACCCATTTCTTTGATTGTCATTATGTCTTCTTCCGCTGTCTTGTATCACAAAAGACATCAAATTTCATATAATTATGTATGAGTCAGTGCATGATACACATTTAGAGTTAAATATTGTAGTGTTTTATTAATAATTTTAACTCAATACTTATCAGTCCAGCTAATAAAATCTTATTATATTTACATTGCTATGAGTAATGACTTCCTTTTCAGATTTTTCTGATGTTGACACAAGTTCCTCAAATTCCTTTCATAAATATTTAATACAAACATGGAAGGAAAGCTTATGAATGTTGAATAAGGAAACGAGGAAGGATATTTCAGATATTGATAACAGGACGGGTAAAAGGTGTACTTGCCTTATGCACATTAAAACTAGAATGAAAGGGATAAACACTGATACTTAATTGACACGATAAGTAGCACGAAATTTTTTTACATTATTTACATACTAACAATTAACTAACCATATCTGTGTTCTTGCAAATTTTCAAATTTATACTGCTAATTCCCTGCTTGAGAATTTTCCCAGACTTGCTTTTTAATTTGTATGTTCCTCTGGTTGTTTGTTCAGCAATTTCATATGGACCATCCCAATTAAACTCCAACTTTCCTCCTTTTCTTGTCTGCTTGCAGCTGTTGTAGCGCCATACCTTATCTCCAACATTAAAGTCTGGCTTCTTATGCTTAGCATCATACCTTTTCTTTTGTTTTACTTGAGCCTTCTTTATATTCTCCTTGGCTTTAGTATTGATTTCATCAGCCCATTGAAGCATTGATTCCATGTGTTCATCAAGGTCATTTGCTGATGGAATTCTAAAGTGCACATGCCATTAATCCACCATTGTACATTTAAAGCCAATTAGTTATATTATACAACAGCGTTTTTTTAATACCTTAGGAGATATTTGCGTCACCTCCTGGAAAATTGTTTTGCTAATCCTCCTCTCACTGAAATTAATTGTACTCAATGTTTATGGAATTTTAAAAACTCTAAACTGGACATGAGTTGTAAGAATTTACAAAATCAGAAGCAGGTACTGTAATGGCAGTGTTATTAAAGTTTTTAAACATTAACAACCTATTGGTTGCCTAATAAATGTCTTCCCTCAAGGCAGATTACTTTGCAGTGATATATGTGACTGACTTTAGGAAAATAGGGCTCAAAGCAGCATGCTTGAATGTTGATAAAAATATTCCATACATTGGGAATAGCTAAAGCTAAAATGATAAAACTAAAGAGCTCAATATGCCCATTATGTGATGATTATTATTATTATTGTTATTATTACTATTATTATTATTATTGTTATTATTGTTGTTGTTGTTGTTGTTGTTATTATTATTGTTATTATTATAATAATTATTATTATTTTTGTTATTGTTATTATTATTATTATTATTATTATCATTAGTATGTTTTTGTTTGTTTGTTTGTTAATTTTTTTGTTTTTTGTTTGTTTGTTCATTTGTTTGTTTGTTCATTCGTTCAGTTATTCATTTGTTCGTTCACTCGCTTATTCATTCACTCAACTATTCATTCATTCATTCATTAATGCATGCATTCATTCATTTTATTGTATTTATGCTCATTACTGATTACTGAATAGCATTTTACTCCCTCAATTTATTTTAATCTCCATTTGCTCTTCTTCCTCCCCCCTCTCCCCCTGTAACCTCCAAATAGATGGAAACATTAGAGTCTGGCAATCGCTTAGCTCATGGAGTATTAACATTAAACATTTTAATTTTAACTCACGTAGAAACTTCATCAGCTTTTTCAGATTCCATTGGAAGTGTGATGTCTACAGGCAATCTGGCTTCCCGCTTATACAAAAGCTTAAAGGGAGTGTATTTGCTGGAATCCTGTTGACTTGTCCTAAATATATAAATAATTCATTCAATCCACTATTTTTTATTCCATTGGTATCAATTCTGATTCTTTCCATAATATAGAAATGAAAGTGAAGATAAGTTACCACAGGTATCGAATATAGTATGCTCAAATAGCGACCAAGCACTCTGCTACTAAAATGTGGAAGACAATGGACGTCTGATTCTCACATGTTGTTAAAAGGTAATACTTAACTACAATCATATTTCAAAGCAGAGAAACAATTTCAAACATTATTGGCGTTGATTAAATACCTGTATGCAAACAAGGCTGCATCAATGTAATCGTCCCAATTATTTTGCCTCTCTCCACTCAGCTTTATTAACATGTTGGTGAGAGTTTGGTTGAATCGTTCTACTAAACCATTAGTTTGAGGATGATAAGCAGCTGAAATTTTATGCTCCACTCCGGTCTTCTCAAACAAATACTGATTAACCTTACGAAAAAAGACCAACATTAATATCATTTCTAAGCAATGTCATTCTATTTCCAGCTTTCAAATACTGAAAATGCAGTGTAATTTTTTTTTTATAAAATGAATTTAGTGGTTTTATTGCATGTGGTAATTACCTGATTCACAAATTCTCTTCCCTGATCAGATTGAACAATTACTGGGCTGCCATGTCTTGTAATAAGTGTGTACAAGAACTGTGCGACACAAGAAGATTTGTCAGGAATTGCCGCAGCCTCTGGCCATTTTGTGAAATAGTCACAACAGGTGACTATGTAGGCATTTCCAGATTTCAAACGTGGTAATGGTCCAATGAGATCAATTCCGATTCGGTACCATGGACTGTGCACTTCGATAGGATGAAGAGAATGAGCTGTTTTTCTAGTCGTTTGTTCACACGCTGGCAATCCAAACATGTCTGAATATATGAATCAATATCTTTTATACAGCTATTCCAGTAATATCTGCAAAAGCAAAATATCAGTATGAATAGAACAAACAACCAACCAAACCAAAATTGGTAGTCAGTTAGTCAGTCAATAAATTAATCAACTAGAGCTCGGGGAGCACTGGACCCGCACGCTATAGGACTTTTAGCCTAATATTTTGTGTGATAGCACAAAGGTTGCACTTGGTCCAGTGCTCACCGAGATTGCATCTGGCTATACAGCTAAAGTAATATTTTTTTTTTTGTTATTTTATTTACTAAAACAAATCTCCTTACCCTTACCTAACTTCAAAGAATTCCAGCCAAAAAGAACATTACGCTAATTAATACTTATTCCAAGAATTATACAAAAAAGATTAATTTCAATATTTGTATATTTATTTTAATAAATGTATATCTAAATACCAGTTACTATCCATTAATCATACATATTTCAAAATAATTAGTTTTTAAACAAACATCATTAATTTGAGTTTCATCATGCAAATAGTTATGTCACAAATTTCGTCACACTCATGATTTAATTCCTCGTGAAAGTTGAAGCATACAAATTCTAGAGTAATAACCAAATCATGCAACATTGCTTTCAGATTGAGATAAATGCAAAATGCTCATTTTATGAAAAAAATGAAATAATTAGCAATACCTTGATGTTATCTTCTGTCGAGTCTTGTCTCGTCCCAAATGTTCCCCCAAGTTGTCAGTATGGCATGATGCTATGATTTGATCTTGCTTCTCTTTTGTTGATATCCATTGTTTCAAAGTTCCACTTGAAGAATAGAATAACAGACCATCTTTTAAAGAAAATTTAGCAGATTTCTTTCAAATGACTCTTTTTAGATTTTTAGTAGTAGTATCTACCAGATTGAAGATATTCCAATACTATCTCATAGTTCACTTCCATTGCACCTATGAATTCTACCCAGAAAGACTTGGGTGAATAGAAGTATAAGTATGTCTGATGATGTCATCATTGACTTCCTTGTGGCTGTTTATACAAGTTTACACTGCTTGGGATATGTACTTGGTCAGACTTATGTCTGTTTTAAAATTTTGAACCTCTGTGATCCTGGCTGTCTGTCTCCAAATTGTCCACAGGTTTCAAACATGTTAAAAAAAACAAGTTAAACTTACTTGTAGTGGTATTTACTAGTCTCTCATTGGAGAATGTTGGCTGTAAAACTAGCCACAGAATTACATATAATGACATTTGATGTGTTCCAAAAGTATTTTATTGTGTATTGATAGTAGTACGCCAGGCAGGTATTTTATTCCATGAACAAGAAGCAATATATATCATGTTATTTGCTCAATTTCATGTAATATAGCTAATATGTATATAATACTAAACTAATCTAGGTTTGCAACAGTTTGGACTATGGGGGTCTTTCATCAGTGAGTTTATTAAACATTAAAGACATCACATATAGCCTTGAGGTTGGAAAGGTTGGAATTAAAAATACAAAAAACAAAAGAAAAACCGTTCGAGTCCAAAATTATTAATTTACTATTTTGTATTCTATGTGAGATAAAAATATTATTATTCATGGACTAATGAATTGACTTTTCTTGTGATAATCATTATCTCATTCTTTGATATCCTGAGAACATTCAATATTTTTATTATGCTCATTCTTAAATACTTCATAGATTAGTTATATAGCTTTATAAAAGTGATGTTAATATGAGTAATAGCACGGGTAACCGTGGTACTTGGGATAAATAGCATGAGTAACCAATTGAAATAACACAAGGTGAAGCCTAGTGTTATTTATTGCTTTATCCCTAATACTGCGGTTAGCCATGCTATCACTCGCCAATAGTATACCTCTATCCTAACAAACAAACTTTTCAGCAAAAACTACAGTGTTACTAAGGTTAATCCCCCCACCCTTGTGCACTTACCCATATTATTTCACTTTGATAAGTGTACTGTTTCAACTCCAACAGTGCTATTTCACACTCCTCGGGCTATTTCAATCGAATGGCGATTTTACCCATACATTTTTGAATGGGCACTTTATGTGGTATATTATTATTCAAGTACTCTCTAGGCATAACACCAATCCTTTGCAAGGCAATGATATGAAAAAGTGCTACAAAAAATTGTTCATAATTATGAAGTACTTAATCAGCTACATATAATGCAAGTACAACTGTGGTTGACCACGGACCACATAGCTGAGCTAGCTCAGCCAGTTGCAGCTGGCTGTATTTATAACCTGAAACTAAGGCAGTTTTTACCATGTCAGTAGAAATAACAACTAGTTCTTAAACTTTAAATTTTTTTATTTCATTTGTTTAACAAAAATGTTGATGGGGGCAGCCTTGTGCTAGATTTTCCTGTCAAAATGGTCATAAAAAAAATAGTTAGGCACTTCCACCAGGGACACTACTATACTTAGGCTCTACCAGGGCTGTGGTATCCTGAGTGTAGTGAGGGTGCTACCAAAGGCACCTGAGGAAACAAACTAGGAGTATTGCAAATGTTTGTATTCATGTACAAATGGTCATTGGCAACCTCAAGAAAAAATATTCAATTTTGAGTGCAACACAGCCAATAGACTTTCTCATTCATCAGTATTAACTCTGGACTAAATTGTGTTGTACCTTTTAATTAAATTTCATTTTTGACTTTTTAATAAACAATAAAGCTAACAACAAAATAATGATAACATGATGATATAAGTTTGCTAGTTTAAGTTTGAATAATGTCAAAATACTCACAAAACTCATCTTATTGTGCAAGCATCTCCTGCAGTATAATTGTCCAAAGTGCGAGAATAAAAATTTCCCATCAATTTTGGCAGAATTGCTTGATCAAAAAGAGTTTTAGCTTGAACAATATTAACTTTCCAAAGTTATCATCAGGATAAATTCTTTCAATATTCAAATCATTTTCATTTTACAAAAATATGATATGAACATGATTTAAAAAATTCTATACATTTTTGGTTTACTGGAACTGACCTGGTAATAGTAGGCATGGTTATGCTTTCATTAAAATTTGCCACTACTTTCTTCCAAGCAAAACGCAGTATCCTTTACAGCATGTATAATCTCATCCATGCCAGTATGGGCACTAAATCATAATAATTTATGGTGATTTCTTACTTTATCAAACATGATTGTCTTGTTTTTACTGATAAAAGAAGCAATGCAGCAAAAAGCAAATTGAGTTGCCAATTAGCATATTTTAAAGTAAAATGAGTTACAAACAATTCCGCTAGCAGATATTGTGTTACAACTGCTTTGAAGAAAAGTATTGAATCTTATGTTAGAAATTACATGGCATGAATCAGCTAATCTCGGAGCAATCAAATCTGATTCTTTCTGGTCGTTTCTTTGCTTGCACTAAGGTTTCAGGTTACAAAACTGGAATGCTGGAGTGTGAAATATAAATAAACGTGCTTAACACACAAGACAAAGTCCGTACTTATCGGTACTTGGCTTTCAATTCACACCATCTGTTGGTCCACAAGTTGTCAGTAGCAAAGACTCTTTTCTCTAGGACAAACTAGATCTATAATTTGTCTGCCGAAAAAGACCAATAGATGATCATGTGAAATCTGCCTTGCAAGCCAATGACTACCCAATGCACAGTCAGATTTCCAACACCTCACCATCCAGTCAGGTCCATCGTACACCAAAAGCTACAGTGATTCTTCATTATGTGAGGCATTTCTCAGAGCGTATCAAAAGGATTCTAGCCCTTTGGAAATGAGGACCTGTTTTAAACCACACTCAACACTGAGAAATATGTTGGTTCATGTAAAATACTATATTCCACCAACTGAAAGATCTGGAGTAGTTAACCAGGTGCCTTGTGGTTCTTGTAACCAAACATACATACATTGGACAATCAGATCAATCCAAATAAACCTATGTGACTAGGTAATACTTCACTATTCCAAATTTTTTATTTTACAGACGTTTCGACCACTAGCTAGTTGTGGTCATCATCAGTGAACTATTACAATACAATGTAAAAATGAATGAGTGACCTCAAGAATGTAACTATGGATAAGTAAAATAAAAAATGTGGACTAGTGAAGTATTAAATAAACAATATCAGTAGACAATCAGGTTGTACATTACAACAACTCGAGTGGAGAAGAAGTAAAAGGGTTATAATTCCCTACAGGATACTAAACACAGCCTATGACAGCTTGGCTACTGTAGGACATAGTAACTATCTCCCATAGCAACTGTTACTAGATTCATGTTTATTTATGCATTCCAGTTTTGTAGTCATCTATATCATACCGATAAAGGTTACTGGATTGACCGAAACATCTATTTATACTTTTATTGTTATAGCTAGTGCTTTTTCAGAACATAATATTTCTCCAATATTTACAATTAAACTTTTAAAGCTTATGATAGCAGTATAAAAATAATATAGCTAAAGTAATATGAATGAAAAAAAAAGCAACATGTGAGAAATTAAAAGTAAATTGGTACAATAATCATGACATAATTATGAGACACACTTTCAGTTTCGTACAAATGAACAGTGCAACATTACTATAGACTCAATTAAATGGGCAAAAGTGCAGTACACTTGAAATGTAATATAGTGTAGTTGATTTCACCAAGGAACAGGAAATTTGGAAGCATCAGAATATCTATAGCAATTTACTGTATAAGTTAACAGAGCTACATCAAAACACTATAACATAAGAAATTATTCTAGACCATAGTAATGTACTGTTCATTCATATGATACCGAAGATATATCTCACAATTTATAAGCAGTCTTCTTTTCATTGGTCCTGTGTGATTAATGTCCAGACATACTGTATAGTTCAATAGTCATGTAATTGAAAGCCTCAACTCCTTCAGTCATCATTCAGTGACCATTTTCAGATACAAACAAAACAGAAAAGGACCCCAGGCTATGATGGCAACATGCAAACATGCTCTAAGCTCTCATAATGGTGGTTTCTTAAATTCCCCAATGTACCACGACTTTGAAAGGATCTTCTGTGTAGATCTTGTTCATTCCAAGTAACTTTAGCTTTATCCCAATTGATGTTGTGAGTGGTTCCAATGGAGTGCTCTACGTTACAGTAGAAGTGTAAAATCAATCAAAGCTTGTAGAAATCTCTTGTGTTCTTTGAATGGATACTTCAAGGTTCCTCCTGTCTTACCAGTCCTGATCACCATTCTTGCTGTTCCTGTTGATTTTATCATGGGTTTCTTTGAAAACGTACTTATACAGAAACAGCACTTAAAAATCTTAAGACCATGGCTGTATGATGTGAGATGATTGTACGACACAGAATAATGCTCTCTAAGTTTATTTGGAAGCATCATTTATGTGCCAATACAATCAGAATTAAAGTTTTAAAAAACGCTTGAACTTTTTCTTCTTGATGTTGCCACTATAAATGCCTTCGTGATTAATTGTAAGAGACAATAGAAGCATTATGAAAATATGAAAAAACATTGGAGAAGAAAAGATATGAGACTATATTGAAGATGTAAGAATTTGTTTGCTGAATTGTTTATTGCTGTTCCTTACAGCATCAAATTTGCTATTTACACACTGACCTTTCTTTCTTAGCTATATGTTCTCAAATTTTGAAACTAGTAAGTGATTTAGCTCCTTCTATTTACAGATAGTTGTAGCAGGCTATAACTATAATATGTGACATGATTAAAGAGTAACACTGATTAGATTGCAACAACTACCAGGAAGAGATTGCCAAAGCTGTGACATGAAGTCTCAATCTTGTTAAGCTTAATGCTGTTTTTTTATTGATTCTTGAACATTTTTAAAATCCAAATTCGCTTAATAATGGCTTAGACTAGCATCAGTCATTCTAGAGTAACTTCGCCTTCACTTCAAACTGCAGTTACACAGCAGTAAAGGAAGACTGAAAAACCGGACCAATTCCGCGGAGGTAGGACCAAATCTGCTAAGCGGATTTGGTCCGCCCGGGCCAAATACGCGAGGGGACCCAATCTGCTGTGACACCGGAAACACGGAAGAATTCGCTTGACACCCCGGGAAAATATCATAGCCCCAGGAAAAATCACCGGGAAAATATCACTTTTAATCCATTTGGTGTTACCACAGAACCATGGTATAAATATATATATTATAATATATATTATATATATATATATTTATTGCAGCTTTGATATTTTTTCTTGAATATTTCCGCATCACGCGAGCGTTCTGTATTCTCCCATATTGTACGGTTTATATTGTACGGTACACTACGCATGCGCGTAGCGAGTAAAATCAATGAAAATTGTATTGTAACCGGTTGAGAAAAAATATCAAGGCAGCAATAAATCACTTATCACACTCGTCGTACAATATGGGAATGATATTTTACTCTCACGCCACATTATCACTCGCCTTTGGCTCGTGAAAATATTTTGCGTGCTCGTAAAATATTTTCCCATATTGTACTCTGACTCGTGCTATAAGTATTATATATATAATATATATATGCATACATAGCTATCAATTCAAATAATATTTTTTAGATTTCAGGAGATGAAACTACAGCAGTAGTAAAAGCTCTTATAGCTGAAGCTTCCAAGCAAATAAAGAAAATAGGGATGATAAGTCACTTCGTGTTTGTAGTCTCGGGTGTGGAAATGGGAAAAAGGACAAGGCCATCGTTCAAGAAATTCTTAGCTGCTTTCCAGAAGTCTCCATTGAATACGTTGGCATTGAAATTGATAGCAGTGCATGTCAAGAAGCCATGGAACGCCTTGCATCACTGAAACGAGTCAATGCGATCACTTATGAGCAGAGCTTTTTGCAAGATGTCCCTGAAAGTGAATTTGATCTGGTGTGGTCACTTCATGTGTTCTACTACATCAAATCCTGCACTGAAGGAATCCAAAAGGCTGTAAAAATGGCTAAAGATTCAGGTAAGTATTGAACTACTGCGTAACTAGTCTGGCGTAGCAAGACCCTTTACCAAACCACTACATGGGGAAAGGAGGGCTGCGTCAAACCTATACACCAATTTGTACCAGACGATAACATTCCTGTGTGGGCAATGAGATCACTGTAAGCTTTAAATGCCTGTACAACCTTGAAGACAATGATTCAATGAATTATTACATAGGTTATTGCTAAAGAAACTGGACCGACCACATACTATACTATGAATATCATTTTAAACCACTAAATGGAATTCCATGAGTACAAGGAGTGTACAGGCCTGACACCAGAACCTTTACTCCCGTGTAGTGGTTTGGTAAAGGGTATGGCTACACCAGACTACTGTGTAACATACACAGTTGTATCTTCTACATATTTACTGTTCTATTTAACTAGCTCAGCTGAGATTTCATAGTATATATTTCCAGTTTACTGTTCTAAAGCTTGCATCTGGATGCTCCTTTGTGAGTTATATACCATAACAACAATGACAGCAACAATAACTAAAGACCAGCAAGTAGTATTGTATACCTACAATTTTACTTAGCCTTTGAAAGCCTGGGGATTTTTTTTTAAATTAGGTTTGACTGCAGCTCTAAATAATGCCACAACTGGCCACATTTCTGGTTATACAAAACATAAATGATGTAAACTCGCTTGTTGACTGTTTTATAACAGTCTCATGTCACTGACTTCTACAGAGTTAAACATCTACTGACTTCTACAGAGTTAACCAACTAGGTTTGTTGAAGATGAAACCCTTTCCAAACTTTGAAAGCTCCACATTATTTAACACCATGCAATACAGAGAGCTATCAAGTTATGCTTTATTAGGTAATCTACTCATCAGTACTTGTTAGAGCTATAACTATACTGACATGAATGTTTAGGTACACTTTTCATCTCCATGGTAAGATTTGGACCTCTCAACGAACCTGTAAGAGCAATCTCAAAATGGAGGCACCTCTCGGAACCTGTGTTCTCGTCTCACGTTGCCGATGCATTTGACTCTCTCAACATCCGCTACACTACTCTCAGTGTGTTCAGCGCTCCCGTAGACCTCACCTCTGCTATCGCAACAAACTTCTCCACTCACGAGGATCGGTGTTTGCTGAGCTTTTTGCTAAGTTCTCCGGTGGAGTCACACTCTAGTGACGCTCTGCAGAACTGTATTGATTATTTCAAGTCAATCTCTAAAGGTAGTCCTGATAAACATGTGGTCGAAAATCATATCGATTATTATGTAGCACATGGACCGTTTGCAATCTCAAACTAAACCTCAGCTTCTGTTAATTGTTAGCACCTGAAGCTATGGCTGATTTGCTGTGGTGGCAAGTGGCTAGTTCAATTATTTCAAGAGTTCAGAGATAGCTTAGAAACTTTCATATCAGTTTGTTTATTTAAGTCAACTAAACAGTTGCAAAACGAATATAAGGTATGCAGCTATTCTATTAAGAAGAAAAAAAAGGCATGTAACTGCAGTGAAAATTGTGTTTTGCATTATAAGCACATGAGGAGACAGCAGTGACACATGTAGCACATGTAGTGAGTGCACACACACACACACACACACATAATCATAGATAGTTCAAATATCTGAACTATAGCTATAGCAACCAGTGTGCAACAGTACCAGTGCCAGCTGCTGCTCATGAGATGTCCTCTCCACTCACGAACATAGTTTCTGGTAAAGTAGACATATTTGCCATTGCTTAGCTTCTACCTGTAACCATATGTATTAGATACATTCAATAACATCTAGCTTTAGTGATCTACTAGCTATATTTTCACTCTGGCTATAGCTACTCCCTCCTTATATATATTATAAATAATATACTTTAATGACAGTAGCTAAAGTCTTATGTAATATTTGTTTGTGTGTTGTTGTTTTTTCACCTTAAAATTATCATAACCACATTGTTACACCCAAAATAAGAGGGTGGTATTTGTTTTCATCAAATAACAGCAAAATCTGAATAGACAAAAGCTTGGTGCTGAAAGGCAAATTTCAACAAAAAAAAATGCGTATTTCTTGGATACGTGGACTGAGTGTGAGAGTAAAAGAAAGAGAGCTGCTGGTTGAAGCCTACTAGCTATAGCTAAGTGAAATGTTTTGAGCTATTGCAGATCCCAAAATATAGTTTCATGAGACTATTGATTTTATCAGTATGTCGCTAGTAAATTTGAGGCAAGTAGTAGCTATAGTGTTGTTTTTGTTTAACTTTTAAACTTATATTTCAGTGAGTGCTTTTTTTACTTCCTTCATGGTTCTTACTAGTCAACATTTTAGCCATTTTAGTTTGTTATAGATATAAATGCTAAATAGAAAAAGTCCAGCCATTCTGATTGACTAAAAAAAAAAAAATCTAAGTGGTATTAAAATGTATCCTTCTTTTACTCATTAGATGTTATTCTCTCTTTCACTTAAAGAAAGAGAGTACAATAAGTAAAAGAATGCTGAGAAAGAAATTGTGAAGTATAATCAGTGTTGTTTTGGTTTAGAGATTCCAGATTTTCTTAGTTTTAATTATTCATACTAAAAATTATCTTAGTTTTAGTTTTTTTCCAAATTCTCCCTGAAGATTTAGTTAGTTTTTAGTTTTTCTTCAATATACTATCAATTGACTTAGTTTTGGTTAATTTATGTTGTCTCTCAAATTCTGCAATAAGGACTCCTTAAAGAAAGTAGTACAGGTAGTATTCCCAAATAACTTCAAAAATAGCAAATTTCTATGAAATGTAGGGTATTATAAGTAAAGAATGACATTTTTATATAGTTTAGAGAATTAGCTACTTGATGGCAATTTATGTCTTCATTTAGCTTACATAATTCAAGGTGAATTGTTTGCAATAATTTTTTTTTGCTTAGTATTAGTTTTTGTCATTCACTCTACTGGTAGTTTTAGTTATTATCGAATTTTCTGTCTTCTAAAATATTTAGTTTTAGTATTTTCATGTTCTCTACAGCTTAGTTTTAGTTATTCTTACCAAAAGTAAAATACCCCAAAACTAAGGGGTTTTGGTGTTAGTTTTAGTTAACTAAAACAACACTAAATACAAACTTGAAATGTTTGGCTGTCATGGCCCAGTGGCAGAGCACTTGTGTGTTAATGAAAGAGAAAGAATAATATCTAATAAATAGTTTTTGTAAAAACAAACAACAAAAACAACATTAAGTAGAGCTGTATCATTTAGAACTTAAATATAAATTTAGCTAGCTACTGCTATGCTTTCAGTTTTTGAACTAATCTACTACAACTAACTATGAATTGGATAAAATTAAACTGATACTAAAATAACTGTACCTATAACTAGATCAGAGAAATTCATATTAAAATAACTATAACTAATAACTATAATTAAATTGGAAAGGTTCTGGTTAAAAAAGAAACTACTATATACTAAAAACAACACCAGTGATGGCCAGTGACACACCCAACATGAGTCGGGTCAATAAGGAAGAATAACCATGTTTCCTTGTTCTCAATGTGTCTGTCTCAATCAGCAAGTCTTTTATAAACACTATGTAGCCAAGCTATGGTTCTCTTTGTGAGCAACTCTTCATCAGCCACTCAATACAGTGGAATGTTAAATGCAATAGTGTAATTGTATTACACTAACAGTCTGCTATATTGGAGAAGAGAAGCTCTAATAGGTTCCTTGTTGTTGTTGCTCAGTCTATGATAACAATGCTCCTTCTTCCTAAGCTAACCAAATGTTTCTAAAATACATGAAGCAGTTGTCATTACAGCAGGATTCATTACTGTATGCTTCATATAATACTGCTGAGATATACACAGTCCGTTGTCTCTCATTCCCACACCTTTTCTTCTGTATGCAGGGAGTGTATAATACTAACTTGCACCAATTAACTAATGCTGCATCATATGGTCTAGTGTGTAAACTCTCGGAGGGGGGGGGGAGTGAAGGTTCTTGCACATGGAATAACTGCAGACTATTAGCTACAAAAAGCTCACACAAGCAAACTGTGCAGTGTATTGCAGCTGTCCCCCCCCCCCCCCCCCCCCCCCAATATTTCTGTACTGTAAAGTAAAACCAATCACTCAAGTCAACTAGACTGATGTGGCCAATACTTCATGAATGTAGTCCATAGTCTTTCTTTCACACTAGGCTACATCACCACCATAGCATGGGTCACAATGAAATAATTATTAGAAAGAGAAGATTATTTAACATTTTCCCAACAGTTTTATTCCATCTGCAGCCAAGTGGAGTCCATCAAATTGATATCTTGCATTCTCATCTGTAAGGCTAGTTATTGTACAGAATATCAAAACAATTGATACTGGATGAGATGCTTCTTTGATCATACTGTACAAAAACTCTCCCGCCGATTGAAATGCAGCACAGTAAACAAGTTGACATCACTACCTTCGTCACCACACAACACCGGTCTTTTCATTGAAAGTATCGTCGAACAAATCTCTCACATTTTCTGAATGCCCCAACAATGGGAAGCATCGTGTCGTCTGGTACTGTCCATTTCAGTGTCTCTTCTGTGTCGGGACCCCAGTTTTGGAGCCTGGCACCCCAGTAATGGTTCAACCTGAGCTTCTGTTCAGGTGCAAAAGCCATATAGCCCTTCCTGAGGGGATTGTGGTGCACCGATGCTTTATAAACATCGTGCGGCTTGTAAATAGGCTTTGATAAATCATTCGACCTGTTCGCTGTCCGTCTCGAGATTCGTTCTATCATCAGTTCTTTTTCTGCAGGCTGTCCAAGAAATAAAAAGTTTTCCATACTGATTTCTGACACTTTTGGGCATTCCATCTCATACTGTTGTATATACCGCTTGAGAAATCCAGGGCTTTGATCGACTGGAGAGAAAGGGTACTCATCAATGTCTATTGCTGCTTGCCACCTGCTCTCATACTTGTATAAATCAATGCAGTTCTGATAGGCCGTCACTTGAGTCCCACTGATTGTGTACGGGTTGTGTACATGCCAGTCTACGTACGTGACGTAGCCGTCTTTTAGAAACTCCCTGAGGTGAGGGAGCTGTGATTCATTCTGATCGACGAAGGCATCGTAGATGTACACGTGCTCTATACCAGCATAGCGCAAGTACTGCAGCCACATCTTCATCTCTGCTGTGGTGAGTTTGGCTTTGTCCTTCTCGTATATGCGTACCAGCAACACAGCTGTCAAGAAATATGGAGGCTTGGGAGCCAGACTGACCCATTCCTGACATTCTGAACTTTGAACAGAGCTAAACAGTTCAGTTGGTATTGTTTTATTTGTAATACTGTAAGAAATAGCTTGCCCCTGAAGCGGTGAGCTTGTTTTTACAAAGACTGAAAACTCGTCCCTAGCTACCAATCTGGAGTTACTGTTTAGAAAAAGATTAGTTAAGGCGTCCCACTGCTCATATGTTACTGCATAAACCATTAGTAATCCGATTAGGATTCCTAATAAAAACAACTTTTTTCGTCTTCTAAACAGCCACATGATAGTGGAGCGCACTCACCAAAAATTATAGAAGTTTCCAGAAAATAAATTATCTTCATTTGACCCTGTGCACGTGGCCCTCAAACTCCCCCGGCCCGCCCCTTTCGCACTCACTCTGTCGCTTTGTAGCCGCGCTCCCGGCCACAGAACTACTCAGGCGGTTGTCGGTTGCGTCCGCCTGTGTTCCTGGACGGTTTCTGCGTTAGCACCTGTAGCTGAGGGTTTTTTTTGTTTAAGTTACTTATAATAGGTTGCTAGAGACTACTTATCTGTGAATGACTACTGCTGTACTATATAGCATGTGATTAGCTAAGAGGAATGTAAACTAAAGTTGGTATACTTAAACTATTTGAACCAAGATTCAGTTGCTAAATTAACTCCCCCCCCCCTCCCAATCTCCCAAAATTTTTACTTATTAGCTAGCAATTATTTAATTATTTGACCCCATTGGGTAAACTTCTACAAACTGTAGGTACTCTTTAGTGGTAACAGTTTACAGTTCATATGGTGTTGAACAGGTTCAAGTTACAAACCAGAAACCAGATACAACTCAACAGAAGGATGTTGTATAGGTAAGCGGTGTGACCTACAAGTGCAGGTCTCATGAGAAAACATTAAACATAACAACGGTGTCAAGTATGACAAAGGTGTGAGAGCACATTAGCTATAAAGCATCACATCAGGAGGCTGTATAGGTAAGCCTTCCAACTGGATGCTATTGCAAGTTCCTGGTGTGACCTACAAGTGCAGGTGTCATGCGAAAACATTAAACATAACAATGAAGACATTAAACATAACTTTCAAAGCTGTACACTAATTTACATACATTATATACATTTATATACATATGTATATAATATGGTTCTTATATAATTAACTAATCACAATTTTCTCCAGTTGTGCATAGTAGTTCTACTATTCTCCAATAACTCCTTTCATTTTCAAAACAAATCACAAGTCACTCCCAAAATGTGAATGGACTTGTCTTTTGTTAATGCTATTGGGACTGCTGCCAACCCATCATGTAAAGCTGATCTCTTTCCATATAAACTTTACATTGCTTTGACATTTATACTTAACTGCCAGCAAAAACCAAAAATTTGTAAAATTTGTCTCTTTTATATTCATCAAAGTATTAAATAATAAAAAAATATGTACAAGTGTTTACTGGAGATATCGCCGAACATGTGATTCACATTGTTTGAAAGCCTTAATAATTGGTTCCATGCTAATATCTGGTATTGTCATTTTTACAATTTCTTTAGTGTCGTCTCCCCAGTTCTGGAGCCTGGCGCCCCAGTAATGATTCATTCGAAGTTCTGACTCCGGGGCATCGGAAGTCATTCCTTTCATGATTGAATTGTGATGAATAGATACGGAATGGAGATTTGCAGGTTTGTATATTGGTTTAGACAAAACGTTGGATTTTTCAGGTGTACGCCTCATCACTCGTTCAATTATGAGTTCCTTTTTTAGAGGTTTCCCTAAAAACAGGAAGTTTTTCATGCTAAGCTCTGACACCTGGGGATATGATTTTTCATATTGTTTCATATAGCGAGCCAAGAAACCAGGCTTTTGGTCTAGTGGAGAGAAGGGATATTCATCTATGTCTATTGCTGCCTGCCACTGACACTCGCCCTTGTACTTATTCACACAGTTCTGGTAGGCCGTCACTTGAGTCCCACTAATTGTGTACGGGTTGTGTACATGCCAGTCTACGTATGTGACGTAGCCGTCTTTTAGAAACTCCCTGAGGTGAGGGAGCTGTGATTCATTCTGATAGACGAAGGCATCGTAGATGTACACGTGCTCTATACCAGCATAGCGCAAGTACTGCAGCCACATCTTCATCTCTGCTGTGGTGAGTTTGGCTTTGTCCTTCTCGTATATGCGTACCAGCAACACAGCTGTCAAGAAATATGGAGGCTTGGGAGCCAGACTGACCCATTCCTGACAACCCGAACTTTGAGTACTTGGCTTCAAGTTTTCTGACGTGTTGACTTCGTCTAAAACTGGCTTTCTGCTACTTGTTGAATGCCAAGAGCTTTTGGCTGCCAAACTTTCTGATGTGTAGGTCTTGGTTGGCTCCTTCAGAGAAGTGTGAAATCTCAAATTCTTTGCTCGGCGCATTGCTGCGCCAGTCTGGTCATACTTATCCAGCCCGAGACTTCCACTCACGTTACGTCCAACATCAGTTGCTGTAAGGTCATAGATCGTGTAGCCCGTTGCCAGCAGCGCCAAACCCACTATAGACAAAAGAATCTTTCTTACTTTCCTTGAAGGTAGCCCAATAATGTTTGAACGGCACCTGCAATTACTCATTGCAGGCTGTTCATCACCCCTCACCCCCTTCCTTCGCTATCTCTCGCTCACAGTGGAAACAAAATAGCCGCCCTCAACGGATAGCGGAAGCAATATCCTCCAACCACTAATTAATTGTTTTAGCTAGAACTGTGCTCAAAATATTGACGATACCTACCGTATCCTAGAATGCTGCAGCTAGCTTGCACCGGAGACTCGTGATGTCGATTATAGGTAAAGTCAGCGCGAGAACTATCATTTACATTGGAGTAGCGAATACTGCCGGGGTAATACTCCTCTGCTATGCGATAGCGGTGGGACTGGGCCACAGGAAGCCCTGGCTCCCTACCATCAGTAATTGCGGCGACCACCCTCCAGAAGAATACATTTTTAGATGGGGGATGATGGTGAGCAGTTCAGTGCCTCTCCTGCAGGCTGTGGTGATGCGAGCCGCGGGTAGAATTTCCAAGGTTACTTTTTCGTTGGGATTTCTGGCTGGACTGTGTCTGAGTGGAGTGGCAGTGGTTCAGGACAACGAAAACAACACTGTACATTCTAGTAAGCCCTTAGCTTAAAGTACTGTCTATGACTCTATAGCAGAATTTTATCCAGTATACACTACCTATTCAGTGTTAATATGAGGTTATATATATATATATATATATACCATCTATCCAGCATTTGCAGTGATATTCTTTCTGTGTGAGGATATCAAGAACTTCTTTCTACTAATGGATGATCACCACAGAATGTCGCGGACTTCAGTTGGCGCTCTTATGTTTAGCAATATTGTGTCCTGTGTAGCCACCATTGCAAGACGTATCCCATTCTGATATTATACACAGACTTTTAAAAGTATAGCCATGTAGCTAGCTATGAGTGTCCATAGCTGTTGTGTGCCTGTCCTCCAATGGGAATCCCATAATGAATGTTGGGTTTAATTAGCATGCTAATGAGTATGAAATTTGGAATGTTAGACTTAAACATCTTATTATAGGGATTGAAGATAACGATGCTGGTTACAAATGAATGCTTTTAGTAATGGTTGATTGTATATTATGTATACTTACCAAGTTCTCTGGCAGCTACTAGCTACATATGTAATAATAAAGAAAAACCCTTAACTTTATTCAAGTTGCTGTTGTGTTCATTGGAGTGGCAAGCAATGCCTTTCCTTTCCTGGCAGTGTTTGAATGGTAAGTTGTACTGCTTTGAAGGATGGAGAGTTGTACTGCTTTGAAGGATGGAGAGTTGTACTGTTTCAATATTAATACATATTTCTATGGTGTTCCTTACCGGACTGTCTGTTGATAGCTAACTACTCTTAATTCATTGTAAGTTGGTTTTGTTTAATCTTGTAGGGCCAATACTGCAGCTATATTGATCTGCCATGCTATAGTTGCGTCTGGCATGGGATCACTGTACATAGGGGAGATAAAGGAGGATGTTCATCAAACCAAGAAGAAAGGTCCTGTATGACTTTGTGCACAAGCCCGTCATGTGTGTGTTTGTGAATAATAATACTATTCCTTATTTGGATATTTGTGTGCGTATGTGTGTTGCCGTGCTGGCAAGACTACTCTTTATAACAATGAATATGTGGAATTGTTTATATTCATTGTTTTCTCAGTTGTGTTTTATTAATAGTAAATTATTGGCTGTTGTGAAGTAGTCAATTAATACCATTTCAAAAAGAATGTTTGTTATAATAGCAATTGTTGTTGTAGCTCTTTACATCTTCAATTCGTATAACGAATCGAATATTGTACATTCGTCTTCAGTAGATTTTTAACTTTGGCAATGAAGATTGATTTATGAATTCAAAAGATGTTTTTTTTTTAATGAGACTAAATTTTTTCAGTCAGTTCTGATGAAAAGATGCAGTTTGCTGAGTAACTATAAGACTAAACATTTCCATCCATATAGCTATGTATTTAATGCTCTGATTTATATTTCTCAGATTTATATTTCTCATTTTTATTTATTTCGCATTTTTATTACATGTTGGGGGGAAGGGGGGGGGGGGGGGGGGGGGGGGGGGGGGGAAGTGAGGTTAGTGTGGAGACTAGTTTGAAATTGAGATGCCCCCCCCTCCCCCCAATTGAAAGTTGATTGGGTGACATCATTAAAATATAAATCCGAGACCGCAGCTTTACCGAAAAATTGTGTTTTTCTTCCGCACGAAGTTAATTGCTGGTAAATCTGCAGATGGCGATCTTGGGTAAAGTCAGCCTAAGGACGATTATAAATGTGGGAGTGGTGGAGACAGCCTCCGTTATCGTACTCTGCTATTGCCTGGCGGTGGGTCTAGGGCACAAGAAGCCGTGGCTTCCCACTATTAGCGGCTGCGGAGAAAACCCTCCAGAAGAACACTTCTTTAGATGGGGGGTATTCCTGAGCAGTTTGTTCCCTATGTTGCAAGCTGTGGTGATGCGAGCTGCAGGGAGGATCACCACAGTTACCAGCACATTAGGGTTCGTAGCGGGACTCTGCCTCAGCGGCGTGGCTGTAGTGCAAGCTAATGAAGCTACCCATGTTCATTCAAGTAAGACGACCAGCTATTGGCTTCTTTTTAATGGCATTTGTTTGTTTGTTTGTTGTTGTAATTGTTTAGTTCTTGCTGTGACATTCTTTGTATGTGAGGATGTAAAGAATTTCCTATTGGTAATGGATGATCATTCCAGAATGTCTCGAGTGGCAATGGTGGGCGTTTTAGCAAGTAACTCTGTTGCCACTTTGGCAACCATTGCAAAGAGTATCCTTAACTTAACAATGAGTCAAGTTAATTATACCAGGCCTAAGAGTAGTGGGCTATACTCAATACTACCATACACACATTGACTGCAGGCAACTATAATAGCTGATGCATCTTTGCCATTACTTTCTTAACTAATAATTACTAGTCGCGAGCTACTGCATATGTTCTGCTTCCTATCATCATGGATTCCCTTTTCTAGCAGTTATAGAATGGTAAAATAAAATTTCATTATTTTATAATGTTCAGTCAAGATTCTGGTTCTGTTTGTGCAGGACTAATACGATTGCCTTGCTCATCTGTGAAGCCGTCATAGCAACTGGTGTGGGTTCACTGTATGTAGGAGAAGTAGAAGACAGTGGCAGTGCTCAAAACACTGATGAGAAAAGAGAACTGAAATCAAATCTTTCTACAAAATAACTAATACGTATTGTTAGCTAATGCACTCCGGTTGTTTTTCGTTTGTTTTATTTTGTCAATGTTATTTTTCCCCTTCTAATTATATGTTTCAGTTATCATCTTTTTGCCATTGGTGTGGCTACACAGAATGATTTCCACTCTGAGTTGCCAGGTTTAATTAATTATTATTACTGTATCTGGTAGTTGTATTGCTACAGAATTCTTCCTCAGTGATGGCTAGCATGCCACAAATAAATCAAAAGTACAGCATTGGAAAGTACTCTTTTTGCAGACCACAATTTGTTTGGCTGCTTGTAGTGGTATGACCAAGAGCAGTTCCTTAGCTTGGGCTCTTAATTAAAATTACTATATGCATAATGTAAACAACAACAAAAAAACAAAAAAAAACAAAAAAAAGAAAAGAAAAGATTTCACTTGTGTACAACCTTTTGTTTGTAACGTATAGGTTAGAGAATATTAAGCCTGAATACGACTAAAGCAAACTTGGGTTGTTTTTTTGTTTTTTAAGGGTTGGAGTTTAAATATAATATATAGCCCATTCACACTTTCGAAGGCAGCCCCATAGCCGGTAAAATATCATCAAAATTACAAACGCACATGCATTTTGCCGGTAAAGTATCATCAAAATTACAAACTCAATGCATTTTGCCACTGCTGTAACAATTGGTCATTAACTGGTATGTGATTTGTTAACAATGTGAAGACACAGACCTGATCAGAATGAAAACATAAAAAATAACTTAATGTGCAGGAAAAAAAGTTGTTATTAAACATGACTAGTCCACTAGGTAAACTGAGAAGTGAAGTGCTCCATATTAAATCAGTGCTTCTGGCCGGCATTCAACATGGCGTACGTCTCCTCCACAATAGCTGCTAAAGCAAAGTCAAACTGAGCCTGTGTGATAAAAGTAATGCAACACTTAAAAAAAGCTACACAAAGGTCTAACAAAAAGTAGTCATTCTCATCCCCATCTCAAGTGGGAGTGCAGTGAGAAGCTTCCCTCTTAAACTTTTCAGCTTTTTTTCATAACTTCTCAGCTCCCCCCACCCGCTCTCTCTCTCTCTCTCTCTCTAATATCTGCCTGTTATGTACAATGATGAGTCTGCTGCCATAGTGTATGTTAAATAGAATCACTTATTCCCTTATGTTACTGTACAGAAAAGAAAAAAAATATCTGTATATTAATCCTTCATCTTGTGTATTGCCTTACTACATTCATTAACAGTATAAAAGACACTTACCTTAGGCTGCACCATGCCTGGTCTGTTGTCTCGCAAATACTCCACTGTGGCGGCAAGGTTGAACTCTTTAGCTCCTTCAACACAACAGTGAGATGCGACATTACACTCAAAACACGCAAACATGCACACACAAACACATACACATGTACACACACATGCACTCGCGCGCACACACAGTGTAATACATGTAATGGAATAAAGTACATAATATGAACTAACACATACCACATAATACTACAAGAATTCAGCACCAATTTTCATTCTTTAGTTGCTGGTAGGAAGGAGTAATTTACATATAGACTTGATCAACATGCATAGCACACACACACATACACACACACACACACACTCTAATCCTCACCTCTCTGGATCTTTGAGAGACACATGTCAATGAGAATGTATGTGCCTGTTCTCTTCACACCATCACTACACACACACACACACACACACACACACGATAAAGAAATTCCTACTAATTAATTTTATACTAACAAGTTATTAAGATTAGTTCCTGGAAGTATTGGAATGGGAGACAGGACAGGAATGTGGAATCAGAACTAGACCTGGCATTGCTCAACACATTTTCTATGCCAGAATGTCCCAATAAAAAGAAATGAGAACAAGAAATGCTGTACCTCTACAAGCTCTTCATTTGGCAAACATTTTCAACAAAACACACATATCTCATTAAAATCCAAAGAACACCCACTTCCCCCACCCCAGATCACCAGTGCCCCCTACTAAAGAACCAACATATCTCTTGTCTGTACGGAGAGTACGTGTGACTATAATAACAACAAGTTCAGAGAAGACAATTCAGCTGTTGGACATGTTGTGGAAACACTGCTCACAAGTAGAGTTGGGATAAGGAGGTTGTTAAAACAGTCTATCATCACATGACCAAATGCCTCATTATCATTACCAACATAATCATCACCATCCAATGTATTATATCACTTCCAGCGTACCAACAACACTAAGGTTTCCCCAGTTAGTTGAGACACGACTTCACAGTGGAATGCGTTCAATGGTTTCTGATATCCTTATACCATCCACTCCAAGGCCCATTCTCACTAACTTTGTGATTCCCTCACCTGCAGTGAACCAACAATGGCGTCTGTTCCCAGTTTTGATGCGCTTTATTGACCTTCCTAAAATGCACACACACAAACACACAAAGTACTCAAAGTATGTAGACACAATTGAGCGAGAAAGAATAATTCCATTGGTTGGACTGAGTTAAGTATTAAAAACAACAACAACACAACAACAACAACAGACCTTCTGAACTCCAGCAGAGGCTGAGCTGTGACAGGAGCACTGGACACTTTCCAACTTAGAAACTGGAAGTGAGTTATAGTGCGACTTTCTCTCGTCTGTCCAGAGGAAACAGAGATGGAAGAAGAAAGTAGAGAGGAAGAAGAGGAGGAAAGAAGGAAGAGTGAAAAAAAAAAAAAAACAACAACAACAACAACAACACCTATATGTTGTTTATAGAAATAGTTGTCAAAATTTTAAAAATATTATGGCCTCAAAAAGATTGTCAACAGTGCCCACTTGTTTGATTCTGAGTAAACAGTTGCCACTTCACAAGTAGTTTTGGATCTTTTCTGTCAAAATTTGCAATAACTCCCATATTATAGAAAGAACAAGCAACCAATTTCCACTCTTAAATAAATGCCACACACCCTTTTTGAAAATATGGCCTCATTTCAAAGTGAACGGAAAAGAACAGCAGCTACAAAATCTTATCAAACACATACACACACACCACACTTCCTCAGCTTCAAACAAACAAATACCAACCATACCAAGTCACCCCCAGCTTAGTTTTCCCCCAACATAATGTCCAGCTGTTAGGGTAGGGCCGCCTTGCCTGTTGATGGCCAGTTAAGTCAACTCAAGCACAAACTACACCACTAAACCAACAGCCCTTAGCTAGAACACTCTACAGACACAAAGAAAGCTTCTAGCACATCACTTCTTCAGGTTACACAAGCCAGCAGACCCATCCACCACCACCACACCCCCATGCAACATACATACTCACATACATACATACATGCATTTTATTTTTTTCAACCCAGTGCCACTTAATAGACATGTTCCCTTAATGAACACGCCATTCACAGTAATGAATGCATACTTCCTGAAACCTGCATGCTCTACACACACGAACCTTCTTATGCATAACGTAGAGACTTCTGACAACATAGTCCGCAGAATGAGGATGCTCTGACACAAATCTCACCTGGACAGACAGACAGACAACAGAACTAATAATAATTTGAGGCTATAGTTACAAATCTAAAAGTAGAAAAAATCTAGTCCCTTTTTAGATAATTAAAAAGAGCATCCTCCTTGCTCATACAAAAGTACTGCATTAATTGACTTCGCACTTCAGTTGAGAAGGCTTATATATATTTAATTATCTTTCTTTCCACTCCTTATTGGTAAGGTGATAGCAACTGTTAAACATCTCACCTCATAATTGTGATAGGTCACTACTCCAGACCGAGGCCAATACCTGGCGGATTGCAGCTGGAACATCCACACAAACATACACATGCACGCACACACACATATTCACAAAAATGAAGGAAAAACAAAAAACAAAACAATTATAACCCACAATAGAAAAATAATGAACCAGAGAGTAACTTACGATATTCCCTTCTATACATTCCCTTATATTCCATCAACTCACATTTGCCAGCCCCACCCACACTCACCAGCCCCATGTCCATTCCTTCTGTCAGCATCACAATTACTGCTACCTTCTGTTCCCACACCATCTGTATAAAAATGCACACACAAGCGCACAGCTCAGAACTCTCATAATACCTACTGTACTTCCAAACAAATACTCTTTGAAAGTCCTATACCGCCATAAGCCAAGGCTTGTAAAGGCGGGTTTTACCCAGGAATTACCCGGGTGATGTAGAACAGACCGAGTGTAGTATGAACATGTGCCAGTGGGGAGTAAATCAGGGCTGAGTTTATACTGATAATCACTAACTTCACTAATAAACTATCATGATTGTATCAACACAACATCAATGATGTAGATTTAACATACTATATGCACGTCACGACATCATAATAAAAGACAAACCAAAACACAAATTCTGTTTCAACCACTAATTCAGAAAAGAAAGTTTCAAATGCAGGTATTATGGCTGTTATACTAACAATTTATCCAGAAAGGGGTTGAGCCAGCTAGCCGCAGTGACCAATTTTTTCCCCTTTACCCACTCACCTGCCAGAAGTCTGCTATGGTGGCCTCTCTTGGGCCAGCAGCTGCAATGTATTTGGGTTTCTTGGGGTCTGTGTCCACCTGGAGAAACAACAACACAAACACACATGTCACATCATCCACGTCACGTCACATGTACTTCACTGTAGTGTGAGAAATAATAAACAGCAAGCCAGGTCTAACAAACACACACACACACACACACACGAGGAAGAGTGTACTAGAACTTGGGTTTGTGCGAAAGATGTTTACTACAGCCTACGGTTCAAACTGCCTTTTACTCTTTCCTTTCCTCCCACCAGCCAATGTTGGCCTATTCACAGAACAAACTTATTCTACAAATATGAAATGTTGCTCTAATTGGACCTCTTACTCTATTCTGATGAGACTACTCATCGTGAGGAGTGGTTCCTCCATTTGAGTGCACACACTTACACATACACAACTACACATTCCTCCGGTGTTCTCTCTCCCCACACAACCCATATCCATCCTGCTATACCACTGGAATTACATATGAATACGCTAGACCAGACTAATCATGTAGTAATTATGGGAGTTGCTCATCTGTGTAATGAAAAAAAAAAATGGAGGGAAATAGGCAGAAATGAGGGACAACTATACAGCCAGGTCATTCCAGTCGATTGTATTGGTTGCATACTCTCTGAAGAACTAACTCAGCTAGCTCTATGGACATCTGAGACAGCCACCACTCTGGGGAGATAGCAAGTATCCTTCAACATCGCACCAGTACAGGACCGTGCTACTACTTACCTCACAGAGTGGCTCTGGAAATGAACCAGTGTCTGAATGTCTGCCTAATCACACGTCACTACTACACTACCTGGAGAGATGCCAGCTAATTGACTGAACAGTAGTAAATAATAGGACAGTTAAGATAAGATAAGAGTGAGTGTTCTGTTTCATTAGGACATCATACACACACACACACACACACACAATGTTTGTTTGCCCAGGAGTGAATTCAACAACATTGATTCATTAATCTATCACATAAAAATGGAGTTTGTTTCTATAGATCCACCAGGTATTGCAAATCTGAATCCCAGAATGTGTGACATGCTCATTAGAAGCAGGCAGCTGTCCAGTACTGAAGTAATACACACTCTGTTTGTTGACATAGAGGACTCTTGCATGAGAACGTGTGGGCCAATGAGCTGACAATGCATTCCTACGGGTTACATAGACTAGCTCTGTTGGGGAATTTTTCAGATTCATTTGTTAATTCTTGGAAGAAAATGATCCACAGAACTTCAGGAGGCAGTAAAGCAAGCGTCCAGACATGTGCAGCCCTCGTTGAACCAACTGTTCAGAGTCAAATTTCACACTTATAGTAGCACGTACCCCTCCATCCTTTTTTAAGTGTGTGTGTGTGTGGGGGGGGGGGCAGCAAAAAGGGCATTGCCCACTAGGAAAACCTTCGCTCCTCCTTAGAAATCCTTCTATTAACAAATTGCAACATGGAATCAACATTGCATGTTTCTAAGGACTGGAAGAGTCTGAACATGCCTGGCAGTCTACTCTCAGTGCCCCTTCCAAAATCTAAAATAAAATTATTTTGCTCTTCCTGGATTTGTTTTCTGTATGCAGCCCTGCTAACCCTCGAACAGCTTTCACAACCTAACCCTCGAACAGCTTTCACAACCTAACCTTCGAACAGCTTTCACAACCTAACCCTCGAACAGCTTTCACAACCTAACCCACATTGGTTCATCTAACACTAGGAACTTCACTTGTAAATGTATATAGGAAAGTTGCCAGAAAGAATGCTTAAAAAATAGTGTCCTTCTACACACGCCCCCCCCCCCCCCCCCCCCCCCCACACACACACAACACACGCACAGTATCCTCTCTCACTCCATCCTTCTTCACTACACGTACACCCGCCCCACATGCTATAACGCTGGCTTGACTAAGAACTTACAATGAAGCTTGCGTTGATGTAGTCGCTGCCATCTTTATTGCTGTCACTGCTCAGTTTCACTCGGTTATGATCATCTACAGGAAAAATAAAAAATAAATTACCAAGAGATAAAGTAACGGCAAGGACTGGTCATGTTTAAGAGAGAGAGGTGGTCTGAGACACTTACAAGGAACTGCATCTCTGTAGCTATTCTTGGCGGCATTGACAGACTCACTGGCAGCCGAGGTGCTCACATTACTGGGAGTATACGACTGAAGACTCTAACAAACAACAACAACAACAAAAACGATCATAGCAACAAAAACCACAAAGGACTGGATCCTTCAACCATGTTAGGAAGCATTTCCTCCTCTCTTCACTTCCGAGATGCCTTTGTGGAGCCCAACAAACAGTCTCTTCCTCAATACTGTATAATTACTTGACCAGACTTTATGCTTTTAAAAACAGATATAGGAGAGGAAATGAAGTCTAACCATGTTACATGACTATCACATGCGCACTGAGGCAGGGACTTTTACAACACTGGTAACCAAGGTGATGAGATCAATGGGAGGGAAGTGAACACTTGCCACTTCCTATTCCATCTCCCATATCTCTCACTGCACAGCACACACACACACACACACACACACACGTCCCAAACCGTAGCTTACCTCCCACTCCTTCTGCAGCTTGTTCTGATCCCTCAAGTTCTCCTCAATGTAAGACTGCAATCATAACGATTATTACAATATAACTAACAAAAACACGAGCACCAGTAATTAATAGTCATGGCCACACCCCCACCCAATCAATCAGTGCTGTTCCGTTTATTAACGACAAGAACCCAGTCTCTTCAGTGATCCCCACATAAACTGCAATATTTTTAATGTCCACTGTATGCAGTTAGATCTGTAAAAAAGAGTGCTTCAGTGAGTGCATAGAGCGTTCTTTTCCATCATTTAAGTACTTGATAACTCCTTTCACAACACATGGTTGCCACAACACTGAGGCCACCAGAGAACAACAAATTCAAAACCTCCAGCCCCAAAACTACTAATGCAAGCCAACACTTGAAACACCTCCGCCTATAGTAGCTGACGTCAGCTCATTCACACTATGTCACATGCCCCGCCTACTGGTGCCCCCCTTCCCCCCCCCCCCCGGGTATGTGTACACTTACCAAAAGTAGGTGCCCACCGCCTGTGTCAGCGTACGGAGTGACTGGCTCTATCCTGAACACACACAAAAAACAAACAAACCAGACTAGGTAGGAAATGAATTCTACACCAATCCTACGTGCGAGTCCAGTCTCCCGTGGACACGCCCCCATGAACATGCCTCCTGTGGACACGAGTCCTTCATGCTCAAGTCTTTCGTTCTTTAGTATCCCATATACTCACCTCTCCCCAGCCACCTCTTCACACACTCGTACTTCTCTGACCCATCAGTAAGTGGGGAGATGGAGATAACAAGGATGGGGTGGGTACTTTTTACTACTATAAGCAGTGGCGCTGTCGGGTCAAACTAGCCACAACCATGCCACTGATCAAAGGAAAGGTTCAAGCTGGAATTATCGCATTAAAAGGGAGAGGAGCTGCTATAATGAAGATACATGTCAGAGCTATCGGTTATTATTAGAACTACACATTCCGCCCCCCCCCCCCCCCCCTCCCCATAGGAACAAGTTTTCTTAATTATTAAATTATTAAGACAATTACATATAGCAACTATTATAAGGGTTCGGAGGAATGTTCTTTAGTTTCCAAGTAAGCTCGATAGATACTGTGATCCTTCCACAACACAGAACATGAGAAAATAGTGTGGCAATATTAATATAGTAGTAGTAGTAATAATACAGCAATTCTTCTCATTAACAACTCGATAGAGAATGCTCCTTGTCTGTAAACCAGACTTACTTGTCAGGCATTCACGGAAGACATTAGAGATAGAACTGTTGTAATCAGGAGAGCTAGCTACTCACTCACCCCTGGGACGAAGGAGCATAGCTGGGAGCTGCATCGTAGCCCCTCCCCCCACCACCTCCAGAACTTTGGGGCCTCTTCTTTATGCTCCTACCCTCATCCTCCGACTAAATTGACACGCAACGAAACAGAAAAACCAAACAACAACACCAATAAAACAGAAACCAAAACATCCACAATGAAACATGAATCTCAACCGTGCTACTATTTATGGGCTACATTCTGGTACCTGGTCACTGCAGGAGACAGGAGAGTATTTGATAGTTTCTTTATTCAACTTGTACTCCTTACGAACTCTGCATAGAATAATGAGTAGTGAGAGAAACAACAGCTGGATGAAATATAGTCATGGAGTTGCAAAGAGAAGACTAGCTGACACACACACACATACACACACACTCAAGCACGAACACACATGTACACTCAAAATAACAGCAGCAACTAAAAAGATAAAATAACTGGCTCCCACTAAAATTAAACACACGTATTACATAGTTCCTAGTTAACACAGGGAAGCATAGCCCTGGGCCAATACACTCCCATCATTTGCTGAGGGCGTCCATGTAGATACAAGTCAACCAAGTGTTGTCACTGACTCTATTCGCTTTGTGTCTTTAAGTAAGATACGCAAACCCAGCTATAGTCACTGACTCACAAAGCTAGTACTGTTAAATTTACTTAGGCAGGCAGACAAAATTGCTGCACGCTCAGATCGGAAAGTGTTATACAACATAACCATCAAGCAATAAAAAAACTACTGTATTGGGGGAACAATTCTATGCTAGCTGGCATCATATTATACTGAGAGAAAACAGAATCAAAACTCTAAAATGAATGAAACGGAGAAAAAACCCCAACTAGACTGAAAATTCGTGTATGAAGTGATTCAGCACATCAGCAAGCGAACATTCACACATCAGTTTATAAGGATCTTTGGGTGTCCTAATACGCAGCTCATTCAAAATTCCATTTGCCAGCAACTGTTACACACAGATAGGGACTCCCACCCTCAAGTCTTACTTGTAGCAATAACAGTAGCAGAGGACCAGCAGTAATGAAAGGAGAACAGCTATGATTACTATACACACCACTGTGTACAGGGTGGACGTCATGGCAACATAGAGGACTGAATGGCCTCCATGGAGGAGGAGGTGAAAAGAGTTGCCCACATCAGTGGCAGAGGAAGCCGACGCTACCGTCTGGACGGACCCACGGGATAGAGAAGAGGAAGGCAAGACGTGATGTAAGTAGACAAGCAATAAACATAATTCATGATTAACGAATGCGTCAACTAACTAAAACCTCAGCTGCTCACCGAGCTCGACGACTCCAACCGTTCCTGAGCCGACATGAAGAAACAAACTGGGGATCCCGCTAACTAAACCCAATGTCAATGACCTGAACACTTCAGCCGGCTCCTTTCTTTCCGTTGGACGCATAAAACTGTGAAACCTTAGATGTAGTACTTCCCTTATATAATATACAGGAATTACACGATTCCTTACCTAACGTAAAAATGAAAGTGTGTTCCTAAAACTGTGAACCGAAATTGGAAAAAAGAAACATTGTACTCAGCAATAGGAAATCTAGTCAAGGCTAGGAGCTCCAAATTGTTTTGATATTTACATTTAGTCTGGTTGATTTATACCATGGGGAAGGGGGTTTATGAACAAACCTTACGTTAATCTCGCACTAAACTTGCATTTTGCTGGTGCTCGTGATCTGTTTTGTGGGTACAGCAAATCTCTAGGAATATCTGGCACAAGTTACTGCAGAGGACCAGCGTATCAGAAAATGCATACAGTACACATGCTGCGTACATTCTACCAGAGTAACAGACTTTATACGCTAGTAGGTAAAGCGTCTACGAGCTACATGCGGTCGTCGCGCACCAGCAAATTATATCCGCATATTTAATGACACCTTACCGCAAAACAGCTATTAAATCATTGCTCCACAAATCGTACCCCTACTATTTTCAAATGTATATTTATTCACTGTTACTGCATCTGGATCAAAGAATACAACACAAGATATTGTAGATGATGAATATGAGGAGGATAAATGAGATTGTGATGATAGCATACTGATAAATCAACTGTTTTTGAGCATAAATCAAAACAAAATGACTGGACATGAGTATATCCTGTAATACATCAAGTGAACAAAGCCAATTCTATATGAAGTATATAACATACTATTGAAAGTTGAAGTTTGTGTTGGTCTGTTGAGAAACTAATGCATATTAAAAAAATATTAAAGCCACTAAAGTTTCAAATTGGAAATGCTGAAAATAATACTAAATGTACATTTATGCATATAATGGTCAATTTCTTTTCTTGGTTTTTCATGGTACCTTTTGGAAATACTTACAGCTGCATCACGTTGGTGACCTGTGTGTGACAGATGGGGCAACTACCCTGAGCACAAGCTACATAGTGAGCACAAGACTGGCAGAAGCTGCTGTGTCTGCAGGGAACCAAAGCAGCCAAATCTTCATTAGCATTGCAAAAATAGCATGTTCCATGAGCAGAGCTCAGGGTTGACAACAGACGAGGATGGGGAGACAGATTGGGTGAGACTGAAGAGAGGCCATCTGAACCATTTGACTCGAAGGAACCAGTAGGACTGATTGGCTGCGCTCCGTTCTTCATCATTGAAGTTTGGCTGAAGCTAATCTCTGATGAGAGAGAAGTTGGAAATGACTGGTAAGAATTGGTGTGATGAGAAAACCTCATCCCAGAGAACATTGGTGAAGTTTTGTAAGATAAGTTGTTAGAATGCTTCTGAGGATCTCCTGGAACTGAACTACCACCACTGATGCCCAGAGGCTCCCAACTGTCACCGGAAAAGACAGAAGATCCACCACCAGCACTGGTAGGTGGGACGGAAGCAGTAGGAAATTGAAAGACAGATGGGACCTTGGAAACGCTGTGAGGTAAGTAACTGTACTCTTGGCTGCTAGCAATAGTCTGTGGCATCTCTTCCACGCACTGGAACTGAATTGTAGGAGAAGAGATGGACGCGATGTCACATGTTAGAGACTCCACTCTAAGTCCCTTGTGGAAGTGAGCAGCTAAGTTATCTTCTGGCATAGCAGATATTACTTGTTCCTCCGAGAGATCAAATGACTCTTTAGTGCGAAGGGCAATGTATCTCTCAATCTCTTTCTTGGCCTTTTCCACATTGGCAGGTGGTCCCTTGACTTCAAAGTAAGGTTCCTTATGGCGGGAAGGAGTCACTATGTATGTCTGGGTGGCTTGCTGGATTCGTTTTACTGTTGCACCTTTGGGACCTACCACAAGGCCAACAACCTTGTAAGGCACACGGATGCGAATAGTGGTGACTTTGTCTTCAGTTCCTTTTCGTGGAGCTCTTAATTCAGAGAGATGTTCGACCAACTCTAATATTTCCCTCTTTGCTGAAGAGACGTGCTCAGGGCGGCCACTGATGGAAAACACTGGATCTTCTCCTCTAACTGGTGTCTTGATGTACGTGTTGGTCTTTGCACGAAGAGCTTTAATCTTGCACCCTATTTGCATACAAAGCAATGTCATATCAAACATTAAGATTTCTACTTGTTGCACATATAGCAATTAAGTTCTACACTTCAAAAAGTAAAGGACTACAACTTTATTTGTACCTTGTCTGCCTACAATCTCGGCGACGTGCTCCGAAGAAGGTACCGCGACGCATTCTGTAACGTTCTGAGACTTCGACTCCTGGAACTCGAAAGCACTTATGGCGTCCATTGCGTGGTGGGGAGCTGTGGTACCGCTTATGTTGAGCATGGACAGCTCCAAGGCAGTCTGCAGAGCCTGCGTGCAGTAATCCTCGCTAACTGCGGTAGACCTTCTGGCGATTTCAGTCATGTTGGCGGCACTCCCTTCGGACCTCAACGGCAGTAAAGATAGCTATGTACCCTAAAAGAAATTCACCAGAGCAGTGGGGATGCACACATAACACTACACAGCATCCAACAGACGAGATACAGCTGCAGGTAAGACTCTACACAGTGTTGAACTGCCCGCGTTTTATTGGGAGACATTCGGGCCACAATATTTTGTGGTCAAATGTTAGCAGGAAATAAGCAAATTTAACCACAGAATAAAATAAATGAGACTAATAATGCAAGTAGCAACAATAATAAGTGTCTATAGATGATGAAAAAATGAAATAGTCTGTAACATGGAAGGTGCAGCAGTAGCAGGAATAGTAGTTTCTTGAAATCCAGATATCTATTAAATAAATATAAAATTTAAATTATCCCATACTAGAATTAAAAAAATTCACATGCACATTCCTTTTAATGTGTGTGTGTGTGTGTGTGTGTGTGTGTGTGTGTGTTACCAAAGCAACCACCCACTCATTCCTTTACCTTGCTCTTCAGCTTAGATTCAACTTGTTTGCTGATAGGTAAAGATGGTATTCTGCCCATTCCTGGGGCTAGAGGCAATGGAATAGGCTTGTCCTGTTTCTCCTTCTTCCCACCACTGCTACTACTGGCAGAGAATTGAGGTCTATACATAGACATTGGAGAAGATCCCTTCACAGTCAGTAGTGCACCATATATCACCTGAAACAACACACCCATACACATATTTTATTTATCACTTAAAAATATTACTGGGGTAAAAATAAAATTAATTTGATTAAAAAAAAAAAAAGAGTGGGCATGTAAAATACCAGCTGCAAAGTAACCAGCTGTATTTAGTTGTACTTGTAACACCAAAGCCACAGTTGATGGTACCTGTATTTACTGCAACACAAAAGACTCAACTCAAAAGACTCAACTCAATCTACCTGTACTGTGTGAACTGTATATTAATTATTCATTACAGTTAAAAGTATCTATAATGATAATAATTATGGTTCAAATTTATTGTGTGGCTTACTGGTAAGCGAGAAAGTTGGCTCTCTAGGTTGGCCAGAATAAATGGCATGAAGACATCCAAGTCAAAAGGATCCACAAATGCCTGTAGCGCTTCATTGATGCTTCGAATTCGCTGAGAAACTTCCTCCTGAGCAAGAACAGAGCAACATGAAATACGCACCAATTGACCTGGGATACACTCTATTAGGTTTCCAACACAAACTGTGTACACAGATGGTCAATTAATGGCTTCATAAGCAGTCTTATCATAGCCCTCCCAATAAGGACGGCCATACATAGCGTATTAATTCTATGAAGTATACAAACACATGCAATGTAAGCATAAATGAATGCAAAGAAATGGATTATTGATAAAATTTTCTCACAACACTCACATAATATTTCACTTCCACTTGTGATATACAGTCATTATGGGCACGAAAATAAGATTAACTGAACACTACCTGTCTTTACAATGAACTCGGCATTGCATAACCACACACACACACACACACACACACACACACACACACAGAGGTAGTACCACTACGAAACTATGAAAAAGCACAGTTTCCTACTCCGTTTGCCGATTGATTGAAATGTTTTAAGTATTACACGTACTAGTAAATTAGTAACCAAACTTGCCTCTTTTCCTTCTGGAGAGCACAATATGTTTGTCAAAAACCTTATGTTGAAGAAAAGTTGTAAGGCACAAGGTTGAGAGAGGGCAAGGTTTTCTTGCTTCAAGCTGTCTAGGAGTTGCTGGTATGCATCGACCACTCCTTCCAGTATATGGCTACTCAGGTGCTGCAGGATGCTCCGGTCAAGGGCGTGGCCACCGATACGGCCAATTTCCTGCCCGAGAGTGAAGAGGAGCGAGGTGATGTATATGGAAGGATGACACGGGACATGGATAACTGAAGACACTTGTTGACCACTCTCTGACTCCTCCTTGATGGTTATCTCACTCCAAGTCTAAACAACAACAAAAAACAAAACAATTTTTTTTTTTAATAATGACAACGGCAGTATAATTCAGATAACCATATTTTAATATCAAGCAATATACCATTAAATGTTTAATACAGACACAATTATAATTGGATGTTCAGAATTATTGTATTATTTGCAGGAGCAATATTCTTAGCTCCAAAAGCCCCTAATGAATGGCACTAGATGTTTACAAGCAAGGCCAGAGAGAAACATATGCAGTTCAGAAACTGAAACTTTCAATGCTGAAAGTAGTCACTGAAATTAGCATTTCTAGTAAACTTCAAATTTGATACCTTAAAAACAACAACAAAAAACAAGACAATGAGAACAGACATTAAAAACACCACAAAAATTAGTATCCTATGCTAGAAGATGATTCACTACTGAAGAAATTATCAGACTAGTAAGTAATATAATTAAAACAGTCTATACACACACACACACACACACACAATAAATAGGAAAGTATTGGAGACGAAATATTGGCAGTCCATATCATATGAATGGATGAATGGAGATAGTTATGCTCACTTCTTGGGGCACTTGAAAACCATCAAAGTCAACCTGGTTACCTGGTTTAAGTGGCAAGCCGTATAACTGAGCCCAGAGCGCCGCAAGACTTGGTCAAATAGACTAAAACAAATAAATGGATATAAGCCAGTCTTAAGAGTGTAAACATAACTTTAAAAAAGTATAATGAAAGCTGTTTGAGGGAAGTGTTATCACTCTCACTCTCAGCATGAATCATCTTACATGTTGCCCAGATGCAGACACAAAATAATGAGGTTATTTCCTGAATCAGCACCCCAAAAAAACACAACCAGACAGACAGCTAACCAGCAAGTTAGCCAGCACCAGCCAGCAGCTGGTGTCACTCTCCATTCCAAGGCTGTAGTAAACACAGCCTGCACAGCAAGAAAGCCCTACTCATTGCCAGAGAAATAAGACTCAAGTTGCTTATAAGCTCCTGCCCCCCCTCTTGTTCTCCCTAATGTTCCTTTTTAAAGTCCTATTTTGAAAAGCTTGCTGTGGTTCTTTTGACTATTTTTAGTCATTCATTAATTGAATAATTAATGCAGATGTTTAGTGAAAGAAGAATGTTGGAGTAACAACAACAACAAAAAACAAAACAAAAACATGCACCCAAAATGCTTACAAAAACAAACAAGCAAATAATAACTACGTAAGAATCGGCCATGAAAAGGGACTACAATAGACTACCAGGAGCTACCGTCTATTCCTTCAGACAGACGTGATACCGTGTCAGAATTCGATATGCTCAGGCCTCATTTACTCATGTTGACACAGCCGGGCACAGCTTCTCGCCTTAATTATAAGGCTGCCATCTTCTGCCTCGTTGGCATACATCTATTTTTAGTTTTTACAAACACGAGCCGCCTAGACTAATTGCTGACTAGGTATATCTCATAGTAAATACACCATCTGTAATGGCTCCAAATATATTTAATTAACCAGATGTTTCAAGTGTTACACAATAGGATGCAGGGAGTGCATTCTTTGTCAAAGAGAAGGTTGTACTTAACATTGAAAGAATTCAGAGGGCTTAGGCTCAAGGCTATACTAGTAGATTGTATCAGCTTCATCAATACTGCATAGTGAACAGAGAAGGAGAGAGAACAGTTATCTATGAATATGTGGAAACACTTGTGTATTATATTTATTTTTTTGTTTGTAAGCAAATTTTACCAACACACTGTGCATTAAAACAAACTTTCTGTCACAAGTGCAGCAGCACAACTAAAGGAGATGATTTCACAAGAAAGAGACTGAGGATGATAATCAGTCAACAAAAGTGTACTGGTCTGTAATTCTCCAACTAAATATTTTAATGAATCTAGCAAAAAACAAACAAAAACAAAAAAAAACATCAAAAAAAAACAAGAGCCAGAACATGAAAACAAAAAGTCACCTCAGGACTATCAGTAGAACAAAAATATTAAAACAACAACAACAACAACAACAACAAGACAAACAAACAATGTGGGAACTATGTGCTTGTGCTGCCAACTCAAATAAAAGCAACAATGTCCAATTTCACTTCTCTTCCCTCACTGGGTCAGATAAACTGTGGTGGGTCCACAGAAGATGGACTCCCAAGGTAACATGATACAAGCTACCTTCACAGGCAGGCAGCTTGATAGATTATAAACCACCGCCAGATCAAGTTCTCCTCAGGAAGGAGGTCATCACTCACACACACATTCTAGAGATTGGAGTTGTCAGCTATTCTGACAAACTTGCTAATGACACCACCAATTAGCTCTCTTGCCACCCATGGAAGTTTGAATATTCTGCCTAATCAGCTGATAATGGATGGGCTTGGTGAGCTGAATGCTAGTCACTCCACTTCATCAACACACACAGATAATCAACTAGACCCTCCCCAAACATCTTGTTCCCTCCCCTCCCCCATTGAAAGGTGTAAATTGTTATTACTATTATACTACTTCTGGTATTACTATGTCATCATTTTTAATTATAACAATCACTGTTATAGTCATCATCATTATTAAATTGTTATTATTATTGTTATTGTTATTGTTACTATTGTTATTACTACTATTATTGTCATTATTATTATAGTTATTATCATTATTGTTATTAATATTGTACCTCAAAAGACTATTTTCTAACTAGTTCTATACATTTGAGAACATAATGCCAATCTACCCCTCCTCTGGCCACACCCCCTTATGATAAACTTTGCAGATTCACCAAGATATCAATCAAATCATGCCCAGCTGGTGAAATGGAAATTCCCAGCAACCAATACTGAAACTCTTAAACCTTACAAGTAACAAACTGAAACCATGGAATTAGAATTAGTCAAATAATGGTTCCTCTAGACCAGAACTGGATACCACAGCCCCATAATGGCTGGCTCCTCTCAACTCACTCAATCCCTGATTAGACAAGGGAAATGACCCTGGATATTGACTACCCCAAAAGCCTCCTGTTCTACCTGTTGCAATTTTCCCTGTTAGATCATTCCTCCCCTGCTAATCTTCTGAACATTTTTTTCTTACCAGTGAAGAGGCAAGGGATGTCAGCTCCACATCTGCCATAAGGTTGGCCTTGAGCCTATCCACCAACAGAAAGGACGCCCAATCTGACCAAAGCCTACACAGTATAGAATAGTTTGACTATGTAATTTGTAGCAGTTTCTATTACTAACTACATTATGAACTGAATACACCATTCAATGGAGAAAAATAGTTATCACGGGTTTTCTTATTACTTTGGGGAAGGGGGAAGAAGGGCTAACCAGAATACACACACACAAGAAAGAGGGTTTACACATGACATTACTAAACAATTATCACCCTCACTTTACAAGTGACACAGAGATAAACCTTGCCTCAAGGCAGTAACTATCAGGGATGGGAGCACATATCACCATAGTTATCTATATGTAGGCCACTCCTAACTGTAACCCCCCCCCTCCCAAAGCAACAATTTAAATTTTATATTATAAGCATCCATGTTAGCTCAGCAGTGAAGGACTAGAAAGATTGTTTGCATAACTGCTTAAAGTGGTGTAGAGGAATCATCTCTTCCTGTGCCCAGTACTCTACAGGGAGACATGCAGAAGCAGGAAAGGCAGACAAGTGCCTCATGAGTGGATTCATTTTAACTCAATCTAATTAGTAAAGGTGTCACATTCCTAGCTCACTAGCTGGACATTCCTCAATGGCAGGCAGTTAAGGCCGCACACTAAAATAAATAGCATGCCGCTAATCTACATAAGAATAACTCCACACATTCTTGCACGGAGGAATGAAATACACATTTCAGCGCACAAGATAAATCAATTAATCATCATAAAAACAAAAATTAAACAGCAATTATAAAGTAAATTTGCATGAGGATAACTTCACGTCACACCTACCCCACTGAAGTCTCCCACCACACCCACCCCAACATTACACCTCACTGAAGTCCCCCTCACCACCCCCACCCCCAACACTGACTCCATCCGCACCACCGCAGTCCCCTCACCACACCCCTTCCAGTAGTACTGACCCCACCCACTCAACTCACTGGAATATGAAGTTGGTCTTGTCTTGCAGCAACTTGGTTGCAACACTGACACAGTCTTCTACCTGCACAACAGAAGGTATAACATACTACAAGGATCTAGGCAGATTAAAAGAAAAAGAGGATAACAGAATTAAAAAATAAGTCACCTTTCTAACATTTATGAACTTTATTGCTACTAACTATACTGTATTAGCACACCGTACAATCACATGGACATTAAACAAGTCCAATCTTTACCGGCTATATTACAACGATGGTGTCACAACATTGTCTGACAAGTCTGGTGACTAGTTGATAGTAACACCCACCAGTGTAGTTGACTAAGGTGTTAATGACCACACCCACCAGCATTGGCTAGATACTAGTGACCACACCCAATCGGCATTGTAGGTACGGTATTTATCAGTGTGACACTTTGCACCAGGCACTCATACCTCTCCATTTCCACGAGGAAGTCTGTAACGCGAAGTCGGACCAGAGCCCTTGTTCAGTGTCCACCTAACACACACACATACACACATGCTAACACACAAACACAAACCATAGCAACAAAAATGTTTTAGTGTACTACCCACTGTGACCATCCACCCATCCTTTCCCCGTGCAACATGTTCAATATCATCCATCCATCCTTTCCCATACAACAGGGTCAGAAGCTCTATTGAAAGTCAACTTACAACTCTCAAAGAGAAGAAGAACACTTCACTATCTTCGTCCACTATCAACTCAACCCACTTCCTCTCAAGGGGGATGAGCCTTTCAAAGGAAGACCAGGAGGAGTCAGCAAAAAGGAACACCAGAGTTCCAACCAGCTGGGCACCTCCAGAGGAGGCAGGGCTCTAGGTCAGTCTCACTAGACTGCCAACCACAACACTACTTAGGCCTGGCCTACTTACTCTCTCTAGCTATTCTGTAGCCAACCAGGGAGTCCAGCCCCTCAGGCCACCAAATCTACCCATTAAAGCCCCTAGGGCTACTATTATCCCCTCCACACTCCCTCCCAGCTCTTGTTAGATCTAAATCTCTAGGCCAGCTAGAGACACTGCAATTGCAGCATCTTGAGGAACCAGATAAGGTAACTAAGGTTTTTTTTTACCTAACCCCCCCCCCCCCCCCCCCTTCTCTCCCCACTTACTTGGATGATCCAGGTCTGGATTTGGTGTCTCCCAGAAGATGAAGCAGTGGAGGAGTACAGGCCAGCAGACAGCCACACAACCTTCCTACTACCAGCAACCTTGTGTGTGTGTGTGTGTGTGTGTGCATGCAAGCGCATGTGTGTGTGTGCATGGTGTGTGCATGTGTGTGTGTGCATGTGTGTGTGTGTGCATGTGTGTGCATGTGTGTGTGTGTGTGCATGTGTGTGTGAAGAAATAGTAAGAATTAAAACTGAATGAAGTTATACAACTATTGATTTTCACCTAGTATTTTACAAAACGAAAACTTTAGTATATAATATATGGTTTTCTTTCAGCTGAACTTGGAGTGTGTCATAGCAAGAAAGAATATAATAAAACAAATAATTTAATTAAACTAAAACTACTTCATGTTTCTGTGTTATTGGGTCATCATCCTCATCCATGCAGCAATCATGTGGTCTAGGGGCACTCCCCTTACAACCTGAAATAGAATACTACTCATCTCTGACCTTACTAGTCCTCTCCCACACACCCACCCACTCTAGAGGGAGAAGGAAGGAAGCCCTAGGCATAGACTAGTAAGGTGGCATGATGCCATTATAGCCTCACCTTCTGAAGGCTGGGTGGCAGGGGGGGGGGGAGGGGGGCATATTGTAGACATTGTATGATTGCATCATGTTAATACTACCGATAAAACTGTTAGAGAGTACATATGGCAGGTGACAATGAAATATTATATGAGACACTATAACAGGCTTGACCAGTTTTTACACAATTATTAAGGGGGAGGGGGGGGGGTGGGTTGTACCAAGTATTATCTACACATAGGCGCCATCCAATCATAGTAATTAACACACTAGTATTATACTTAGCACTTAATTATAAGTAAATATGACAACTTCTACACTATATTTTATTTTATAACACATTATGCATACACATATACACGCATACATACAAACACATTACACAGACTGATCTGGACCCACTCGTTACCTGTCTACCAGTTTAGGCATCTCCAGTCCCCCACTTTCCTCTCCGGCTGTTTTCATGGCATGCTGTAGCTTCTTCACCTTCACATCTATGCTCTGCAAAAACCTGAAGAAAAAAAAACTGCATTCATCACGAAGACATTTTAAACAAAAAAAAAACTGCACATTGTATTGTTATATAGCTACTATTATACACAAATCAGAAAGAAAAAAAAAAAAATATATATATATATATTTGTGGTAGACCACTAAAACCATCTTTTCCAGTTGTATTCACTTTACCATCTCAGTTGCTGGCACGTCACTCCTTTCATCTTGTGGCGGCTAATAAAATTCTAATGTTGACTAATTGTGTAAGTAGAGTTTGGTTAGATCTTTCTCAAACATTAGTAATCTTAGCGAGATACTTTGTAGTGTGACCAGTGATTCGTGATGGCATATCCATTATACCCTTTACCACATGATCCGTATAGATTATTATCTAACAGCCCCATCACACTGAAGCCTCGATTAATTCATTGTAAATATGGAAAATTTTTATAAATAAGTTGATTAATAAATAAGTGAACGTTCGTTCTGAAGGCAGGATTATTTCAACTGCCTCCTTCAACACCCTATTCCACTCTCCCTACCATCTCCTCCTCCTCTTCCCTCTTGCAATAGCCACTGAAAGATGACACACTGATTTACAACGACATTCCCTCGAGCTAAATTCTACCAGTCTACTCGCAAAATAGCAGGCAGAAATTCTTTACTTGGTATAAACTCCTTGATAAGTTAAATAACCTTTACCAGTACAACAGAATTGTCATCTGGCTTGGTCAGTAACCATCTCCCATTCCCTCTTGGATAATTAACTGTATGATGTGGTAGAGATTTGCCAACTCAGTGGACACCTACATTCATTGTGACAGTTCTAGTGCGATCACAGCTCACTTCACACGCACACACACACACACACACTCTCTCTCTCTCACACACACACACACACACATAATCATTTCATTATTATGCCCACTGGCTTTTTGCTGACCTCGTGACCCACTGGACGATGGCCTTCTGTGTGTACGTCTGAAGCCCCTCACTGTCTGCACACACGTCGAAGGGGAACAGCTTCAGCTTGGCTCCCTGTCACACACACACACACACACACATACAAAGCAGTGAGAGAGGAGCGGATGCATGCTTGCAAATGCATGCAGGCATGTATGAATGACTGACATAGACTGGCAATGGAGTAATCAACAGGATCCCTGGGAGTCCCTGGTAAGAAAACATAACAACCACAGCTGGTCAGCTTGGCATTAGGTTTCAGTTAACGAGCCGACTGATAATTCGAACTGCTTCCAGTCCTCTGAAGTCCTCTCTGATTAGAAGTAGCCACTTAAGGCAGCCAATAGCTGAAATGGATGATACTAAATCGTATTCTTGTGTAATGCAACACACAGCGGTCTGTCCCAAGTTTGTCTTCTATAATTACATTACTTAGCTTTAGTTCGAGCAAGCCTTGCAAGAATGATCACACATACACAGTACACACACACACATACACATACCATAGAGGTGTGCATGTCTGTGTTCACGGGTGCACCCTTCTAACTCTGTCGGAAGTAAAATATTTACAGTAAAAAAAAATAAAATAAAAAAATAACAACTAAAGTTCAATTCATAAAAAAATTAAATCAAAATACAATTTCCCCTACCTTTCCATTTAATGTTTGGTTAAGTATGATTCCTAGCCTGGGATGGTCCTGACTGAAGCAAGTGGGATATACAGCTAGAAGTGAACTAGTGGAACCTTGTCTGGTCCAAGGGGAGAACTGGCTAGAAATGAACCAGTGGAACCTTGTCTGGTCCAGTGGAGAACTGGAGATAGCTAGAAGTGAACCAGTGGAACCTTGTCTGATCCAAGGGGAGAACTGGAGATAGCTAGAAGTAAACCAGTGGAACCTTGTCTGGTCCAAGGGGAGAACTGGAGATAGCTAGAAGTGAACCAGTGGAACCTTGTCTGGTCCAAGGGAAGGACTGGAAATAGCTAAAAATGAACCAGTGGAACCTTGTCTGGTCCAGTGGAGAACTGGAGATAGCTAGAAACGAAACAGTGGGACTGTATCTGATTCATCCATGGATAACTGGCCAGAAACATGACTCAGAGCTGGTAATGGGCAGTTCTGTTTGGCCTTCCAACATTGTCTATCCAGTGCCATTCCCACCTTAACCAATACTATCACACATAAGCTAACAAGAAATCCTTCCCCCATTACATTAGGCATTGACAGTGCACTGAAGGCTTTTTAAACATACAACTATCCTGTTCTGGCTACAAACCATCACATTTCTCATAAAATACTGAATGCTCACCTAACTTAAAAAAACCTATATGTATAACAGAATGGAACGGGCATTACACTATTACATACCTGTAATGTTTACAAGCAGTCTAGTTAGGATGTGAAAAGCTTTAGTTGTTATTCCAGCAAATTCCTTCAGATATTTACATAGTTGAGCACCCATGGAGACCAGATGCAATTTTTAGGTAACCACAGCAACCACACCAGAACTGAAGTTAGCGCTTGATCGTCCTGCATTATCACTAGTGACACCCTCTCATATTATCAGCTACGGTGGATTTATAAACAAGTTGTATCTTTTTGCCTCCCCCCCCCCCCCCCCCCCCCCCCCCCCCCCCCCCCCCCCCCCCCACCAGCATTGGGACTGTGTTGAGTTCATGTTCTCTTTAAATTTTAAAGATCTCTTGTTAGCTTGTCCTAAATTTAGCGAAGCCTGAAAATTTCCATAATCAAAAAGATCAGGTAATATTTCACACCCCCATCCCTAAATAGTAATCACAAACAACAAGAAAACAAACAGACAAACAAATAAGCACATGTGTACGCATATGTGTGTATGAGGGTGCATAAGTGTGTGTATGTGTGCATGTATGTGTGTGTGGTATGTGTGTGTATGTGCCTGCAATGTGTGTCAATTCACAAAATGTTACTTTGCCATCCTCAACTTTCATAATATTCTATCTAGAAATTTAAAAATATTAGAACATTTACACACAAACACACACACACACACACACATTTACAAACCCCCTAAAAGCACACACCACCCACCAAACCTCATTACTGACCTGTTGCCAATTGGAGGCAGAGTAGGTTGCTGAGGTTGCACGTGGTAATGAGCTTCCGCCAGGAGGCGTGGCAGTGGAGGGTTGCATGTAATGACCAAGATCATCTATCAAACTCTCCAACTCTGAACTCAAACTCTGACAAAACCTTTGCCATAAAAAAATTTAATAATTCTAATTAAGGGTATAATAATATATCAACATAAATTAAGATCAGTCAAAGAAGGAAATATACAAATTAAAATAAGATAATGACCTTGTATTAATCACACACATATCATCATTTTAATAACAGCAAATTTTCTCGTCCTAACAGCCAATATCATGTTAATTAAAACTTAACCCGATGTTTCGATTTCCTACCGAAGGCTATTATAATAATTCAGCCGAGAATGACTGAATCATCATCACTGTTATCATCCTCATGAGACAGCAAAATTGCATCATCTGCCCGGCCGTACTAACCGCTTGTCAGCCAATATCCAGACATGCCAGCATTTCCCAGGACAGACTGGACACAAAGTGTCCAACATCACCTGACAATTCTATCCATAATTAAGAATGGGAAGATCCCGCTATTTGCCAACCACCCAACACCTATGCCATGACAGATGCTAATCATAAGCGCCTGGGATTCCTGAACAGGTCATCTGTGAACTACAGTCACATTCCTCCAGTTGCTGTTGTCCAAGAAAATTAATGTCACTTTGAAAGAGACCACCAGGAATGTGAAGCTCTCAACAGCTTCAAATAATCGGCCATTGTCAGCAGATGATGTATCGGTGGAATGCAAGACACGCCTGACAGTCTTCTGGGTTATCGGGGGCAGTTCCTAACTCACTTGTGCTACTAGTTGTTTCACTCTCGAGTTTTTAACTAAGAAAATCCCATGAAGCTTGAGTTTGTCCTGTTTACCACAATCCCCCTCCCTCCCCTCCATCCTCCACACACACACACACACACACACACACACACACACACCATAAAACCTACTACTCATGCTAAGTCATCGTCCAGTAGGATTCCCAGTACAAGATAATAACTGAGAAAATGTGCACTCAGTTCCACAGACCAGACAAAACAAAATCCTCTCATTTGATCTGTCATGGTCAAAGAGTGTTTCCACAATATGTGGGGAAGCTACGGCTTCTAATGGACTCAATTACACAATACGCCTGAAATGTAAACGGATAAAAACTTTCCTCTACTTAAAACACTCAAGACCCAAACCATGAAGTCCTTGGCAAATGTCAACATTCTCACGCTATTGTAGGCTGCGCTGAAGACAGATTTCCCAAATTACTGTTTGGCTAGAATGGTATGTCTGTCACATAATGCATTTAACGAGATTAATGAGATTAATTCCTTGTATCTATATTTGCCTATGAAATCTCTTGCTACAGAGCACAACCAATAAGCGTTCCAGCTGGAATTTCTTCGGATACAAATAGATAAACATGTGGTTTTAAGAATATGTATACTTTACGATGACCCCGGAGTAATTTCAGTAATGCAGAGTTAAAAACAACAACAACAACAACAACAACAACAACTACAAGCTACATTGGATGTGTACCATGGCACTTACATTTCGACTAAGAAAAACACGAGGACTTTTCATTGAATATGCAAGTAGCAGCAGATGGTAATGATCATCACCATCACTAGCCAACCTGTGGTTATTCAATTAAATCACATATATAGTCCATAGATGAAGTAACATTCCAACCCTCACTAAAGTACACTTGACCAGGACTTTGTAACCATTTTATCAGCCATATTTCTTGTTGCTAGTTCACTCAATAAAGTTGTTTCATGTACGTATTTATAGAGTAAGCAACAACACTTAATGATCAGGTCATCTTTACAGTTTGGAACCTTACCGAATTCCATGTCACTCCAGTGTCCTTTTCCCATCCTTTACAACATCTTTATGTACTGTTAGCAAACCACAATGTGTGTGCTGTCACATGTATGTCTCATGTGCACTGTTGCATGTGCGCTGTCAATCTTTATGTACTGTTAGCATACCTCAACGTGTGTGCTGTCACATGTATGTCTCATGTGCACTGTTGCATGTGCGCTGTCACATGTGCACTGTCACATGTGTGCTGTCACATTTGCACTGTCACATGTGTGCTGTCACATTTGCACTGTCACATGTGTGCTGTCACATTTGCACTGTCACATGTGTGCTGTCACATTTGCACTGTTACATGTGCACTGCCACATGCATGAATTCCATTTAGGGACCAGTTGTGTAAATGTGTGTGTTCCTCCAACTTGGGCTGATGCCATAAGATGGTTACAAAGGAAATGCATAGATACAATAATGTCTCTAGAGAATCTGCAACTCCTCAGGTACTCCTAAACATCAAAATTAATTAAGGCAGAACGGAATTGCTCAAATTACCAATCCATTAACTCTACATGCATGGATGTACTCATTCCACAATAATGGGGGGGGGGGAAATCTTGATGACCATCTGGTAAACAGAATTCGAGTGTATGAAATGGTACAGTATGAATACGTATATATGGACACAAAATCGAGAAGAGAGATTAATTAATTAATTAAAAACAAAACAAATAAATATGTGACAGACTTGAAGCATCAGAGAGGGAAACACAAACCAACCAACAGGTAAAGGTCACTCTCTTTGCATTATACAGGTAACAGGTAAAGGTCACTCTCTTTGCATTATACAGGTAACAGGTAAAGGTCACTCTCTTTGCAATATACAGGTAACAGGTAAAGGTCACTCTCTTTGCAATATACAGGTAACAGGTAAAGGTCACTCTCTTTGCAATATACAGGTAACAGGTAAAGGTCACTCTCTTTGCAATATACAGGTAACAGGTAAAGGTCACTCTCTTTGCAATATAAAGGTATGAGAAACCAAGAATGTCGCTAAACCTTCTCAGAAATAATTTCATTGCTGTGATTGGAGACCAAGATATTTATTAGATTGAAAGTTTCTCACTTAAAGGGATCTGGGGAAAGTAAAGGAAAAATGTGAAAAATCTTCTTTTTTTTTTATTTTTAATGAAGGGTCAGAACTTGTAATTGTGAAGATATTTATTGCATTTTGTGGGAGGTACCTTGAGAAGACATAAAAGTTCTTTATCGAGTTTGACACTAACTTTACATGGAACTTACTGATAGACACTGGGAGTGCAAGCCTTGCTCTTCAGTACAAGGTCCAATATGGCCTGTTCTCTCTTCCCGTTCTTGTGCCAGCCTTCCAACTGAGCAGGCTCACTCCACAGGTTGCCGTGGACGTTCACATCACTGTCATACTTGGCTGGGTCGGAGGCCATTGAGGACAGAAGGTCTGTCAGTCGAGAGGAGGCGTGGTTTCCAGCTGCCCCTAGTTTCTTGTCGAGCAGGAACTAGAAAACGCAAGAACAGAGCATGTTATGTTACACTTGATTAAACTCCGCCTTAAGAGCTAATGGGCAATTTGGACCATAGCAGGAAATATTAATTCCTTATATAATGATCTTACAAATGTGATATCATCAATATCAGTGCAATTAGCTCCGAGCAGTCTGGCATTGTTCATGCAGTGGAAGGTTCTCCATACACACAATACATAGAGTAAACCATTAAGCACAATGTATACTTTCAAATTATGATTCTTATAAAAAAAAATGCTGTTACAGCAAAGGATAGTTTTATGATTTATTAATAATAATAATAATAATAATAATAATAATTATTATTATTATTATTATTATTATTAATTAATTTATCATCATTATTAATAATTATTATTATTATTGCGAGCGAAGCAAGCGAGACACTCTCAGGGGTAACACAATCGGGGATGTTTGTTTGTTTATATATATATATGTTTGGACGTATGTATGTCAATTTGTACTCTGACCCTCTCGTATTTTTGTGTTAGCTGGATGCTTGACCCTGTCCCAAACTTCACTAAACAGAATCCTCTGGTTGATCAATACCCATATCATTCTAGAAATTGAATTGTTTACAGCATTGATTCTTTTGCGGGGGGGTGCAGTTAAAACTAAAACACTTATGGGAGTTTCATACCTATTTGGGTCAGTGATGGTGGTAAGTTAATAGCTATCTGTCATAGTTATAAGCCCTACGCAACACTAACCACGAAGGTAAGTCTTGTGTATATGTTCAGTTGTGTGAAAGTATTGTGTATTACAACTACTACTCAGCTAATGAATATCACAAAGAAAATGTTTAAATAATATGACTTGGTTTGTTTGTTTTTTGTTGCTTTTTTCCCCCTTCAATTCAAACAGTTGCGGTGAGTGGTTACTATGGCATTGAAACTTCTTTACTGTATATACATAATTAAAAACTCGACTTTTAGTAGCTTGAGTGTTCGAAGTTAAAATCAATCGTTTAACAATAGAGTAGTTTTAGGCTCGCTCGCCATTTGTACTCAAGCACATCACTAGTTAATATTATTATTAAGTATTAATTATTTTATAATTATTATTTTTATTATTATTATTTGGCGAGCGAGCGAGACATTTACAGGGTAACAAAATTGAGAATTTGGGATGTTTGTTTGTTTATATATATATGTTTGGACGGACATTACGTCATCAAGTTTTTGTGTTTGCTTGGAGGCCAGCCCTGTCCCCATACTCCACTAAATGGAATCCTTTGGTGTATCGATCTTTACGTGTATCGATCTTTACGTGTATCATCAATTGTTTACCTATTTGAATTAGGTTGTGTCTGACATATCTGATTTTGTGCAGATGCAGTAATGTCTTACAAATATAGGAGTTCATTTTTATTTGAATTAGCGACGGTGGCAAGTTATTTTGGCTAATGCGCTGTTTGTCATAGGTATAGCCCTATGCTACAGTATTCTTCTTACTTGAAAATAGTCAAAGCACGAAGTAAGTCCTGTGTTGATATATCCAGTAAACAAATGTGAGTGTAGAGTACTACAGATACTGCTTAGCTAAAGAATAGCACTACTACCAAATAAACATATTAGCTGCCTTTACACAGCTATTGCTGTAGTAAGCAAGCTACCATTTAGGGTAAGACTATAAACTATGCAGTAATTCCTTAGAGAAATGTATGTTTTATTTATTTTTTTTCAAGTCAAGTAGTTGCAGCGAGTGGTTACTATGGCATTGAAACCCCTTACCATACGTTATTTAAAAACGTGGCCGATATTAAGTAGCTAGAGTGCCTTTTTGTCAGGAGCACAGGTCATCTATATGAAGCTATCACTACTATAGTCAATGGCTACATAGCTAACTTGTAATTAATTACTTTTAGAACTAAATAGACTGAATGATGCCTTCTAAAACTAGGTGAGCAGGATGCAAGACAATCTAAATGAATGTAGCCTTATTGTTACTTATTGTAATCAACTTTTATTAGATTCTACCTTGTGTGAATTACTTGTAGACAATGGCTCACTCACCATTTGTGCTGAAGCACATCACTAGTTATTAATTAATTAATTAATAATGATAATAATAATAATAATAATTATTATTATTAATATTATTTATTATTATTATTATTATTTATTATTATTATTATTTTATTTATTATTATTATTATTTATTATTTATTATGCTCCATTGCCCCTCCCTTCCCAGTAAATGGATAATTCCAACAAACTACCACAAGAACCTCTCACATGAACTCGCTTCAGAAGCGAAGGTCCAAAAAATGTTTCCCAAACGTTGATGTCCTTGTTTATGATGACCATGCACACGTTGGTCCAGTGCTTCTCCCACTGAGCATGCTCAGCACTACCATCATCCTTGCTGCCATCCGACCCTGGGGCACATGGAGGAGCACTCAGCAAGGAATGCACGGCCATTTTTATGGAAGCTAAAGCCTTGATGGACGGGACATGCTGTAGTAGCTGACCCACTCCTTCCACCACATCTGCACAACACCTGCAATTATCCACAATCATACGAATACAAAAAGTATTGTACATGACAATAAACAGAAACCATAGCAACTACTGTACACAAGATGCACAATAAAGAAGCAAGCATTTTTAGCATTCCAAACGTATGAAGTCATTTCATTTCCCACTATTGGCTCAGAATTCAGCTATGCAAACTTTTCCCTTTCATCTTGATGCATAAACAAGAAGACCTTAAAAAAAGACACCGGAGAGGTCCGAAACATGTTCTAATTTGCAGTGGAGCAGTGGCAGTAGCCATCCCTTCACATATTGATAATACGGTGTTCTGTGAATATATGTAAAGAGTTAAACATGTTTAGACCCCACATGACTAACTCTTAGAAGTTTTCTGGCTCTTGCAGGAGATCCTTTTTTTTTTCTATAAGAAGGAATTATGTATGCACAATATGGCAACATAGAACACCAAGACTCAACCAACTCCAGAAGTCTGCTACTGCTTAACTGGTACACAACATATCAGTCAGGAGACGACAATAACGATGATTATGATCAACAAACAAACAAACAAACAAACAAACAACAACAACAACAACAACAACAACAACAACAACAACTACTACTACTACTACTACTACTACTACTACTACAAATAATAATAGCATTACAACGATTATGTATATGGTATGGTAAAGGGTATTAGAAGTACTTGGCCATTGAACTAAAACAGTTCATACGAATACCCTTTACCAAAAATGCAATTAAGACCACAATTTTAGTCTCACAACGCACATGTTGATCCAGTCAGAGGTTGAACTGTTCACATCAGCAGCAGACACTTCCATCAAAACTGAAGAACGCAGCACTGGCCGAAATCCAGACACGGACTTTGGGAGGAGAGGCAGCAAATCAGGGGCTATATGGTAATGGTCGTCACTGTCCGAGCCGGAGGACTTGGACTGAGGAGTGTCCTTGAACTGAAGGAGTTGCTGCAGCAGAAGTGACGGTTCTGTATGAGATGATGGGAAAGGAAAGTAAGCATCAAAAGGTAACAGCAGATAATAATGTCTGTGTATTAAATTAGCAATAGGCACTTTTGGCTAAATGCTCAGTATATATATTTTTTAGCTATAATACAAAAAAAAAAAAAGAGTTTTATTTTTATTTATTTATTTTTATTAATGCTATCTCTGAACAATAAATTCAGTACAACGTTGTGCCTTGATGAAAATTGTAGCTAAAAGAAGTGTCAGATAAATGTTGAGTCTTATTTAAATATCTATTATGTAGAAGATAAGAGAAATGAAGAAAATTTCATTTATGCATTTTTTTTTGTCTTCTCAAGTAGGAGATAGCACTAGACAAGCTGATTTGTTATAAATAATTATGTAATTGTTATAAATTATTAAATAAAGTCTACCGATTGATCTTCATATTAGGGGCACTTTTAATGACTACAACTCTATTTGTAAGGCTCTTACATGAATAGATGAAGCTCAATAGATACCTAGGATATGTAGCCAAAGGTAGTTTGTACTTTTTGCCAATACATACAGAATTGAGAGGTAATAATGTAAGCTAACATCCATCCAATTGCCACTTACCATTCTGGCTTCCTGAAGACTTCCGCTGGCAGAAAATGGCTGCAATGTTGAGCAGTGAGTGCAAGATGATCTTTACCATATGAAGCACCTGGTTCTTGACACTGCGATGCTGCTGAGATGTAGAAGAGAGAGCTGTCTGCACTGCTGCCTGTGATACAGGATAAGTCAGATAGACAGAGATAAGAGAGAGAGAGAGAGAGAGAGAGAAAGAGGAGAAAAGTTAGAACTCTGGTCTG